>Ga0068852_100001101_pt1 | contig 17837 bp, 14 predicted proteins | sample KBSCornC22_FD_66594 | JGI IMG/M metagenome (GOLD analysis project Ga0068852, IMG submission 66594) | Corn rhizosphere microbial communities from Kellogg Biological Station, Michigan, USA - KBS Corn C2-2 | ecosystem: Host-associated > Plants > Roots > Rhizosphere > Soil ... | reverse complement strand
TATACGAAGGTGGATGTTGTCGAGATGCATGGGCAGGTGACCCTACGTGGTGGGATTCTGGATGTGTACTCTCCGGAGACAGATTGGCCGGTTCGCATCGACTTCTTTGGTGACGAGGTGGAGTCCATTCGACGGTTCGATCCGGATTCGCAGCGCTCCAACTCAATGCTGGATGAGGTGCTTCTCCTACCACTGGCTGAGATTCCTCTCACGGAGGCGATTCTTGAGGGGATCAACGCTCGCCTGACCCGCGCGGGACTCGCAGGCGCCCAGTTAGAGGGAGGGGAAGAGCCGGCAGAGCTTCAGACTCACGTTGCTACTCGTACCGGCGAAGCGACGGTCTTCCCGGGCTGGGAGTTCTTCGCGCCCGCCGCCGCTCAGGTGAAGACGACGCTGCTCGATCTGATGGGACCTTCCACGCGTGTCTTCGTAGAAGAACCCGCCATGGTGAAGAATCAGGGCGAGCGATGGTGGAACAAGGTGGAACAGCGGCATGATCGATCCGGGATAGGGTCGCTGGTTAGACCCGAGGACATCTATTTCTCGCCGTGGGAACTGGAGGACCGGCTGCGGAGGTTCTCCGGTATTGATCTGGACCAGCTTGGAGCTGTGGACGTGCTGGAGCAGGACCGCAGCGAGCTCTCGGAGGTGGAGTTCGCGACGAGGCCGACCCCGCGGTTCCATGGCTCTATTCCATCAATGATCGACCAGATCAAGTTGCTGATGGACCAGAACGCGCGTGTGCTGATGACCGCACCGAATCAGGGTGAGGTGGAGCGGCTGGCGAGTCTGCTGCAGGAGTACCAGGTTCCGTACCGATTGGGCTCGCGAACGCAGGCGCCGGGCAGCTCGACGGTGTACTCCGAGTCAAGCTACCTCGCCGGAGACATGCGCACACCAGTGATTGTGCGAACAGCCATCGCGAATGGAGCTCAGATTCTGGACCTGCGCGATCCCGACGGGCGATCGACGGCGCGGCAGGTCATCGTCTTCGGCGCGAACGACATCAACGACGAAGCGGATGTGCAGGCCCGGCCGGTGCAGCGGAGGAAATCTAATACCTCCGCCTTTGTATCGGACTTCCGCGATCTGACGGTGGGCGACTACGTTGTTCACGTCGAACATGGAATCGCACGCTATTGCGGCTTGCGTGTAATCGAGGAGCCAAACCAGCCTCCATTGGAGCTTATGATCCTGGAGTTCGCCGACGAGGCGAAGCTCTACGTCCCGCTAACGCGGCTGGATCTAATTCAGAAGTACCGCTCTACCGATACGGGCCCTGCCCCGCAGTTGAACAAGCTGGGCACACAGGCGTGGCAGAAGACAAAGGCCCGCGTGAAGAAGGCAATGGCGGACATGAGCGCCGAGCTGCTGAAGTTATACGCTCAGCGGAAGGCAGCTGTGGGTACCGCGTTCTCCATGGACACGAACATGCAGCGCGAATTCGAGGATGCGTTCGACTTCAACGAGACGGAGGACCAGCTTACCTCGATTGCGGATATCAAGCGCGATATGGAGTCGACTCAGCCGATGGACCGGCTCCTGTGCGGCGACGTCGGGTACGGGAAGACGGAAGTGGCCATGCGAGCAGCGTTCAAGGCTGTGCAGGATGGCAAGCAGGTAGCTGTACTGACGCCCACCACAGTGCTAGCGTTCCAGCATTTTGAGAGCTTTAAGCGCAGGTTCGCGAACTTCCCGGTCAATGTCGAAATGATTTCCCGGTTTCGCACCGCCAAGGAGCAGAAAGAGATCCTTGAAAAGGCAGCGGCCGGAAAGGTGGATATCTTAATCGGCACCCACCGGGTGCTCTCCAAGGATTTGAAGTTTCAGGACCTGGGACTTCTTGTTGTGGATGAGGAGCAGCGGTTCGGCGTACGGCATAAGGAACGCCTGAAGCAGATGCGAGCGCAGATCGATGTACTCTCGATGTCGGCTACGCCGATCCCACGGACATTGCATATGTCCCTGGTTGGATTACGAGATATGTCGGTCATCGAGACGCCTCCGAAGGATCGGATGGCGATCCAGACGATCGTAGCCAAGTTCGACGAGAAATTGGTACGCACCGCGATCGAAATGGAACTCGACCGCGGGGGGCAGGTGTACTTCGTTCATAACCGCGTCGAAACCATCTACGATCTCGCGGCAAAAATCCGCGAACTGGTTCCCCAGGCACGCATCGTAATCGGGCACGGACAATTGCCCGAGGCGGAGCTTGAACGGGTGATGCTGTCGTTCATGAACCACGAATACGACGTGCTGGTCGCGACTTCAATCATTGAGAACGGGCTGGACATACCGCTCGCCAACACGATCATCATCAACCGTGCGGACCGGCATGGACTCAGCGAGCTATATCAGCTGCGAGGACGGGTAGGCCGATCGAACCGCCGAGCTTATGCGTATCTTCTGATTCCGCCGGATACCGAGTTGACAGAGATCGCGCGTAGACGCCTGGCTGCTCTGAAGGAGTTCTCTGATCTAGGAGCCGGCTTCAAGATCGCGGCGTTGGATCTGGAACTGCGCGGGGCCGGCAACATGCTGGGTGGCGAGCAGTCCGGGCATATCGAGGCGATTGGTTTCGAGCTGTACACCTCAATGCTTGAAGAAGCTGTACGTAAGATGAAGGGCGAGGTCGACAAGCCCGCCCATGCGGGCACCTCGATCAATTTAGGCATTTCCGTCCGAATCGACTCTGCGTACATTCCGGAGGAGAATCAACGGCTGCGCATGTACAAACGCATCGCCGGCGCGGAGGACGAAGCCGCTCTGCGCGACGTTATGGCCGAGCTGAAGGATCGATATGGAGATCCGCCGGAATCGGTGCTAAATCTGCTCGCGGCGGCCGAACTGCGTTTGATGTGCGAGCAACTGGGCATTACTCAACTGGACCGGAAGCGCACCCAAATTGAGCTTCCCAACCCAAACGGCAATAAGAAACAGCCACTCAAACAATTCGTCGAGATGCTGCACATTCGATTTGGAGCCGATGCCGCGGATTCTTCGCAACAGCGTGAGATGTCGAACGGACATCTGGATCCGGTAGTTATGATGCGGTTGGTAGCGCGGAACGCAAAACGCGGTGCGCAGTTTACGCCCCAAGGTGTGCTGCGGTGGCCGCTGACCTCGGCCAAAGCAGCTGAAGTGATGTCGGAAACCCGCGGCTTGCTTGAGGCGCTCGCCGCTACCACCATATCCGCTTAGCGATGACGAAACGCGTGACGGATGTGGCTGGTGTCCCGGGTGCGAGACGGTTCTGAGGGGGCTGAGTAACTGGCAGCGTCCGCTCCCGCGGGATAAAGCACAACGTAACGCCCCGCTCCTTCTCCGCTGGAAGCAGTCGGGAGGCCAGATTCGGCCAGCAGAAGGTGAAGCATGCGGCGTTCGCGCGCATTCATCGGAGGAAATGCATACGGCTGATCGCTTGAGCGGACGCGTTGGATCGCCGCTGCTGCACTGTCGCGTAAGCGGCGGTCCTGATTTGCACGAAATCGGTCTGCGTCGAAGCTGACCTGATCCTGCGACTCGGGGTCAAGCCGGAGGATCTTTGTCGAAAGATGCTCCAAGGCACTCAACAACTCCCCGCTTTGCGCTATGAGCATGGGAGTATCGGGCCCGGAAAATTCAACATGCAAAGTACGGGCACCGCTCTCCGACGGCGAGGAGTCACTACTGTTAGATCCTCCACTCGGAAGGGAGACCTTCGCACTCCGCAGTGAGACGCGGAATTTGACTCGAAGGCCGGTGCTCGACAATACATGTTGAAGAAACTGTCCAATGGTCTGTGCTGCTTGGGCCACATCTTGCATAGCGGATTTCACCTACGAAGAAAGGGTACAACATCTCCGCTCCGAGCGACGCGTCGGGTGCCGGCCACGGGAAGCTGCGAGCTGCGGTCCATGGGAGCTTCGGAGCCTCGGAGCCTCGGAGCCTCGGAGCCTCGGCTTTAGATGAGCTTAGCGGTTCTGCGGCTTCATCCATGACTTCATTTGCCGCTGTGTTCCTCGCGCGCTCCGGGCTCAGGGAAATCTGTATCGTTGTCTTTAATCAGTTCATCCTGATCGCGGTGCCCAAGTTGACCTCCCAAGGAACTCTGACCGGTTGCCGGTCTGCGAGTAGCTTCAGGGCTGCTATCTTCTACGGCGCCTTTGTGCAGATCTTCATCAGGCTGGGGCATTGCGGTCTCCTTCGCACGTCAGCGGTTGGATGAGCCCACCGAGTGTGCTGTTGTCCGCCGACATCAGCACGAGTCAAATGAGCCTAGCTCAGGCTCTCCATCAGCTTATTGACGGTGCGGTTCATGTCCTTGTCGGAACGCCGATGCTCATCAATTTTGGCAATCGAGTGCATCACGGTCGTGTGGTGTTTCCCGCCGAACTGCCGGCCGATCTCCGGCAGCGACGCCTCTGTCAGCTGCTTAGCAAGATACATCGCAATCTGACGCGGCACCACGATTTGACGGGAATTGTTCTTTTGCTTTAACTCGGCAACGCGCATACCAAATTGCTCTGCCACGGCACGCTGGATTGCTTCAATGGTGATTTTACGTACCTGAGTGTCGATGAACTGCTTCAGGCACTGCTGCGCGACGGCGAGAGTGATTTCTACCCCGTGCATACTGCACCAGGCGATCAGCCGGACCAGCGCACCTTCCAGTTCGCGAACATTAGTGCGCACATTACTCGCGATGAACAGAGCGACATCGGTAGGAAGCTGTGTCTGCTCGGATTCGGCCTTCTTTTGCAGAATGGCGACCTTGGTCTCAAGATCGGGTGGTTGGATATCGGCGATCAGACCCCACTCAAAGCGGGAACGCAGACGATCTTCGAAATCAGGCAATTCCTTGGGCGGACGATCGGACGCAATGACGATCTGCTTCATGCTCTCGTGCAGCGTATTGAACGTATGGAAGAACTCTTCCTGAGTGCGCTCCTTGCCGGCGAGAAACTGGATGTCATCGATGAGCAGGACGTCGACATTGCGGAACTTGTCACGGAAACTCGTCATCTTCTGATAGCGGACACAGTCCACCATCTCATTCATGAATTTCTCGCCCGAGACGTAGCAGATGGAAGCCTGTATCTGTCGTCGTTTCACATCATGGCCTATGGCATGCATCAGGTGCGTCTTGCCCATGCCCACTCCGCCATACAGGAAGAGCGGGTTGTACGCCTTGGAGGGCCGCTCCGCCACGGCTTGTGCGGCGGCCGTTGCAAACTGGTTACCGCCTCCTATGACGAATGCGTCGAACTGATACCGGGGATTGAGCTGCGACGCAGTATTCCAGTCGAACCGCGACTGCTCTGGCTGTGGTGTAACAGGAAGCGGCGGACGCCGCGAAGCTGGCGCGTTCGAAGCGTGGGCCGGCATTGGTGCGAATCCACCATCTTCACGGACCCGCGACGGCGGAGATTCGTGCTGCGGGGTGGTAAAAACAATGCCTTCAATCTCAAGTCCGAGATTGTCGATGGCTTCCTGGATCAAATCAGTGTATTTCTCACAGACGTCCTGGAACTCTGCGGACGGAATGCGGACGTAGAGCGTCTTGCCTTGAAGATGCGAAAACCGGGTTGGCTTCAGCCAAGTCTCGAACGACTGACGATTGATCTTCTTTTCGAGCGCCGCCAGAATCCGTACCCAGGAATTCAGCACAGCGGTAGCCGTCGGAACGAATGACATGCTTTCAATTCCTTCTTGGGCTCGAGCCCAAGTTTTCTCTCTTTCAGACGCGTACATTTTCCAAACCAATCAGCCCGCTGGCGACTGCAAAAAAGCAACAAAAGCTCCGAACCGCCGTGCGCGGGCGGTTGGGCCGGAACGCTGGTTGCTGGAGATCTTCGCGCCGGATTCAGGTGAATCTGTGCGAAGCAAAACGACAACGAAAACTAGTTGTGAACTCGGAGTAACAGCCGTTCACACTTGCTAAGCGGGTTTGATAGTAGCACGGATGCGCGACGCGATTTCAAGTCCTGCAGGAACAAAAATCCCCTTTGCACCATTCCTTGTGAAGGCTCTTTGTGTGTGCAGTAACCACTGCATACTCAGCATTTGCGTATGCAATTACGAAGCGGTTTGTATGCTGTCGTTGTACGCCTGTATTCCCAAACGAACTTGGGATTCCCACCCGCGATCAGGTATACTGAGAAACTGTTGCGAACAGCAATAAACTGAGCAGGAGCCGATTCACATGCCGAAGCGTACCTTTCAACCCAATCGCCGCCACCGCGCAAAGACCCATGGGTTTCTTTCGCGGATGAAGACCAAGGCTGGCGCTGCTGTCCTTAGCCGTCGACGTGCCAAGGGCCGTCACAAGATCGCTGTTAGTGCAGGGTACCGCGACTAGTGCCTGGCCCAGGCTAAGCCTGGCCGGGTAGGTCCTGTGATCCGATGAGTGCTGCCGCCCATCGACTAAGAAGGCACGCGGATTACCAGCGGGTGTATAAGTCAAGCCGCAAGCGGTTCGGAAAGCAGATGAGCTATTTCTTCCTGCTGCGGGAACCGCAACTTCCCTCTAAAACCCATACGACAAGCGAATCGACTGCAGGTCTTCGTGTTGGGCTGACAGTCAGCCGTGCGATGGGAAAAGCGGTACAGCGCAACCGAATCAAGCGGCGCATGCGGGAAGCAGTTCGCCATCACATGGATGAGCTAGAGGGCCCAATCGATGTAGTGCTGCACCCTGGCCGCCGTGTGATCGACATTGAGTTCTCGCTGATTGAGCGCGATATTGCGCAGATATTTCAGACTATTCAACGAGATATTGACCGGCAGTCCCGTGCCGGAGAATTGCCAGCAGAACGAGGTATCGCGTGAATACAGTCGCGCGAGTGCGCTCTGAGGCGATTTCGCCGGCAGCCCGCGCCGTCTTCTCTGTCTATAAGCACTGCGTCTCTCCTTTGATTCACGCTGTCGCGCCGACTGGCTGCCGATACTTACCTACCTGCTCTGAATACGCCTACACAGCGTTCATCCGTTTTGGTGCAATACGGGGAAGCTGGCTGTCACTCCGCCGACTGGCGCGGTGCCATCCTTGGGCCAACGGGGGATTGGATCCGGTGCCTAGTTCCGGGACGGCATTCTCAAACGAATCTGCGACTAAGGTTTCAACCCATTAGCCTTTACCATAGAGATTGGGCGGGGCGGTTAGGCCGGCTCTCCCACGCACCCTAGGACAGGACGAACGACACTTGGCAGAGATCAGCAACCCTAACCAGCAGGGCGGACAAGACGGCAAGTCGCTGATGGCCATCATGGTGGTCTTCATGGCCATTCTACTTGGCGCTCAGTATTACCACTTGAAGACTAATCCGCCCCAGCAGGCGACAAAGCCCGCAAGTTCCCCAGTTTCCGGAAAGTCTGCAGCCGCTACCGCGTCCAAGGTCACTCCAGTTGCTGCAGCCGTTGAGAGCGAAGCTCCTGCAACGGCTCAGCCTGTTATTGCGGCTACCTCCGAGACCACGACTACGATCGAAAACAAGTTTTATCGCATTCGCTTCTCAAATCGTGGCGCCCAGGTCGTGAGCTGGATTCTAAAGGGCCCGCAGTTTACCGATAGTCAGGGCAAGCCGCTGGAACTCGTAAACACACAGGCAGCCAAACTCTTCGGCTATCCGCTGTCGTTCTACACCTACGACAGAACGAGTATTCCGATTTCATCGGTAGCGCGTAGCAACCGAGTTGTGACCGCCACTCTCTCGGGCAATATTCCGGCCGGAGTGAGCGGACATTCGGTGACCATCAGTGGAGTGGGCGACACCAGCTTCGATGGAACATATATTGTGACGCAGACAGGTGCCAACACGCTGACCTATGCGCAGGATTATGGCGACAACGCAAGCAGCAGTGGGGGTACCCTTGCAACGGTGAACGGCGCGACCGCCGAAACCTTGAGTCGTGCCCTTTTTGTGTCGTCGGCGACAGGAGATGTTGCCGCTCCGGCATCGCTCAGCTTCAAATACTCCAACGGCGACCTGGAAGCAACGAAGACATTCACTTTCGACCCGGACACGTATGTGCTACATGCCGAGGTCCAGGCCAACCGCGCGGGCCAACCCGTCCGCGCCCTGCTGAGTTGGCCGGGCGGTTTTGGTGATCAGGATGAGGACTATAGCGGCAGGGGCTATGCGGACTCTCAGATCAATACGTATAAGAACGGCAGCGACGATCACCTCGCAGCCAAGAAGATCTCGGGTGGAGACACTGTAAATGGCCCATTCGACTGGGCCGGAACCAGCGATCTGTTTTTCGCGGCCGTATTTCTTCCGGATTCCCCTGCAACGGCAACACTCGCTACCTTGCACAACGAGCTTGATGTCTCCAAATCCATCAAACGGGTCGGCTTCGGCTCAGGCTCCGCTCCGACCAAGGCTGCGCCTCAGCCAGTCCTTGGCGCTGCGATGGGTGACGTAAGCGGTACGAGCCGCATGCGTATTTTCGTCGGGCCGAAAGCGATCAATGTTCTGAAGAACGTTCACGCCGCGAATCCGAAGGTCACCCTGGAACCGATGCTGGAGTTCGGTTTCTGGGGCTTTATAGGCAAGTACCTGTTCATTTCGCTGCAGTTTATCCATAAGTTTGTTGCCAAAGTACCTGGTTCGTGGGGTTGGGCCATCATCATTCTGACGGTGCTCATCAATGTGCTGGTTCTGCCTGCTCGCATCAAGAGCATGCAAAGCGCATTGAAGATGCAACGGATTCAGCCTCAGATGGATGCCATCAAGGAGAAGTACAAGAAATACAAGGTCACGGACCCCAAACGGAACGAAATGAACGCCGAGATTATGCAGTTGCAGAAGAGCCACGGAGTGAACATGTTTGGTGGTTGCATCCCCACCCTTGTCACGCTTCCGTTGCTTTATGCGTTCTTCACGATGCTTCCCCGTGTTGTCGAACTTCGGCATGCCACCTGGCTTTGGCTTCCGGACCTGCAAGCTGCCGATCCATGGCACATTCTTCCGATCCTAACTATAGTTTTCCAATTCCTGTCGCAGTACTACACACCGTCACCGGGAGTAGATCCACAGCAGCAGAAGATGATGGCATTCATGATGCCGGCGATCTTTGGCTACATGACGTGGAACTACGCCTCAGGCATCGCTCTTTATTGGCTTTTGGGTCTGCTGATCGGTGTTGCGCAGCAGATGGTCATGAATCGCACTTCCCTAGGCCGGGAGATGCGGGAGATTGCTCTAAAGCGAGCGCGCAGAAAGTGAGCAACGGCGCGACGTCCGAGCGACGCAATTTGCATCGAACAGCAGGAACGCGACTACCGCACAAGTGAGGATCCGTCTTCGACCATGCCAAAGAAGATTCGTAAGGCTGTATTTCCTGCTGCGGGGTTGGGCACTCGATTTCTGCCGGCGACGAAGGCAATCCCCAAGGAGATGCTGTGCTTGGTGGACAAGCCGCTCATTCAGTACGGAGTAGAGGAAGCGGTTGCTGCGGGGTGCACTGAGATCATCATTGTCACGGGCCGCGATAAAGCGGCGATGGAAGATCATTTCGACTCGAGTCCAGAGCTGGAGTACGCTCTGGCGGCGAAAGGCAAGCAGCAGCTGCTGGATGCAGTGCACGAAGTTTCGAATCTTGCGAAGATCATCTATACGCGGCAGGCGGAACCGCTCGGACTCGGACACGCGGTGCTTATGGCGAAAGAAGTCGTTGGAGATGAGCCCTTCTGCGTACTGTTACCTGACGATATCGTCGATGCCGACGTGCCCTGCATGAAGCAGATGGTGGAGGCCTTCGAACAGACAGGCTCCAGCATACTGGCCTCCGAAGTCATCGAAGGGCCCTCAATTTCCGCATATGGTGTTCTGGACTGCAGCCCCGATCCCAGAAATCCCCGCCTGCTCGACGTAAAGGGCATGGTCGAGAAGCCCCGCTTCGAGGACGCCCCCTCGAAGAACGCCATCATTGGGCGTTATATTCTGACGCCGAAAATTTTCGAGATGATTGAGCGGCTCACCCCGGGAGCAGGGGGGGAGCTACAGCTGACCGACGCGATCAAGGCGTTGCTGCAGCACGAAAAAGTCTATGGCTTCCACTACGAAGGTAAGCGTCACGATGCTGGCGACAAGCTCGGTTTTCTGAAAGCGACGGTCGAGTTTGCATCAAAACGCGAAGACCTCGGTCCACAGTTCCGTGAATGGTTGAAGAGCTTCCCGCTGCTTTAGATTGGAAGGAGAGCCATGGAATCCGTTTACGACATCCCTGTCGAGACAATTACTGGTCAACCGACGTCTCTCGCTGCGTACCGGGGTAAGGTGCTTCTGGTGGTCAATGTCGCGTCCCAATGCGGTCTGACCTCGCAGTACGAGGCTCTTCAGAAGCTATATTTGCAGCATAAGGACCGTGGCCTCGTTGTTCTCGGATTCCCGGCGAACGACTTTGGCGCACAAGAGCCCGGTTCCAACCAGGAGATCGCCGAGTTCTGCCAGAGCAGGTTCGGTGTCGGATTCCCGATGTTCTCAAAGATTTCCGTTACAGGCGAGACGGCGCACCCTCTTTACAAGGAGCTCGTAGAGGCACAACCTCACGCCACTGGACCTGGCCGGGCGAGCTTTCGTGCAAACCTCGAAGAGTTTTTGGCAAAGAGCGGCGGTAAGACACGCCCGGAGCCGGGTGTGCTGTGGAACTTTGAAAAGTTTCTCGTCGACCGATACGGGAGGGTTGTTGGCCGGTTCTCGCCGGAGGTAGCTCCGGACGATCCGCTTTTTGTGCGTGCGATTGAATCTTTGTTAGCGGAGTAGGATGCCTGCAGCATTGCAGGTTCCATCGTAAAAATCTTCTGAGATGAGCCGCCTCACGTGGTGCCGGTGCACACGCCGAAACTCGGCATCCTGGCTTTGGAGACGGATGGGATCTAACATTTGTGAACGCGTACAGGGCGGGTTTCGCACATCGCTAGCTGGGCGCGACGACATCTGTGCGCTTGCTCGAAAGGATCCAATGCGTTTTTCGCGGTTCGTCTTCAGCGCATCCCTTTTCCTCATTGCGTTATGTTCGAAAGCGCAGTCCCTGTCTGCGCCGATTCGAATCACCGCCGACCTCACCGAAGCGCCCCGCAAGCTGTATCACGCCGAGATCGACGTGCCCGTGAGACCCGGGCCGCTGACGCTCATTACGCCCGAGTGGATCCCAGGGAACCATCGCCCGAACGGGCCAGCAGAGAACATCACCGGTATCGTGTTCACTGCCAATGGACAAACACTGACTTGGCGTCGTGATGATGTTAACCTCTTCGAGTTCCATCTGACCGTACCCAAAGGTATAAACAGCGTGCATGTGCACCTGGACTGCATCGTCACATCCCGTGCGACCACGAAGCTTGCTGTACTGGAATGGGAGAAGTTGCTAATGTATCCGGCGAATCTCCCCGTGCGGGATATCCCTGTACACCCATCCGTTACGGTTCCGGCGGGCTGGGGCATCGGAACTGCTTTGACGCCTGTCGCGAGTGGAAAGGCGCCCGCATCCACGACCGGCGTGGACCAATCAGCCCACACTCCTCCCGCCGGTAGTACCACAACCGAGTATGCCGTCACGACGGTAGAACAGCTGCAGGATTCGCCGGTCATTACCGGTCAGTACTTCCGTGAATTCTCACTCGCTCCGGAAGTCACGCCGAAGCATTACATCGATGTGGTATCGGACGAGGAGGCCGATTCTGCACTTCGGCCGGAATTACTCTCAGAATTGTCAAATCTGGTGCGTGAGGCGCGAGCGGCCTACGGCTCGCACCACTACAAGGTCTATCACTTTCTGCTGACGTTATCAGACGACGCGGGAAGCGAGGGTCTCGAGCATGGTCAGTCTTCAGATAACGGCGTAGACGAGAAGGGATACTCGGATGCGACGCACCAGCTCCGCGAGGCAGACCTGTTGCCGCACGAGTTCACTCACTCCTGGAACGGGAAATATCGTCGGCCTGCGCGGCTGTACCAGCCCGATTTTGCGACTCCTCAGCAGGGGGACCTGCTCTGGGTTTATGAGGGTATGACACAGTATCTAGGCAATGTCTTGGCGGCGCGATCCGGTCTGAAGTCTCAGGAAGAATATCGAGACCTTCTCGCCCTGAGTGCCGCAAGCCTGGACGCAAGATCAGGCAGGGAGTGGCGCAGTACAGAGGACACCGCTATCTCGTCAAGCATTCTCCGGGCCCCCAGCCCCGCCTGGTCGAACTGGCGCCGCTCACAGGATTATTACCAGGAAGGCGAGCTGGTCTGGCTCGACGTCGATACCCTGATTCGCAAGCTAACGAATGACACAAAAACATTGGATGACTTCACGCGAATTTTCCTCGGCGAGGGAGGTGAGACCGGCCCCTTGATTGTTCCGTACGAACTGCCCGAATTGGTCGATGATCTGAATAGAATTGCTCCGTATGACTGGGAGAAGTTCTTTCACGATCGGATTCTCGACATAAATCCTAGAGCCGATCTGGACGGCATCGAGCGAGGCGGCTACAAGCTGGTCTACAACGACAAACCCAGCAAGGGGGAAACGACGCTGGTCGCTGGACGGAGCGGTCGTGGACAGACAATCAATGTCTGGTATTCCCTGGGGCTCCGGCTCAGCTCCGATGGATCGATCAGCGATGTCCGTTGGAACGGTCCAGCCGATAAGGCGAAGCTCGCTCCGGGGCAGAAGATTTATGCGGTGAATGGACTGGTATTTTCAAACAGTGCGCTGAGCGAGGCCATCCGCCATGCGAAAGGGAACTCGGTACCGATCCACCTGATCCTGCAGACAGGTCACTTCGTGTCCTTCGCGGACCTCGATTACCACGAGGGAGAGCGGTACCCCGCGTTGGTTCGCATAGATGAACTCCCCGATTATTTGGACGAGATTACAAAGCCTTTGACAGTTCCTCCCCAAGGCTCTTCGGCTCCTCGTTGAGGAGTAATGAAAGTATTCTCGTAAGATGAATGCATGAAATACCTGATTGCGCTTCTAGCAGTTGCTGGTGTGGTCATCAGTTCGTTGGCGCTCCGTGTTCATCTCATGGATCCATCCGCGGCGCCCCCGTGCGCTGTCTCGGAGCACTGGGACTGCGGAGCCGTGAATCATAGCAAGTACGCCGTTTTTCCACCATTGACAATGGACGAACTGGACGACAGTGGCAAACCGAAACCGGGATCGATCCACATTCCGGTAGCTACCATCGGGATCGGTGCATACGCGGCTATCGCCATCCTCGCGCTACTAGGTCGCTACTGGGTCGTACTTGAGCTTAGCCAGATTGGGTTCTTCTGTGCTGCGTTCCTCAGCTACATCGAGAAGTTCATCCTGCAGAAGTGGTGCATTTATTGCGTTTGGTCCCAGGCCACTATCACGGCGATCCTGCTGGCCAGTATTATCGCGGTCATGATGCAGCGCCGGGCAAGGCGAACCGTAGCTCGAGAATCCCCTGCTGTCCCGTAGACTGAAGCCTATGTGGCCCAAGCTACTGCTCGAATTCCTCCCACACCTGTCGCGCCTGATTCCCGCTGCGGACAATTACCTGAACTCTCGCAAGGAGAGTGACAAAGCGCTGCAGGCGGAACTCACCTCGCTGAAGGAGGAGGTTCGTAGTGGCTTCGCGGGGGCGGCTGAAGACCGATATGCACTCAAGGGGCAGTTGAAGACGCAGATCGCGAGTTCCACAGAATTGGCCGCCGACCTAATACGTTTACGCGGTGTCATGGAGAGCTTCGAAGTCCGACTTGCCGCCTTCGAGAAGAGACTGATTGGGACCACTCGTCTCCTTTGGAGCGTTTTTGCCCTCTTGGTGGTCACAATTGTCCTCCTGGTCTTTCGAACCTCACGCTAAGTCACCAGATAAAATTGGGAAATGGAATTCAGCCTTCAGCAGGCATTTGACTGCTTCCGCAGCGACGATCTCATCGGAATAGGCATGGAGGCCGATGCCATCCGGCGACGTCTCCACCCCGGCGGTGTGGTCAGCTATCGCTGCCTACAGGAAATCCAGATAACAGGGGGCCAGAACGGATTGGGAGATCCCGACCTTTGCCCCGCGACGCTGCGTCTTAACTGTAGGTCCGCCAGTTCGCTGCATGAAGTGGCTGAATTTTGTGCAGAGGCGAGGAGGCGCTACCCCTACGGTTGGATAGAAATCGGCTTGGGATTTGATGCGGTATTCGATGAGCGTGCCGCCAAGTCCATGGCGTCGTGGGCCGCCGCGGGCGCAAATTCCATTTTTGTTGATCCGCGCCATGAGAGCGCGAGCTACGCTGCTATCACGAGCACTATGCTGGCCATTCATCGGGTTGCGCACGCCCTCTGCATCCGCACGACCGTAGCCATTCCGTTTGGGTGTGGAGAATCGCTCCCGGAGCGTCTCGCCTGCCTGGAAGCTGTCCGTCTTCTGCAAGAAGAAACCGGTGGATTCGTCGGATTCGTCCCCCTGGGCGTCGACGCCTTGGGGGGGCGCGAGTTGGACGGCGTTACAGCGGTCGAGCGGCTCAAGATGATCGCTGTGTGCCGGATATTCTTGCACAACATTCAACACCTGCAGTCGGTACAGGTCGGTCCTGGACTGAAAGTGCTACAGGCCGGGTTACGATTCGGTGCGGATGATACCGAGTTGCGGCTTACGCGCTCAGGCCCGACGGAGCAAGAACTGCGGCGTGTCATCCGTGACGCGGGCTTCCGCCCCGTTGAACGCGATGGGCCTTACTTCACCACGTTCCTCGGCTAGAAGGGCGTGCTGTACCGGCCATCGCGTAGAATCGACTGCAACGGCAAGCATGCCCCGGAGTAACCTCCTGCCACACCTTCTCTACAAGCTGCATGCGCCGCTGGCGATGCTGGCGGCCTCCAGAGGCCTGCGGCATTACATCGACACACATTATTTGAACCATACCTTCCGTGGCCTCTATCGTTGGAACGCTTTCGATATGGCTATGCTGGTGCCGTACTTCGTTGTGATGGTGATCCTTGCTTTCTACGGCGTGCACCGTTACCAGCTTGTGTGGCTTTACTATCGCAATCGCAAGAATGCGGCGAAGTGGGATCAGCCTGGCGGTCAATTTGAAGAAGGCAAGCTTCCTTTCGTTACCGTTCAACTTCCCATTTATAACGAGCAGTTTGTGGTAGACCGTCTCATCGATGCTGTTTGCCGTCTTGACTATCCGCGAGATCGCTTTGAAATCCAGGTGCTCGACGATTCCACCGACGATACAGTCCAAGTGGCGGGTGAGATTGTTCAACGCTACGCCACTGGCTTCGCAGGTCTGGATCCGCAGCCCGTCTTTCATCTGCACCGCACCAACCGCCACGGCTATAAGGCGGGGGCGTTGGATGAAGGCCTCAAAGTGGCTCAGGGTGAGTTGATTGCCATCTTTGATGCCGACTTCGTACCTCCAGCCGATTGGCTGCGCAAAGTGGTACCCCATTTCGCTGAGTCCGGCATTGGCATGGTTCAGACGCGCTGGACGCACTTGAACCGGAATTACAACTTCATGACGCAAGTCGAAGCCATTCTGCTGGACGGCCACTTCGTGTTGGAGCATGGAGGCAGGTCGCGCGCAGGTGTTTTCTTCAACTTCAACGGGACTGCGGGAATGTGGCGGCGCCAGGCCATCGATGAAGCCGGAGGTTGGCAGCATGACACCCTGACCGAAGACACCGACCTGAGTTACCGTGCGCAATTGAAAGGATGGAAATTCAAATATCTCCAGGATGTTGAATGCCCAGCGGAGCTGCCGATCGAAATGACAGCCTTCAAAACTCAGCAGGCGCGCTGGGCGAAAGGACTTATCCAGACTGGAAAGAAGATTCTTCCCCAAATACTCAAAAGCGATGCGCCCTGGCATACCAAGCTGGAGGCCTGGTACCACCTGACTGCGAATATCAGCTATCCCCTAATGATTGTGCTCAGCGCTCTTTTGATGCCTGCGATGATTATCCGGAGTTGGCAGGGATATATCCAGATGCTGCTCATCGATCTGCCATTGTTCGTTGCAAGCACTATGTCGGTGTCGACGTTTTATCTTGTCAGCCAAAAGGAACTATTTCCCAAAACGTGGTACAAGACCTTTCTCTACGTGCCTGTGTTGATGGCACTAGGTGGTGTGGGTCTTACGATTACCAATGCTATCGCCGTGATGGAAGCGCTGTTCGGTGTGAAGTCAGCATTTGCCCGTACCCCTAAGTATCGAGTGCAGGCGAAGGGTGAGAAAACCAAAGCCGCCGTTTACCGTAAACGTCTTGGTATTGTTCCGTGGATCGAACTTGGGCTCGGTGCATTCTTCGCATGGACGGTTTGGTACGCAATTATGACGGAAAATTATTTCACTGTTCCTTTCCTGCTTCTCTTTGTATTCGGTTATTGGTGTACCGGGCTGCTCAGCCTGCTACAGGGACGTTTTGAGCGCAAAGGATCTGCGGGCTCCAGCATGCACGAGAAGCCGTATCCAGTCGGGATTTAGCGGCCCAAAAATATAAGGTCCGGCGGATTCGCCGGACCTTTATGTCCATGGCAACGACTTTCTGGGTCGTTAGAATCGAATACCAACCTTGATCGGAATGTAGGTAGTTCGATTGCTATTCGCGGGAAAATAGTTATAGCCGCCATACGACTGCCCAAATGAAGTATTTATGTTGCCGGCAGTTAACCCGGTCCGCTGCTTGTTGAAGATGACCACATATCTCGCTTCAACAAAGAAACGCTGGCTCGAGAAACGAGAAAACTTATATGTCAGCCCTAGTCCACCGTTCACGCCAGGCGCGTTACTGGTGTAGTGGTCGATGATTTGATTCGCTTGGTACTGGTAACAACCGTAGTAGTAATCGCAGTACGTGCCGACACTCGGAACAGTGAAATTAGTCACTTTGTGGTAAAAGCCAGCACCAACGACCGCATAGGCTCCAAGCGATCCTTGGCCAACCAGCGAGAATGTAGGGTCGAGAGTAAGCGACATAACATGATTGTTGCCGTCCAACCCTGATATCGGGCTGCAGACTCCTTGAGTCTGCAGGGCCGTCGTACAGCCATAGTTGTAAAGATATTGTTGGTTAGCTAGTGTTGAGCCTTGCAGTCCAAAGCGATCATAGTCGAACTGAAGCATCACGCCGACGCTCTGGCTAAAGTTGCGTCCCGCGCCTACCTCAAACCCGTAGCTGGGATCGAAATACTTATGTGTATTCCCGATCGGCAAAGTCCCGCCGACTCCTATGAGGAAAGCGTATTTACTCGAGCCGTCGGCGTTCGTGTGGCTGTCAGAGTATCGCGGACGACCGTAGCGGCGCCGTGGCGGCGGCTGCAGGCTGTCCAATGCCGAAGCGTTCAACATTAGACGATCCGCATTTTCCGAGTCTAGAGAGGAAGAAGTGCTCGAGGCTGACCCGAAGTAATCCTTGGCAGAAGCAGACGCATAGGTCATCAGCGGAGTTGTGAACGCTGCTTGCGCAGATGACAGCTGCTGCGCCTGGAGCAACGATCCGGTGCCAGCAAGAGCGAGAACGATCGTCGCCGTGCGGCACGCGATAGAGAGGGGACTACGCCTGGTGTGCATTTCCGATTGACTCCCTTATTGGTGCAAAGTCCTTCTGGAGCTTGCTAACCCGAAGGAGGTGAAGATGTTGCGCCGGCAAATTTTCCGCAAAATTCCTTTTCTTCGATAAGACGCACCATACCTGCATTTGGATCGTCTTTTGCGGCCAATTGTTAGATGGCGTACTTGCGCCTCTCAGGTGTGCTAGATCAGCGACAGGCCGAAAGCAATCTACTGTGACCGCCCTGCAAAATCTTCAATTGGACCGCGCTAGTGGATATCGAACTGCTCCGGATGCAGACTCGGATCGCTCTTCACGAGGATGGTCTTGCCAACCAT
>Ga0068852_100001084_pt1 | contig 17991 bp, 23 predicted proteins | sample KBSCornC22_FD_66594 | JGI IMG/M metagenome (GOLD analysis project Ga0068852, IMG submission 66594) | Corn rhizosphere microbial communities from Kellogg Biological Station, Michigan, USA - KBS Corn C2-2 | ecosystem: Host-associated > Plants > Roots > Rhizosphere > Soil ... | reverse complement strand
TGCGGTTGGAAGTCCCATGGGGCAGCGGGGCGCGATATATGTTTACGACCTACGGCTGTAAAGATTCTTCAGCCTCAAACTTAAGATTTCGCTGCCGTATGTCGCTGATCTGCAACGACTAATCGAAAGGGTGAAATATCAACCGCTTAGCTGAAACGCCGTTGGTCGATCATCAGGACGTGGTCGCCGCGGCGGACCGAATCCGGGGTCTCGTGAAGCAAACGCCGCTGATCGAAACCGAAATTGACGGCATGCAGGTATGGCTGAAGTGCGAATGCCTGCAGACCGGCGGGGCATTCAAGCTAAGAGGTGCGACGAACCGACTCCTTCAGCTCTCTCCGGAGGAGCGGGAGAAGGGCGTGGTCGCCTTCTCGTCGGGCAATCATGCGCGGGGGGTGGCGATCGCGGCCCGGCGGCTTGGCATCCGCGCGGTGATCGTGATGCCCTCGGACGCTCCGCAGGTGAAAGTGGACGGGACACGCGGCGAAGGAGCGGAAATCGTCTTCTACGATCGAAGGAGCGAGAGCCGGGAGGCGATTGCTGCCCGGATTTCCGAGGAAACCGGCGCAACGGTTGTTCCCAGCTTCGACGATCCGGCGATCGTCGCGGGCCAGGGAACGGCGGGGCTGGAGATCGTCGAGCAGCTGGGGCGTTCGCCGGGGCGGATCGTGGTGCCGTGCGGGGGCGGCGGGCTTGCTTCGGGGATCGCCCTGGCGGTGCCTGATGCCGAGATGGTCATCGTCGAGCCTGAACGTTGGGATGACATGGGAAGATCGCTGGAGATCGGCGAGATCGTTCCGGTCGAGGCGGATGCGCCAAGCACTTTCTGCGATGCCATCATGACCCCACGCGTATCGCCAATCACCTTCGGCATCCTGGGCGGTCGAGGAGCAAAGGCCGCCTCGGTCAGCGATGCGGAGGTCGCCGAAGCGGTGCGCTTCGCGTGGACGCGGCATCAGCTCGTCGTCGAACCCGGCGCCGCGGTGGCGCTGGCCGCGCTGCTTTCGGGCAAGCTTGGGCCGCTCGAGGATACGGTGGTGGTCGTATCAGGAGGGAATATCGACCCCGCGCTTCACGCGCGGATCATCGCAAGCGAGCTTTAGGCGACGTTGCGGGTCTGATATTCGCCCGGCTCGACGTGAGCAGGGCTGGAGCGCTCGACGGCCTTGGTCAGCTCCTCGAGCTCCGCTGCGAGTGTCTTGAGCTCGGCCGCAAGGAAACGGCGCTCGTCGGGGGCGACCGATTCGGAGGCGTCGATCAGCGTTTCGAGCATCATTGCGATGCACGGCAGGATCGTTTCCTCGATCCGCTCGAACGCCTCTTCGAGACGCATTTGCTGCTCGCTGTTCGCCACGCTCGCAATCTGCACCCGTCTTGGTTAAGTCTTGGTGAAACCGGGGGCATAAATGCAGAATTTTTCGGCGCTTGCGATGGCCGTGGCGATGGTCGCGGCCATCCTCCTCCTGATCGGTGGGATCAGGCTCCTGCGCGTGCGTTACAACCGGACGAAAGGCATCCTGATGATCATCGCTGCAGGGGTGATCGTCATGAACGTGATGATCTGGACGGTATAGCCGGCTTCACGGGGTCGGTAGCGAGCCGCATGTCGAGATAATCATCGACCGACTTCATCATCTGGTCGAGCTCGTTCGCGAAGAAATGGTTCGCACCGGGAATCAGATCATGGTGGATCGTGATGTGCCGCTGCGTGCGGAGCTTGTCGACGAGCTTCTGCACCGCGCTCGGGGTCACGACCTCGTCGGCCTCGCCCTGGATGATGATTCCCGACGAGGGGCAGGGAGCGAGGAAGCTGAAATCGTACATGTTCGCCGGCGGTGCGATCGAGATGAAGCCTCGGATCTCCGGTCGGCGCATGAGCAGCTGCATTCCGATCCAGGCGCCGAAGCTGACCCCGGCGACCCAGGTCGTTTCCGCTTCGGGGTGGATCGACTGGACCCAGTCGAGCGCCGAGGCGGCATCCGAAAGCTCGCCGATGCCGTTATCGAACACGCCCTGGCTCTTGCCCACGCCGCGGAAGTTGAATCGAAGCGTCGCGAAGCCGCGCTTGACGAAGGTCTGGTAGAGTAGCTGGACGATCTTGTTGTTCATCGTCCCGCCCGCCTGCGGGTGCGAATGCAGGATCAGCGCGACGGGCGCGCGCGGGCGGGTGCCGGGATGGAAACGGCCTTCGAGACGTCCCTCGGGGCCGGGAAAGATGACTTCGGGCATGGGCGGTTTTGGCTCGGTGTCGGAATGTCTTCGCCGACGGGTGCACCGCGGCGTTGGCTGCTATATAGGGACGCCGGTTCAACTGGCAATCCGCAGATATCCAAGCAAAATGAAGCAGCGCATCTACCTCGACCATGCGGCGACGACGCCGGTCCTTCCTGCCGCCCGCGAAGCGATGGCCGCGGCGCTGGAATGCTGGGCGAACCCCAACTCTCCGCATGGCGAGGGGCGGGCGGCGCGGGCTGTGCTCGAGCAGGCGCGGACGACCATCGGCGAAGTGCTTGGGTGGCGTCATGACGTCATCTTCACCAGCGGCGCCAGCGAATCCATCGAGATCGCGGGAAAGCGCGCGAAGTTTGCGGGGCGCGCTCATGGCGCGACCGAGCATCCGATCGTGCCGCATGCCATGGGGTCGCAGTCGCGGGTCATCGCGGTCCATCCCGGCGGCTTGATCGATGAGGATGCACTGGATGTGGTGCTGGCGGAGGGCCCGGCGCTGATCGCGATCCAGCAGGTCAACAATGAGACTGGCGTCATCCAGCCGCTCGATCGGCTGGCGCCAAGGATTCGTGAAGCTGGTTCGCTGCTCCTCGTCGACTGCGCGCAGAGCGCGGGCAAGCTGCCATTGCCGGATGCGGAGTTCATTGCGGCCTGTGGTCACAAGCTCGGCGGACCGCCAGGAGTCGGCGTTCTGCTGGTGCGCGATCTTTCGACGCTCGAAGCGGTCGGGGGCCAGGAGAAGGGCTACAGGCGCGGCACCCAGGACGCGCCAGGTGCTGCTGCTTTCGCGGCCGCGCTCGCCGCCCGCCCCTACGACATGGAGCGTCTGGCAAGCCTCCGCCGTCGTCTCGAAGATGGGGTGAAGGCGACTGGCGCGACCATTATCGCCGAGGATAGCCCGCGAATTCCGACGATCGGCGCGATTTCGCTGCCTGGAGCGTCGAGCGCGTCGTTGCTCGTGCAGTGCGATCTCGCTGGAATCGCGGTTTCAGCCGGGAGCGCCTGCTCCTCCGGCAAAATGAAGAAGAGCGATGTGCTCGAGGCGATGAACGTGCCCGCCGACGTCGCAACTGGATTCCTGAGGCTGAGTTTCGGTTCGGGTACGACCGAAGCGGAGGTCGATACCTTCCTGTCCGAATGGCAGCAGATCGCGAGTCGCGTTTCTGCGAAGGCGGCATGATCTATCTCGATTATCAGGCGACCACGCCCGTGGCGCCCGAGGTGGCGAAGGCGATGGCGCCCTGGATCGAGGAGAAATTCGCCAACCCGCATTCCCCCTCTCGATGGGGCAACGAGGCGGAAGCTGCGATCGAAGTCGCGCGCAAGCGCGTCGAAGAGGCGATTGGCCTCAATGGCGGAAGTGTCGCCTTTACCGGAAGCGCGACCGAAGCGCTGAATTGGGCGCTCAAGGGTACGGTCGAGAATGCAGCTGACGGCAGGGGCGGCCGCAACCGCATCATCACCGTCGCGACCGAGCATGCCGCGGTGCTCGACACCTGCGAGTGGCTCGCGGGGCGTGGCGTCGACCTCACCATCCTCCCGGTCCAGCGCGACGGTCGGCTCGATCTGGACCTGCTCGCCCGCGAGCTCGACAAGCGCGTGCTCCTCGTCGCGGTCATGCAGGTGAACAACGAGATCGGCGTGACCCAGCCGATCAGCGAGATCGCTTCGATGGCGCACGACGCAGGCGCTTTGATGCTGTGCGACGCAGTCCAGGCGTTCGGTCGCATGGAAATTTGCAAAGGGCCGGATTTTGTCGCGGTCTCGGCCCACAAGATCCATGGACCGAAGGGCATCGGAGCATTGTGGATGCGCAAGGGGCGGGAGCCAGCCCCGCTGATCCACGGCGGCGGCCAGGAGAAGGGTCTTCGTTCCGGAACGCTCTCGCCCGCGCTTTGCGTAGGCTTCGGCGCCGCCGCGAAGCTCGCCGACGAGCGCCAGACCCGCGATTACGACCATGTCGAGAAGCTGTCGAAGGCGGCTATTCATGCGCTCGGACCGGGCTGGACGATCAACGGAAGCATTACCCATCGCTATCCGGGCAATCTCAACATTCGTCGTGAGCATGTTGACGGTGCAAGATTGATTGCAGACCTGCGTGATGTCGCCTTTTCGCTAGGCTCCGCTTGCGCGAGCGGATCGGGACGGCCGAGCCATGTCCTCAAAGCGCTCGGTCTCGACTACCGCCAGTCGCGCTCCTCGATCCGGATCGGATTCGGACGGTACACGACCCAGAAAGACTTGGTCGACGCCTGCCACCGGATTACCGCTCACGCCAAGGCGCAGGAGAAGCTCGACGCGTGACCCTGGTGCGGTTCTTCAAGGCTGACGGAACTCTCGACAAGGAAGTTGAAGCGGAGCCGGGTCAGCGGCTGCTGGATGTCGCCTGGGCCGCGCGCGAGCCGCTCGAGGGCGCTTGCGAAGGCGTCATGGCTTGCTCGACCTGCCACGTGATCGTGGATGCGGAGGACTTCGAGAAACTTCCCCGAGCGAGCGAGGAGGAGGAAGACCTGCTCGACTTGGCGGCTCACGCAACACGGACGTCGCGGCTCGCATGCCAGATCATCCTGACCGCCGACATGCCGAGCTTGGCGGTCCGAATCCCTCCCAGTGCCCGGAACTGGATGGGACGGTGACCGCCGGCCTTCGGGGAGTTAGTGCGGCATCTGGGTGGCTTCGGTGTCCCCTTCCGGATCCATCGGTGGCGCTTCACTCGCCGCGGCCTTGTTCGCCTCGCGCTTGAAGGCAGATTTCGCCGCGCCCTGAATCCGTTGCAGTTCCGACAGCGTCAGGCGGCCCGTGTGGTCGACGTCGAGACGTCCGAAGCGCTGCACGGCGGCATTCTTGAATTCCAGCGCCGACACTCCGCGGTTGAAGTCGGTGTCAGCCGAGGTAATCGGCTCGGGGATTTGCAGCAGGCCGAAGCGGCCCGCTCTCGCTTCGTCATTTCCACCGAACGCGCCCGCGAAGTCCCTGTATCCCCGGCTGCGGCGACCCTGATTGCCGCTGGTTTCGCCGGAATTCTGGGATGCGAGGATGAAGCCGGTGCGGACCTGGGGCGCGATGACCTGCTCGTAGTGCATCGTCTCATCGGGATCGATTTCGCCGTCATGATTCGTGTCGAGAGTCTCGAAAAAGCGCTGCGCGTCCGCAATCATCTCGTCGCGAGTGATTGCGCCGTCATGGTTGAGATCGGCCTGTTGAAACCAGACGGCCAGACCTGATTCTCCACCGGCGCGTCCCTGGAAGGGCTCACCCATCGGGCTCATGAACGGCAGGCCCGGGGGACCGGCGGCCGGCCGCTCGACGGCAGCAGGCGCGGAAGGGGTCTGAGTGGGTTGCGGCCCTGCGGCAGCGGCGGCGAGGAAGAGAAAAGAAAAGACCATTGCCAGCCTTTCGTGAGACCCGAAATTTGTGCCCCGGCCTAGTGAACGGCCGATGAAAAGAAAGCCATTCCGAACATTAAGTTTTCGAATTGGGCAAGCCGCAACTCTAAGGCCCCGTCGGAAGCGGGTTGCCGAGGCGTTCATCGGGGGCTTCATCACCTTGCCTGCGATGGTGCTTATCGGTGCTCGGCGCGTGTGGCATCGCTTCGAGCTGGGCTAGCGTGAGCTTGCCTGCCTGGGCTTTGTCGAGCAGCTGGAAGCGCGCGATTGCCGCGGCCCTGAATTCATCGAGCGTGACGGCGCGATTGAAGTCCGTGTCGGCCGCCGCCACCGGCTCGGGCATGTTGAGCAACCCGTACCTGGCAGCGCCCTGCAGATCGCTCCCGAGGCCCAGACCGACGTCCATCTGGTCGCCGCGCCCATGACGTCGGGGCTTTTCGACCGGCAGATCGTCGGCGCTTTCCGCTTTCACCACCGGAGCAGGTTGGCCCGGGGCTCGTTTGGTCCTCGACATAACCTGGATGTCGGGAGCGATTTCATATTCGTAGTTCGACAGCTCGTCCGGATCGATCTGGCCGTCGTGATTGGTGTCGAGCGTTGCGAAAAACCGCTCGGCGTCGGCTTGCATCTCGGCGGCGGTCAGAATGCCGTCGCGGTTGCTGTCGGCTTTGTAGAACCAGTCGGCGAGTGTGTCGTCCGTTGCAGTCCGCGCGCGGAACGGCTCGCCCATGGGGCTGATGAACGGCGCCCACTGGTGACCAGTCACGACGACCGGACGATTGTCCGGCGCAGCGGCAGCAGCGAGGAATATCAGTACTGGTAAAGCCATCTGTGCGCCCTGGACACGGATTTAACCGCGTCGTCCTAACCGCGTGAACCGGTGATGAAGATTCGGCTCGTTCGAACATGAACTTGCACGTCCGCGCCCCTTCCACCATATGCCCCCTCGGAAGTCGGCGGACGGCGCTGTCGCCAACCTGGTCAGGTCCGGAAGGAAGCAGCCACAACGATTTCGTGCCGGGTCGTCGGCTTCCACCTCCTTTTTCACTTGGGAATTCGCATCCGTCCTGCCAGCTTGCCGCGGGGGGCTGGGCAATGAGCGACTTCGAATTCCTGTTTTCGGTATTCGGCCTGCTTATCGGCCTCACCTTCATCGAGATCGCGGTGAAGTTCGCCGACGCGATCGATGCCCATTCGCGCCGGCCGATCGGCGTGCTCACCCCGCTCCTGGCTTTCTTCGTGATGATCGACGTCTCCGGCTTTTGGCTGTTCACCTGGTCGTTGCGGAGTTTGCTGCTGGTTCGCTGGCATATTGTGTTCATCGGCTTGGCCGTAGCGATGATCTATTATCTGTCCGCCTCGCTGATCTTTCCCCGCAGCGGAGGCGAATGGAAGAATCTCGACGACCATTATTGGGCGCGCAAGCGGCTGGTGATCGGGGGCGTCCTGTTGATCGAAAGCGCACTCATGGCCTGGCAGCTGACTCGCGCGGTGCCCGCTTTGGATGACTACTGGTTCTGGTTTTACCAGTTGCCTTATTTCATCCCGATGGCAGCCTTGCTTTTCACCCGATCCCGCCGCGCCGACATTGCGCTTTTCGCTATTCTCATCGGAGTGCAGCTCTTCTCCGACTTCGATCTCGGTCAAAGCTCGAGATGGGGGAAGCAGGTCGGAATAAGCTTGATCGATCAAGCTTCGACAGTCACGCCCCCTCCACCTAAATAGGTTCAGATGTCCGATTCCCACCTTGATGACGGGCCCGGCCTGGGTCTCGATTTGCCCGAAATACGACCGACGGCGGCGACGGACGCGTATCGCGTGCTCGCCCGGAAATACCGGCCGCAGACCTTTGCCGAGCTGATCGGTCAGGATGCGATGGTGAAGACGCTCGCCAATGCGATCGAGCGGGGGCGGATTGCGCATGCCTTTCTCCTCACCGGGGTTCGCGGGGTGGGCAAGACCTCGACCGCGCGCCTGATCGCCAAGGCGCTTAACTGCATCGGTCCGGACGGGCAGGGCGGACCGACGATCACCCCGTGCAATGTCTGCGAACCCTGCCGGGCTATCGCAGAGGGGCGGCATATCGACGTCATCGAGATGGACGCGGCGTCGCATACCGGTGTCGATGACATTCGCGAGATCATCGATGCCGTCCGCTATGCGTCCGTCAGCGCTCGCTACAAGATCTATATCATCGACGAAGTTCACATGCTTTCCAAGAACGCATTCAATGCGTTGCTCAAGACTCTTGAGGAACCGCCTGAACATGTGAAATTCCTGTTCGCAACGACCGAGGTCGACAAGGTGCCGGTGACGGTGCTGTCGCGGACGCAGCGGTTCGACCTTCGGCGCATCCCCGCCGAAAAGCTCGCTGCTCATTTTGCCGAGGTTTCGAAGGCCGAGGGGGTGGAGGTCGAGGCGGACGCGCTGGCGATGATCGCAAGTGCCGCAGAAGGTTCGGCGCGAGATGGACTCTCGATTCTGGACCAGGCCATCGCGCATGGCGGCGGCACCGTCACTGCCGATCAGGTTCGCGACATGCTCGGCCTCGCCGATCGTGGACGCATCCGCCGGCTGCTCGAACTGGTTCTTTCCGGCGACGCAAGCGGGGCGCTTGCCGCACTCGACGAAGCGCACGCCTTGGGGATCGATCCGACGCAATTGCTTCGCGGGCTGATGCAAAGCCTCCACGCCGCGACGCGGGCGAAAGCGGGCGCGAGCGCCGGCATGTTGCAATCCGCTGAAGAACGCGAGGGCGCGGAAGCCCTCGCCGGACAACTGGGTTGGGGGACCATCCATCGGTTGTGGCAGATGCTTCTCAAGGGTCTCGAAGACGTCGATGCCGCGCCGGACCCACGCGAAGCGGCGGAGATGGCGCTTTTGCGACTGATTCACGCCGCGGATATGCCCGATCCCGCATCGCTCGTGGGGAAGATAAGCGGAGAGGGGGCGTTGGCGTCGCCAAGCGCCCGAGCTTCCGCGGCTACATCCCCTCCCGTGGCCCAGCTCCCGGCGGACTTTCGTTCGCTCATCGACCTGCTGGAGAAAAACGGAAAGCACCAGCTTGCGGTCCAGCTCCACGACCAGGTGGGCCTGGTGCGCTACGCGGCTCCAGAGATCGCGTTGAAGCCGCTGCGGCCCCTCGGTGAGGATTGGCCACGCTTGCTTGCCAAGGAGCTCAAGGACGTAACCCGCACCAGCTGGCAAGTCTCGCTATCGAACGAATCTAGCGAACCTTCCTTGCTCGAGCAGGAGAAAATGGCCGAGGAGCGCGTTCGCGCCGATGTATTGGCCGACGCCAACGTCCGGGCGGTGATGGAAGCCTTCCCGGACGCCGAGCTTGAATCCTATCCAACGAGAGGCAGCTGACATGCCCGAAATGCCCGATTTCGATTCCATCATGCAGATGGCCCAAAACGCCCAGGCCGAGCTTCAGAAGGCGCAGGACAATCTCGACAAGATCGAGGTCGAAGGCGCTGCGGGCGGTGGGATGGTGAAAATCCGAGCGACCGCGAAGGGCCGGATCCTGAGCGTCGATATCGACGAGACCTTGCTTGCGCCGTCCGAAAAATCGATGGTCGAGGATCTCGTCGCCGCCGCCATCAACGACGCGCGTGCCAAGGCTGACGCCGCGGCCGCACAGGAAATGCAGAAGATGCAGAGCACGCTTCCGCTTCCGCCGGGGTTCAAGCTGCCCTTCTAACTGTTTGACGCACGACATTTCTGAGTCATGATGCGCGCCTCTTCGGGGGAGACGCGCGATGTCATTGGGCGCGATGCAGGACTGGCCGCTCCGGATCATGCGGCTGATGGACCATGCCGAGCGCGAGCACGGCGAGCGGGAGATCGTCGCAGCGCGGGCTGACGGGACTACGGTTCGAACGAATTGGAAGCGGCTCGCTCACGATGCGAGGAGGATGGCCCAGGCGCTCGAGCGGCTTGGCCTGAAGCCGGGCGACCGAGTCGCGACCCTGGGGATGAACCACGATCGGCATTTGGCGTCGTGGTTCGGTGTAGTCGGCATGGGCGGCGTTCTTCACACCGCGAACCCGCGGCTGTTTGATGAGCAGCTCGATTACATCATGGATCACGCGGAAGACCGGGTGTTGCTTTACGACCGGGCATTCCAGCCGCTGATCGAGCGCCTGAAGCCGGGTCTTGAAACGGTTCAGCATTACATCTGCTTCGACGACGAGTTCGACGACTGGCTCGGCGCGGAAGATGGCGACTACCGCTGGTACGAGGGCGACGAACGCGACCCGTGCGGGCTTTGCTACACCAGCGGCACGACCGGCAACCCGAAAGGCGTGCTGTACGAGCATCGCTCGACCGTGCTCCACGCCATGTCGATCATCGCGCCGGACGTGTTCGACCTTTCCGCTGAATCCGTGTTGCTTCCGGTTGTACCGATGTTCCATGCGAACAGCTGGTGCCTGCCTTACGCCGCCGCGATTACCGGGCTGAAGCTCGTCATATGCGCGGACAACAAGCCCGATCACATCGTTTGGATGTTCCAGGAGGAGGGCGTAACCCATTCCGCCGGCGTTCCGACGGTCTGGCTCAACATCATCGACCATATCGAGGACACGGGCGGCTCGCTCGGCAAGCTGCACACGATCATGGTCGGGGGCTCTTCCGCCCCGCCGGCGACGATCCGCTGGTTCCGAAAGCACGACATCCGCGTGCGCCACCTCTGGGGCATGACCGAGATGACTCCGATCGGCACCGTCGGCGGACCGCCGGCCAACTGGGATTCGATGGGCGAGGACGAACAGGTCGCCTATCAGTCGCGGCCCGGCCGATCGATGTTCGGCGTCGAGCTTCGCGTTGTGGACGACAGCGGCAAGGTCATGCCGCGCGACGGCGAAAGCTCGGGGCATCTGCAGACGCGCGGCTGCGCTGTCGTGCGGCGCTATTTCAAGAAGGACGAGGACTGCGTCGACGCGGACAATTGGTTCGACACCGGCGACATCGCCGTCATTCACCCGGACAATACACTGCGGCTGACCGACCGGTCGAAGGACGTGATCAAATCGGGCGGGGAATGGATCAGTTCGATCGAACTGGAGAATGCCGCTGTCGGCTGCCCGGGAGTCCTCGAAGCGGCCGCGATCGGAATCGCGCATCCGAAGTGGGACGAGCGACCGCTGCTGCTCGTCGTGCGCGATAACGGGAGCAAGGTCTGCGAAGGCGAGATCCGCGAATATCTTCTTGGCGAGGTCGCGAAATGGTGGCTGCCCGACGCGATCGAATTCGTCGAGGAGCTGCCGCACACGGCGACCGGCAAGCTCAGCAAGAAGGACCTTCGCGACAAATATCGCGATTACCGGTTCGCGAATGCCGAGGTGATGGTCGGGCGCGACTAGAAAAAGCGCGCTCTCTCGCCTAACTGGCGCGCAACTCCCGAACGCAGAAGGAACTCCGCGACCCCATGGCCGCCCAATATGCATTTGTCATGAAGGACATGACCAAGTCCTTCCCCGGCGCCCAGAAGCCGGTGCTCAGCCACATCAACCTGCAATTCTATCACGGCGCGAAGATCGGAATCGTCGGCCCGAACGGTGCCGGCAAGTCGACTTTGATGAAGATCATGGCCGGTATCGACAAGGATTATCAGGGCGAGGCCTGGCCGGGCGAGAACATCACCGTCGGCTATTTGCCGCAGGAGCCGCAGCTCGATCCCAGCAAGACCGTGCTCGAGAACGTCAAGGATGGCGCGCGCGACGTCGCGGACATGGTCGATCGCTTCAACGCCATCTCGGCGGAGATGGGCGATCCCAGGGACGACACCGACTTCGACAAGCTGATGGATGAGATGGGCGACCTCCAGGCCAAGATCGACGCGGTCGACGGCTGGACCCTCGACAACCAGCTCGAAGTCGCGATGGAGGCGCTCCGCTGCCCGCCGTCGGACTGGTCGGTCGAGAATCTGTCAGGCGGTGAGAAGCGCCGGATCGCGCTGACTCGGCTGCTGATCCAGAAGCCATCGATCCTGCTCCTCGACGAGCCGACCAACCATCTCGACGCCGAGAGCGTCCAGTGGCTCGAAAACCACCTCAAGGAATATCCGGGCGCGGTGCTGATGATCACCCACGACCGCTATTTCCTCGACAATGTGGTGAGCTGGATCCTCGAGCTCGATCGCGGGAAGTACTTCCCCTACGAAGGCAATTACTCGACCTATCTCGAGAAAAAGGCGAAGCGGCTGGAGCAGGAGGAGCGGGAAGATAAGGGCCGCGAGACCGCGATCCGCCATGAGCTCGAGTGGATCAGGCAGGGCGCGAAAGCCCGTCAGACCAAGTCGAAGGCCCGCATCGCGAAGTTCGACCAGCTCGTCGCTGCTCAGGAAAAACACGTTCCCGGCAAGGCCGAAATCCTCATCCAGGTGCCCGAGCGGCTCGGCGGCAAGGTCATCGAGGTTGATAACATTTCAAAGGCCTACGGGGACAAGCTGCTATTCGATGGCTTGAGCTTCACGCTTCCACCGGGCGGGATTGTCGGCGTGATAGGTCCCAACGGCGCCGGCAAGTCGACTCTGTTCAAGATCATCACCGGCCAGGAGAAGCCTGATAGCGGCAAGGTCGACGTCGGCCCGACCGTCCACCTCGGCTACGTCGACCAGAGCCGCGATCATCTCGATGGGTCGAAGAACGTCTGGGAGGAGATTTCAGACGGGCTCGATTACATGAAGGTGAACGGCCACGACCAGTCGACCCGCGCTTACGTCGGCGCCTTCAACTTCAAGGGCCAGGACCAGCAGAAGAACGTCGGCAAGCTGTCGGGCGGTGAGCGCAACCGCGTCAACATCGCCAAGATGCTGAAGCGCGGGGGCAACGTGCTGCTCCTGGACGAACCGACCAACGACCTCGACGTCGAGACGCTCGGAGCGCTGGAAGAAGCGATCGAGAATTTCGCGGGCTGCGCCGTGGTCATCAGCCACGACCGCTTCTTCCTCGACCGCCTTGCGACCCACATCCTCGCGTTCGAAGGCGACAGCCACGTCGAATGGTTCGAGGGCAACTTCCAGGCGTATGAGGAAGACAAGGTGCGGCGGCTGGGTGAAGAGGCGACAAGGCCGCACCGCACGAGTTATCGGAAATTGACGCGGTAATCCGCTATTTCGGCGTTACTGCCTGTTCAGTGGCGGATCGAAGGCGTGCCGCAAATCGGTTTCCTCGGCGCACCTGACAGCCTTATCACCACTTGTCCCTTTGACGTGTATGTGCGTCGCACCGAGACGGATCGCAGCGAACCATTTCTCGTGCTTTTCATTACAGCGATTACCGAGGTCTTCCGCCTCACCGACATACAGCGGAATGGCGGTATTGCCCTCGTGTCGGCAAAGGACATAATTGCCCGGTAGGTTTGGGAGCGGAGTATTCCACGGCAGGATATGATAGTCGTATCCCCAGCCCGAAACCCCGGTCCATCTGCAAGTATTTGCCACTTCCGCTCTCCTCCTTCCGCGGCTAGATTATCACGGTTTGTTCTCGTACGGAAACGGAAAGAACAAAGAGTGAATATCTCACAGTCTAAATTCTTCGCGACTGAAGCCGACTTCCGCCGTTGGCTCGAGACCAATCACGAAACCGCGCCCGAGCTGCTTGTCGGCTTCTGGAAGAAGGGCAGCGGCAAGCCGTCGCTCGATTGGCCGCAGGCGCGGGACCAGGCGCTTTGCTTCGGGTGGATCGACGGGCATCGGAAATCGCTCGGTGAGGACGCTTACACCATCCGCTTCACGCCGCGTCGCAAGGGCAGCATCTGGAGCAAGGTGAACGTCGAGCGCTTCGAGGCCCTCAAGGACGCCGGCCTGATGACCGCGGCGGGCGAGCGCGCCTATGAGGAGAACAAACACAAGAGTGGGGTCTATTCCTACGAACGGCCGCTTGCTTCGCTCACGGCCGAGGAGGAGCGGCTGCTTCGTGACGACAAAGCGGCGTGGGCGGATTGGGAGAAGCGGCCGCCGGGATATCGCAAGCAGGTGCTGGGCTGGATCGCCGGGGCGAAGCGGCCCGAAACGCGCGCGAAGCGGCTCGCCCAGCTCATCGAGGTTAGCGCCGCGGGACGGCGCTTGCCGCAATACGACTGGTAGAAGGCATGATCATCGTCACCGGACCTTTGTGGCTGTGGACCGGTGAACGGGGCAGTTGGCACTTCTTCACCGTACCCGAAGAGCGTTCGGACGAAATCCGAGCGCATTGCCTGGCGAGCATGCGCGGGTTCAAATCGGCGCGGGTCGAGGCGAGGATCGCTGACGTCAGCTGGCGGACCTCGGTCTTCCCGATGAAGAGCGGTGGCTACTTCCTGCCGGTGAAGGCGGACGTGCGCCGCAAGGCTGGCATCGCTGCGGACGACGTGATCACGGTCGAGATCGAGCTGCTTTAGGCCTTAGGGCGTCTTGTCGGCGGGATGTCTCGGCTCCGATTCTTCCTGGTGGTCGATCTTGTCCTGCTTATCGATGCCTTCGCGAGCCTCGGGATCGCGGACACGCTCGAGCTCGGCCTGCGTGGCGATATCTTCCTGAAGATTGCCGCCCGAGCTTCCGCCTTGGCTGGGGGTTGGTTCGACGCTGTCGACGATATCGCTGTCGTCGGTGTCGCGGGCAGTATCGGTGCGGCGGTTGTCCATGATCGTCTCCCTTTGGCGAGCGAACGGGCTGGCAGCGCGGCTGTTCCTCCATCCGGCGCGGCCCGGAACCAAGGCAGCAGGCGCCCGGTTGACCCCTCCGTGCAGGACCCTCTCACCGCGCTGGTCAACAGCGCCGCCGCCGCGCCGGCGACGGGCGGTCAAACGGTGCAGGGCCTCAAGATATTCGGCGTGACCCTGATCGGAGCAACCCAGCACAATTGGCACAAGCTGCTGCTGACCATCGGATTCATCGTGATTGCCTGGATCGTGGCGTGGCTCCTGCGCCGGATCCTGAAGCTCTTCATCGGAACGCGGTCGGGCACCCAGTTCCAGTTCTGGGCGAAGCAAGGCGTCAGCCTGATCGTGGCCGGCATCGTGATCCTCGGCGTCATGTCGATCTGGTTCGACAGCCCGGCGAGGCTCGCGAGCGTGCTCGGCCTCATCGGCGCCGGTATCGCTTTCGCGCTGCAGCGCGTGATCACCGCGGTCGCCGGCTATTTCGTGATTCTGCGCGGCAAGACCTTCAATGTCGGCGACCGCATCCAGATGGGGGGCGTGCGCGGGGACGTGATAGGCCTGACCTTCATGCAGACCCGGATCATGGAGATGGGCGAATCTCCTCGCGAGAAGGATGACGACAAATCCTGGGTCCGAAGCCGCCAGTTCACGGGCCGGATCGTGACCGTCACCAACGACAAGGTCTTCGACTGCCCGGTTTACAATTACACGCACGAATTCGCCTATATCTGGGACGAGATCAGCATCCCGGTCGCCTTCCACCAGGATTTCGCGAAGGCGGAGCGGATCATCCTCCAAGCCGCCAAGGGCCCCGCAAGAACGGCCGAGACGCTCGGCAAGGAAGAAGTTTCCAGGCTCGAGAAAAGGTTCGGGATCGATGCCGGCGAAATCGACCCGAGGGTATTCTGGAGGATCACCGAAGACTGGATGGAGCTCACCGTCCGCTTCCTGGGTCCCGATCACGGCATCAGGAAGATCAAGGATGCGATGACCCGAGACATCATCGCCGGGTTCGAGAAGGCGAATATCGTGATCGCTGCAACGAGGCAGGAGGGAGTGACCCTGGAGCCAAAAAGCCGACGCGTGGCGAAGCGCTAGACGGAGCGCTTATTCGAAAGGTCCTTCGCCGAGCGTTCGTAGCCGTTGGCCATATTATCGAGGATCGTGGAGATTTCGCGATTGAAGGTGGCCTGAGCCAGCCTCCGGCACCTGTCGGCTTCGGCATTCAGCGCATTCGCCTGCTCATGGCTGACATCGACAAGAATGTTGATTGCACCGGTGAACTTGCCGTCGCGATCGAACAGGGGCGTCGGGTAAGGCCGAAATGCGACGCGCGATCCGTCGGGACGGAGGGCGATGGCGACCTTGCCGCGAATCTCACGGCGCTCCTTGATCGCTTCCGCCATCGGGCATTCTTCGTGCGGCATGAAGTCGCCGTCGGTCGTGTAGATCCGCCACGTGACGCACCAGCGGTCGCGGCCGAGTTGCGGCACTCGACCGGCGAGCTTGATGCACGCCCGGTTCCAATAGGTCACGGCGCCCTCGGCGTCCGTCGTGTAGATGGGCGCCGGCAGCTCATCGAGAACCGCTCGCCAATCGGATGCGCTTGATAGTGCGCTAAGCGCCGTATCAAGCAATCGCTCAGGATTTTGTGTGGTCACGTTGCCCCGGCACGAATGCAATTCAGGTTGGACCCCCAAACCGGTCAGGCGCTCCGGAGTTCCGGCATGACGCCAAAATTCCGTCGCAGTGCTTTTCGAACAACAATGGACGACATGCATAGCCCCGCGCTCAGCGGAGCCGCTTCACGAGCAAGAGGCCGTCCTCGCCCGACTTTACCTCGAAATTGGGCACGGCCTTGATGAGCTCCGAGAGGCGGGTGAAGCCGTAGTTGCGGGCAGCAAAGCTCGACACCGCTTTGGCGCGCTGGCCGAGTTCGGAGAGCGGCGTGTAGCCCTCCTCGTCGCGCTTGGAGGCCTTGTACGCGGAGCCAAGCACCTGGAGCAGCTCCGGGTCGACAGGGCGCTGGCCCTTGCCTGCAGTCGGCTGCTCGAGCTCATCGTCGTCCAGCGCCAGCGCCCCGACATCGAAAAAGCGCGTGCAGGCCTGCTGGAAGGAGAGGGGCGTCTTGGTGGTTCCGAAGCCATAGACGTTCAGTCCGTCTTCGCGAATGCGCTGGGCTAGCGGAAGGAAGTCGCTGTCCGACGACATGATGCCGAAGCCGTCGACATTGCCGCGGTACAGCAGGTCCATCGCGTCGATGGTCATGCGCATGTCGGTGGCGCTCTTGCCCTTCACGACGTCGAATTGCTGCATCGGAACGATCGAATGGCTGCCGGTGATATTGCCCCAGCCCTTGAGGCTCGCTTTCGCCCAGTTGCCGTAGGCGCGCCGGATGTTGATGGTGCCGAGTTCCCCGAGGACGAGGAGGACTTCGTCGAGATGCTCCGGGCTGGCGTTGTCGGCGTCGATCAAGAGGGCAATGTTGGCTTCCTGTTCGGGCTGACGATCACGCATTTTCCGAGTCCTTCTTTCGAGGCTCCTGTAGCGCGGCAGCGCGGAATCGCCACACCCCGGCGCGCTCGGACGTTTCGTACATGAAACGTACATTCCCAGGGCTGGAACGAAATGTCGGCTAAACCGCTAATAGCGGATTGAGCGGGCGCGTAACGAAGGGATGAGACGATGAGGAAGCTTGGTCTTGCAGCAGCCCTTGCCGCCGCAAGTTTGACGGTGGCCGGCTGCGCCACGGAGCCTTACGGCTACGGCTATAGCCCGTATGGCTACAACAACGGCTATTATCCGAACGGCTATTACAGCAACGGATATTATAACAACGGATATTACGGGAACGGCTATTCCGGCTCGCAGGCCGGTAACGTAGTCGGCGGCGCTGCGATCGGCGCGGCGACCGGAGCGATTGCCGGCGCGGTGCTTCCGGGTATCAAGCCGGGCACGGGCGCGATTGCCGGTGCGATCCTTGGCGGCGTCCTCGGCGCCACGGTCAACGGACGTCAATATTACCGCGATACCCGCGGCTATTGTTACTACGTCGATCAATACGGCCAGCCGCATTATAGCTACGATATTCGCTGCTAAGCGACTGTCATTACTCCGTTTTTGAGCTGTCAAACGGGGCGGGAGCGACTTCCGCCCCGTTTTCTTTGATGCGGCCCATTCCGTTTTCGCCACGGTTCGCGGACCGACGGGGAACGAAACTTCAGTGGCAGCACTGATTCACGCATCGGGGTGGGACAGCTTGGAGGACGATCAATGACACGTCTGCTAGTTTCCGCCGCCGTCGCAAGCAGCCTCGCGCTCGGCGGCTGCGCCAGTACACCCGCTTCCGATCATGCGATCGCCAGCACCGCAACCGGTGCCGTCATAGGCGCGGGCGCGGGCGCTCTCGCCGGCTCGGTGCTTCCGGGCATCGGCACCGGTGCCGGCGCAGCGGTCGGTGCAGTCCTCGGCGGCGTCGCTGGCGCGGTTATCGGCGGCCACCAATATTACCGCGATACCCGCGGCTATTGCTATTACGTCGACCAATATGGTCAGCCGCATTACAATTATAATGTAAGGTGTTAGGCCTCGCTGCTCAGGCGGGGTGGAAGATTCCTTCTGCCTCGTCGAGCAGGTAGAGCTTCCCTTCGGAAATCGAGAAATGGGCGCCATGAAGCTTCAGGCGCCCATTTTTTTCGCGATCCGCAATCCACGGGAAGGTGCGAAGGTT
>Ga0068852_100001079_pt1 | contig 18031 bp, 17 predicted proteins | sample KBSCornC22_FD_66594 | JGI IMG/M metagenome (GOLD analysis project Ga0068852, IMG submission 66594) | Corn rhizosphere microbial communities from Kellogg Biological Station, Michigan, USA - KBS Corn C2-2 | ecosystem: Host-associated > Plants > Roots > Rhizosphere > Soil ... | reverse complement strand
GGCAATGCTCATTGCCGGGTCGACCCAGCGCTCGCCCGTCCACAGGATCACGAACCCAGCCACCACCACCGCTGCCGACACCGCGGCATCGGCAGCCATGTGGAGGTAGGCCGCGCGTGCGTTGATGTCCTGGCGCCGACCGCGCGCAAACAGCATCGCGGTGACAACGTTGACGAGGATCGCCGCGACGGCGACCCAGATCATCGCATGGGCGTCGCTGGTCGCGGGATGAACCAGCCGCCGCACCGCTTCAGCCGCGATCGCACCGACCGCGACCAGAAGGATCAGCGCGTTGGTCAGCGCCGCCAGGATCGATGCTTTCTTGAGCCCGTAGGTGAACCGCCGCGACGGCGAGCGCCGCGCCATCACCGCTCCTGCCCAGGCGATGATCAACCCGAGCACGTCCGACAGGTTGTGGCCCGCATCGGCGATCAGCGCCATCGAATTGCCGAGCACGCCATAGACCAGCTGGGCAACGACGATCGCGCTGTTGAGAGCGATGCCGAGCGCAAACGCGCGGGTGAAGTCCGCTGCGCCGTGCGAATGCGAATGGCCATGGGAATGCACGTCGGTCGCCATTCGAGCGCCCTAGCCGAGCGCGCGCGCAGACTTCAAATCGCCGCCGCATATCTTACGCAGATTTAACCGCGCGACCCCGGTCAGACCTCGAGGCGGTCTCCCTCGCGCGCGACCAGGGTGTAGAGCGCCGGCATCAGGAAGATGATGATCGCGAGGCACGCGATCAGCCCGCCGACGATGACGATCGCGAAGGGCCGCTGCGTATCCGTGCCGACGCCGGTGGCGACGGCGGCGGGGAGCAGCCCGAGCGCAGCCACGAGCGCGGTCATCATGATCGGGCGCAGCCGCAGGATCGCGCTTTCGCGAACCGCCTCGCCGATCGGCATTCCGCCGAGACGAAGTTCGTTGACGTAGGAAATGTAGACCAGCGCGGTCTGAACGGACACTCCGAACAGCGCGAGGAAGCCGATCCCCGACGAGACCGAGAAGGGCGTTCCGGTGAGCCACAAGGCGAGGATTCCGCCGACCGGCGCCGACATCAGGACGCCGGCGAGCGCGATCGCCGGGAACTTCAAGTTCCGGTAAAGCAGGAACAGCAGCAGGAAGATCAGCAGCAAAGTCAGCGGGACGATCGTCATCAGCTGCGCCCGCGACGCGGTATATTCGCTATATTCTCCGCCCCAGTCGGCGCGGTAGCCCTGCGGCAGCTGCACCTTGCGCGAGACCTGCGCCATCGCGTCCTGCACCGCGCCGGCAAGGTCGCGCCCTTCGACCGAGAATTGGACTCCGATGAACCGGCTGTTGTTCTCGCGGTAGATGAACGACGCGCCATTCGTGACCGAGATGTCCGCCAATTCCTTCAGCGGGATGTGCTGGCCGTCGGGGGTGGCGACGAGGATGTTTCCGATCGCGACCGGATTGTCGCGGTATTGGCCCTGGAGCCGGACGACGAGGTCGAACTCCTTCTCCTGCTGCACGATCTGGGTCGCGACGTCGCCGCCGATCGCCGTCTGGATGAGCCCGTTGATGTCGTCGACGTTGATCCCGTAGCGGGCGATCTTGTCGCGATCGATGTGGATCGACAGGCTCGGCTGGCCGAGCTCCTGGACCAGCGTCACGTCCTTGATCCCGCGGACGTGCTCGAGGACGGCCTTGATCGCCTTGCCCTTGTGCTCGAGCACGTTGAGGTCGGGCCCGAAAAGCTTCACCGCAAGAGCGCTCTTGAGGCCGGTCTCGGCCTCGTCGACCGCGTCTTCGGCGGGCTGGGTGTAGTTGAACGTGATTCCGGGGAAGCTCTGCAGCTTGGAATTGATCGCGGCGATCAGCTGCGGTTTGGTGCGGATCGCCCCGCGCCATTCCGAATAGGGCCTCAGGCCCACGAAAAATTCCGCGTTGAAGAAGCCGGTTGCGTCGGTCCCGTCGTCGGGCCGGCCATGCTCCGACCCGACTACCGTCACTTCGGGGAACGAGCCGATGATCGAGCGGATCTGCGGAACGATCTTCGCCGATTCATCGAAGGAGATTGTGTAGGGCATGGTCGCCCGGACCCACAGCGCGCCTTCGTCGAGGTGGGGCATGAACTCGGCGCCGACTCCGGCGAACACCAGGAGCGAAGCGAGCAGGAGCAACGCCGATGCAAGGATGGTCCCACGGGGCCGCGCGAGCGTGTGGTCGAGCCCGCGGACATAGCCTCCGCGGATCCGCTCGAAGATCGCATTGCGGCGCTCGCGAACGCCGCTCCGCATCAGCCACGAGCAGAGCACCGGAAGCAGGGTTAGCGTGACGATCAGCGAGCCGATCAGCGCGAAGATCATCGTGTCCGCCATCGGCTTGAACAGCACGCCCGACGGGCCCGACAGGACGTAGATCGGAAGGAAGCTGACGACGATCACGACGACCGAGTAGAACAGCGGCCGGTCGACCTCCGCGGCCGCGTCGCGGATGATCTCCATGAGGTTGTCCGGGCGGTCCTCCGCAATGGCGAGCCGGCGGTAGATATTCTCGACCATGATCACCGCCGCATCGACGAGGATGCCGAAATCGATCGCGCCGATCGACAGCAGGTTGGCCGAGGCGCCCTGGAGGTCGAGGCAGGCGAAGGCGAACAGCAGCGACAGCGGTATCGTCGCGGCGACGATCAGACCGGACCGCACGTCGTAGAGGAAGAAGATCAGGATCACGATGACCAGCAGCATGCCGCGCAACAGGTTGTGCTCGACCGTCAGGACCGTCTCGTGGACGAGATCGGAGCGGTCGTAGAAGGGCACCACCTTGACGTCCTTCGGAAGCACGCTGGTGTTGAGCTCGCGAGTCTTGGCCTGGACGCCTTTCAGCACGTCCTGGGTCTTGTCGCCGGTGCGCAGCATGATGACGCCTTCGACCGCGTCGTTCTGATTGCCGATTCCAAACTGGCCGAGCCGGGGCGCAAGGCCGAGCGTCACCTGGGCCACGTCCTTGACCAGAGTCGGGATGCCGTCGTGCACCGCGACCACGACGTTGCCGATGTCCTCCAGCGTCGCCATCCGGCCGAGGCCGCGGACGTAATAGAACTGGCCGCCTTCCGAGTAGAAACCGCCGCCGCCATTGCCGTTGTTGGCGCCGAGCGCGCTTTCGACCTGCTGCGGCGACAGGCCCGCGCCCGCGAGGCGGTACTGGTCGAGAAGCACCTGGTACTGCATCGTCCCGCCGCCGAACCCGGAATCGTCGGCGACGCCCGGCACCGAGCGGAATGACGGCTCGACCGTCCAGTCCTCGAACGTCTTGAGCTCGGTCGGCGAGCGGTCGGGGCTTTGCAGCGTGTAGCGATAGATCAGCCCGGACGGCGAGGTCAGCGGCTCGACCTCGGGCGCGACTCCGCTCGGCAGGTCGAGCCCGGCGAGGCGGTTGAACACCTGCTGCCGCGCGAAATTGCGGTCGGTGTCCTGGTCGAAGGTGATGTCGATGCTCGACAACGCGTAAAGCGACACCGAACGAAGGTTGTCCTCCTTCGGAATGCCGTTCATCTCGCGCTCGATCGGCACGGTGATCAGCCGCTCGACCTCCTCGGCGGAATGGCCCGGCCATTGGGCGACGATCGAGACCATCGGCGGCGACAGGTCCGGATAGGCGTCGACCGGCAGCCGGTCCCACGCGCGAATGCCCGCGGCAATGAGCAGCACGGCGACGAGCGCCACAAGGATCCGCTGCTCGAGGCTGAGCGCGACGATCCGGTTGATGAAGGACGAGCCGGCCTTCGGCGGCTCGACCGGGTCGACCGGCTCGTCGATCATTGGCTCTGCATGAACTGAAGGAAGATGGCGCCGTTGGCGACGACCTGGTCGCCGCTCTCGAGCCCGCTGGTCACGTCGTAATTCTGGCTGTCGCGATAGCCGAGCGTCACGTGCCGCCGGGCGAAGCTGCCGTCGCGGAGCGCGAGATAGACGAACGGCAGATTCTCGTCGTCGCGGAGCACCGCCGACACCGGCACCAGCAGGCCGGTGGTGACGCGTCCGGACTCGATCGAGACGTCGACGTACATCTGCTTCTTCAGGAGGTCGCCGGGATTGGGCGCGACGATCCTCGCGACGATTGCCCGCGTGTTGGGGTCGACCGACGCGGAGACATTCTGGACGGTGCCGTGGAACGGCCCCGTGCCGTTGCGCGGATCGATCGTCGCCGCTTCGCCCCGGCCGATCTGCGGCAGGTCGCTCGGAGAGACCTGCGCGAGCACCCACACCTGCGACAAATTGGCGACCGTGAAGGCGGTTGACGAGCCGGCCTGGAGCAGCTGGCCCGGAGTGACGGTTTTATCCGCGATGACGCCGGAGACTGGCGCTCGGATGATTCCGGTGAGGCCGGAGCCCGGGCTTGCACCCATCGACGCCAACGCCTGGAGCGCTGCGACGCGGTCGGCTTCGGCGCTTGCGGCATCGGTCTGCGCCTGCGCTGCTTCGCGCTCCGAGATGCCATTGTGCGCGGCAAGATCGCGGTCGGCCGCCGCCACTCGCCGGGCGTTGGCCGAGGCGACGGCTGCCTTGCGGTAAGCCGCGACGGCATTCGCCACGTCAGCTGAAGCGACTGACGCGAGCGGCTCGCCCTTCGATACATGTTGGCCAAGCGCGACGAAGATTCGCGTGACCGGGCCCGTGAAGGGCGAGACCACCGCTGTAGCCTGGTCGTTGTCGAAGTCGACCGTGCCCGGCGCCTCGATCCGCTCGCGGTAGCCGACCGGCACCACCGTGTAGAGCTGGATATGCGCGCGCTGCGCCTTGGTCAGCCGGACATTGGCGACGACCGGCGTCGCCGCGCCGGTGTCGTCCGGCGAGGACGAGCAGCCGCCCAGCAGCGCCAGTGCGAACGCGGCGACGCCGATCGCTCTACCGCACACTGGCGGTGCTCACGAGATCGGGCCGGTGCCACCAGCCGCCGCCGAGCGCCTGGAACAGCGCGACGGTGTCAGTAAAGCGGTCGGCCTCCGCCTGCACAAGGGTCAGGCGCGCCTGCTGATAGGCCTGGTCGGCGGTCAGCACCGAAAGATAAGCGGCATAACCGTCCTTGTACTGGAGTCGGGCGAGATCGAGGCTGGCCTTGGCGGCGTCCGCGGCTGCCTTGGTCGCCTTGAGGGTATTCGCGTCCTGCTCGAGCGCGACGAGCGTGTCAGCGACGTTCTGGAACGCGGTCAGCACCGTCCCGCGATATTGTTCGGCGGTCTGCTGATAGGCGTAGCGCGCCGCCCGCTCCTGGTGGAGCTTGGTGCCGCCGTCGAATATCGGCGCTAGCAGCGCCGCGCCGATATTCCAGAAGCCGGTACCCGGGCCGAAAATCTGGCCGATCGCCAGCGCGTTCGTCCCGGCATTGGCGCCGAGCGTGATGTTGGGCAGGCGGTTGGCGCGTGCGACTCCGATCTCGGCGCTCGCGGCGTGCATATTCTCTTCGGCCTGGAGCACATCGGGGCGCTGCTCGACGAGGGTCGAGGGAAGGCTCAACGGCAGGTCGGCCGGCAGCGTCAGGCTGGCGAGCGTGAACTTCGCCGCCGAGCCCTGCGAAGGGTAATTGCCGGTCAGCACGGCGAGGAGATTGTCCTGCTGGTCGCGCTGCTTGATCAGCGGCGGCAGCGACGCCTCGAGCTGCGCCAGCTGGGCCTGCTGCGCGGCCAGGTCGGTGCCGCCGATGTAGCCCTTCGACTTCTGGTACTGGAGAAGGCTGAGGATCTGGCGGTTGATCCCGATCAGCTCGTTGGTGGTCGCAATCTGGTCGTCGAGCGATGCCTGGGTGATCGCCGCCTCGGCGACGTTCGCGCTCAGCGTAATGTCGGTCGCGACCATCTGGTAGCGGGTCGCCCGCTCCTGCGCCGCGAGCCCCTCGACCGTCCGCTTGTTCAGGCCGAACACGTCGGGCGTATAGGAAACGCTGACCGACGGCGTGACCAGCGTGTAGGCGAAGCTGTTGTTTGCCGGCACCGGCGCCAGCGTCGCCGACGGGTCCTTCTCGCGCGTGATGCTTGCGCCCGCGCCGACCTGCGGCAGGTAGGCGCCGTGCTGCGCGAGCGTGTTCTCGTGGGCGACGCGCAGCGCCGCCTGCGCCGCCTTGAGGTCCGCATTGCTGGCAAGGGCCTGCGCGATCAGCGCGTTGAGCTCGGGCGAGTGGAACAGGGTCCACCACTCCGCGGGGATGTCGGCACCGGCGACGAGATGCTGCGCATTGCCGCCGGGCACCCCCGAGGTCGCGGCGGTCGTCGCAGGCTGCGGCTCGGGCGTGTAGCTCGGCACTGCCGGCGGCGCGGGCGGCTTGAAGTTCGGGCCGACCACGCACGCGCTCGTCAGCAGCGGCGCCATCAGCGCGACCATCTTCCGCCGGCGAGAAAGCAATGCCATCGATCTCCAAAATGCCGCTTGCGGCCCCAACCGTCCCCGGCCGGCGCTGGTAATAGTATCACATCACACGACCGGCAAGTGCGGGTTGGCAGAAGAGTCCGCGCGCGCGCAAATTACATCGGAGAAAGGATTCGATCTTTCGACCCCCGGGCACAATACGACGGCCAACGGACGGAGGCTCTTCGGCCTCGCTCAGCTTCCGAAGGCGACCCCGACATAGATCGTCCGCCGCAGCCCAGGCTCGATACCGTTCTGGAAGACGCGGTTGTAATATTTGCGGTCGGTGAGGTTCGTGGTTCCACCGAGCAGGCGGATGTTGCGAGCGACCTGCCAGTCGGCGGTGAGGTCGAGCACGGTGTAGGCTGGAACCTTGGCCGGGATGAAGTTCGCGCTTCCGGGGCTGCCCACCGGCAGGTTCGAATCCTGGAAATACTGGCTGCTGACGCTCGATCCGGCGAGGCTGAGGTCGAAGCGGCCGTCGCGGCGGAGCGTGATTCCGTACTTGGCGGTCACCGCCGGAGCGAAGGCCGGCTTGTTGCCGACGCGGTTGGCAAGGTTGCTTCGGGTGAACGTCGCGTCGAGCAGGCTGACGTTGGCGAACGGTGTCAAGTGAAGCGCGCCGCGGCGGCCGGCGAACAGGTCGTATGACAGCTCGCCCTCGAAGCCGCGGTGGCGGGTGTCGCCGCTATTCTGGAGCAGGGATTCGACCGGCGAAACGACGATCGTCTCGATGCGGTTCTTGAAATCGATCCAGAACAGGCTCGCATCGTAGAACAGGCCGGTCACCGGCGTGCCATGCACGCCGGCCTCCCACGATAGCGACTTGGACGCGGCGGGAACGCCGCCGGGCAGGACGTTCGAGAAGGGCGAGGCGACGTCGAAGAAGCGCACCGGGCGGTAGCCCTGGCTAACGCTGAAATAGGTCTCGTTCTGATTGCCGAAGTCGAACCCGGCGCCGAGGCCGAACATCGGAACGGTGCGGCTCACCGACTGATGGATCAGCGGACGGGTGAGGTTCGGCGGCCGGACGCTCTCGTCGATGCTGATCGATTCATGGTCGAGCCGAAACGACGGCACCACGTGCCAGCGGCCGGGAAGCCGGAACACGTTCTCGGCGAAGATCGCGCCGTACCAGTCGTGCCGCGCCTGATCGAGCCGCGGAGTCCCGTCATGGCTTCCGCGCGGAGCGGTGATGTCGGTGCTGGTGAACTGCTGGAACGGCGCATCGTCGTGGTAGAGCACCGTGCCGAAGGTCAGTGCATTGCCCTTGCCCCAGCGCTTGCGAAACCGCCAGTCGAGGCCCTGGCTGTGGAACCGGTCGTCCTGCAGCGTCGTGGTCTTCGGCGCGGCGCCTGCCGGAGCGGCGCGGGTGTAGAGGTCTTGCCACGCGGTCCACAGCTTCGCCTCCGACCGCCAGCCGTTGCCAAGATCGCTGTCGTTGCCGAGCGTGACAGAGGTGCGCGTGACCCAGTCGTGGTTGAACGGCGTCGGCGCCTGGTCGGGATCTGCGACGAACTGGGAGAAGCTCAGCTTCCCCGGATCGCCCGAGCTTGCGTAATGGTGGTGGAAATCGACGAACCAGAGGTTGTTGGTCGTCGGCCGATAGGCGACATAGGCATCGCCCTGCGCCAGTCGCGAGTGGCCGTTCTCGCGCTGCCCGTTGCTCTTCACGTAAGCCAGGTTGGCGCGGAACGAGACCCGCCCGCTCGACCCCTCGACCGTGTTGTAGGTCGAGAACAGCCCGTCGCTGCCGACGACGTTCTCGGTGTAGCCGCCGAACGGCTGGTCGGCGGCGGGACGCTTGGAGACGAAGTTGACCGCCGGCGCCGGCTCGGGGCCGTAGAGCAGGCTCGACCCGCCGCGGATCAGCTGCACTTCCTCAAGCGATTGCGGGAGCGGCGTGTAGTAGAGCGTCGGAAAGCCAATCCAGTCGGTCGAGATCGGGATGCCATCCTGGAGCACCAGGACATATTCGGACTCCTGCGGGTTGCCGAGGCCGCGGTAGCTCATGTTGAACTGGGTCGGGGTCTGCTGTTCGGAAACGAACAGGCCGGGCGTTCGCGAGAACAATTCGCGCTGATTGCCGTCGACGATGGTCGGAAGCAGGTCGAGCTTGGTGATGCTGGTCTTCTTGGTGACCGTGATCTTGGTCCCGTCGACCTCGGGCATGATGTGGTCGAGCTTCTCCGGCGTATTCTCCTTGCGCTCGCCGATAACGACGATCGTCGGCTCCCGTTGCGGCGCCTCGGCGGCGATTGCGGGGGCAGCGAAGCCTAGGCCCGTGAGGGCGACAACATAAATTCTCGGTCGGAGCATCAATTCGGCTTGTTGGCGATCAGGGGAGGAGCGCAAAGGCTCTGCTGCAAACAGCATCATTCCTCTGCAAATGAAAGAGGCCCGGCGCGAAGGGGATCCGCCGGGCCTCCTGGTCAGCGCGCCTGGGGAGCAAAGCGCGCGGGGAAATTTTTAAAGGTCGATGCCGGCAGCGATCGCCTCGAGCTTGCGGACCCGCTCGCGAAGGTCGGCGATCTCGATCCGGCCGGTTGCGGGGGGAAGGCCGCGCTCGCCGGCGAGCTGCGTCAGCTCCATCTTCTTGAGCTCGAGCCAGCCGTTCCAGGCCTTGAGCCCCGCGAGCGCCGCGCCGGCCAGGCCGACGATGATGCTCGCGCTCAGCATTCCAAGCGTCAGCGGGTCCATCACTTCTCCTCCTGGCGGAGCGCTTCGATCTCGCGCGCCAGCTCTTCATTCTGGCTGTTGATGTGATGATCGATCGCCATCAGACGGCGGTCGGTCTCGTCGAGGTCGTTGACCATCGCGTGCACGGTCGGCTTGCGCCTCGCGGCCTCGCCCATCCGGTCGAAGTCGCTCATCCGGCGATCGCCGATCATCGAGCGCTTCTTCTGAACGGCGAGGTAGATGCCGACCGCGGCGTAGGCGACGAGAGTCAGCTTGAAGCTGATGAAGATCGCCGCCGCGATGAAGCCGATGCGGATGAAGGTCGGGTCGACCCCGGTGATTCCGCCGAGGGTCGAGCAGACGCCGGCGATCTTCGCATCCTTGCGATCGAGCGAGTACGGGTAAATCTTGCGGGCCATCGTCACTTTTCCCCTTCCTTTCGTTCAGTTCGCGCGCGCCTTGAGCGCGGCTTTCATGGCTTCCAGCTCGGCGTCGATTTTTTCGCTCGCCCGCAGCTGGTCGATCTCATCCTCGAGGCTGGTGATGCCCAGCGCATCGCAGCGGCCTTCGGCGAAGTCGGCGCGGCGCTCGAGGATCTCGAACTTGGCGAACGCGTCCTGGGTCCGGCTGCCGTTCATGATCTCGCGGGCCCTGGCGCGGGTGACCGCGCTCTCGAACCGCGCGGCGATCGCGTTCTGGCGAGCGCGGGCTTCGCGCAGCTTGCCCTGGAGCCTGGCGATGTCGGCCTCGTAGCCGCGCAGCACCTGCTCGAGCTGGCCGAGCTCGCCGTTCAGGCTGTCGGCCATCTCGGCCGCCTTTTGCTTCTCGAGCAGTGCAGCCTTGGCGAGATCGTCGCGGCCCTTGGACAGCGCGAGCTCGGCCTTGGCGGTCCAGTCGGCCTGCAGCTCGTCGAGCCGGCTCACCGCCCGCCGCATCTCCTTGATGTCGGCGATCGAGCGCGCCGCCGTCGCGCGGACTCCGACCAGCGTCTCTTCCATTTCGAGGATGATCATGCGGATCATCCGCGCGGGGTCCTCGGCCCGGTCCAGGAGCTCCGCCATGTTCGCGGCGAAGATGTCGCGAGCGCGGCTGAACACTGGGCCGCTGAGCCAACCGGCGACGGGAGCGAAGCGCCCGCTCTTCGGCTCGGTTTCGACTTCGATCAGACGAGGCGTGCGGACCGGGACCTTGGCTTCGAGGATTTCCAGCTCAGGCATTGATGCTGACCGCGACGGGGTTGGCATTGGCCTGCGCCGGACCGACGGCTGCGCCGATCGCGATGGTGCTCATGACGAGCGCCGCGGCGATGGCGACCAGGCTGCGAGTGAAAGGCGACTGCGACGACATTTGAATTCTCCTTGGCGCGACCCGCCTGGTCGGTTGCGGGCCGATGAACGCTACCAATCAAGGAGTGTGCCAATCCCGGAAAACTGCGAGAAACTTCGATTGCGTCATCGCGTGGCGGATTTTGACAACCAACAGTTGGCGCGATTTGCCAAGGCTTCGGCTGGGAACATTCGCCACCCCCGCGGCGCTGTCGCACCAGCAGATCAGAGGAGCTTCAAGGATGATCGGGAAATTGTTCGGCGCGTGGGTCGGCGAAAAGGCCGCCGGCAAGAACGAAGGCGCAAAAGGCGCCATCCTCGGCTACGGCGCCGCCGCGCTCGCCAGGCGTAGCGTGCCGACGCTCGCCGCGCTGACGCTCGGCGGATGGGCGTGGAAGAAATGGCGCGAGCACAAGCGCGCGCGCGCTTCCTATCCTTCGGAGGCGGAACCCTCTTCGTCCTGAGCCGGACGTTCGAAATAGGGCTCGACCTTGCCCTGGAGCTTGATCGTCATCGGCTGGCCGTAGCGGTCGCGGCTGCGGCCGGCGGCGACGCGGATCCACCCTTCCGAAATCGAGTATTCGATGACGTTGGTCTTTTCCTGGCCGTTGAACTTGATGCCGACCCCGCGTGCCAGCAGCGCCTCGTCGTAATGATCGCTGCGGGGATCGAGCGAGAGGCGGTCGGGCGGCGTGTCGGATGTGTTTTCGGCCATCCGGCGCGCACTAGCCTCCGGTGCGGGCGAGCGTCAACGCGCGCGCATTTCCGCTCCTGTAAAGCCTACTTGACTATGCCAGTTGCCGCCTGCGCGAGTCCGGACTAAGCGCCCCCGCGGGAGAGGATATGAGCGACAAGGATCCAGACCTGCGCCGCAATGCGCCGAGGCTCGCGCTGCACGTGCCCGAGCCGCCGTTCCGGCCGGGCGACGCGCCCGATTTCTCGTCGCTGAAGATCCCGGCTGCGGGCCAGACTCCACGCCCCGACCCCGGCGCCCCCGCGGCCGAGACTCACCCGCTGACGACCGCGCTCGTCCGGGTTCTCGGAGACGACCACAAAGCCGTCGGCGCCTGGGACCCGAAGCTCGACCCCGACACGCTCCGCAAGATGCTGCGCGACATGGCCACGGTGCGCATCTTCGACGACCGCATGTACCGCGCCCAGCGGCAGGGAAAGACGAGCTTCTACATGAAGTGCACCGGCGAGGAGGCGATTGCCGTCGCGGCGGCCGCCGCGCTCGACCGCGAAGACATGCATTTCCCGACTTATCGGCAGCAGGGCCTGCTCATCGCCCGCGGCTACCCGCTGACGGAAATGATGTGCCAGATCTATTCGAACAAAGGCGACAAGCTGCAGGGCCGCCAGCTTCCGATCATGTATTCGGACAAGGCGCACGGCTTCTTCTCGATCTCGGGCAACCTTGCGACGCAATTCCCGCAGGCGGTCGGCTGGGCGATGGCCGCGGCGATCAAGGGCGACAGCCGCATCGCCATGGGCTGGGTCGGCGACGGGGCGACCGCCGAGGGCGACTTCCACTCGGCGATGACCTTCGCCGCGGTCTACAATGTGCCGGTGATCCTCGCGACGGTGAACAACCAGTGGGCGATCTCGAGCTTCTCGGGGATCGCCGGCGCCGAGCGCGCGACCTTCGCCCAGCGCGCGGTGGGCTATGGGATCGCCGGGCTGCGGGTCGACGGCAATGACGCGCTCGCCGTCTATGCGGCTGTCAAATGGGCGGCGGAGCGCGCCCGGGCGAACGGCGGCCCGACGCTGATCGAGTTCTTCACCTATCGCGCGGAAGGCCATTCGACCTCCGACGACCCATCCGGCTACCGCCCCACGAACGAAGCGAAAGCCTGGCCGCTCGGCGACCCGATCGAACGGCTCAAGGCGCACCTGATCGCGATCGGCGAGTGGGACGACGAGCGGCACGCAGCGATGACCGCCGAATGTGACGCCGAGGTGCGCGCGGCGCAGAAGGAATCGGAGAAGCTCGGGATCCTGCCGCAGCAAGGCAAGGACAATATCGAGAGCATGTTCGAGGACGTCTATGCCGAGCTTCCCTGGCACCTCCGCGAGCAGCGCGACGAGGCGCTGACCGAGGCCCGCGACTGATGCCCAATTTCAACATGATCCAGGCGCTCAACGACGCCCACAAGGTGATGATGGCGCGCGACGACGACGTCGTCGTGTTCGGCGAGGACGTCGGTTACTTCGGCGGCGTCTTCCGGGTCACCGAGGGATTGCAGAAGAAGTTCGGCAAAACCCGCGTGTTCGATGCGCCGATCAGCGAAGGCGGGATCGTCGCAACCGCGGTCGGAATGGCGACCTACGGCCTCAAGCCGGTGATCGAGATCCAGTTCGCCGATTACATCTACCCCGGCTACGACCAGATCGTCAGCGAGGTGGCGAAGATCCGCTACCGCACCGCGGCCGAATGGACGATGCCGATGGTCATCCGCACGCCCTACGGCGGCGGAATCTTCGGCGGGCAGACCCACAGCCAGTCGCCCGAGAGCCTGTTCACCCACATCGCGGGCCTGAAGGTCGTGATCCCCTCGACCCCCTACGACGCCAAGGGCCTGCTGATCGCGGCGATCGAAGATCCCGACCCCGTGGTCTTCTTCGAGCCCAAGCGGATCTACAACGGCCCGTTCGACGGCCACCACGACAAGCCGGTGAAGCCCTGGTCGAAGCACCCGGCGAGCGAAGTGCCCGAAGGCCATTACACGGTGCCAATCGGCAAGGCGGCGGTCGTCCGCGAAGGCGGCGACCTCACCATCCTCGCCTACGGAACGATGGTCCACGTCGCACTCGCGGCCGTCGAAGAGAATGGGCTCGACGCTGAGGTCATCGACCTGCGCACGCTCGTCCCGCTCGACCTCGACACGATCGAGGAGTCGGTGAAGAAGACCGGCCGCTGCCTCGTCGTCCACGAGGCGCCGCGCACCAGCGGCTTCGGCGGGGAGCTGGTCGCGCTGGTCCAGGAGCGCTGCTTCTATCACCTCGAAGCGCCGGTCGAGCGAGTCACCGGCTGGGACACGCCTTACCCGCACGCCTACGAATGGGCCTATTTCCCCGGCCCGAAGCGCATGAAGCGCGCCCTCGAAAAAGTGATGGCGGAATAGATGGCCCGATACGAATTCAAGCTGCCCGACATTGGCGAAGGCATTGCCGAGGCGGAGATTGTCGCCTGGCACGTGAAGGTCGGCGACACGATCCGCGAAGACCAGCAGATCGCCGACATGATGACCGACAAGGCCACCGTCGAGATGGAAAGCCCCGTTGGCGGCAAGGTTCTCGAGCTCGCGGGTGAGGTGGGCGACCAGGTGCCGATCGGATCGGTGCTCGCGGTGATCGAGACTGCGGGCGCGGATCGCGCCGCCGAGCCCGTCGCGGACAGCAAGGACGAGCGCCCGCTCGCCGACGGTGCGCTCGAGGCAACGCCGGAGATCGCGGAAGAGATTCCGGTTGCCGCGGCGGATGCGGAAACGATCGTCAAATCGGAACCCGTTCGCCCTAAGCCTGTCGAAGGGCTGTCTTTCTCTTCGGAAGAACCAAGCAGTGCTTCGACAAGCTCAGCACGAACGGCTGGTTCTGCCCACGTCCTCGCCTCGCCGGCCGTGCGCGCTCGCGCCCGCGATCTCGGCATCGACCTGTCTCAGGTGAAGACCGCGGGCGACCGAATCCGCCACTCCGACCTCGACGCCTACCTCCTGTACAACGGCGGCACCGTGGCCGGCCGTCCGGCGGCCGCGCGCAAGGACGAGGCGGTCAAGGTCGTCGGCCTCAGGCGCAAGATCGCCGAGAACATGGCCGAGGCGAACCGGCGCATCCAGCATTTCACCTTGGTCGAGGAGTTCGACGTCACTGCGCTCGAGGACACGCGCGCGATGATGAACGACGACCGCGGCTCCAACCCGAAGCTCACGGTCCTTCCCTTCCTGATCACGGCGCTCTGCCGCGGCCTCGCCAAATGGCCGATGCTCAACGCGACCTTCGACGACGAAGCGATGGTCATCACCCGCCACGGGTCGGTCCAGATGGGCATCGCCACGCAGACGCCGAACGGCCTGATGGTCGCGACGATCCGCGACGCCCAGTCGCGCTCGGTCTGGCAGCTCGCGTCAGAAATCCTGCGCCTGTCGGAAGCCGCACGAAGCGGCAAAGCGTCGCGCGAGGAGCTCTCCGGCGCGACCTTCACCATCTCGAGCCTCGGCCCGATGGGCGGCATCACCTCGACGCCGGTGGTCAACCCGCCTCAGGTCGCGATCGTCGCGGTCAACAAGATCGAGGACAAGCTGGTCCCGCTCGACGGCGAGATCGAGGTCCGCAAGCGCATGAACCTGTCCCTGAGCTGCGACCACCGCGTCGTTGACGGATGGGACGCCGCCAGCTTCATGCAGACCCTCAAAGGCTACATCGAGAACCCGCTGCGGCTGCTAAGCGCGTAGTACCCCAGCGAAGCCCCGGAGCCAGGAGCGCGTCAGCGCTTCCGGCCTGGCCGCCTGGACTCCGGCATTCGCCGGAGCACAATTACTTCTTCCCGAGCTCGCGCCAGCTCTTCTCGTGGACCTCGACGCCATGTTTCTTGGCGGCTTTCTTGATCCGCTCCCAAGCCTCGTCCTTTTCCTTGTCGGAAACGCCTTCGACCTGGTCGAAGCGCGCAATCGCGTTGCGGACGTGGCTCGCATCCTCGATCGGCTCCTTGCGCTCTTTCGGGAACGCATATTTGCTGTCGTCGAGGTCGTGGCGGTCTTTTGCGTCTAATTCGCTCATTGGGAGCCTCCTTCACGGGGACAACGAACAGCGCTCGCTGCCGCTCCGTCAATTGAGCCAGGTCACATGATGAGAGCCCCGGCCGGTCGGGAGGGGAGAGCGAACGGCCGGGGCTCTGCGGCGGCGAGGGAGCAACGCCGCCGGGACCCAGTCAGGCGGCGAGCCGGAGCGTCTCGCCGAGCGCACCGTTGATCGACTGATCGCGCTGCTCGGGACTGACCGCGAGCCCGTCGGCCGCGACGAACTCGGGCTCGATGCCGATGAAATTGAAGATGCCGCGCAAATAGGACTCGAGATGCTCGAGCGCGCTCGCCGGCGAACCCTGGTCGTAGAAGCCGCCGCGCGCGAGTGCGACGATGACGCGCTTGCCGGTCGCCAGCCCTTCCGGTCCGTTTTCGGTGTAGCGGAAGGTCTGCCCGGCGATGACGATCCGGTCGATCCACGCCTTGAGCTGCGTCGGCAACGTGAAATTGTACATCGGCGCGCCGATCACGATCATGTCGGCGGCGAGGAACTCATCCAGCACGGTGGTGTCCGCGAACGCGTCCAGCGTCAGATGCGGCAGAGGCTCGGCGGCAAGGTCGCGATAGATAACGTCCGAGCCGCCGCGCTCGAGCGTCAGCTGGTCGACGATCGAGCGGGAAATCGCCCGGCTGGCGCTGTTCTCGCCGTTGATGCTGGCGTCTATGTGCAGGATGGTCACTATTGCCTCCTTGGTATGGATTTGTTACCGAGGCACCCTAAATAACCGTCATCGAATCGCTCGCAAGAACGCACTTTTTTGTGCCGGGCGAACAATTTTGTAAGACAGGAACATTGAGGTGACTGCGATGAAAGACCCGTCGAGCCCCGTCTGCCGGACGATCAGCACCTTGCTGTCGCGGATCGGCGACAAGTGGACCGTCCTCGTCGTGCAGACGCTGAGCGGCGGCCCGAGGCGTTTCAACGAGCTTCGGCGCGAGATCCCGAGCGTGTCGCAGCGCATGCTCACGCTCACGCTGCGCAACCTCGAGCGCGACGGGCTCGTCAGCCGGACGGTCACGCCGACGATCCCGCCCCGCGTCGATTACGAGCTGACCGAGCTCGGCCAATCGCTCCAGAAGCCGATCTGCGGCCTCGCCACCTGGGCCATCGACCATGTCGGCGAAATCCACGCCGCGCAGGCGCGGTTCGACGACGAGCGTGAGGCGCAAGCCGCGTGACGACGCCGCGGCAGCCGGCGAGCGTCCGGGCGCTGCTCGACCGCGCCGACGAATTCGCCCGCGCGGGCAACTCCAAGGCCGCGATGTCCTTCTACCAGGCTGCACTCAAGAGCGCGCCGGCCGATTATGCGGAGCTTGGAACGCTCGAGCGACTGCGGGGCGCCCAGTCGTTCATCCAGCGGCGCGCGGACGAGTTCCAGCAATCGCTCGATCGCGCGATCGCAGATTTCCGACCGAAGGACTCGGCGGCGCAAATTCGGCTCACGCACGCGCTTGAGATGCTCCGCGGCGAGCGAACGATCTACCCGCAGCAGCCGGCGGTCTTGTATTATCCCTATCTCGCCCAGCGGCAGTTCTTCGAGCGCGAGGAGTTCGACTGGGTAGCCGAAATCGAAGCCGCCACGGCCGCAATTCGCGAGGAACTGCTCGCGCTGCTCGACGAAGGCGCGGACTTTCGCCCCTATGTCGAGGATCACCCGGACCGGCCGCGCCGCGAGTTCCACAATCTGAACAACGACCCGAGCTGGACCGCGCTCTATCTCTGGCGCGACGGCCAGCTCGTTCCGAAGGTCGCCGACCGCTGCCCCCGGACCGTCGAAGCGCTCTTGAAGGCGCCCCTGAGCCACATCGGCCGCCGCACCCCGGCGGCACTCTTCTCGCGGCTCGAGCCCGGCGCGCACATTCCGCCCCACAGCGGAATGCTCAACTGCCGCCTGATCTGCCACCTGCCGATCATCGTTCCCAAAGGCTGCTGGCTGCGCGTCGGCAACGAGGCCCGCGAATGGCAGGAAGGCAAGCTGCTGATCTTCGACGACAGCATCGAGCACGAAGCGAAGAACACCAGCGGCGAGCTGCGCATCATCCTCCTGTTCGACATCTGGCGTCCGGAGCTGACCCAAGCCGAGCGCGAAGCCATCTCGGCGATCTTCGACGCGATCGACAACTTCCAGACGATTCCGGACGACTGAGGCAACAGCAGCCTCCCCATCGTCATCGCGGCTTTCGTCCGGTCCGCTTTCCCGATCGGTCGCGGTTCGCTAGTCCGCCGCCATGCTCAAGCCCGTCGCGACCGATATCGAAGCGCTCAAGACCCTCGACGAGCGGCTTCGCTGGCTGTCCGCCTGGACGATCCACCACGCCAACCACGTTCGAGAGAATAGCGACGGCCTGAAGGTCGGCGGGCATCAGGCGAGCTGCGCCTCGATGACGGCGATCATGGCGGCGCTCTACTTCCACGCGCTCGGGCCGAACGACCGCGTCGCCGTCAAGCCGCACGCCGGGCCGGTGCTTCACGCGATCCATTACCTGCTCGGCAGCCAGAGCCGCGACGCGCTCGAGAATTTTCGCGGCTTCGGCGGCGCGCAGTCCTACCCGAGCCGGACCAAGGACAGGATACCGGTCGATTTCTCCACCGGCTCGGTCGGCCTCGGCGTGGCGATCACGCTCTTCGCCAGCCTCGTGCAGGATTATCTCACGGCGCACGGCGCGCTCGACGAGCAGGACCGCGGCCGCTTCGTCGCGCTGATCGGCGATGCCGAGCTCGACGAGGGCAACATCTACGAAGCGATCATCGAGGGCGCGAAGCACGACGTCCGCAACCTGTGGTGGATCGTCGACTACAACCGCCAGAGCCTCGACGCGACCAGCGCCGACCGCATGTTCGAGCGGTTCGACGAGATTT
>Ga0068852_100001074_pt1 | contig 18054 bp, 12 predicted proteins | sample KBSCornC22_FD_66594 | JGI IMG/M metagenome (GOLD analysis project Ga0068852, IMG submission 66594) | Corn rhizosphere microbial communities from Kellogg Biological Station, Michigan, USA - KBS Corn C2-2 | ecosystem: Host-associated > Plants > Roots > Rhizosphere > Soil ... | reverse complement strand
CTGGGTTTCAGCGGGAATAACTGACCGCGCCTGCGGGGTCGACGTGGATCGACACTGAGTCGACCACGCGCACTCACGTAGTGGGGTAGCTCCCGCCCGCTGCCCCGGCCATGCGCCCCATGAACTGGCGGTAATAGCGCAGTTCGGCGACCGAATCGCGCGCATCCGACAGCGCCGTGTGGGCCGATTCCTTGACCATGCCGCGGCTGATCTCGGGCGCCCAGCGTCGCGCGAGTTCCTTGAGTGTGGAAACATCCAGATTGCGATAATGGAAAAACCGCTCGAGCCGCGGTGCAAGCCGGTGCAGGAAGCGCCGGTCCTGGCAGATCGAGTTGCCGCACATCGGCGACTTGCCGGGCGGCACCCAGCGCGCGAGGAAATCGACGGTCAGCGCCTCGGCGACACCGAGCTCGACGGTGGACTCGACCACGCGCTGCCACAGGCCGGACTTGCGGTGCTGGTTGCGGTTCCAGTCGTCCATCGCCTCGAGCCGCTCGACCGGATGACGTATCGCGAACTCGGGTCCTTCGGCCAGCAGGTTGAGTTCGCGATCGGTGACCAGAGTGGCGATTTCCAGGATGGAATCGCTGCCGGGATCCAGACCCGTCATTTCCAGGTCGATCCAGATCAGATTGTCATCGTGCGGCTGGGCCATCACCCTCTCCCTGGCTGAAGTGCGGAAAACGGCCATAGTAGTACCAGTAGCGCCCGGCGCAGGCCAGATGTGCGCTCGAATCTCGGGCTCCCGGCGCGACGCATGCCGAATCGCCCCGGGATTGGATGGCGCAGACGACCGGATCGCGAACGGGCCGAACCCATCGCACAGACGCTGGATTCCTGCCAAACCTGTGCGCGCCCTGCTCGCGCTGCTTGATGAAACTGACCGAGCCCTTCTCCGGCCTTCTGCCGATGCCGGTTGGCAGCCAATTTGCAGCACCCTACCGGGGCGTATAACCTGGGACATCCCCAGGGGGACAGGGGCGGGGAAATGGATCGGGTATTGCTGCTGGAAGCCTCGGCGACACGTCGGCGGGCCGTTCGCTCGTTGCTGGCGCCGAAAGGCTATGACATCACCGAAGTGAACGATTACGCCCAGGCCCTGGAGGTATTGCGCCGCCAGGGCGAGACGGTCAGCGCGCTGCGCGCGATCGTGCTGGGCTGGCCCGAATTCGCCGACAACCTGGCCGACGAGCTGTTCGCACTGCTGCGGCGCGAGGAATTCGAGCATCTCGCCGTTCTGCTGCTCGCCGACAGCAGCGATGCAGGCGCGGTCAACTGGATGATGAAGCGGCCCAGCACGGCATTGCTGCTGTGGTCGGACTACAGCGAGTGCGCCGACGCGCTGACCAAGCTGCTCGCGCCCGCGGCGCAATTGCAAAATGTGGACATTGGCGGCCAGTCGCATCTGCGCATCCTCTTCGTCGACGACTCGGCCACGGTACGCATGGCGTTCCGCCGTCTGCTCATGAAGCAGGGCTACGTGGTGGAAACCGCCAACGACGTGGAAGACGGCTGGGCCAAGGCCCAGGCCGCGACCTTCGACATCGCCATCGTCGACTACTTCATGCCCGGCGATCTGGGCCCGGTGCTGGTGCGCCGCCTCAAGGAGGATCCACGCACGACCGGCGTGCTCACCGCGATCATCACCGGCACGTACTCCGATCGCGTCATCAACGAATCGCTGGCCGCGGGCGCGCTGGAATGCCTGTTCAAGAGCGAGGCGCGCGAACTGTTCCTCGCCCGCCTCGGCTCGCTCGCACGCGCCGTGCAGGATCGCCAGTCGGTCGATGCGGAACGGCGCCGGCTGCAGAGCATCCTGTCGTCGGTCGGCGACGGCGTCTACGGCGTCGATGCGCGCGGCGTGATCCAGTTCGTCAATCCGGCCGCGCTCGACATGCTCGGCTACGACCGCACGGAAGAATTGATCGGCCGCAGCGCGCATGAACTTTTCCACTATGCGTTCGAAGACGGCACGCCGACGACGACTGCGAGCTGCTTCCTGTCGCAGTCCTATGCGCAGGGCAGCCAGGTGCCGGGCTGGCAGTCGGTGTTCTGGACCCGCGGCCGGCCGATGCCGGTGGAATGCACGGTCTATCCGCTGAATCTCGACGGTCATCGCGAAGGCTCGGTCGTCGCCTTCCGCGACATTTCCTCGCGCCGCATGCTCGAGGAGGAACTGCGCTGGCAGGCCAGCCACGATGCGCTGACCAAGCTCAAGAACCGCGCCTGGTTCGAAACCCAGCTCGAACAGGAAGTCGCGCGGCTCAAGCGCACCGACCAGGTCTCCATCCTACTGTTCATGGATCTCGACCGCTTCAAGTACATCAACGACACGGCCGGACATACCGCCGGCGACCAGCTGCTCGTGGAAATGAGCCGGCGCCTGTCCGCGCGCCTGCGCGGCTCGGATCATCTCGCGCGCATGGGCGGCGACGAATACGCGGTGATCCTGCGCAACATCAGCGTCGATCGTGCCAACGCGATCGCCGACGACTTCCGCCGCGCGATCGTCGGCTCGCCGTTCGTCTACGGCGGCAAAAGCTATCGCGTCGGGGTCAGCATCGGCGTGGCCGTGCTCGACCAGGACACGCCCTCGCGCACCGAGGCCATGGCCAACGCCGACATCGCACTGCACCTGGCCAAGAGCCATGGCCGCAACCAGGTGCACGTCTTCGCCGAGGACGCGGAACAGCGCACGCTGATGGACCTGGAACTGGGCTGGAGCGCGCGCCTGGAAGAAGCACTGCGCCTCGACCAGTTCGTGCTCTGCTTCCAGCCGATACTGCCGCTGCGCCAGATCGACTGCGACAGCCTGCCCGAACAGCACGGCGCGCTGTGGTCGCGCCACCTGCGCCGCAACCAGCAGCAGCGCGTGTTCTACGAAGCACTGATCCGCCTGCGCAATCCCGACGGCAGCCTGGTCGCGCCTTCGGCGTTCCTGCCCGCGGCCGAACGCTTCAGCCTGATCGGCGAAATCGATCGCTGGGTCATCCGCAACGCGCTCAAGGCGCTGCGCGAGACGGCACCGTACGAGCCGCCGGTCGGCATCTCGATCAACCTCTCGGCGCAGTCGATCGGCCAGCCCGAGCTCGCACGCTTCATCACCGACCGCCTCGTCGAATACAACATCGATCCGCGCGCGGTCGCGTTCGAGATCACCGAAACCGGCGCGCTCAACAATCTCGATGCGGCACGCAACCTGATCACCGAACTGCGCGGCTTCGGCTGCCGCTTCGCGCTGGACGATTTCGGCGTCGGCTTCTCCTCGTTCACGCACCTCAAGCATCTCGACGTGGACATGCTCAAGATCGATGGGTCGTTCACGCAGGGACTGCTGACCGATCCGGTCGATCTCGCGGTGATCACCGCGATCACGAGCATCGCCCACTCGATCGGCAAGATCACCGTCGCCGAATACGTGGACCGGCCGGAAATCCTGCGCGCGCTGCGCAACTGTGGCGTGGACTATGCGCAGGGCTTCTATGTCGGGCGGCCCAAAGCCGGACTGCGTGCCGCCGGCGGCCAGCTCGAGATCGTCGCCGGCAACGACGCGTCGGCGACGGGCTGAGACGTTGCCAGGGCTGGCGGCAGCGTGCGGAAGCACGACCTGCCACGGCCTGGCACATGCGTGACGCAGCGCGGCCAGGGGACACTTGCGCTCCATCGGACAGATACGTACATTCGTACGCATGCACCCCGACAGCGCCCTGACCGTCAACCAGCAACGCGTACTCGACTACATCGCCGAGTACGTGGGCGAACATTCCCAGGCCCCGAGCCTGCGTGAAATCGCCGAAGCCCTGAGCCTGCGCAGTCACAGCTCCGCGCAGGACTATGTCGAATCCCTCGTGCGCAAGGGCGCGCTGGAGCGCCGGCCCCAGCATCGCGGCCTGCGCCTGGCGCAGCGTGCCGAAGCCAGCCGTCCGATCCTGCGCGAACTGCCGCTGGTCGGGCGTGTCGCGGCCGGTTCGCCCATTCTTTCCGACGCCAACATCGAAGCGCGCTACGCCATCGATGCGGCGCTGTTCCGCCCGCGCGCGGACTTCCTGCTGCGCGTCGTCGGCCTGTCGATGCGCGACGCCGGCATTCTCGACGGCGACCTCATCGCCGTGCATCGCACGCCGGATGCGGACGACGGCCGCATCGTCGTCGCGCGGCTCGATGACGAGATCACCGTCAAGCGCCTCCGCCGCGAGCGCGGCCGCCTGCTGCTGCTGCCGGAAAACCCGGATTTCGCGCCGATCGAGGTCGATTCGCGGCGCACGGACACCTTCGCGATCGAAGGCCTTTATGTCGGTGTGATTCGTCAGGGGTAATCCATGTCAGCGGTCGGCTTGAATGAAGTCTTGCGGCATCCGGGGGTCTGGCGCCGCTCCTCCGCGTCGGCGCCGGTGCTGCGCACGCAGGCGACGGGCTGCGCGCAACTCGACAGCCTGCTGCCCGGCGGCGGCTGGCCGCTCGGCGCACTCTCGGAAATCCTGTTCACGCAGGACGGCCTCGGCGAACTCAGCCTGCTCATGCCGGCGTTGGCTGCGCTGACGCGGCAGCGGCGCCGTATCGTCTTCGTCGCGCCGCCCTACATCCCGTATGCGCCCGCGCTGCAGGCACAGGGCGTGGATCTGAGCCTCGTCACGCAGATCCAGGCCGATGACGGCGACAGTAGCTGGAGCACCGAGCAATGCCTGCGTTCCGGCGGCTGCGGTGCAGTGCTGTGTTGGCTGTTCAAGTCCGACTACGCACAGCTGCGCCGGCTGCAGCTGGCGGCCGAAACCGGCGGCTCGCTGGGCTTCGTCTTCCGCCCTGCTGCGGCGGCACACAATCCCAGTCCGTCGGGCCTGCGCCTGCTCGTCGACAGCGACAACGAAACCACGCATATCGAGGTGCTCAAGTGCCGCGGCGGGCTGGATACCCGGCGCGACACGCGATTGCGATGGAACAGCTAGTCCGCGGAGCTGGCTGATGAATGGCCCACGGATGGGCCGGGCGTACCGCCACTTCGGGGTAGCGCCAGCAGTCCGCGCGGTAATCGGGTCGGAAGCCCGTCTCGTGGTTCCGCACACGCCAGGCATTGCCGCTTGCGGGTACTGCAGGCCATCAGGCCGGAGAACGGACCCCGCCAGTGCCGGGATTTTTTGCGAGGGACGCCTCGCTTCGATTTGCAGCCCTTCGCGTGCACCGCGGCAGCCGCCGGCAGTCGGCGACCGCGGTGCACGCGGAGTGAGCGCTGGGCCGGATGTACCGGTTCACGCGGGCATCTGTTTCCGGAGGACATGCCGGATCGCACGGACGTTGCGATACATCAACATCTACACCTACACCAGCATTGGTATCGCGCCATCGCATGGACGCTGCGATCGATCGGCATCGGAATTGGTATCGCGCGCACAGGGCATCACCCATTCGGGGGCCGGCGGCGAACCTGCTTCCCTCGCGGCAAGTCGCGCACCGCTGGCGAGGCGCGTCGATGAAAACAAGTAAACACGTACACCTTTGCGTCGTGCGAACGCCGCGGTCTCTGCGCGCTGCCGCAGACGGTCCAACGTCGCCGTCGATGCGATATCCGCCGGCACAGAAATCTCTCCGTCTCAATCGCAGCGACACCCCTGCCCTATCACTCGGTCCGACGTTCCCGCCGCCGCCCCTACCGAACCGCCATCGAATCCTGCCGTGCTCTGGGCCTGCCTCCACTTTCCCGCCTTGCCGCTGCATGCCGTGTTCGCCGCACAGGCCGAAGCAGAGCAGCCGTGCGTCGTATTCGATGGACCGCGCCAACGGCCAGTGGTCGCGTACGCGAACACGGCGGCGCAGACGCGCGGTGTTCGGCCGGGCATGGTGCTCGCCACGGCACGCGCGCTGTGCGCTGGCGTCGACGCACGGCGGCGCGATGCAGATGCGGAGCGCACGGCCCTGCAACTGCTGGCGACCTGGGCGTATCGCTTCAGCGGCCAGGTCAGCCGCGGCGAACCCGACACGATCTGGCTGGAAGTCGGCGCAAGCCTGACCCTGTTCAAAGGCTGGCCCGCCTTGCAGCAGCGGCTCAAGGCGGAATTGCAGGCGCTGGGTTTCGGCGCCTACCGGCTCGGCGTTGCGCCGGTCGCCGCAGCGGCGCGCGTACTTGCGCTGAATCACGAACAGATCGCCCTGCGCCATCGCAGTGCCATGCTCAATGCATTGAATGCGGCGCCGCTGGCGCGCAGCGGCCTGACGGCGCAGGCCATCGCACAGCTGCACGGCATGGGTTTTCGCCAGTTGCGCGAGCTGTTCGCGCTGCCGCGCGTCGAGCTGGCGCGGCGTATCGGCCCCGAGCAGTTGCAGTGGCTCGACGTGCTGCGCGGCGATGCGGTGGAAAACCTCGCGCTGTACCAGCCGCCGGACCGTTTTTCCCGGCGCATCGAACTCGATGCACTCGTCGACAACTGGCAGCCATTGCTGTTTCCGCTGCGCCGTCTCGTGCACGAACTCGCGCTGTACCTGCATGTGCGCGACAGCGGTGTGCAGCGTTTCGAGCTGCGCCTGGAGCACGAAGACCGCGGTGCCACGCGCGTGCCGGTGGGACTGGTCAGTGTCCAGCGCGAGGCACCTGCGCTCTACGAGTTCTGCCGCGGCCGACTGGAACGCGTGGAAATCGGCGCCGCCGTCAGCGCCATCGCCCTCGTCGCCGATGACCTGCCGCCGTTCCGGCCCGGCCATCGCGACCTGTTCGAACCGGCGCGCAGCGAAGGACTGGACTGGCCGGCGCTGACCGAACGCCTGCGCAGCCGTCTCGGCGACGACGCGCTGCAGGGCCTGGCCTGTGTCGCCGATCACCGGCCCGAGCGCGCCTGGCGCTTCGCGCCGCCGGCGGCGCAACTGCGCACTATTGATAAAAAACTACAGGTAAACAAATTGTCACATGCGGCAATGGCCGCACTGCCCTCCTCCGCACCCGCGGGCTCGCGTCCGCTCTGGCTGCTGGCACAGCCGATTCCATTGCGCCAGCAGCCGGCGCAGATCCTGGCCGGTCCGGAGCGCATCGAGAGCGGCTGGTGGGACGGCGAGGATGCGCGCCGCGACTATTACGTCGTGCGCTGCGCCAATGGCCAGCGCGCCTGGGCCTTCGTGCCGGCCGGCGCGGACAGCGGCTGGATGCTGCACGGCTGGTTCGCATGAGTGGCGCACCGATCGATCTGGCCGAGCGGCGGCGCCTGCGCGACGCGGCCAAAGCCAAGGATTCAGCGCCCGAAGCGCCCGGCGACGCCACATCATCTCCTCTGCCCGCATCGCAGGAAACGGCTACGGCCGATGCCGACGCCGAGGTCTATGCCGAACTGCATTGTCTGTCGGACTTCAGCTTCCAGCGCGGCGCGTCCTGCGCCGACGAACTGTTCGAGCGCGCGAAAAAGCTCGGCTATTCGGCGCTGGCGATCACCGACGAATGCTCGCTGGCCGGTATCGTGCGCGCGTTCGTTGCCTCAGGCGCGCATGACCTGCCGCTGATCGTCGGCAGCGAACTGCGCCTGGAGGACGGCCTCGCGCTGGTGCTGCTCGTCGAAAGCCCGGACGGCTACGCCAATCTCTGCCGCATCATCACCCAGGCGCGCCTGCGCAGCGAGAAGGGTGAATACCGCGTCTGCCGCGACGACCTGCTGCCCTGCCGCGACGGGCTGCTCGCGCTGTGGCTGCCCGGTGCAACCGCCGCGCTGAGCGGCGATGCGAGCGACGCCCAGGCGGAATGGATAAAGATTCATTATCCACAACGCAGCTGGATCGCCGTCGAACTGCACAAGGACGGCAGCGACGAGCAGCGCCTGGCCGCGCTGCAGACTCTCGCACACCGCTACGCGCTGCCGCTGGTCGCCGCCGGCGACGTACACATGCATCTGCGCCGCCGCCGCGCGCTGCAGGACGTCATGACCGCGATACGCCTGAACACCACCGTGGACCAGGCCGGCCATGCGCTGTTCCCGAACGGCGAACGGCATCTGCGGCCCCTGCCCGCGCTGCAGCGCATCTACCCCGAGGAACTGCTGGCGGAATCGCTCGTGATCGCGCGACGCTGCCACTTTCGCCTCGATTCGCTGCGCTACGAATATCCCAGCGAAGTCGTGCCGGCGGGTAGCAGACCGATCGACCATCTGCGCGCGCTGACCTGGGCCGGCGCCGCCGATCGATGGCCCGGCGGTATCGAGCCGCAGCACCGCGCCCAGCTGGAGACCGAACTCGCGCTGGTCGAAAAGCTGAAGTACGAGCATTTCTTCCTGACCGTGCACGACATCGTGCGCTGGGCGCGCGCGCAGGAGCCGCCGATCCTGTGCCAGGGCCGCGGCTCGGCGGCGAATTCGGCCGTGTGCTACTGCCTGGGCATCACCTCGATCGACCCGATCCACAGCAGCCTGCTGTTCGAACGCTTCATCTCCGAGGAACGCGACGAGCCGCCCGACATCGATGTCGACTTCGAGCACGAGCGGCGCGAGGAAGTCATCCAGTACGTGTTCAACAAATACGGCCGCCACCGCGCGGCGCTCGCAGCGACCGTGATCATGTACCGGCGCAAGAGCGCCGCACGCGATGTCGGCCGCGCGCTGGGTCTCGGCGACGACCAGCTCAACCAGCTCAGCGCCGCGTATTCGCACGCCCACGGCGATATCCCGCTGCCGCAGCGGCTCAAGGAATGCGGCTTCGATCCGGGCAGCCGGCTCATGCGCTATCTCGTCGCACTGGTCGAGGAATTGCGCGGCTCGCCGCGGCACCTGTCGCAGCACGTCGGCGGCTTCGTGATCTCCGAGCATCCGCTGCACACGCTCGTGCCGGTCGAGAACGCGAGCATGCCCAACCGCACCGTGATCCAGTGGGACAAGGACGATCTCGAATCGCTCAAGCTGCTCAAGGTCGATTGCCTGGCCCTGGGCATGCTGACCTGCCTGCGCCGCTGTTTCGATCTGCTGCGCGAACATCGCGGGCTGGATTACGACCTGGTCAAGCTGCCTAAAGAAAACAAAGAAACTTATGAAATGATCCAGAAAGCCGACACCATCGGCGTCTTCCAGATCGAATCGCGCGCGCAGATGTCGATGCTGCCGCGGCTCAGACCGGAGAAGTTCTACGACCTCGTCGTCGAGATCGCGATCGTGCGTCCCGGCCCGATCGAGGGCGGCATGGTGCATCCCTACCTGCGTCGGCGCAAAGGGCTGGAACCCATCGTTTACCCTGTTTCCAGCAAGCAGAGCGAAGCGGAAAACGCCGAGCGCAAAGGCCGTATCGAAAAGATCCTCGAACGCACCTGCGGTGTGCCGATCTTCCAGGAACAGGTCATGAAGCTCGTGCAGGAAGTCGCCGGCTTCACGGCGGGCCGCGCCGACCAGCTGCGCCGTTCCATGGGTTCGTGGAAAAACGACGGCACAGTCGAGAAATTCCAGCAGGAAATCTTCGACGGCATGCACGAGCGCGGCTACGGCAAGTATGCCGAAGGCCTGTTCAACCAGATCAAGGGCTTCGGCAGCTACGGCTTTCCCGAATCGCATTCGGCCAGCTTCGCCCTGCTCGCCTATGCGTCCTCGTACATCAAATGCCATCACCCGGCGGTGTTCACCTGCGCGCTGCTCAATTCACTGCCGATGGGTTTCTATGCGCCGTCGCAGCTGATCCAGGACGCACGCCGGCACGACGTGCCGGTGCGTCCGATCGACGTGACCTGCAGCCACTGGCATTGCACGCTGGAGCGCGACGGCGAAACGCTCGTGCTGCGGCTGGGTTTCTGCCTGCTCAAAGGCGCGTCCGAAGCGCTGGCGCTGCGCATCGTGCGTGCGCGCGCGCAACGCGTTTTCGCCAGCGTGGCCGATCTCGTGCAGCGCGCGGCGCTCGACCGCTTCGAGCGCGAGCGTCTGGCCGAGGCCGGCGCGCTGCAGGCGCTGGCCGGCCATCGCCACCAGGCACGCTGGCACAGCGCCGGCGCGGAACGCCTGCCGCCGCTGCTCGCCTCAGCGCACACCCCGGAACTCGCGGTGCAGCTGCGCGCGCCCAGCACGGCGGAAAACGTCGAAGCCGACTACGCGACCCAGGGCTATTCGCTCGAGGCGCATCCGATGGCGCTGATCCGCGCCGAACTTCGCCAGCGGCGCCTGTCCGACTCCGTCGCGATTCGCGAACGGCAGCACGGCGATGCGGCCCGCGTCGCCGGCCTCGTCACCGTGCGGCAGCGGCCGCCGGAAGCCGGCGGCGTCACCTTCGTCACGCTCGAAGACGAGTTCGGCCAGATCAACCTCGTAGTGTGGGAACGCGTGGCACTGCGCTACCGCCGCGAGCTGCTCGAATCGACCGTGCTGCGCGTCGACGGCCAGTTGCAGATCGTCGACAACGTCTGCCACCTCGTCGCGCACAAGCTGGAAAACCTCAGCGCGCTGTTGCCGCGCTTCGGTATCCATTCGCGCGATTTCCAGTGAGCTACGCCCCCGCGCAGATCCGCGCGATGTCCTCGTAACCGTGAAACACCGCGTCGCGCCCGCAGCCCGGACAGGCCGGATCGCGGCCGAGGCGCAGCTCGCGGAAACTCGCCGCGAGCGCGTCGTAGCACAGCAGCCGGCCGACCAGCGGCGTGCCGCGATCGAGTAGCAGCTTGATCGCCTCGGTCGCCTGCAGCAGCCCGATCACGCCGGGCAGTACGCCAAGCACACCGGCTTCGGCGCAGTTCGGCGCCTCTGCGGCACTCGGCGGTTCCGGGAACAGGCAGCGATAGCACGGCGAATCCTCGCGCCGCGCATCGAATACGCTGACCTGACCCGTAAAACGATGCACCGCGCCATAGACCAGCGGCAGGCGCAGGCGGCGGCACGCCGCGTCGAGCAGATAGCGCGTCGGAAAATTGTCAGCGCCGTCGATGACCACGTCGGCACCGGCGAGGCAGTCCTCGACATTCGCCGCGAGCAGGCGTTCGTTGACGAGTTCGATCTCGATACGCGGATTCAGCGCGAGCAGACCCATGCGCGCCGATTCGGTCTTGCGCATGCCCACGCGCGCCTCCGCATGCACGACCTGGCGCTGCAGGTTGGACCGTTCGACGCGATCATCGTCGACGAGGCGCAGGCGGCCCACGCCGGCCGCGGCGAGATACAGCGCCGCGGGAGACCCGAGTCCACCGGCACCGATCAGCACCACGCGCGCGGCACCGAGACGCGCCTGCCCTTCCACGCCGACTTCGGGCAGCAGCAGGTGCCGCGAGTAGCGTTCGCTGCTGTCCGCGTCGAGGCCACCGCGCTGCACCGGCAGGCCCGCCGCAAGCCACGCGGCGTAACCGCCGGCGACCGACGCAACGTTCGTATAGCCGAGCTGCCGCAGCGTATCGGCCGCAAACAGCGAGCGCTGGCCGCTGCCGCAGAGCGCAAGCACGCGCGTGGCGTGGTCGGGCACCTGATCGGCGATGCGCAATTCGAGAAAACCGCGCGAAATACCCTTTGCACCCTTTGGCGTGCCGGGCGCGCGTTCGGCGTCTTCGCGCACGTCGACGAGGATCGCGCCGGCCGCCTGCTCGCGTGCGGCGGCGGCAACGTTCACTTCGGTCACGCGTTCGCGCAGGCCGGCCAGCAGTTGATCGCGATGCGGAAGCGGTGCCATGCGATTCCCTCAGGACAAAGGCAGGATTTCGACGCTGTCGCCGGCGGCCAGCGTCTGCACATCTTCGCGCACGACGATGAGGCAGTCGGCCTCGGCCACGCTGCGCAGCACACCGGAGCCCTGGCGCGGGAACGGCGTTACCCAGAGCGAGCCATCGGCGCGGCATTCGCGCGAGGCACGCAGGAATTCGGCGCGCGCATGCGTCTTGCACAGCGGTTCGGCGAGCCGCGCATGCCAGCGCGGCGACGCGTCCGGATCGCGCCCGGCCCACAGATCCAGTGCCGGCCGCACGAGCACCTCGAAGGTCGCAATGCTCGATACCGGATTGCCCGGCAGCGCAAACAGCAGCGCCTCGCCGATCGCGCCGAACAGCAGCGGCATGCCGGGTTTCATGCGCACTTTCCAGAAATCCACAGTGCCGATTTCGGCCAGCAGCCGCGGCAGGAAATCCGCCTCGCCGGCTGACACGCCGCCGGAACTCAGGATCAGGTCCGCCTCGCGCGCTGCGCGCTGCAGTGCTGCACGCAACGCCGCCGGATCGTCGCGCACGTGCTCGTGACGCAGCAGTTCGACACCGGCCTCGCGCAGCATCGCGCCGAGGCTGTAGCGGTTGGAGTTATAGATCTGGCCGAACTGAAGCGCGGTTCCCGGCATGACGATCTCGTCGCCGGTCGTCAGCAATACAGCGCGTGGCGCGCGGACGACGTCCGCATGGGTTTGCCCGAACGAAGCGAGCGCACCGAGGCGCGCCGGCGTCAGCCGCAGGCCGGCGGCGAATGCGGCGTAGCCGCGCATGAAATCCTCGCCCGCGGCGCGCACGTTCGCGCCGGCCGTTTCACCGGCCGCGACGATCACACGCTCGCCGTCGACGCGCACGTTTTCCTTGATCACGACCGTATCGGCACCGCGCGGCAGCGGCGCACCCGTCGTGATGCGCAGGCATTCGCCAGGACCGACGGCCGCGTCGCGGCCGTCGCCGGCGAAGCGCGTGCCGACCAGCGCGAACGCGCGCTCGCCCGATACAGGCAGATCCACACTACGCAGCGCGAAGCCGTCCATCGCCGAATTCGCGAACGCGGGCACATCGATCGGTGCGCTGACCGGCGCGGCGAGGCTGCGGCCAAGCGCATGCTCCAGCGCAACGCTCTCGTGCGGCAGCGCACGGCCGCGCGCGCGCGCGATCACGCGAGCCCGCGCCTGCGCAACCGGCAGCAGGTCCGGGACGGGCCCGGACGACGTATCAGCTGAGTGCATCGCGAAAATCCTCCGCAGTATTGAGATTGGCGAAGCGCGCCGGACTGTCGCTGAAATCGACTTCGCGCACGGCATGCCGATCCTGCCACGCCCAGACCGACAGGTCGGGATCGTCGCCGGGCAATTCCAGGTGCGCGCGGCGGTACAGCGCGAACAGCGGCTGGCGGCGCGTGCCGTCGTGGGCGACCGCGATCGTTGCTTCGCCTCGCTGCTGCCACAGGCGCGCGAGCAGATCGCTGCCCGGCGTCGGGCTGTCGACCGGCACGACCAGCAGCCAATCGCTTTCAACGTGAAGCACGGCACTCGCGATGCCTTCGAGCGGCCCGCGATAGCCCGCACGGCGATCGCTGCAGACGCGGCCATAGCGCGCGTATTCATCGGCATTGCGATTGGCGACGATGAGCAGGTCGTCGACCTGCGCAGACAGCGCCTCGACCACGTGCGCGATCAGCGCGCGGTCACGCCATTGCGCGAGGCCCTTGTCGATCCCGCCAAGACGCTGCGCCTGGCCGCCAGCCAGGATCACTGCGGTGATGGATTCGCCGCGGTCGCTGGCCCGCATTTCTCACACCCGTTCGTAGCGAGGCCGTCGAGCCGCCGCCCTGATGCGCGCCGCGGACTCGGTGACAGCGAAGGCGTAGCCGACACTAGGTCGCGCCGGCACGAGGGAGCAGCGCGCGTCAGGGCGAGCGTATCGGCGGCCGCAGTAGAAGATCGGTGAGAAATGCGGGCTACCGTTCACGGCATTCGTCAGCGCTTCTTGGCGTTGCGGATCATTCGCTGGCGCTTGCGTTGCTGGCCTTCGGTCAGCTCGTTCTTCTTGCCGGCGAACGGGTTTTCGCCGTCGCGGAATTCGAGCCGTAGCGGCGTGCCGACGAGCTTGAAGCGCTTGCGGAAGAAGTTCTCGAGATAGCGACGGTAGCTCTCGGCCAGATGCTTGGTGCGCGATCCGTGGATGACGATGGTCGGCGGGTTCGTGCCGCCGGGATGCGCATAGCGCAGCTTCGGCGCATGGCCGCGCACGAGCGGCGGCTGGTAGCCCTCGTAGGCCGCTTCCACGGCCTTGTTGAGTTCGGCGGAATTGAACTGGCGCGTCGCCGACGCATGCGCGCGGTCGATCGCCTTCATGAGCTCGCGCAATCCCGAGCCGTGCTTGGCCGAGATGAATACGCGCTCCGCCCAGGCGACGAAATCTAGGCGCCGCTCCAGCGATTTCTCGCACTGCTCGCGCGAGTACTGGGTCTGGTTGTCCCATTTGTTGGCAACCACGACGAGCGCGCGCGATTCGTTGAGCACATGGCCGATCAGCGTCGCGTCCTGGTCGGACACGCCTTCGCCCGCGTCGAGCATGACGACGACGACCTGCGCCGCAGCGATGGACTGAAGCGTCTTGATGACGCTGAATTTCTCGACCACTTCTTCAACGCGGGCGCGGCGCCGGACGCCGGCCGTATCGATCAATGTATATTTCTTGCCGTCGCGCACGATGGGTACGCGGATCGAATCGCGCGTGGTGCCGGCGATGTCGGAGACGACGAGGCGGTCTTCGCCGAGCAGGCGGTTGACCAGCGTCGATTTGCCGACGTTGGGCCGGCCGACGATGGCGACGCGGATGCCCATGTCCGCATCGGACGCGTTCTCGGCTTCCTCGTCCTCGGGCAGTAGCGGCTCGATCTCTTCGATCAGGCCATCGACGCCACGGCCGTGCGATGCCGCCATCGGCACCAGTGTGCTGAGGCCCAGCGCGGCGAAATCGGCCAGGCTGTTGAGTTCATCGAGCCCGTCGGTCTTGTTGACACCGACGATGATGGGTTTGCCGTGCTTGCGCAGGTCGGCGAGGATCTCGCGATCCAGCGCCATGAGGCCGGCGCGCGCGTCGGTTACGAACACGACGACTGCCGCTTCGCCGACAGCCAGTTGCACCTGTTTCGCGGTGAGCCCGTCGATGCCGTCGTCGTCGCCCGAGAGGCCGCCGGTATCGACGACGACGAACGGACGCCCGCCGAGCCGGCAGATGCCGTAGTGGCGGTCGCGGGTGAGGCCGGGCTGGTCGTGGACGAGCGCGTCGCGCGTGCGCGTGAGCACATTGAACAATGTCGATTTGCCGACATTGGGACGACCAACCAGAGCGACGACGGGCAACATGCGCGGAACCTGCTGAGTCGGGCGCTGCAACGGCGCGGCACCCGGTGGAAGAGAACAATCGGCGCATCGCCCGAACGCGGGAATGCACCGCTGTCAGCCGGACCTGCTACCTCGGCGGCCGCACGCGGACGAACCGCGCAACCGCTGGAACATTGCTACACCGGCGCCGCAGCGCCGGTTTTCAATCGAGCGTTGAGAACGGAGTGAGCCCCTCTCAACGGAACGGCGCAAGCCAAGCCTGCCCACGTTCTACCGAGGTCCGATCGCTGGCGCGATCGAGACCTGGGTGATCGTCCATCCGTAGATCGCGTCGATCAGAGCTGAGCGCGATAAGCGCCGAGTTCGCCCTTTTCGTCGACGACGTAAACCGTGTCGCCCATCACGACCGGCGTTGCGCGGATGGCGTGCTTGGACAGGCGCTCGCGGGCCGCTTCCTTGCCGTCGGCAATGGCGAGCCAGTGCACATAGCCTTCGAGGTCGCCGACGATGACGTAGTCGCCCTGCACGGCCGGACCGCTGAGCCAGCGATACTGCAGTGCATCCTGCTTCCACATCGACGCGCCGCTGGTGCGGTCCAGTGCCCAGACCTGGGACTGGTCGTCGACGGCGTAGACCTGGCTCGCCGACACGTCCACATTGGTATAGCTGGACAATGAGCGATTCCAGATCTGCCGGCCGCTGGCCAGATTCAGCGCCACGACCTGGCCGTGATAGGCCGCCGCGTAGATCACGTCACCGTCGATCTTCAGATCGCCGTCGATGTCGTTGAGTCGCTCGACTTCGGTGCGCCCTTCGACCGTCGCGAGGGTCTGCTCCCACGCCGAGGCGCCGTCGCTGGCGCGCAGCGCCATGACCTTGCCGGCATCGGTCGCATTGATCAGCAGATCGCCCGCCACGCGCGGACTCGCGCTGCCGCGCAGCGAGAGCAGCGGCACCGTGGCGCGGTCGTTGACCCAGCGCTGCTTGCCGTCGCTCGCGTCGAACGCGAACACGCGGCCATCGTTGCTGCGTACGAAAACCAGGCTGCCGTCGACGGCCGGTGCACTGACCACTTCCGCGCTGACGCGCGCGCGCCAGCGCTCACCACCGTTGGCCGCATCGAGCGCGAGCACGTCGCCGTCCATGCCACCCACGACGAGCAGACCCTCACCGACGCCCGGGCCACCGGCCAGTTTCAGCTTGACGTCGCGATTCCAGCGCACCTTGCCGCTGGCCGCATCGATCGCGGTGACTTCACCATCGACGCCGATCGTATAGAGCGTGCCGTCGCGCAGCGCCGGCGTGACGCGGATGCCGGATTTCGCCGCACCCTTGCCGATGCCGCGGCTCCAGACTTCCTTGACCGCGAGGGTCGGCGTGATATCGACGAGTTCCTTGGGCTGCGCGATGTTCTCGCGCTTCGTCGAATTGCCTTTGAACCAGCCGCAGCCGCCCAGCAGCGCGAGCGTGGCGAGACTGCCCAGCAGGTAGACCGACTTCTTCATGAGCTCTGCTTCTCCGCGGCGGCCGGGGCCGGCGTGGCGGCGGTCGCGCTGCCGATGTCGTCGCGCTTCATTTCAAGCGCCTGGCGATTCGGTGCCGAGGGAGTCAGCGCGTCGAGCGACGCCTGGTAAGCAATGCGCGCTTCATCGCGCTTGCCCTGGGAAAGAAGGATGTCGCCGCGCAATTCGGCGATGGCCGAGGCATAGCCTTCGACCGGGAGGCCGTCGAGGACGGCCAGCGCTTCAGCAGCCTTGTCGGCGCCGAACTTGACGCGGGCGAGGTTCTGGCCGGCGAGACTCTTGATCGCGGCGTCGCCCGCATGATCGTAGGCCCACTGCAGGGACTGTTCGGCCGTGGCCATGTCCTTGCGCACGATCGCGCCTTCGGCCCAACGCATGGCAGCCAGCGCCGCGTAGGCGCTCTTGCCGTGTTCTTTCTGTATGCGGTCGAGAGCCGCCTTGGCGGCGTCGTCGTTCTTGGCGCCGACCGCGGCGCCGAAACTCAGGAATTCCCCGGCAGCGAGTGCTTTCTGCCGCGCCTGATGCCCCTGCCACTGGAAGTAGCCGAAGATCACCAGCAGGCCCAACCCGATGCCTACGAAGATGGAGGCAACGTTGTCGCGCATCCATTTGCGCACGAGTTCGCTTTGTTCGTGTTCGTCGAGGTGATCGAAAGCCATGTCGTAATCCATGTTGCGCCTGCCGCGGCGGGCAGACGATTTTCAAGAGATGTGGCGGTGCACCGCGCCGGCGACAGACCGGGCCGACGCCCTGCGGCTGCCGCTACGCGGCATCAGACAGAGTGCCGGCGCGCGGGCGCCGTAGAGTAACAGGAAGCGCACGCGGCGCACCCGTGATGCCGACCGCGTTGCGACCGCGATTCAGTTATCCCCGGCGCTGCCGGGACCGGTCGCCGCGCCGTCGACGAGTTTCAGATGCGCCACGGCGGCGCGCCGGAACGGCGCCAGATCAACGGCCTTGCCATCGACGAGCAGTTCCGCATTGGTCGAGTTGCCCAGGCGCACGCTGACAGGCTGGCCGACCGTATACGTCTTGCTGCTGCCGGCGGCCAGCAGGCCGAATTCGACGCGCTGGCCGTCGGCACCGATCAGTTCGACCCAGCTCGCTTCCTTGAGACGCAGGCCGATGACGTGGCTGCCGGCCGGAGCAGCAGGCGCGGCTTCGGGTGCGGCCTCGTGCTTGATCGCCGGCACCATCGACGCCATCAGCGGCAGTTCCTGCGCGGCAGTAGGCGGCGCGGAGGAAGCCGCGGGCGCCTGCAGCGGCGACACGGCAAGTGCGGTCGAGGAACCGTCCGTACCGGTAGCCGGCGTGGTCGATGGCGACTGCGGCGGTGTTTCGAGCGGCAGCGACTGCTCGAGCGAAGACACGCGCGCAAGGTTCTGATCCAGACCGCCATGCGTCGCGAGCCAGACCGCCGGCGCGACGATGAGCCCCGTCAGGATCACGTAGACCGTCGGCACCGAGTATCGCTGGAACAGGTAGCGCGAATGCGAAATCCGGCCGGTCGCGACCAGCGTCGGCGGCGCGACGTTGCGCTCACGTACCTGGGTATCGACGGCCTGCA
>Ga0068852_100001070_pt1 | contig 18099 bp, 47 predicted proteins | sample KBSCornC22_FD_66594 | JGI IMG/M metagenome (GOLD analysis project Ga0068852, IMG submission 66594) | Corn rhizosphere microbial communities from Kellogg Biological Station, Michigan, USA - KBS Corn C2-2 | ecosystem: Host-associated > Plants > Roots > Rhizosphere > Soil ... | reverse complement strand
AAGGCGCAGCCGGCATGGTAGCCGGTGGTGCTGCACTTGACCTGTTCAAACGCAAGGCCGGTGGTGAATCCCTGTGCCGAAGTACCTGTTATCTGGTAGGCGACGTACGGACTTCCTCCTACGCAGATGGAAACACCCAGCTGCTGTGGTGTCGGTATCTGGAGTGGTGCCAGGGCTTGTGCAGTGGTGACACTTAGCATCATGAGAACGGTGATCATGCGGATCATAAACCCTCCTTTCGTTTTGTTAGTTATCGAACCAGACTAGCCACTCTCTGACGTATTTCAGCGAGCGTCAATGTTCGGCCCAGCATGAAATTTCCATCCCTCCAGACAGGCTGAAGTAGATCGACAGTGCCGTACCCTTCTTGCTCCTTCTTGGTGAGCCCATCGATCAGACGTAACCCGTCCTTGTCTTGTACCACGACCAACCGGCCACGAGCTGACTTTTTTCCAGACGTATCCGTGACCGGGTCCTTCTGGAGAAGTCGCTCCTCACCGTTCACCTGAGCCCAGGTGGCCTTCATAGCAAACCCGTTGGTGTCTCGGGTCACATACTGGTATGTGTACGAACCGATCCCGAACACAACATTGGTGGAAGCAAAACCCTTTTCCTTCAGACGCTCACAGATCGCCTGAGCCCGCTCGACCGTGATGGAATCTCCGTAGATGGTCCCGATATGACTATCTAGGACCTTGTATCCAGTAGGGCTCACGGCGCCGCCGAAGATATCCCACAGGGATTCCACGACCCCCTTGTGCTGTAGGCTACCTGGCGTGGCCGAGGCATCCCCTGTCAGGATCAGTACCGGGTCTCCGGAGTCAGGACGGATGATCAAGGCCCCATCTCGATCAAGGATCTTTTCCTTGAGGGTGGGGAGATAGGTTCCCAGAACCTTCCACAAGTCCCACGTGTCCGAAACGATCGAGATGTAGCCTGACGGGTAAAGGTCCAAGAGTCTGGCGAATGTGGCTAGTTCATCTCCCTGGCCCCCGGCACACATGACGGAATGCTCAGTCGCTGGGACAGAGATCCCGATAGTTCCTGTTCCGAAGTAATCCTCCTTAAGCATCTGGATGGCGGGGATGCAGTCCGTACCCAGGAAGGAGAGAAGATGTCCTGCCCCAGATAGCTCCGCTCCCTCAACTCCTTCGAGGCCCCGGAAGGAAAAATCATGCCCCTGATACGGGACCAGATCTATTTTCCCAGTGGTGAGACTGGAATAGTGGGTGAGAATCTTCCTGTAGCGAAGCGCGGTGGTGGCCGACGTGCACGGGAGCCACAGGTTGCACGAGAGTAAGGTCTCGAAGTAGTTGGTCAGCCAGAAGAAATCTGGGTGGGTGTTCTCGATAGTGAGCATCGGGACCCGATAGGGAACGGCCGTCCCTTCCGGGAGGGCCCGGATTTCCAGGGGTAGATAGCCCAGCTTGTGCAGAGCCATGATGTGATCGGTCCCGACCATGGCACCAGCCTGCTCTCCCAGGTAGCTGCGGAGGAATTCCCTATAGGCATCCCGAACCGCCTTGGCAGGCTCATCGAAAAAGGTAGCGATTGCCTGGTAGGTAAAGTACTTCATCAAGAAGCGCTGTAGGCCAAAGAAGATCACCGCGTCCTGTCCACCGATCCTGGTAGACCGGGCCGTGAAGTTTGAATAGACATACTCAGTTCCTACAGGATACTGGCGCCGATGGTCCAGCTTATACCCGTCCGTCATCCCGATCAGTCCAAACATCTATAGACCCTCCCGTTGTTTTGTTTCATTACATGTCTTGCCCAACTGTTTACGTTTGCGCTTCCGCTCCAGAGGCCTGAGCATCTGTTCCAGCGAGACTTTGAAGTCTGCGACGGCAGCCTCCACCGCTTCGCGGATAATCCGCTTGCGGAGTTCCTCTTCCTCTCGGCGTATTCGTTCTTCAGTCATGACGCACTGGCTCGCTCAACGGTTATCCAGCCAAGATACCAAGGCGACTCCGGTAATGATGCCCGCAAGGAGCGCGGCCACAACCCAACCTATATCAACCATCATTACGTTCGTCCCCGTTCACTGCGCTCCATGCGTGGAATAGACCCGTAGTCCCCCACGCCTCATGTTGTGCGGCATGGCCTTTAGGTAGAGTGCAGTAGATATTGACGCGGTCAGCCATCTCCCAGCGCGCGCCGCAAAGTTCACTACTGGTTTTCTCCGGAAAGGCGCCCAAGCTATTCGGCAAACTCCCCCTGGGCATAGGAGCTGCGGCGTCAGCACCCGAAGATGCTGAATCTGCCTGATTTCCGTTCGGTTCCTCCGCGACTCTCAGCTTGCTAGCTATCATCGTCAGTTCCGTGATCGCGTGAGTGATGTCGCACCCCTTCTGTAGCCACGATGCGACATTGAGAATTTGGGCAGCTGCTGCTTCCGACAGAGGCGCTTTCGTCTCGACTTGGCTTCTTTGTCTGACCTTGTCGGCGTTTAATTCCATGGCACGAACTACACCGAGCAACGCGCCCACATCGGCACGGGTGTAGACCGGCTCGTCTGGCTTTCCATCCGATGAGAGGTGAACCGATAGATCGCGAATCCGTTGCAGTTCTTCTAGTGCGAGGATTGCATCAGCCATCGCGTGACCGGGCGCCTTATTGTAGCTCTTGAGAAATGCGACCACCTCGAACCAGGCGATTATCGGAGAGGCGAAGATTTGAGGTCATGATCTCACCCGAATCTGTAGAGCATTGCGCTCGAAGTTGAACTGCAATTCCACCGTCTCGCGTCCGGTGAGCATGAGGGCCGCTTCGTGCTGATTAATCTCAAGCAGACCGTCCTTCCCGAACTTTGAGACCACAGCAATCAACGCCTGCACAATGAGCTTCGAGCCAGGCGCGAGTTCGCCCTGTACGCGGACCGGGACGATCTGCTGAGAGATGTCTGTGATTTTGGGTATCACTGCTGATCCTTGGTCATGTCGTCTTCCTCTTTACGTCCCAAAGAGGGGCAGCAGTTGTGGGAGGAGTGGGATCACTCTCAACCGTCCGAAGGTGTTCGCCTGACACCAGCTGTCCGTAGTGATGATGTTGTGATAGATAGGGCTAATGTTCCCTATCCCACGAGAGAAGATTCCGTGGGATACGAAGAGATCCAGAGTGGAGCCTGAAGCAAGCCGGTCAGTACCCCAGCACTCTGCTAGTAGGTTGAAGGTTGCTCCACCATCACAGATATCATCCACCACGATGTAGTGCCCGGACTTAGGAAGAGGTGGCATCTGGTAGCTCAGGATGCGACCGGTCTTTGGATCCCGGTCCTTCTCACATCGGAAGATGTATGCACCAGGGCAGAATTTCTGTAGGAAATCCATAGCTCTGTTCAATGCGCCTTTGTCCGGAGCGATCACACCATCCCATTGACCCTGGACTCCTTCGGGAAGATCCGAGGGCATGAGAATACTTGGGTCCCAATCCATGGCAACACGGGCGAGATCGGAATGGAGATCAAAGACGTAGGTGGGGCGATGAGAAAGTAGCTGTCCCATGATTTCGATGGTGAGAGGCGCGGTCCCATCATTGGCCCGATCCTGGCGGGCACCGGGAAAGTAGGGACAGAAGAGCTTGGCCCGTTGCCCCTGACGGGACAGGGCATCAAGCACCAGGGCCCCGTTGAAGGTATCGAGCAAGGTCCTGGCCTTGAGGTACAGGAGGATGAAGTCCTCATGCTTCTGGACCGGGAAGATCGGGAGCTTTACATGCGGCTCCCCTCCAGGGAACACTATGGTCTCGATGCCGGATGCCGCGTAGTTGTCACTGTCTATCACTGTGATCATTCGTATATCCCCTCTTTGTACTTGAAGGCCAACCCACCTAGAGCGGCAACCGCTACTAGCCAGAGAAAAAAGGCGTACCACTTGCGTGTGAATCCGGCCCAGATACCTACTACAAACCCGGCGAAGGAGACCACGACCCATCCCCAGTGGTAGTACATGTTGGAATAGGCCTGCATCATTTGCCTTCTGCCTTTTGGATCGCAGCATTCGCCTGTTGGTTAGGCTCTCTGGCTTTCTCCGGACCGCTAGTCTCCGACAGTTCATCGGACGGATAGAGCCCCGTATGGCTCTCGACGTCGAATTCGCGCGGCGGGATGCGACGTGGCGAACGCGCCAGTGTCTTGTCGAATGACGCAGCCTCGCTAGCCGAAAGCTCACGGGTCGGTTCCTCCGGTGAGTACAAGTGCGCGGTACAGCCCTGCACGTCACCAGCCCAAAATCCGCCTGGGCCGACGTGAATACCACGCTCGTTCTTGGGAAGCCCACGACGGCAACCGTCACATTGATTGATAGGTGCTGGCGTCTCGTCAGCTCTTAGCTTCGAAAGCGCTTCGTCTCGCTCCCGCGTCACTGTTTCAAGCTGCTGAAGCAGTTGCATATACTCGCCAGCGCGGAAGTAGTTTTTGCCGTCGATCACGTTCTGAATGAACTCGCGCCAGCCGGTAGGGTCTTTGTTTACAGGTTTTGAGGTGAGCATGCATGGACCATATCCAGCATGGTCCCCCACGCACACACGACAGTGGCACTGTCCATGGGTCATGTTGCTGGCTCAAGGAAGGTCAGACGAACCTGGACGTGCCCGATGACTTTGCTCTTCTGCTTCCTGCCCTTGGAGGACAGGCCCACTTCGGACACCTTCCCGTAGGTCTCCTCATAGCGTTTGATCGCCTTGGTGTCGTTCGGATTCGCCCGTACGTGGCGCTTGATGCGGCGCCGCTTGTTGCGATCGGTGATACCGAACTGGGCCGCGTAGTGACCCTTGCGCTTGGCGATGCGGTTGGCTTTCCAGTAGGACTTGTTGGCGGACGCTTTCTTCTTCGCAGTAGTCTCTTCGCTCACCGATGATTACTCCAGTGCTTCTCCAGTTCGTCAACCATGGCGGCATAACTGGCCGACATAAACTCGCAAGACAGATCGATCACGGCCTCAAGCTGCTGATCATCTAAAGCGACCCCTCTATTGAGCATGAACAGTAGGACCTGGGCTTGTACGCTCGGCCGCGCCTCCGCTGCCTGCTTCTTGTGCGTCTCGCAATCGCCGGCCTCCAACTGCTGCTCAGGGGTCTTGCAAAAGACACAGCGACCAGCCACGGGCATATGGGTATAGCGCATTACTGCCTCCGTGCCTGGAAAGCCTGTTGGAGACGGTAGAGCAGGTCCGGATCGTCCCGAAGCTCGATCAGGATCTCCATAACGAACTCATTGGCGATCTCGGCCATGGTCTGGACCTGTCCCGCCGAGAAGAGAATCGTTTGACCCCTCTCCATCCGCTCCATCAGGCACACCCCAATGTAGGCCTTGAGACTTTCGACCTGGTCCATGGTCAGCCCCCCACCCGAAAGGTGGATCGGCAATGGGGGCATATGACCTTAGGTCCTGTCGGTGGGGTATCGACCCTGACCGATGTGCGTCCATCGGCCCGAAGCTCCCACCGGTCATCCACGTCCTCTCCCTGGGCCTTTAGGACGCCCACCAGGCCGAAGTCGGGGAACTTGGTACTCATGGCCTGGAGGATGTATTCGACCGCCTCATCCATCCCGTAGGTCTTCTCAGCCAAGTTCCACTTCAAGCCCGAATAGTCTCGGGTCACTTCCAGATCGATGTGTTCCCGAAACGTCCCGTCCTTGTTCTCGATCAGCTGGTTCAGATAGACCAGCTGAGGAACGCTGATCGGGTTTGTGAAGCGAAGCTCTCCCTCGAACCGGGTCGTATACCCCATGCCTGGCCCTCCCCTAAGCTGAAATGTTTACCGTGTACAGGTACAGAGATTAGGCAGTGTCTGTACAGATTGCAAGGGGAATCTTGCCAAGAGCGGAAGCGGAGGAGTAAAAATAAAAATGGCCCTGGATGATTAGCCGTCACCCAGGGCCGTTATCGGTATGCACTTGCCAGTCCTACCGATGGTTTCCGGACTAGTCTCTCCCGGAACTGTCGCCCTAGCAAGCCCCGTACCGGTCGCCCGATACGCGAAAGGTCACTGGGGCCGAAATGGGCCTGCCATCAAAAAACCATTATCCCGGTCCGAGGTGTCCCCATTCCTCTCCGGTCCGAATCCGATCGATTCGTTTGTAAGGGAATCCTGGACCCCGGAGAGTGACGGACCCGGCCCCCCAGGAGGGAACCTGAGTACCCCGAATCCAGAGAGGAGGAAGGGGAAAGGGGTGGGATTCTGCCCGCACGTTCCATCAGATCGATCTGCTCTTCCCAGAAACCTAACAGGTGACAGGGGAGATCGGTCCTGACGAACCGGGTTGGATCCACCAAACTCATTTCCACCAACGCCTTCATGTCTGCTAGATTATCTGAACCTAGACAAATGTCAACTGGGAGGGGTCCGGATGGGGATGTATGACTCGGTTGTTTGCAACGCTCCGTTGCCCACGGTCGAAGGGGCTCCGACTCCCTCCAATGACTTCCAGACCAAGGATTTCCATCGGGCCCTGGATCTCTACACCATCACCGCCGAGGGAAAATTGCTCTTCGACTCGGGTTGGCCTGGAACGGATGGTGAAGCATGCCCCCCCAAGGAAATCACCTTCCACGGCATCCTGAACTTCTACACGTTCGAGGGGGATAACTGGTTCGAGTACAACGCCAAGTTCACGGACGGAAGGCTCATCGAGATCACTCCCGTTGAGATCTACAGTTATATCCGAGAGGGGGAACCCCCGAAGGGGTCGGATGTATACGACCACCGACCTGTGGTTGCTACCCAGTTCTACTACCCTGAGAAGAAGCTGGTTACGCGGGAGGACGAGACTCCTTGAATGACGAGCGCGCCCAAGCCTTTTTCGACTCGATAGAGCGGCGTTGTGCCCGCAGCTGGGAGGAGGACATTCGGGCAGCTAGAAGGACGGGCTGGGATCTTCTCAAAGCGTATGAGGCTCGTACCAGTGCCTCCTTCGAACCAGGCACCCCAGAGCATGAGGACCGGGTCCACCAGGCCCGGCGTTACAAGGCGAGATTAGAGACGATTGGAGACAAGTGATGCCCACAGTGCTTCTTCAGGGGGAGATGACCGACGAGCAGGTCGCGGACTTTGTGGCTCTGATCACCAGCTTCGGTATCGAGCACGAACTCCGGGGTAGTCTACATCTCAATGTCTTCAACGGTAGTTCCAGGGGTCGATCCATGGTGAGGAATCTGGCCGATACCGATCCCCATATCGTCTTGATCGATCGGAGCAAGGATCCAGAATGATCGAACGACACGTCGGGGATCTCCTATCCGTTACCTCCGGGATCATCGTACATGGCTGTAATGCCCAGGGTGTCATGGGCTCCGGGGTGGCCAAGGCGATCCGGGAGAAGTATCCGAAGGCCTACGATGCTTACCGGCTATGGCACGAAATGGACTTTCTGAAGCTCGGTAGATGCTGTCCACTCTTCGTTACTAAAGAGCTGATTGTCTGTAACGCCATCACTCAGGACAGGTATGGTACGGATGGTAAACAGTACGTGAACTACGATGCCTTACGGACCTGCTTTGCGGACGTGGCCCGTTATGCCCGCGCACCTGAAACTCCTATCTGCTTCAAGGATATCCACTTCCCCCTAATTGGCTGTGGACTCGGAGGTGGGGATTGGAAGGTGATCGAGCCGATCATCCAGGAGGAGCTAGCTGGACTCCACCCTCACCTTTGGGTATTAGGATCGGATAGTGCGTCCGGAGGTCAAGATGGAAGGTAGTCAACGGTTGCCGCCGTGGAAGCAAGGGCCGCTCGGTGAATGGTCGATTGTGGGCATGAACCACTATCACATCAACGGGGAGCGACGTTTGTTCGTGGCGATGACGAAAGGCTCCCACTGCATCAAGGAGGAAGGCAAGGATGACGAGTTCCTATGGAATCGGCTCTGCCACCAAGCTTGGAGACTCGATGACAATGGAACAGCGCCATGAATAGTCTAGTCTGGAGTTGGGGCGCTTTCATGTTTGTAGACGCCGTCTGCTATACGATTGCGCGCGTTCGCGGACAGAGACCATCATGGATACGATCCCTTACCCCAGGCAGCGGCTATTACATGCTCGTTAGAAGCTATGTCAGCGCAACAGGTGACAAATGAGAATCACGATCTCGGTGGTGGCTGGTTGGACTGTGGGTTTCATGTTAATCGGCATCTACTATACGAGGCACGATATCCCGTTGTGGCTGGCTCCGGTCGCCGGCAGCGCGACAGCTTTCCTATCGATGTGGGCTCTCAAGTAACCGTGAACGGTAGGACTTTATGATCATCGGGAATAAATACTGCTTCGAGTGCGGCAAGCGATATCCCTTGGATGACCGGAATCGCCATGTCTGTGTCATGGAGGACGCTCCCCGCGAGGTGACCATCACCGAGATCCGCACGGTGATTCGGGAGGAACTGGCGCTCTTCTGGAAGATGTACGATCCCCATATCCGGTCCTGGCCGCCCCGCCCTGCCTGTGACGGGGATCTGGGCTGGCCAGGTTGATGCAGGAACGAATGATGGGTAACAGACCAGACGTGGAAGGGATCAAAGGATGTACCGATGGTGGGTGCGTCTTTGGTCATCCGGGAGGGATGCACACCAACGGTGGCTGCTCCTGTCTACGCGAGGTTCGTCCGACCGAGCTTCGTTTGAGGTTTCTGAGGAACATCTCTTTGCTGCGTGCGGAGATCCGCCGATTGAAGGAGGAGCGTGCCCCGTTGGACCCTGTCTGATCTCGCTCGTATTCGAGGTGCCCTCGACAAAAGCGCCCCGTCTAAGGGGAAGTACCGGAACGAGAGCTTCGTTTACAATAGTAGGCGCTATAGCTCCAAACTTGAAGCCCGCTACGCCCAGCATCTAGACCTACTCTGGAAGGCCGGCGAGATCCTTTGGTATACGACCCAGGTTCCCTTCGTCTTAGAAGGAGGCGTGATATACCGGGCCGACTTCCTTGTCGTTCACAACAACCCCGAGAATGGGCGCGGTAATATCTCCATTGTTGATGCGACTGGCGTCATGACCCAGGTCAAGGCCAACAAGCTGAAGCAGCTTCATGATCGGTACGGGATCACGGCGATGATCTATCGGAAGGACGGTCGGCTGGTCTCGTTCGAGGGGGTGGCGGTGACCAGACGTACGGCGCCCCGTTCGATAGCTCTGCCCCGGCCTGCTTGAGTAGGACTTCCAGATCCTCCGTATGCAGGATGACATAGTCGGTCCCCTCTCGAAGATTTCCAATGCGTTGGGCTCCACCAGGGGCGATCTGGCATCGTTCAATCCACTTGAGCACGGCCAGGGTATCCCACTGTCGAATCTTCTTTCGGAGCCACTGCAGCATTCGGGTTTACCTCGATCACGCGTATTTTCGCACTCTTGGCCCTGGCCACCATGTCCTGGGTTCCACGTCCTCCTGGGAAGGCAATGACCATGTCATCTTTCCCCAGTAGGGCCAACATCCAGATGTTGCGCCTAATGCCTGCAGAATTGCCATAGAAGTCCCAGGCCGCAGGGACCTTGACCACCGGCAACCCCATGGACTCCGCCCATTCCCCGGCTAGGGTATCCGCCCCGTTGGCATCTCCATGAATCACATGGGTGAAACCATACTGCACGTAGAGGCCAGCGAGTTTCTCGCTCAGGAACCGCTTCTCTTTTAGCGCCTCGATTGCGGGATCAAAGTCCTCATGCGTGACTACTTTTTGTAGTCTGCCGTAGTTACGGCCCCCACAGACAATGACTTTCACTTCGTTTTCTCCTTGCGAGCGAACTCGCAGTGCCAGGCAGTAAGGGGGCGATTAGGCTTACCATCGGGGCGTAAGCCATTGGACTGACGGTAGTACTGGTACGCCTCAAAGGGGGTCGCAAAGGTCTTGGCCTTGTCGATGTCCGGGGTGGTCACGAGCTTCCCGCCAGGAAGGTAGTCGCCTTGGGGGCTCATGGGGGCCGGTACATACTCGACAACGTACTGGCCGTCACCGGGAGTCCGTATGCCTTTGGCTGAAGTGATGATTTTGATCACGAAGCTCACTTCCAGCCCCCTTTGTTGCGCTTCAGCCACTTCTTCCACTTGGGCCGTCTGCGCATGAGGCGCTGTAAGGCTCGTAGATTGGTAGACAGATGCCGGATAGGCTCCACTCGTGGCTCCCCTGTCCGCCTGTTGTAGTACTTCCACCAGTTCATGCGGAGGGGATTTCTTCCCGCGCATCGTACCCAGACAGCCCCAGCATGAGATGTCGGTCGATACGTGGGGCGTGCTCGCGCATGGCTGCCTCGTAGCCCTTGGTATAGGCGAGTTCCTCTCGCACCGCCCCTTGTGTGATGCGATACAGACAGCCGGTAATCACCGAGGTGGCGATCACGGTCGCGGTGATGGCCCACATGTTGATGTAGGCGATGGTCTGGGGCGTTGTCATCTGGCATAGGTTCATTGGCTGGTCCTCCCGTTAGTTCACTTCGTTTACTTCGAAATAATCGACTTCGCCTATCAATATAAAAGTACAGCCGTAAGTGTTCTCGTTGGAACGTTTCCGAATGGTCACATCGATGTCATGTATGTAGATTTCATACTCGATCACATGGTGATCGCCATGGTATCTAACCATGTAGCGATACAGCCGCATCACTTCACTCCGCAGTCCTTTAAGAAGCGCTCCCGATCGAACGATGGCGCGTTTTCCTTGAACATATCCGCTAATGCGTTGCAATCCGCGCGCCACTGCTGTGTCAGGTACGCGCTACCATGCTCATAAGAGGCAGGCATTGCTTTGCGCATGCAAGCAGCCGTGCGCTCATACAGGGATGCCGTCCAGCGGAAATGAACCCAGCCGCTCATGCGTGCGGGAACCAATGGCGCACCACGTTGGCTCCCAGGAGCCTCCCAAGATGCTTACGCGGGTCGGGGCGGCTCGTGCTGTAGAAGTCCGTCCAGATAGCGTCAGCTAAGACTTCGCAGACATACTTCCGATACCACGGACCGTGTTTGCCTTCTTTCGGTGCGAGGCTGACTTTCGGTCCGCCGTGAGCCCCCTGGATGAACACTGAAAGATGGCTTTGTTCCTTGTGGAAAGCCTGCAATAGATCCTGCAGCGTTACCCCTGAGTCGTTCTCGATGTAACGCAACATTTTCTCGGCGTGGTTCTTGTGTTTGGATAGCATGCGCTGGATCCTCCACAGGGCGGCCATGTTTTCGTACATGTCCCGGCGTAGGTTGGGACGTTGGTCCACAAACTGACGAATAGCGGCCAGGAGCACCGCTCGCTCGTGAGCAGTGGTATAAATAGGTTGTGCGGTGGTTTCTTCAAGTGATTCCATGGGTTCCTCCTATAAGGCAAAGTAGTAGACATCTCAAGTGTACAGAGACAGGGGGGGATTACAAGCGGGCTTTGGCCTCCACTCTTCGACATAACGTAACGCTTGTGTCATAAGACTGAACATCATGAGTGTAGCTCCAACCATCCCAGCACCATGATTAGCGCGAACCCTCCGAGGAACACGCCAGCGGCGATTTGTAGGATGAGCATCATGTTCACTCCGGTAATGCCTGAGGACAAGCCTCTATCAACTTGACGTAGTCAATAGCCTGGATCCGCTTGATCGGTAGCCCTTCCTGCTTCAGCGCTTCTCTGATACGCGGGGCATAGTTCACCGCGATCATGGCCGCAAGTGAGATATCGTTACGCATGAAAAGCATTGCGGCACACGTAGGCGCTCGCACGCCAGGAGTGGAGTAGTGTACGAGCCAACGAACGACGTGCATACGCGCCGCAACATGCGCCGCTACTTTGTATTGTCCTTCCAGGCCCCTCCTGTGTTGTCGCTCTCCTGCGAGCGCCATGTCATAGCAACGTGTCAGCACGGGATCTAGTGTTATGTTGTCGAGAAACTCCAGTGTGGTCCATGCCTTGTTAATAAGGCCGACAACCTGAGTATGAGCGATAGTCTTAGTCTTCACGGTACGTATCTCCTTGGTGGATATATGGATAGAAGCCACGCGGGGCCGCTCCTGGAGCGAACGGCCCCTAATGAGTCTATCGATCACTCATCCGACAGCAACGCCTGGTCCAGTTTGGGCAGAGCAAACTTCCCCTTGCTGGTGAGCTGTAGAATCTTTCCCCCTTCCCGTTCGAGCTTCACGCGCTCATCCTGATGCTGGATGCCGCGCGCGTAGGCCGTCACCGCCGTAGTCGCATCCCACAGGGTTTCGATGGGCCGGCCTTCTTCTTCCAGGTGTGTCGCGTTGATCGCCTTAATCTGTGCTTTGTTGAAATTGCGATTGGCCAGGAACTTCTCCAGGTCATCGATTTTTTTCTCCTGGGCCGCAGCGATGGCTTGCTGTACGCCGACAGTAGAGGACCGCGAGTAGGAGTCGAGTGCAGGCAACACACGCTCACGAAGGTGTACACCCGCACTGGCAGTGTGACGTACCCTGATCTCCTGATACTCCTGTGCGCCCCACACGATGCGATTGCAGCACACGTAATCGAACAGGAAGAGCGCGATGCCGAAGGTGGAAGCGCCGACTTCCGAATTCCAGATGAAGAAGCCACGCGCGAGTGAGCCGGACTGGCCGTTACGCCGATTGGGGATCTCGATGCGATGCTCCTCATCGGCCAGGAATACGAACATGTCGCGATCGGAGGCGAAAAGCGTCGTGTTGTCCTTGGTGACGGTGACCGCTTTGCCGAATTCCCGTGGCACGCGGAAATCGCCCGTCAGACCATCGCCGCAGCGGTCTACGAGCACATTCACGATATCCCGGTTCCAGATGCGTCCGTAATTGGGGCCTGTGGCCGCACGTAGCTCCGCAGGACCGCCGTTCTTGTAAAGCAGGACGCCTATGTCCTTCACATCACGAGCCAGCTGTATGCCGTAGTTCAGGTTGTCAGCCGCCAAGGGCGCCGGGAGGCTGCGTAGATACCCTGCAGGAGCCCCAGCCAGGCCCGCCAGCTGGCCAAAGGACCAATGGGTGGCATTGACCGGCCCGCCGTTCGGTCCGACGATCTGAAGGCCCTTGAAATTGTCGGTGGGATCGGGTTGGGCCAGGATAGAGCGCGAGGGAAGGACCTTCTCCTTGCTCGCGCTATAGACGTTGTTCACGAAGGACTGCAGGGTCAGGAGCGAGGCGAACCGCTGATCGGCGGGACGAGTGGCCCATTGACGGGAAGCCTGGGTGAGAACGGTTGAAGGTACGGACATGGTGCTTATCTCCTATCGGTTGTTGCGGACGGTTCAGGGATAGGCCCGCAAGGGGCGGACCTATCCGCTCAAACGTCAGTCCCAAAACTTGGTCCAGTCATTCTCACAGTCGGACTCTGCGCAGCCTTGCTTAGAGTCTGAGCCGCAGGTGGGGCAGACTTTTGGCTTAGGGCTATCGCCCCTGGCTTTCGAAAGGGCGCGAGTGGCTTGGCGCATGAGAGTCGAGTCGCCATCGATCAGGTTGGAGTGATACACCGCGTTGAGCGCGTTGAAGAGATCCTGAGCCGCATTCACAAGGTGAGCAGCTTTAGTGATGCTCTCGGCATCGATCTCCAGGGTCTTACCGCGTTCAGGGAGGGTGGTAACGAGAATGGAGTACTTAGGCATGGCTAACTCCTACAGCGGGCCAGTAGCGAGGATGGCATGGGCCAAGGGACGCTTGCAGCGGTCGCACTGGCAGTGTTTGGCATGCGCCGGGGGCAAGGCATGGAAGGCAATCTTGACCGCGCGGGCCTGAGCACGCTCAAGGTCGCGTTTCTTCTCGATCAGTTTGCGGGTGTAGTCCACGGTACGTATCTCCTGTGTGTTGTGAAGTGCGTTTAGTCTGGAACGCCAGCAATGTTGCAGAATTCATGCAGAGAATGAGGCGGTTCTACCTCCAGTCCTTTGACACAGGCGTTGACTACGTCGTACCAGGCGGCCTGCTCCCGCATGTCGATGATGGCGTTGGTGCCTGGCATGACCGCGGGCCTATAGCGTCGCAATGTTTGCGCAACCGAGAGCTGCAGGCTTGTCAGATTAGTCTGAGGCATAGGGGTGCTCCTAATTAGAATGAACGGAACGGCCAGGTATTGAGGATCGCGGGAGTCGTGGCCAGCTTGGTGAGCTTATTGCCAGCTACCTCCCAGCATTTAGACGCGTCCTTGTCCTGCCAATTGGTGCGCAGGTGCTCAGCCTTGTCACGGCAAGTAACACCCAGTGCCTTAAGAAGATCCTCAAGGCCGTAGGTATCGACCAAGTCCTCCAGGGTCTCTGCCATACGATCTACTTGGCCGGTCGATTCATCGGTTGTTGGGCTCATGGTGCATAGTTCCTATAGGAATTGACGGTATCAACGGACAGGCACTTGTTCGGCAGGCTCGAAGAAGCGAGTTCCTGAGCCATCCTGGCCGTAACGGACCCGCACTTGACCATCGTTCATCTGGTCCACCGAGTAGATGTACTCATCCCAGGGGTAGGGGTAATCCAGGGTCTGGCCCGCTTTCAGATCAATGGCGAGGACAAGGGTTTGGATCTTCATGGGGAAAGTCCCTAGTTGTTGTAGGAGGCGTAAGAGGCGATGCAGTGGTAATAGCCCTGGGATCGGTCTGAGGACATATAGACGGGTGAGCGGTCCATCTTCTGGGTGAGTTTGAGCATGCGGGCGTAGTCACGTTCGGCCATCACGGCATTGCTCACGATCAGTCCCATGGGATAACGAGCGTGGCTCGTGACGTGAATGATGGCATCTGCGGCATCGCCCCCAGCAACGAGCATGTCTTGCTCAGTGAGCTTGGGAGGCTGAGCTAGGTAGGTGGCGCCACGAATCGCTTTGTCTATAACCCATGTATGGCCGTCCCTATCGACGGTGACGAAATCGCGTGAGCCATCAGGGCGCTTCCTCTCGATATGGCGGACGCGAAAGGTGCGGTCTTGATCCCCATGGCCACACGCAGCGAGCCATTGACCAGGGACGAGGAGGTATTTCATGGCCGTAGCTCCTAAAACGGAACGTGAAAGCGCGCCATCCGGAACGACCAGGCAGTAGCCAAGCGCTCAGGACGAGCCACGGGCGATGTACGGGCAATCTGGCTCAGGTAGGACCAGACCGCAAAGCGGACTCGAATGGAGATGTGCATGGTGCTTACTTCCTATGCGGGGTGTGTATGTCAACCGAGGCACTAAGGTATCATGTACAGGTTCAGAGTCAAGAGGATATTGACCGGATGATGTGACGTAAGTCACTGACTATAAAGGTCTTGACAATTCTTAAGGATCGGAGGGGATTGACAAAGGGTTGACAGGGGCTGGATAAGACGGCCGCTGATGGGGCAATAACGAACGAGAGTAAGGAGGGTTTCTATGACCATGCACGAGCGGCTGGGGATCTTGGCCTGTATCCATGGGGTGTCTTTGAGCCGTAGCTGCCGGGACTGTTCGGACGCGGCCTGGCCGAAGATTGAACGGGACCATGCCTCGTTGGCGATCAAGAGTGATCTACCGATGCCCCCAGGCCCGTCCTATGAAGCCACAACTCTAGATCGCGTTAGGGACGCGCAACCCGCAAGTCCCGCAAGGCGGGATGAGCGAACAGCGAAGGTGGAGCGGCCCGGCCCGTCTACGGGCAACGCCCATGCTCTCAAGCTCAGAAGATTAAGGACCGATCTCAGACCCTGGATAGCAACCCTAGACCACCTGGCCATGGATCACAGAGAAGCCCGCAAAGAAGCCCTCGAAGCCGCCTCAGCTCTCCAAAGACTCCTCAACAGATTGGATCGGATCGCTCGATAGGGTCGGTCGGTCGGGTCGGTAGGATCAAGGATAGGACCGATAGGATCGTACAGGATCTACATCGCAGGGATGGACAGGAACAGTACCTAGGGGGATCGCCTCCCCTCCGTGGAGGGTCCGGCCCTACCGATCGGACCGACCCTAAGCATCAAGGATCGGACCTAACTGCGCATAATGCATCTTATGTCATATCGTAACTTATTGATCTATATGAACTTCGTGTTCTAATCGATCAGGATTAGGTCTATATCCATCGGTCCTATAGATCGACCTGGGCAGGGTGGACCGACCCCCACCGGGGGGGAGCGGTTCGCGCCGGAGGCTCTCGGGTCCCATCGACGCACCACCCCTTCACCTGTCCATCTAATCCACCCCTCCATCTCCCTATCCATCCCACCCCGACCCTGTCTAGGAATCCCCCGGACACCCCCCTCTGATGGGACCCTGTCCCGTGGGGTACATTGATATATAATTCCCAGAATGAGATCACGTGAACGGATAAGAGGGGAGGTTTTGCGAGGGATCAGGGAGTGGATCCGGGAGGAGGGGATTACGCAGGCTGAGGCGGCGCGGCGGATGGGGCTGCGCAAGTCGAACTTTTCATCGTTGCTGTCTGGGGCGTGGGAGGCCCGTACGGACACTCTCTTGGATCTATGGGAGAAGATTGGTGGGGAGTGGGAGCTGCATATAGGAAGGGAGAATGGGCGCCGCAGTTGACATAGAAGAGATGATGAAGGAGCGGGCGTATCTGCTGGAGCTATTACGGCGGGTGCGGGAGGAAGTGAATGACTGCTGTGGGTGCCTCAAGTACCGTGCGGTGGGCAGGGAGGTGGATCGGATCCTGGACCCTCCAGTCCCCTAGCTTTATCGCAAAACAATCCTTTTCCTGTATCTGTACACGGGATAGGATATGGGGAAGGCGTAGCCCAGGAGCGGTGGTCCCTGAGAAAGAGGTTGCGATCCCTCAACCACTAGTGCGGGGAACCCCTCCGGGACTGTTTGAGGTGTAGACCTCCCGGAGGATTCCTTCACGGAACTGGGGATAGGAGGGGAGAAAGTTTCGTCATGGTTGACATAAATGAAATATTCTTGCGAGGTCTTCCGAGTGGATAGAAAGGAAATTGCTATGACAGGGTCGAAGACGGCTTATGAGCAGCTTCGGCCGCCATACCTACCGCAGGAACAGATCTACAAGCGGGTGAAGAGTCCCCGCTGCGGGTATCCGGGAGACAAGCTGCGCAACAAGGCGCATGAGCACAAGCTATGACAAGGACCGATGTGATGGACGAGAAACCTGAGACGGAAGTAGAGATCGTGGATCTTGGGAAGGCCTCGGAGCTGACCCAGGGGATGCTCTTGGGGCACTTCATGGAGACGACCGTCCCGCCCTTTGGGTGGTGGGTACATATCCCGCCATGATCTGCGCAGCAGAGCTACACCTGGCGGATGACTTTGGGGATAACCACTGCACCATTCGGTGTCGGCTGGATCCCGGTCACGAGCTACCTCACCAATGTGAGTTCACTCGTTCTGGTGCCCCGGTTGTGATCACCTTCTTCTGCGATGAGCAGGATGTGGAGCCAGAGGATGGGGCATGAAGCCACACATCTTCCTGATGAACGGGATCTGGAGATGTGTGGACCGGCCCTTCCTACGCTTGCGCGGCCGCTCTGGGATCTATGGCCGGTACTACTGGTGGAAAGAATCGCCTGGGTATGGGGCCACCGCTACTGAGGCCTTCCTTGCTTATCAGGCCAGTCGATGAAGAAGAAACTGATCTTCGCCGGGACCTTCCATCAGGGCCGCAGGTACGTCCGTGATCACCATCTGGAGCCCTCCCAGTATTCGATCGTGGCCCATTATGAGCGCATCCTGGGTCTGTCCCCGTCCGAGTGGGAAGTGGTCCGGGTCGGGACGTGGTATGCCAATCCGGAGGTCGCCAAGGCCTACGATCGGTTGAAGCGGCAACCTCTTTGGACCGATCAGCGCTCGATGACTGAGTATCGGTCGGATCGACCGAATGGAGACCAGGAGGATAGAGTGAGTGATGTGGTCGATGACTTGCTCTATCACGCCCCGAATGTGAATCAGGGCGGCAAAGTCATGGAACGTGCCGCTGATGAGATCAGCCAGCTACGTAGTCAGCTCCCCGAAGAGATGCAGAACTGCACGATCCGATTCTTGGAGTGTCCCAACGGGCACGGCCGACTTTGGGCTACCAACTGGAAAGATCATGGATGCCCTATCTGTGAGATCGAGAGCCTACAGGCCGCGATGCAGGCCGTGATCAAGGCCCATCGGGATTCCAAGAATCAGAGTGTCATCAATCGAACCTTCCCGGATGAGGCCGATCGTGCCCTGTGGAAGTTGATCGATCCATGATCTGGAAAGGCA
>Ga0068852_100001069_pt1 | contig 18099 bp, 17 predicted proteins | sample KBSCornC22_FD_66594 | JGI IMG/M metagenome (GOLD analysis project Ga0068852, IMG submission 66594) | Corn rhizosphere microbial communities from Kellogg Biological Station, Michigan, USA - KBS Corn C2-2 | ecosystem: Host-associated > Plants > Roots > Rhizosphere > Soil ... | reverse complement strand
TGCAGATGTCGAGCGACGAGGGGCTCGACGCCTACGGCGCCGCGACCTGGGGCCAGTTCTTCCTCTACCAGGGTTTCAACCCGCACATCGGCTGGATGCACACCTCGAGCGGGGTCGATAATGTCGATGAGTTCGCCGAGAAGGTCGAGAAGCGCGGGAGCGGCTATTGCTACTGGTACGGGCGCACCTGCCGGCCGCTCGCGCCGCGCCCGATCACCATCCGCTACCGCACGCCCGACGGCCATCTGGCCTCGCGCAGCTTCACCGCCCTGATGACCCACCGCGGCCCGATCGTCCGCTCGGACGGAAACCGCTGGATCGCCTTCGCGATGATGGACCGGCCGGTCGAGGCGCTGCAGCAGAGCTATCTGCGTACCAAGGCGGCCGACCTCGCCGCGTTCATGCGCGTTTCGAATCTCAAGGCGAACAGCTCGAACAATGCGGTGGTCGCCGACGACAAGGGCGACATCGCGGTGCTCGCGCCCGAGTTCATGCCGAGCCGCGACAACCGCTTCGACTATACGAAGCCGGTCGACGGCAGCAATCCGGCGGCGGACTGGCACGGCCTGCACGACCCGTCGCAGCTGCCCAACACCATCGATCCGCCGAACGGCTGGGTCTTCAACAGCAACGACTGGCTCTATTCGGCCGCGGGCGCCAACTCACCCAGGCCGCAGAACTTCCCCGCCTACCTCGACACCGCCGGCGAGAGCTATCGCACGATCCACGCCACGCGGCTTCTGACCCAGCCCGGCAAGTGGAGCCTCGACCGCCTCCAGACGGCCGCGTTCGACAGCGCCCAGCCGTCGTTCGAAGTGCTGGTCCCCATGCTTGTGTCGGCGTGGCAGGCGCTGCCCGCGAGCGACCCGCGCAAGGCGCGTCTCGCGCAGCCCGTCGCGGCGCTGGGGGCCTGGGACAAGCGCTGGGGAATCGCGTCGGTGCCCAACACGCTCGCGCAATTCTGGGGCGACGAGCTCGTCAAGGCGGCAACGTCGCGCAAATGGAACGACCACGCCAACCTGTTCCGCCACATGGAAGCGCTGAGCGCCGAGGAGAAGGTCCAGACCTTCGCCGCCGGTCTCGACCGGCTCGAGCGCGACTTCGGCGGCTGGCGCGTGCCTTGGGGCGAGGTCAACCGCTTCCAGCGCATCTCCCCGGCGATCGAGGGCGTGTTCGACGACAGCAAGCCGAGCATCCCCGTCGGCTTCACCTCGAACAAGTGGGGCTCGCTGGCCTCGTTCGGCGCGTCGCAGAAGCCGGGGACCAAGAAATGGTACGGCACCAACGGCAACAGCTTCGTCGCCGTCGTCGAATTCCGTCCCGGCGGCGTCCGCGCCCGCGCGATCACTGCCGGCGGAGAAAGCGGCCACCCCAATTCGCCGCACTTCGACGACGAAGCGGTGCGCTACGCCACCGGCAATCTGCGCGAAGTCTATTTCTACCCCGCCCAGCTCAAGGGCCACACCGAGCGGATGTACCGGCCTGGCGAGTGAAGTTCCCCGGCGTAGGCCGGGGCCCAGAAGCGCGTTAGCGCTGCTTCGCACTGGACCCCGGCTTTCGCCGGGGCACCGCTATTTCGCGAACCTGTCGGTCGCGCGGACGAGGCCGTCGGTGATTCCCGGCTCGCTGAACAGATGCCCGGCGTCGGGGATAATGTTGAGCTCGACCTCGGGCCACGCCTGCTTCAGCCGCCACGCGGCGACCGGCGGGGTGCAGCTGTCGTGGCGGCCCTGGACGATCACGCCGGGAATGCCGCGGAGCTTCTCGGCGCCCTTGAGCAGCTGGCCCTGCTCGAGCCAGCCGTGGTTCGCCATGTAATGGTTCTCGATGCGCGACACCGCGACGGCGACGTCGGGGCTGGTGAAATGGTCGATCGTCGAGGCGCTCGGCAGGAGCGTGACGATCTCGCCTTCCCACTTGCTCCAGGCCTTGGCCGCCGCGAGCTGCTCGTCCTTGTCGCTGCTCGTCAGGCGCTTGCGATAGGCTTCGACGAGGTCGCCGCGCTCGTCCTCGGGAATGAGCCGAACGAACTCCTCGAACTTGTCGGGGTAGATACGTGAGGCGCCGCCCTCCTTGTACATCCAGTCGAGCTCGTCCTGGTGGAACAGGAAGATGCCGCGAAGCACGATCTCGGTGACGTGCTCGGGATAGGTCTCGGCATAAGCCAGCGCCAGCGTGGACCCCCAGCTACCGCCGAACACCATCCACTTGTCGACCTTCGCGACCTGCGTGCGCAGCTTCTCGATGTCCTCGACCAAGTCCCAGGTCGTGTTGTGGTCGAGCTCGGCATAGGGCGTCGACTTGCCGCAGCCGCGCTGGTCGAACACCAGGATCTTGTATTTGTCGGGATTGAATTGGCGCCGGTGCTCGGGGCTCGAGCCGCCGCCCGGACCGCCGTGGAGGAACACGACCGGCTTGCCTTCCGGATTGCCCGACAGCTCCCAATAGAGCCGATGCCCGTCGCCGACGTCGAGCATCCCCGTCTCGTACGGCGTGATCTCGGGATAAAGCGTGCGGCGGTTTTCGATCGGCATGTCCATCAGAAGCTGAATTCCTCGTAGATGTGCGACACGTCGCCGTGCCACTCGCCGTGATAGCGCGCGAGCAGGCGATCCGCAGGTGTCATGCCGGTTGCGACGACATCGCGCAACGGATCGAGGAATCCGCCCTCATTGTCGCCGGCGCTGTTGAGCCGCTTGCGCCGCGTCAGTCCCTCGGCGGCGATGCCGAGAACGCGCGAGGCGAAGTCGCGCATCGATTCGCCGTCGGGCGTGACCGCATCCAGCGCAAGCTTCGGCACGTCGCCGCGCAGAATCTCGCGCTGCTCGATCGTCCAGTGCTTGACCAGGTCCCATGCCGAGTCGAGCGCCTGGCCGTCGTAAAGGAGCCCGACCCATAGCGCAGGAAGCGCGCAGATCCGGCTCCATCGCCCGCCGTCGGCGCCGCGCATCTCCAGAAAGCTCTTGAGTCGCACTTCGGGGAAGGCGGTCGACAGGTGATCGGTCCAGTCGGTCAGCCGCGGCTTCTCGCCGGGAAGCTGCGGCAGCTTCCCTTCGAGGAACGCGCGGAAGCTCTCGCCGGCAACGTCGATGTACTTGCCGTCGCGGAAGACGAAATACATCGGCACGTCGAGCGCATAGTCGCAGTAGCGTTCGTAGCCGAAGCCGTCCTCGAACACGAACGGCAGCATTCCGGTGCGGTCGGGGTCGGTGTCCTCCCAGATGTGGCTCCGGAAGCTTTTGTAGCCGTTGGGCTTGCCCTCGGTGAACGGCGAGTTGGCGAACAGGGCGGTCGCGACCGGCTGAAGCGCCAGCCCGACGCGGAACTTCTTCACCATGTCGGCCTCGGACGCATAATCGAGGTTCACCTGGATGGTGCAGGTGCGAAGCATCATGTCGAGGCCCAGGCTGCCGACCTTGGGCATGTAATTGAGCATGATCGCGTAGCGGCCCTTGGGCATCACCGGCAGGTCCTTGCGCGCCTTGTCCGGCCACATGCCGACGCCGAGGAAGCCGAGGCCGAGGCGATCGCCGACCGTCTTGCACTGCTCGAGATGGCGCGCCGCTTCGCTGCACGTCTGGTGGAGGTTCTCGAGCGCCGCGCCGGAGAGCTCGAACTGCCCTGCCGGCTCGAGGCTGATCGTGCCGTCCGGCCCGGCGAGCGCGATCGCGTTGCCGTTCTCGACCACCGGCTTCCAGCCGAATTCGGTCAAGCCGGCGAGCAGGTCGCGGATTCCGCCGGGCTCGTCGTAGGATGGCGCGCGATGGTCGCCCACCCGGTACACGAACTTCTCGTGCTCGGTGCCGATGCGCCAGTCCCCGGAGGGCTTCTCGCCACCTTCGAACTCGGCGAGCAGGTCGGCTCGGCCTTCGATGAGCGGGCTGCCGCTGTCGTCGGTACGCGTGGTCATGGGCGGCGGCGCTTAGCGGCGAACATTGGTCAGCGCCAGTCGCCGGCAATCGCCATGAATGACGCGATCGCGGCGAGCGCGGCAGTTTCGGCGCGCAGGATGCGCGGGCCGAGCGAGACCGGCGACGCGCCGTTGCCGCGGACGAAGGCGCGCTCCTCGTCGGTGAAGCCGCCTTCCGGGCCGACCAGAATGACCGCCGGCCCTTCCTCGAATGCTGCTGCGAGCGGCTCGCCGCCGCTTTCGTCGGCGAAATAGAAATGGCGCGCCGGATCGAGCTCCTCGACGAAGCGCCGGAGCGGCACCGGCTCGACGATCTGCGGCACGCGCGTCCGTCCGCATTGCTCGGCGGCCTCGATCGCGATGCTTTCGAGCCGGTCGAGGCGGACGCGCTCGGCGACCGTCCGCTGGGTCTTCACCGGGACCAGCCGTGCCGCTCCGAGTTCGGTTGCCTTCTCGACCAGCCAGTCGGTCTGCGCCCGCTTCACGGGCGCGAAGGCGAGCCACAGGTCGGGGATGCTCTCCGGCTCGCGCGTCTTGCGCTCGACGGCAAGGGTCATCCGTTTCTTGCCGACCTCAGCGATCCGGGCCAGCCATTCGCCCGACATGCCGTCGAAGACCAGCAGCTCCGCGCCGGCGCCCAGGCGCAGCACGTTGCCGAGATAGTTGGCCTGCGCGGCGTCGAGCGCGACTGTCGCACCCGCGCTGGCGGACTCACGCAGATACAGTCGCGGCAGGCTCTTGGGCGGCCATGCGGGGGTGGCGGGCATCAGCGGGACTTAGCCGCGACGGCGGCTGCGAGCTACCGTTGCCGATTCACCAAGAATTCAGTTCCGGCGATTTAACGATTCAATAAGGTCGCGGTAGTAGCGCGTCGTCTGAAGGTGAATCATCCGCTCCCGCTCGTTCCTTGCCTCTTCGGCTAGGCTAAGCGCTTCCAACAACCGTCGTACAAAATAGGCCTTGTACATCGGCGCCGTCCTTATATCGGCGGCCGCATGGCTCGTCGTCATTTCGGGATAGCAACGCTTAACTTGCTATTCTGCTCCATGACTAGAAATAAAGTAAAAACGTGCTGCTCCATAGTGGACCAAAAGCGGCGCCGGCGGCGCGGGACCGCTACCCTTGAGTGAGTGGTTGGCCCCTGCCAAACGGTTCGAATGGCGGCGACTTCCGAGATCGTGGCGGACAGCGAACGGCGCGGGCTGATCGGGGCGCTTCCGCCGCGCCTGAGGCCCTACGCCTCGCTGATGCGGCTCGATCGGCCGATTGGCAGCTGGCTGCTTTACTGGCCGTGCGCGTGGAGCGTCGCGCTCGCGGGCGTTCGCAACCGCTGGGACCTGTTCCTGTGGCTCGGGCTGGGCGCGTTCGCGATGCGCAGTGCCGGCTGCGTCTACAACGACATCGTTGACCGCGACCTCGACGCCCGGGTCGAGCGCACCCGGCTTCGGCCGCTCGCGAGCAGGCGAGTCTCGCTTGCCTCGGCGTGGGTGCTGATCGCTGCATTGTGTCTCGTCGGGCTGCTCGTCCTGCTCCAGCTCAACCTTACCGCAGCGGTCGTCGCGCTCGTCAGCATTGCGCCGGTCGCGGCCTACCCCTTTATGAAACGGGTCACCTGGTGGCCGCAGGCGTGGCTCGGAATCGTGTTCTCCTGGGGCGCGCTGGTCGGCTGGCCGGCCGTCACCGGCAGCCTTTCGTCGACGACCATCCTGCTCTGGTTCGGAAGCATCGCCTGGGTGGTGGGCTATGACACGCTCTACGCGATCCAGGACATGGAGGACGACGCGCTGGTCGGGGTCAAATCCTCGGCCCGGCGGCTCGGCGACAAGGCGCCGCTCGGAATCGCGATCTTCTACCTCATCGCGCTTGTCCTGTGGGGCGTGGCCGTGTGGACCGTTCGACCGGACTCGCTCGCGCTCCTCGCGCTGCTCCCGGCGGCCCTCCACCTCGCCGGGCAGGTCATCCGCGCCGACCCCGCCGACGGAGCGCTGGCGCTCAGGCTGTTCCGGTCGAACCGGACCTGCGGGCTGCTCGTCGGGCTTGGCATGCTGGTCGTCGGCCTTTCGGCGCGCTAACCGGCCGCCGATGCAAGCCCCCGAACAGGCGCGACGAATCGCCGAATCATTGGTCGAGCGAGGGATCGCCGCCGGTGCGACTGCCGCCGATGCGCTCTACACCGGCCAAAGCTCCTCGGGCGTCGAGGTCCGTCTCGGCGACATCGAAAGCGTCAGCCGCTCCGAGGGCGAGGAGGTCGGTCTGCGCCTGTTCGCCGGGCAGCGCTCGGCGACAGTGGCATCCTCCGACCTCTCGGACGAGGCGCTCCAGATTCTCGTCGAGCGCTGCCTCGCCATGGCGCGGGAAGCGCCCGAAGACCCCTACGCGGGCCTTGCGCCCACCGGCCTGCTGCAGCTCGGCGATCCGCCGTCGGTCGATTCCTACGACGCCGTCGAGCCCGGTCCCGCCGAATTGCGCGCGCGGGCGCTCGAGATCGAAGCGGCGGCGCTTGCGGTTCCGGGAGTGACCAATTCAAACGGCGCGAGCGCAAGCGCATCCGCCTCGATCGTGGCGCTCGCGACCTCGGGCGGCTTCGCCGGCGCCTATCGCGCCAGCGGCCACGCTTCGAGCGCGGTGATGATCGCCGGCGAGGGCGCGTCGATGCAGCGAGATTATGCGGGGCACAGCGCGCGCTTTCTCGAAGACCTCGAAAGTGCCGCCGAGATCGGCCGCAAAGCCGGCGCGCGCGCCGTGGCGCGCATGAACCCCGGCCGTCCGAAGCCGGGCAAATATCCGGTCATCTTCGACGCGCGCGTGTCTTCCACGCTGCTCGGCCACTTCTCGGGTGCGATCACGGGATCGGCGATCGCGCGCAAGACCAGCTTCCTTCGCGACAGGCTCGGAACGCGGGTCTTCGGCGAGGGCGTGACGATCGTCGACGATCCGCTGCGCGCGCGCGGGCTGAGGTCGCGCCCGTTCGACGCCGAGGGCGTCCGGGTCGCACGCCACGCGCTGGTCTCGGACGGGACGCTCAACCAGTGGATCGCCGACAGCGCCGCCGCGCGCCAGCTTGGGATCGAGCCGACCGGCCATGCCGCGCGCGGAGTCGGCGGCGCGCCCGGCGCTTCCCCGAGCAACCTCTACATGGAGCCGGGCCGCCGCACGCGCGAAGAGCTGCTCGCCACCCTTCCCGAGGCATTGCTCGTCGTCGAGCTGATCGGCCAGGGCGTGAACGGGGTGACCGGCGACTACAGCCGCGGCGCGGCCGGGTTCATGGTCCGCGGCGGCGCGATCGCCGAGCCGGTCGCCGAAATCACGATCGCCGGCAACCTCCTCGACATGTTCGCGACACTCGAGCCGGCAAGCGACCTCGAATTCCGTCGCGGCGTCGACGCCCCGACGATCCTCGTGCCGGAAATGACCGTAGCCGCGGCTTAAGCGGCGGCGTCCACCTTCGGCAGCCGCAGCCGCGGGATCTCGATGTGCGGGCAGCGGTCCATCACCACTTTCAGCCCCGCCGCTTCGGCGTGCGCAGCGGCTTCCTCGTTGATGACGCCGAGTTGCATCCACACCGCTTTCGCGCCGACGAAGATTGCCTGCTCGACCGCTTCCATCGCCATTTCGGGCCGGCGGAAAATATCGACGATGTCGATCGGGACGCCGATCTGCGCCAGCTCGCGCCAGACGAATTCGCCGAGCACATGCTCGCCGGTGATCTGCGGGTTCACCGGAAGCACGCGATAGCCCCATTCCTGGAGGAATTTCATGACGCCGTAGGAGGGCCGGTCGGGCCGGTCCGACGCGCCCACCACGGCAATCGTCCGCGCGTTGCGAAGCAGCTCGGCAATATCCTCATCGCGCGTCAGCGGCATGGCTCTATCCTCTCCTGGCCGCTCAATGCCTCACCAGCTCGAGCAGTTTCGCGGCGATGACTTCGAACGCTTCGCCGTCCGGGCCGCCGCTCGCCGCCGGCGGCTCGCCCGCGTCGGATGCCTCGCGGATCGACAGCGACAGCGGCAGGCGGCCGAGGAACGGAACGTCCATTTCCGACGCCGCTTTCTCCGCTCCGCCGGTTCCGAACGGATGGGATTCGCCGCCGCAATCGGGACAGACGTACGTCGCCATGTTCTCGATCAGGCCGATCACCGGAACGCTGGTCTTGTTGAACAGGTCGACGGCGCGGCGGGCGTCGATCAGCGACAGGTCCTGCGGCGTGGAGACGATCACCGCGCCGGCCGGCCGCGCGCGCTGGATCAGCGACAGCTGCACGTCGCCCGTCCCCGGCGGAAGATCGACGATCAGCAGCTCGCAATCGCCCCAGTCGGCTTCGATCAGCTTGGTCAGCGCTCCCGTCGCCATCGGACCGCGCCAGGCGAGCGCATGCCCGGGCGAGACCAGCTGCCCAAGCGACAGAAAGCGGATTCCGTGCGCCTCGACCGGGATCAGCCGCTCCTCCTCGGCGCGCGGCCGCGCGTCGGTGCCGAGCAGGGTTGGCTGCGACGGACCGTAGACATCGGCGTCGATCAGCCCGACCTTCCGTCCCATCCGGGAAAGCGCGATCGCCAGGTTCGCCGACACGGTCGACTTGCCGACGCCGCCCTTGCCGCTGCCGATCGCGATCAGCGTACGCGACGGCTCGGTCGCGGTCATCGCGATCCGCACCTCGTCGACCCCGCCTTTCGCCATGGCTGCGAGGCGAAGCTCGCTTTCGAGCCGCTTGCGCTCGCCGGCGGACAGGCCGGTCGCATCGACAATCAAAGTCACGACGGCGCCTGCGATCTTGCGCGAGCGGATTCGCTCCTGGTGGGGAAGGTCCGCCAGCGCCTCGGCTTGCTCGGTCATGAAGGCCACATAGGAACGACCGGGCGGCTTGCCACTGTTTTTCGTCAGGACCGTCCCTATAATCGCTTTCGATGAGCAATATCCTGGGGTGGGGCGGGCGCGTTCGCGGCCTGTTCACCGACGACAAGGGTCCGTGGGGCCCCAGCAGCAGCGGCGGCGACGAGCCGCCGCAGGACGACGGCCATGGCGGCCCGTGGGGCGGTTCGCCCGGAGGTCGCCGCGTGCTCGGCGGCCGCACGGTGATCCCGATCGAGGAGATGCTCCGCCGCGGGCGGATGCGCTTCCGCGGCGGCGGCGGCCGGCCCGACGGCTCGCTGATCCTGTGGGCGGTCCTCGGCTTCATCGCCATCTGGCTGATCTTCACCAGCACCCACTCGATCGAGCCGGGGCAGCGCGGCGTGGTCACGCGCTTCGGCCGCTACAGCTACACGCTCGGGCCCGGCGTCGGCCTGACCCTGCCGTCGCCGATCGACCGGGTGCAGAAGGTTGACGTCGAAAGCATCCGCAGCGCCGATCTCGGCTCGCAGAGCAGCGAAGACCTAATGCTCACCGGCGACCAGAACCTGCTCGACATCGCTTATTCGGTCCGCTGGAACGTCAAGAACCCGGAATGGTACCTGTTCCAGCTCGCGCAGCCCGACGAGACCATCCAGCAGGTCGCCGAAAGCGCGATGCGCTCGGTCATCAGCCAGGTTACGCTGCAGGACGCGATGGGCGACAAGCGCAGCGAGATCGAAACCCAGGTCGCCGACCGCATGCAGCACATCCTCGACGGCTACCGTTCGGGAATCGCGGTGCAGGGCGTGGCGATCCAGCAAGCCGACCCGCCGGCCGAGGTCAACGACGCCTTCAAGGAAGTCACCGCCGCGCAGCAGGACGCCAAGTCGTACATCAACCAGGCGAACGCCTATGCGCTCCAGCTCACCGCCAAGGCGCAGGGCGAGGCGGCGGCGTTCGACAAAGTTTACCAGCAGTACAAGCTCGCCCCCGAGGTGACCCGCCGGCGCATGTATTACGAGACGATGGAGCAGGTGCTGGCGAAGGTGCCGAAGACGATTGTCGAGGCGCCGGGGGTCGCGCCTTATCTCGCGCTGCCGCAGGTTCAGAAGACGCAGTCGCAGCAGGAGCAGCAGCAGTGATCGCGTTCGTCCGCCGCCGGCCGCTGCTGACCGGCGTCGTCGCCTTCCTGGTCCTGGTGCTACTGCTCAGCAGCTTCCCGACCGTCCCAGAGACGAGGCAGGCGGTGGTGGTCCGATTCGGCAAGCCCGAGCGGATCCTCAACCGCTACGAGCCGGGTCGGCCGATCGGCTCGCCGGGCGCGGGGCTGTCGTACCGGATCCCGTTCGTCGACCAGATCGTGTGGATCGACAAGCGCGTCCTCGCCGTCGACATGGAGCCGCAGCCGGTGCTTTCGACCGACCAGCGGCGGCTGATGGTCGATGCCTATGCGCGCTACCGGATCGTCGACCCGCTGCTGATGTACATCCGCTCGACGACGGAGGAGAATCTCAAGAGCCAGCTCCAGACGATCCTCCGCTCCGAAGTCCGCAACGAGCTCGGCAGGCAGACCTTCGCCGCCCTTCTCTCGCCCGAGCGGCAGGGGATCATGGACGACGTTCGCAACTCGCTAAACGCGCAGGCCTCGAAGTTCGGAGTCGAGATCGTCGACGTCAGGATCAAGAAGACCGACCTGCCCGACGGAACGCCGCTCCAGTCCGCATTCGAAAGCATGCGCACCGCGCGCGAGCAGGAAGCCCGCTCGATCCGCGCCCAGGGGCTCAAGCAGGCGCAGATCATCCGCGCCCAGGCCGACGCCGACGCGTCGAAGACCTATGCCGCGAGCTTCGGCCAGGATCCGCAGTTCTACGATTTCTATCGCGCGATGCAGTCCTACCTGACGACGTTCGTCGGCGACGGACAGGACAAGCCGGCGCCCACCAACATCATTCTGTCGCCGCAGAATGAGTATTTGAAGGAATTCACTGGACGCAACGCTCCGCCGAAGTGAACTCTCGCGTTCAAATGCCGTTAAGGCCTGTGGGACATAGCGCCCTTGCGTCACCAGCCAAATGATGGAGTATCGATGAGCTCGAAGGAGTCCGGAAAAGTGCGCTATGCCTACGGGGTCGCCATGGCCCTGCTGCTCGGGGGAAGCACATTCTCTCTCGCCACCGGACGGGCAGGCGCCCAGTCGGCGCAAAACGCGCCCGGCACTTCGGCCCTTGCTCCGCGCGCCGGTGCTCCGATGTCCTTCGCCGATCTCGTCGCGAAGCTTCAGCCTGCGGTCGTCAACATCTCCACCAAGCAGCGCGTGCCGGTGAAGGCGCAGACTGACCCGTTCGAGCAATTCTTCCGCCAGTTCGACCCCAACCAGCCGCAGGGCGACCAGGGCAGCAGCGGCTCGAGCGGCAGCAGCAGCAGCAGCGGCGGCCAGGCGGCGACGCGCGAAGCGGGCTCGCTCGGCTCGGGCTTTCTCATCACGCCCGACGGCTACATCGTCACCAACAACCATTTGATCCAGGGCCTGACCGGCACCGGCACGGTCGACAGCGTCACCGTGACGCTCACCGACGGCAAGGAATATCAGGCGCGCATCGTCGGCCGGGACGAAACCTCCGACCTCGCCCTGCTCAAGATCGACGGCCACAACCTGCCGTTCGTGCAATGGGGCGACAGCACCAAGGCGCGGGTCGGCGATTGGGTAATCGCGATCGGCGATCCCTACGGCGTCGGAAGCACGGTGACCGCCGGCATCATCTCCGCGCTCCACCGTGGAATCACCGGCGCCGGCGCCTACGATCGCTACATCCAGACCGACGCTGCCATCAACATGGGCAATAGCGGCGGCCCGATGTTCGACCTCAACGGCAACGTCATCGGCATCAATTCCGCGCTGATCTCGCCCAACGGCGCCTCGGTCGGCATTGGCCTCGCGATTCCCGCCGAGCTCGCCCGGCCGGTAATCGACGCGCTGATGCACGGGCAGCGGCCGCAGCGCGGCTACCTCGGCGTCGGGCTCCAGCCGGTGGACGAGGACCTCGCGCCCGCCGTCGGAATCGCGAAGGGCATGGGCGAGATGGTGCGCACGGTCGTTGCCAATGGCCCCGCCGCGCGCGCCGGGCTCCAGCAGGGCGACGTCATCGTCAAGGTCAACGGCCAGCAGGTGACTCCGGACCAGACCGTTTCCTATCTCGTCGCGAACCAGAAGGTCGGCGCGAAGATCCCGATCGAGATCGTGCGCAACGGCAAGCACGCGACCGTCTACGTCACGCTCGGCGACCGCCCGACCGAGGAAGCGCTGAACAAGATCGCCGGCGGCGAGGGCGGCACCGCGACCCCGAACGGTTCGACCGCGACGGCGACCCAGAAGGCGCTCGGGCTGTCACTCGCCCCACTGACGCCGGAGCTCGCCCGCGCCGCCAACCTGCCTGCCACCGCGCATGGCGTGATCATCACTGCGGTCGACGCGAACAGCGACGCGGCCGAGCAGGGGCTGCAGCGCGGCGATCTCATCATGTCGGTGCAGAACCAGGCGGTGACGTCGCCGGCCCAGGTCAGCGCGGCCGCGGACCTCGCGCGCCGCGCCGGGCGCACCAGCCTGCTCCTCCTGATCAAGCGCGGGAACAACCCGGAGCTCTATGTCGCGGTCAAGGTCGGGGCCAAGTAAGCCGCTTCCAATGCAAGCCGGAATCGCGGAGGATTCGCTTTGTCCGCGTTCGCCCGTAAAAGAGCTGCGGGAGAGGTGTTGCGTGGTCGATAGCCGTGATGTCATTGCCAAGCTGGAGCGCGAGTGGCGCGATGCGCTGTGCACCAAGGACCTGGCGCGCCTGCGCGGGCTGATGCATCCCAATTTCGTGCTCATCGGCACCCGCTCCACGGGCCCGTTCCTGATGCACCGCGACGACTGGCTCGATGCCATCCAGCATCGCCAGGTCGAGACGATCGAGTTCGACGTCAAGGACGCGACCGCGTTCGACAACTTCCTCGTCGGCACCGTGCACGCGCGCTGGCGCCTCACATATCTCGGGCGGACGGTCGAGGACTGCGTCCTTCTCACCGACGTGTGGGTCAAGGAGGCCGACCGCTGGGTCGCCATCCGCCGCCATTCCACGCCGGCGCCCGCCGGCCAATGCGACAATCTCAAGGGGGACTAAATGGCACGTGAAGAGGCGCGCCGGGCCGGCGACGGAATCAAGGAGCTCACGCTTCGCGGAGTCGTCCTCGGGGCAGTTCTCACCGTCATCCTGACGGCGGCCAACGTCTATGCCGGCCTGAAGATCGGCCTCACCGTCGCGACGTCGATCCCCGCGGCCGTCATCTCCATGGCGGTGCTCAAGGCCTTCCGCGATTCGACGATCCAGGAGAACAACATCGTCCAGACGATCGCCTCGGCGGCGGGCACGCTGTCGGCCATCGTGTTCGTGCTCCCTGGCTTGGTGATGATCGGCTGGTGGACCGGATTTCCCTACTGGCTGTCGGTCGCCGTGATCGGGATCGGCGGGATTCTCGGCGTCATGTATTCCGTTCCGCTTCGCCGCGCGCTCGTCACTGGGACGGACCTTCCGTACCCGGAAGGCATTGCCGCGGCCGAAGTGCTCAAGGTCGGCTCCGGGATCGGCGGAGCCGAAGAAAATCGCCGTGGCCTGATGCTGATCGTATGGAGCGCCATTGCCTCGGCGGTCTTCTATGCGCTCGCGCAGACTCGGATCCTCGCGTCCGAAGCCGCCAAGGCATTCAAGGTCGGCTCGGGCGCGACCTCGGTATCGGGCAGCTTGTCGATGCTGCTCATCGGCGTCGGCCACCTCGTCGGCCTGACGGTGGGAATTGCGATGTTCGTCGGCCTGCTGATCAGCTGGGCCTATCTCGTGCCCCACTACACGTCGCTTGCGGCTATCCCCGCCGGGACCAGCCTCGACGATTTCGTCGGAGGCGTGTTCGTCCACAAGGTGCGGTTCATCGGCGCTGGCACGATCGGCATCGCTGCGATCTGGACCTTGCTGCGGATCATCGGCCCGATCATCAGCGGAATCGGCGGGGCGCTCGCCGCCAATCGCGAGCGCAAGGCCGGACGCGCGGACTCGCTGCCGATCACCGAGCGCGACATTCCGATCGGAATCGTGGCGGCGACGATCCTCGTCTCGATGGTCCCGATCGGGCTGCTGCTCTATGCCTTCGCGAGCACCAATCCGATCGCCGCCAGCCCGACCGCGACGATCGTCTCCAGCATTATCTACATCCTGATCGCCGGCGTCGTGATCGCCGCCGTCTGCGGCTACATGGCCGGCCTGATCGGCGCGTCGAACAGCCCGATTTCGGGCGTCGGCATCCTCGCCGTCGTCGGCATTTCCCTGATCCTGGTCGTGCTCTTCCCGCACGCGACCGGCGACGCATCGAAATCGCTCGTCGCGTTCGCCTTGTTCGTCACCTCGGTCGTGTTCGGCGTCGCGACGATCGCGAACAACAACCTTCAGGACCTTAAGACCGGCCAGCTCGTCGAGGCGACGCCCTGGCGCCAGCAGGTCGCGCTGGTGCTCGGCGTGGTGTTCGGAGCGCTGGTCATCCCGCCAGTGCTCGACCTCCTCAACACCGCCTTCGGCTTCCAGGGAGCACCCGGAGCGAAGGAAACCGCGCTCGCTGCCCCGCAGGCGTCGATCATCTCGGCGATCTCGCAGGGGCTGTTGAGCGGCCAGTTCGACTGGACCCTGATCGAGATCGGCGCCGGTATCGGCGTCGTCGTGATCGTGATCGACGAAGTCCTGCGCAAGATGAAGCGCGGCGCCTTGCCGCCGCTCGCGGTCGGCATGGGCATCTACCTGCCGATGGCGCTGACGCTTCTGATCCCGCTCGGCGCGTTGCTCGGCTGGTTGTACGACAAATGGGCCGCGCGCACTTCGAACCCGGAATTCGCCCAGCGCATGGGCGTCCTGCTGGCGACCGGCCTGATCGTCGGCGAGAGCATCATGGGGGTCGTCTACGCGGGCATCGTCGCTGGGACCCAGAACGACGCTCCGCTCGCGCTCGTCAGCGAGAATCCGTGGGCGGTGCCGCTCGGAATCATCGTGTTCCTGGTGGTGGTCCTCGGTTTCTACGCCTGGACCCGGCGCGAAACGAAGGTGGCGCTAAACGCGGCCTAGGGCCGCTTGCCGAAGCGCCTTGGCCGAAAGCGCCGGAGCGCCGCCCTCGGCCTTGTGCACCAGCTCGGTGATTGCCCGGTTGACCGGCGCGTCGCGCTGCAGCCGCTCGGCCAGCGCGACCAGCTCGCCGTTCAGGTAATCGACTTCGGTCTTGCGGCCGGCGGCAAGGTCGTCGGCCATCGACGAGCGCGCCTTGGCGTCGATTTTCCACCGCTTGAGGAACACATTGTTGAAGATCCAGTCGGGCGAATCCACCATTCGCGGCAGGACGTGGGGCGAGATCGGCCCGACGGTCGCCGGCTCGATGCCGGCGCGTTTCAGCAGCTCGAGCCCCTCGCGCATCGAGGCGGCGAACACCCGCCGGTAGTCGCGCCGCTTGAGCTCGTCCTGAAGCGTGCGCCCGGACAGCGCGTTCACCGCGTTGTTGAGGTTGATCAGCAGCTTTCCCCAGGTCATTCCCAGCATGTCGCTCGACAGTTTGAGCGCCGCGGGACCGCTGCCCGCCGCCTCCGCGAGCGCGCGCGTCGCTTTCCGCTGCTCGGCATGAAGCTCGCCCGCGACCCCTTTGTGGAACTGGCCCTTGCCGAGATAGGCGACGTTGAACGGCACCATCCCGCGCGCGACCTCGAAACGGCCGCCGAGCCCCTGCTCGAGCACGTCGACATTGCTGACGCCGTTCTGGAAGCTGATGACCAGCGTGCCGGGCTTGGCGTGCGCCGCGATCTCGGCGGCGGCCTTCGCCGTGTCGCCGCTCTTCACCGTCAGCGCGATGATCTCGGCCTCGTCGAGCGCCTCCGGCCCGCAACGATAATCCACGTCCCCGGGCGCGATCTCCGCTCGCCATCCGCTATAGTCGCTCAGCGTCAGCCCATGCCGGTCGATGTCCTGCGACAGCTTCGGGCGGCCGATCAGCGTCACGGGCAGCCCGGCTGCCTGCCACGCGCCGCCGATGAAGCAGCCTACCGAGCCCGCGCCGAAAACCGCAATTCTTGGCCCCCCGTTCATGTCCTACCCCCGTCCGCGATACGGCTGCACGCCTTGGTCGGGCAGCCAGAGTCCGTCGGGCGGCGGCCCCGACTGCCAGAAGACGTCGATCGGCATTCCGCCACGCGGATACCAATAGCCGCCGATGCGAAGCCAGCGCGGCTTCATTTCCTCGGTCAGGCGCTGGCCGATCCCGACCGTCACGTCCTCGTGAAAGCCGCAATGGTTGCGGTAGCTGCCCAGCAACAGCTTGAGGCTCTTGGACTCGACGATCGTCTCGCCCGGCGCATAGTCGATGACCAGGTGCGCGAAATCGGGCTGGCCGGTGACGGGACAGAGCGACGTGAACTCGGGCGCGGTGAAGCGCACCAGGTAGAGCGCGTCCCCGCGCGGGTTCGGCACATAATCGAGCACCGCCTCTTCGGGCGATGCCGGAAGCGCGCTGCTGCGCCCGAGGTGGCGGGTTTCCATCGACGCGCTTCTACGCGGCTGTAACGGACTGCGGCAACGCCCAGTCGATGGGCGGCAGTCCGCGGCTCTCGAGGAAGGCGTTCGCCTTCGAAAAATGGCGGCAGCCGAAGAAGCCGCTGTGCGCCGACAACGGCGAAGGGTGGGCGGCCTTGAGCACCAGGTGCCGCGAGGTGTCGACCATCGCGGCTTTCTTCTGCGCATAGCTGCCCCACAGCATGAACACGACCGGCTCGGGCTTCGCGTTGACCTGCTCGACGATTCGGTCGGTGAAGCGCTCCCAGCCGCGGTCGCGATGCGACGCCGCGAGGCCCATCTCGACGGTCAGCACGCTGTTGAGCAGAAGCACGCCCTGCTTGGCCCAATGCTCGAGGAAGCCGTGGCGCCGCGCCGCGATCCCGAGGTCGCTCTCGAGCTCCTTGTAGATGTTGACCAAGCTCGGCGGCGGGCGAACTCCGTCCTTGACCGAGAAGCACAGGCCGTGCGCCTGGCCCGGCCCGTGATAGGGGTCCTGGCCGAGGATCACGACGCGGACCGCGTCGAGCGGGGTCAGGTCGAGCGCACGGAACCACTCCGATGCGCGCGGGAAAATCTGCTTGCCGCGTTCGCGCTCGGCCATGAGGAAGCGCTTGAGCTCCGCCATGTACGGCTGCTCGAACTCGCTCCGGAGCGGCTCGAGCCAGCTCGGATCAAGCTTGATGTCGCGGCTCGCCATGACCCCACCTTGCAGCCTATCTATCGCGAATGGAATCGCTCGTATCGACCGATTGGCTGGCCGAGCATCTCGGCGAACCCGATCTCGTAGTGGTGGACTCGAGCTGGCACATGCCGGCGAGCGGGCGCAGCGGACGTGACGAATATCTCGCCGCGCATATCCCCGGCGCCCGCTTCCTCGACATCGACGAGGTCAGCGACCGCTCGAACCCCGCTCCGCACATGCTGCCGACCGCGCCGGAGTTCGGTGCGGCGATGGAGCGCCTCGGCATCGGCCGGGACAACCGCATCATTGTCTATGACAATTCGCCGATCCGCACCGCGGCGCGGGGCTGGTTCACGCTGCGCCACTTCGGTGCCCGGCAGGTCGCAATTCTCGACGGCGGGTTCCAGAAATGGCTCGCGGAAGGACGCCCGACCGAAAGCGGCGAACCGGCGCATGCCGGGGCGGAGTTCGATGCCGACGAGCGGGACGAGGTCGTCAGCAAGCGGCAGCTGCTCGCGGGCGAAGTGCACAGCCCGCTGCTCGACGCGCGCGGCAAGGGGCGGTTCGAAGCGACCGAGCCCGAGCCGCGCCCGGGCATGGCCGGCGGGCACATTCCCGGCGCGCGGAACCTTCCGTTCGGGAAGCTCTACAATGAAGACGGAACCTTCAAGGCACCCGACGAGGTCCGCCGGCTGTTCGCCGAGCCGGGAATCGACGCCTCGCAGCCGTTCGTCGCGAGCTGCGGATCGGGCGTGACCGCCTCCTCGCTGGTCTTCGCGGCCCACCTGCTCGGGAACGACGACGCCGGCCTTTATGACGGAAGCTGGTCGGAATGGGGCGCCGATCCGGCGACTCCCAAGGCGGTCGGTCCCGCCTAGCGGAGAACCACGCCGGCGACCGCGCGAAGCTCGCGGCGGATCTCGTCGGCAAGCGCCTGGCTCGCCTCGGCGTGCGGCTCGCGCCCTTCCTGGCGTTCGGCCAGCAAAGCCTCGATGCCGGCGGCCGCGGCGCCGATCATCCGCGCCGAACGACGCTCGAACAGCTGCTGCCTGGCTTCGCCCGCGCCGTCC
>Ga0068852_100001060_pt1 | contig 18133 bp, 15 predicted proteins | sample KBSCornC22_FD_66594 | JGI IMG/M metagenome (GOLD analysis project Ga0068852, IMG submission 66594) | Corn rhizosphere microbial communities from Kellogg Biological Station, Michigan, USA - KBS Corn C2-2 | ecosystem: Host-associated > Plants > Roots > Rhizosphere > Soil ... | reverse complement strand
ATATAGCAACCGGTACGCCTTTAACTGACAGCAATATGTTTCGCATTGCTTCCATTTCCAAATCATTTTCTGCTACTGCCATTATGCAATTAGTGCAAGCAAAAAAGCTTTCCCTGGATGATGATGTAAGTAAGCTGATAGGTTTTCGGGTACGCAACCCAAAGTTTCCTCAAAAAGTAATCACATTAAAAATGCTGATGTCGCACACTTCATCCTTAAATGACAGCCGCGGCTATTTTACTTACGATTCTATCAACCCCTCAAAAAGCGCCAATTGGGCTGAATGTTATAATAACTATGCACCTGGTGCAGGTTATCAATATTGCAATTATAATTACAACATTATCGGCGGTATTATTGAGCGGGCTTCCGGCGAGCGATTTGATCATTATATCAAAACACATATCCTTGACCCTTTACATTTATATGCCGGCTATGAAGTTGCTGCGCTTGATTCATCAAGGTTTGCAACATTGTATGAATACGATTCTACAACAAAAAAATATACTGTGGCAGATGATGCCTACCTGCAAAACAGAAACATAATTGACCATTACAAAATGGGTATAAGCACACCGGTATTTTCTCCAACTGGTGGCATGAAAATATCTGCCGCCGACCTCGCGAAGTATATGACCATGCACATGTATTATGGTGAATATAACGGAACGAGAATTATCAGCCGCAAAAGCGCAAAAACAATGCAGCGAAAGGTTTCAGATGGCGACGGTGGTTATGGGCTTGCCATTGAAACTAAAGACGACCTGATCCCCGACAAAACAATGAAAGGCCATACCGGCTCTGCTTACGGTTTATACAGCATCATGTTTTGGCAACCCAAAGAAAAATTTGGAATAGTAGCCATTACCAATGGCATGAACCTAGTAGTGGATGATGGCTACAACGAAGTGACTAAAGTGATAGTAAACATTTTATACGACGGATTTATTAAATAAATGGCTCGTCCTATAAATTGCAACAGATAAACAATATTCGCGGATTTTATCTGCCATCGGGTATTACTTCCCCTGGCAAACCTACAGTGTTACCAATTGAAAGATTGCCACGACGGTCACCTGATAATTCATGAAAACTATTTTTTTTCTCAACTATAATTTCCATAACCGTTTCATCCATATGTACGGTATACCCACCTGCTTTCCTTGGTATATGCGTAACCGTTAGTTTTGCTGTCCTGATTTTGCATTTGAAGACTTACAAACCTTAAACCTAAAATAAGATTTAGATTTATAAGAACTTATTTATCCTGAGCTGCAAACTCAGGATAGCAGCGCTTCTTTATTTAAATCTACACAGCCGGGGAGTAAAATAATTATGTGTTGTATATGCCGACTGGGAAGATTCTTTAACGATAATGTCATGGGCAAAAACACGAAAGGCAAATTATTCATTCTAAAGGTGTGCATATATTCAAATTTAATGATGAAGGAAAAATAACTGAGCATCGTGCTTTCTTAACATCAATTAATAACAAGAAATAAACATGCGATAACTATTGTTTGAAACGAGATTGTTTTCTGTTCTTAATAATAATTATTCATCAGCATCATCTGCGCAAAGCACAAACGATACAGCAGACCATCGCTTTCATGATGATTTGCGCGAACATCTTGTTATAATCCAAAAGAAAGTACATGTTCGTCTGCCAGGGTCATCACTGTAACTCCATTAAAATCTGATGCATATTTTGTTCGCAGTGTACTCAAAAAAGTATCACCAGGGGTAAAAGCTTGACGGTTAAATTGGGAAGATAAAAGAATAAATATCCAGAAAATGCATTTAATAAATTTTCAAAATTAGCCGCTTCAAATTTATTATCTCTGAGGTTCAAATGTGTAGCATTAGCACAAAATTATATAGGGAAGTTTACGCGTAACAAACCTGTTTCGCATTTTTGTTTGCGCCCATCTTTATCATCCTTTCTGAATAGTAAAACAACCGCATATAGTGTTTGCGTTTAACCGTTGTCGTTAGTTATTCATCAGAAAAAAAAATTATTGATGGTAGTAATCTTTTTGGGATGTTGACACATTTTTCAGGCAAATAGGATTTGGCTTATTTAAGAAATTATTTGCGGGCAATTTTATAATACCTTAACCAAGAGATTGTTACTGGCATATTATTTGAATTAAATAGATTTTATTAATTATTAAAAATTGCTAATTATGAAAAAGCTAATCTCGGGATTGGTACTGTTTTTTTTATTGGGTAGTGCCATACATGTAAATGCACAGCAGACGAAAACTCAATATTATTATTATCCGTCCTCAAACGTTTATTACAATCCGCAAACAGAAGAGTATTACTACCAGGATACCACCACTACAAAATGGACTACGGTAAAAACTCTTCCTGCTAATGTAACGGCGAATGATAATGATAAGCAAATTGTCTATTACACTGGCACAGATCCATGGAAAAATAATACTGCAGATCAAAGAAAATATAAAGTAAAAAGAGGTGGAAAAAAGATAAAAGAAAAACATTAATTAAAATTGCTTCTATAATATTTCTCACTTAGGGCAGTTTATATAATCCCCGTTTTTGAAACGGGGATTTTTTTTATAGCAAAGGGTATAATTTATTTATCCCTAAGTTTATTTTGTGATTTCGCCGTTATCAAGTTCTTTGAGAACGACTGCAAACCGGGCAGCGTTATATGATATTTGAGAATGCACTTAATTGATTTGTATTCAGCAGATCATCAACAACCGGTTCTGGCCATTTTTTTCCTTCGGTGCCCGGTGAATACAAGGAAGCACCCGGGCTTCGGGATGATCAACTGCTAACCTCCATAAGTGGCCGGTACCTAAGCTGACAGGCTGTGCACCAGGGCCGGGAAGATAGTGTAAATCAAAGAAATGTTCACTTAAGAATGACTGAAATCCTTCATCTGCTTCATGATATAGCTTTTTGAGTTCATTGCGTATTTCGGGAATAAGCACTTTTTGTTTGGCTTGTGTATTTGGCAATATTTCGCTCGGCTTACCATAATATGTGCATAGAAAGGTATCGACTGGCACTGCAGAGCGATCTACATGAAAAGAATAAACGTCGGTTGGGAAAAACGGGTGGCTATCATCTCTCTCATAGCACCTGATGATATTAAGAACCGGGCACGCACCATGAGCGTTCAGCATCTGCAAGTCATTTAAAAGAATTTCACGCGCAAGTCTCCCTTGTTCACTCAACACAAGTTTAGAAAGCTCAACTTCATCAAGTGTCGCTATATTTTCTTTTAGTTCTACCTTATCAACAATATCAGAAAAGTCACCTGCAAGGTTACGTGTCCAGCAAATGGCATTAATTCCTCTATTAAAAGGCGTGGAAATGAAGTCTTGAAAGTTAGTGACATAATGAATCTGATTCGCAGCCTGGGGTAAATTTATCATAACGGGTAATATTAGGAATAATCATGTAACTGCAAAAATCAGTACAATCAGTAAATCCCTTTAATCTGTGGTTCAGACCTTCTTTTGTTACTTCAAATAGAGTTTCAAATATATAACATCTAATACTTCACAGCAGCAGATGCATTTCTAACGTCACTTTCCGTTCAGCCTTCGCGGGTAATTCGGTTATAAATAAATTTTGTTTCCCCTTTTCACAATACTGCGATTAATGTATAACGGCAATCAACAAGAGCCAGCAACTTATACAATCAATCTAAAAAAATTTAAAATGAAAAAAATTCTCTTTGCCTTTGCAACCTGGCTAATTGCGGTTGCGGCAACAACAAATCAACTTTATGCACAAGCTTCAGACAGGGCTTCTGCAGAACCTGCAACAAATTTCATGGCAAAGCTTAACACAGCCACTATTGAAAAAAATAATATGCGCCCGGCTGAGGTGAACACCAAAGCATTGAAGAATTTAAAAAAAGTTTATAAAGCTAATGGCGAACAATGGGCTGAAGCAACTAATGGAATTGTTGCAAGATTTACCTCCGGAGGTAAGAACTATGCGGTGTACTACGACAAAAAGGGCCGCTGGGTTGGTTCTTTAAAAAGTTACTACGAAAACGAAATGCCCGGCGATTTAAGAAAAATGGTGCGGCAGACTTATTACGATTATAAAATTACTTATGTTCAGGAAGTAGCAACTAACGATGATGTTCCACAACCAACTTATATCGTACACATTGAAGCCGATAATGATTTTAAGCTGATCAGAATTGCTGACGGTGGGATGGACGTGTATCAGGAGTATAACAAGAAGTAGCATTCAAGCCGCAGGAAGTACCCTCACGGCTGGCGAAAACTTATTTTATTTTGTCAGCCGTTTTTACTTATACTTTCCTGGCAAACATTAATTATACGCTTCTACAAAAATTAAATTTTCAAAGCAAAAGCGTAACTCAATAACATCGAAGGTTTCTCCCACTTAAAAAATACAAAATGAAAAAGCTTAGTCAAATAACCTGTTTAATAATTATGTTATTATTATTTGCCGGTTGTAAGAAAACGACAATCCCTACCACACCCCAGCCTTCGGGTGCAGCCGCCTGTAAGTTGAAAATTGAATCAACTAACCTTGGAGGCAATTATGATTCTTACGAATATAGCTATAACAAGGATGGAAGAATTTCCCTCATCAAAAAGTTTATTGGGGGTTCCTACCATGTATTAACAGATTCAACTTTGATAGGAGATCACACGGTTGTAAGCCATCCCGGCCTTGACGATAACTGGCTAAAGCTGGTGGGTACGACTGTTTACGAAGGCAGCATGTTTGATGCATTGCCTGCAAAGGCACATGTTGCCAGAGAGGAGAGGGGAGTTACGCAAACAGATATTTTCACCTATTTCTTTTTTTATGACAATAAAAACCGCCTGAAAACAGTGGGGGAACAAACAGACCATGTGATAGGGGATTGGGAGTATGATCTCAATATTTTTTATGACGACCATGATAATGTGACTGCCCTGCAGTATGTATGGACAACCGGGCCCAGAGATGAGGTTACCACCATTACGGCCACTGGATATGATGATAAGCCTACGCCCTTTGCGGGGATAAAAGGCTGGCCTTTTTTTATGCACGCAGCATGGAACAATTATGACCCTGAGCCGCTGTTAACAGCGCTTAGCAAAAACAACCCATTGGGATACACAACAGCAGACGGATTTAAAAGAGAAATGAAGTATACTTATAATGAACAAGGCTTTCCGGTTAAGCGAATGAATACTAATACAAATGCGTCCGGCAGCTATTCCTTTGAGGAAGACTTCACCTATGAATGCCAGTAAACAATTTATTAAAACTTAAAAATAATTAAAATGAAACTCAAAAAATTTATAAGCTTTTTATTAGCAATAATGATAACGCTTTCATGCAAAAAAAGCGAATTGAAAAACGATACGAGTAATTTGGCGGGAGAATTAAAGGGCTCCGTATGGGCAGGAGAATTTAGATATACCGTTGGCGCATCCCAGGAATTACAACCTTTTTCTATAATGCTCAATAATGACGGAACGCTTACCTGGACTGATTTTCAAAATAGCCGGGCAGGAGGTACCTGGTTAATTGACGGTAATAAAATAAGCCTGAGATTTCTTAACGGTACCACAAATTCTGCTGATATAACGAAAGAGCAATGGAGCAATTTTAGTAATCCAGGGGCAAATGGTTTCGAAATTGCAAGTATTACCCGCTCCACTATTCCTACGCTGGCATCTTTGGAGCAAACTACATGGACAGGAAGTCTTATCAATAGTGTTTGGGGGTCTTATGATGGAGCATTACATTTCAATTCCGGCAAAACTGTAACAGTTATATCGAACGGCTATTCCGAGGATGACACCTACACAGTGGAAGGTGCAGGAATTAAAACTTCTAACTACGGCTATTTTATTTTTCTTAATAATGCAACGAATGTAAAGGGTTACAATCATTATTCTGATATAGACGTAACCTGGAACCTAACGAGGCAATGATTGTTTGGCTGCCAGATAGTGTAAGATTCTTTCCTCGTCTGAGTTTCCAGGGTTAGTTATTAATAATTTTAGTTTATGATGTAAAATCCTACGGAGATTCTTTGCTAACTTTAACCCATGAGCTATTTGCTTGTTTAAATAAGTCTAGGATCAAAAATTTAAATAAAGTTCCTGCTATTTCAGCCGCCACAGTTTTTATTTCAAAATGTATTTCTTATAAGTAATTCTTTCCCCATTGCCTATTATTGAGGATAATGAACTACAATTTTCTATAATAAACAAACCATGCAGATAGCTTATAGCTATTTTTGGTGCCTGACTTGTAATTGAATTTGTTTTACGTTCCGATGTGGCAACATGTTTGCGCATTAATCTTTAAATTTTTTTCACTTAAATCAAACTTATGAAATCCATACTTATCGTTGCAGCAATTGTTTTTTGCATGGCTTCCTGCAACAATCCAGGTACATCGTCAGGTTCCGGCGTAGATTCATCATCCCTATCAAAGGATACAAGCATCAATTCGCCGAGCTCTAAGAATACTTCGCCTACTGTTGACACAACCGGCACGGGCACAGCTACCCCCGGTGTTGGGTCTGCTCCCGCTACAGGTTCAGGCGGTGGAGGTGCAGGCGGTGCGGCCTCAGGCTCAGGCGGTTCCGGTTCGGGAGACTCTATCCCAAAATAATTCAGGCCAAATGGTACGAATAAGCCTATAGCTTTTGGAAATTACATTTTTCAAAAGCTATTTTATTTCCAGGGTGGTCTTTTTCTTCATAGTATTTTCAGGGCACATCTTACTTTTAAAAACCGTATTATGCTTCCCTGCCAAATTTGCACACTTGTTAATTAATAATCATCTTATAACATAGCATATTGAAAATCAATATTTAACTTACCATTTTACTTCGAAATGCGTGGATCTTTATAATAGATTTCAGGCCGCTGATAATAAATCTTAGCTCTTCAGCAAGAGAATTTATGACAAAGAGAATCGTATTTATGCCCTTGATAATACAATTAGTGCCTTCTGCAAAAGAATTCAAGCCTTCCGCAATAGAATTTAGGGCGACGAAAATTGAACGAAGGCCTTCAGTAATAGAATTTGTGCCTTCCGCCAAAGGATCCAAACCTCCCCCAAAAGGATTCAGACCTTCCTTAAAAGGATTTAGGTCTTCCGCAACAGATCCGGATCGATAAAAATTGCATAGAGGCCCATTACAGTTGCAATGGGAAGTCCTTTTATTAAACTTGTACCTATCTTAAATGGAGTCGGGCGTTTATTAAAGTATGTATGGCAATCTTAAAAGTATAACGGCTATTGGTAATTGCCACCAACTTCAATATTTATTTCCCGGGTTCGTAACTTCCAAATTGATGGCTGGCAACTCTTTTCTTTTTAGAAACTTCTTAAAGTTGCTGGATCAGCTTATTGCCAAAGTTTACGTAATCTGCGTTCTTAGCCTTTTTAGCAAGTTCAATGGTTTTTAAAGCGCTTGCCCTTGCACCGGCCTTGTCGCCCATGGCTTTTTGTATTCTTGCTTTTTGCAAAAACATAAAATATGCATCAGGGCTTTCCTCTGTGGCTTTATTAATATTATCGAGCGCTTTTGCATAATCTTTATCATATTCATAATAAAAATTAGCAGCCTGGTAATATGGTTTTTTATCGCCTTGCATCGCTGTTTCTATTTGTGTGCGTATGCGGTCTTTTATATTTGTAGTTATGGGAACGGCAACATTTGTATTTCCCCACCGGAAAAGCAATTCGCAACTTTCATTTTTGAGGTTGCCAAATTGCATAGTAAAGGTTTCAATTTTTTCGGCAATCTTATGAACCGGCGCTTTATAATGTAATATATCATCGCTTTCTTTAAACCCATCCTGGCCGGGATAAGCAGTGCCCTTGCTAAAAACAACATCCCATTGGGTCTTTGCAGGAATGGTATAGATAACATAAGTACCTGAATCAAGCGCTGTTCCGCCTATAGAAACTGCATCGCTGAAATGGATTTTTGTAGCAGAGTTGGCGCCGGTACGCCATGGTTTGCCTAGGGGCACTAATTCTGTGTTGTCTCCTAAAAGCTGGCGGCCTTTAATACCGGGCCTGCTATAGGTTAACTCAATTGTGCCGAGGCCAAAATTTTGATTGATGGTTTGTGTGGGGCTTGGCGCAGGCATGTTTATTTGCGCATTTGCTGACATGATGAATATAAGGGCTGCCGCAGATAGCATTGATATTTTCTTCATAAATATGTTTTTTACAAACCTAACAAAGTAATGACAATAAAAAATTAAAAGAAGTGGGTTTTTAATTTCCAAGCCCTGTTTGATTTATATTTTTCTATTTACTTTTTTGTTTTGATACAAAAAAAATTTTATGATGCCGAAGGTAATCCGGCATATTTCCGTTAGCAATTATTGAAGAGTTAGCTATGAAATTTTTTAAATTAAGCGAAAGAAAGTACTTTGTCGCCTCACCCCTAAATTTTTATCAATGAAGTGTTTTGTGTTATTATCCGGTATTGTAACAATAGCTTTATTATCATCCTGTAAACACAGGGAAGTGCCCAAACCGGATCATGTAATAATTGTGATAGAAGAAAATCATGGTTATGATCAGGTTGCAGGCTCGCCCAATGCTCCGTATCTTAATGAATTAGTAGCTGGTAGCGCTGTTTTTACTGATTCACATGGAGTAACGCATCCCAGCCAGGGCAACTATCTTGCTTTTTTTTCAGGCAATACACATGGCATAACTAATGACAAATGCCTGATGGATGAAACACCGTATGTTACTCCTAACTTAGGCGCAGCATTAATTGATAATGGATATACTTTTAAAGGCTTTGCACAAAGTATGCCTTCAGCGGGCTATCTGGAATGCCGCTACCAGAAAAGTGATATAACCGGCGGAACAGTATATGCACGAAAACATGCACCCTGGGTGAACTGGCAGGGAGACAAAAAGAACAATATACCTGCTTCAGCAAGCCAGCCAATGACAGCATTTCCCAAAGATTTTGATCAATTGCCGACGGTTGCTTTTGTTATCCCCGACCAGGATCACGACATGCATAATATTGGTACTCCCGGAGATTCTGCAGCTCTTAAACGCGGCGATGACTGGCTGAAAGAAAACTTAAGCGCTTATGTGGATTGGGCTAAAACACACAACAGCTTATTGATTCTTACTTATGATGAAGATGAGTCTTCTACTACCCAAAATCATATTCTTACTCTTTTTTCAGGCCCGATGGTAAAACCCGGAAAGTATGATGAGAAGATCAATCATTATAATGTGCTAAATACGCTGGAAACTATGTATGACCTGCCTATTGATAACACTGTAAATTTTGCTGCAATTAAAGATGTATGGAAAAAGTAAGAGGAGATAAGGTTTAATTTGCATCAAGGCAGTTCTTACAATGGATTGTAAAACATAAAATATGTTCTTTTGTGTGCACTACCATTTAGTGTTTAAATACTATAATTTAAAGAATTCAAAGCTTTGGGACGATGCTATCTTAATCCCACATATCCCTATGTCAGGCTTCTAGAAACTCTTTTAAATAATTTGCCACGCCATGCTCAACATTAGATTTGGCCACAGCATAGGCGATGTCTTTTATTTCCTGGACAGCGTTACCTACCGCGATGCCATATTTCACCGTTTGCAGTAATTCAAGATCATTATGATTGTCGCCAAAGGCCATAATATTTTCGGGCTTTATATCATTAAACCGCTCCAGCGATTTTAAAAGAAGAAGCAATGCTTTGCTTTTATTGGTAGACCCCGGAGTAATTTCCAGGTAGGTTGTTTTCGTTCTGCAAAAACATGCTTTTAATTTTAGCGCAAGCTCATTTTGAATTATGTCTAATTTATCCGGCTCGCCCATCAGCATAATCTTATGCGCTTTGTGTATATAAGAGTACATTTCTTCATCGCGGCTGTTATGAAAGATGATATCCGGCTTCGCTTTGGTATTAGTAATTTCTCTTTCCGTCCATGAATCATTTTTCAGCGAGATCCATGTATCATTATAGAAAATACTTGCGTGAATATCCTGCTCTCTTGCTAAGGCTGCAACCGCTTTTACATCTCCTTCGGCGATAGCAGAAGAATATAAAATATTATCATCAGAAAACGCATCTCCGTTTTTAAGCACGAGAGCTCCATTATAGCAGATGAGTGGTGCGCTTTCAATCGACAGATCTTTCTGAAGATGATATAATGCCTTAGGCATGCGGGAAGACGCCAAAACAATCTCCATTTTTCCCCTTAGCGAAGACAAAATTTGCCGTGTAACCGGATCTATTTCTCTCTGCTTATTTAGTAATGTGCCATCAACATCGCTGCATATTAATTTAATCATTGAATCTATTCGTGTTTTTAGTTTGTGTGTTTAATCATTCAAAACATTTATTTTTTAAAACTCGGACAAGCAAATCCATAAGCATAACGATCAACTAATTCAAAGGCGTCCCATTGTTTATATCGAAAGCACCTCTTTCTTTGCGGCTGTTTTCATTTCCGCAGGAATATTTTTTAATATTTCATCCCTGAGGCCATTGATGAGTTGCTCTTTCACAAAATAGTGATAAGTGACTAAGCCTATTTCACGGGCAGGGGCAGGGCTTTTAAAATGGCGAATATTATTTTTTTGTTTGGTAGTCATTTCCTTTAACGCAAGGAAGGGCAGGATGGTAATGCCCTGGTTAGACTCAACAATTCTCTTGAGTGTTTCTATGCTCCCGGTGGTAAAATCCAACTGGTGTACCTGTTTTTCTTTATTTTTTAATTCGCAAAGATTAAATACCTGTGAGCGAAGGCAATGGCCTTCTTCGAGCAGGCACAACCGATCAATATCAATATCTTTTGCCAGCACATATTTCTTAGCAAGCAGTTTCTCCTTAGCCGGAGCATACACCACAAATTCTTCATAAAAAAGGGGATGCTCATTTATAGAAGCCTGGTTTAGCGGAGTAGAAAGTAAGCCGGCGTCAAGATCGTGTTGTTCTAATTTATGAATGATGTCATCTGTTGTAAGTTCACTAATCTTAAGCTTTACAGCCGGGTATTTATTTAAAAAAGAATTCATGAACAGGGGTAGCAGGTAAGGAGCAAGCGTTGGTATGATGCCAACCCGAAGTTCGCCACTTAATTCTCCCTGCTCTTCCTTAACGAGTTCTTCGAGGCGCCTGCTTTCCTGCAATATGATCTTTGCCTGTGCAATTATTTTTTTTCCAACGTCTGTGGGAATTACTGGTTGGCGGCTTCTGTCAAATATTTTTACATTCAATTCTTCTTCCAGCTTTTTGAGCATCATGCTTAGGGTCGCCTGGGTTACAAAACATTTTTCGGCAGCTTTTACAAAATGGCGTGTATTGTCAACTGCGATAATATACTCAAGCTGTTGAATGTTCATAGCTATAACTTATAGATGTTATCTATGCGAATATAGACAATATCAGTTTGATTGATTATGGAAAATGGCTACTTTCGGCAATTAGTTATCTATTATCACTTCAATAAAAAATCATCAATATGAGCCAGGAAAAAGAAAACAACCCGAAGCTAACAACCCGTACTGGTACGCCTGTACCGGATAATCAAAACATTCAAACCGCCGGCGTGCGTGGGCCGGCGCTGTTGCAGGACTTTTGGTTTTTGGAAAAGATGGCGCACTTCGATCGCGAAGTAATACCAGAAAGGCGTATGCACGCAAAGGGATCGGGAGCATTTGGAACCTTTACTGTAACGCATGATATTACACAATACACCATGGCGGATATCTTTTCTGAAATCGGAAAGAAAACTGATATGTTTGTTCGCTTCTCGACCGTAGCAGGTGAGCGTGGCGCAGCAGATGCGGAAAGAGACATCCGTGGCTTTGCGATGAAATTTTATACCAAACAAGGTAACTGGGACCTGGTAGGAAACAATACACCGGTTTTCTTTTTCCGCGATCCTATGAAATTTCCTGACCTGAATCATGCGGTAAAAAGAGACCCTAAAACTAACCTCAGAAGCGCTGATAACAACTGGGATTTCTGGACGTTGCTTCCAGAAGCATTGCACCAGGTTACCATTGTGATGAGCGACAGGGGAATTCCAAAGTCTTTCCGGAACATGCATGGATTCGGAAGTCATACGTTTAGTTTTATCAATGCTAAGAACGAAAGGCATTGGGTAAAATTTACTTTTAAAACTCAGCAAGGGATTGAAAATTTATCAAATGAAGAAGCTGTAAGTATTATTGGAACCGATAGAGAATCACATCAAAGGGATTTGTTTTTTAATATAGAAAAAGGAAATTTTCCTAAATGGAAAATGTTTGTGCAGATAATGACCGAAGAACAAGCCAATAATCATCCGCAAAATCCGTTTGACCTTACCAAGGTTTGGAAACATGGAGATTATCCATTGATTCCTGTTGGAGAATTTGAATTGAATCGCAATCCTGAAAATTATTTTGCAGATGTAGAACAGGCGGCATTCAACCCGGCTAATATTGTTCCGGGAATTGGTTTCTCACCCGACAGAATGTTACAGGGAAGATTGTTTTCCTATGGCGATGCACAACGCTACCGGCTTGGGGTAAACAGTGCGCAAATACCAGTAAATGCACCCAGGTGCCCTTACCATAGTTTTCATCGCGATGGCGCTATGCGGGTAGATGGTAACTTCGGCGCAGCAATACATTATGAACCCAACAGTTTCAATGAATGGCAGGAACAGTCTCAATACAAAGAACCACCGTTGGCGCTTCATGGAGATGCCGGAGCATGGGACCATCGCCCGGATGACGATGATTATTTCTCCCAGCCTGGTGATCTTTTTCGCCTGATGACTGATGATAAAAAAGAACTGCTGTTTAAAAATACAGCAGCGGAATTAGGGCATGCTCAAAAATTCATCCAGGTGCGCCATATACGTAATTGCCATAAAGCCGATCCGGCCTATGGCGAAGGCGTTGCAAAAGCATTGAAGTTAAGTATGGATGAAGTGAATACTTTTAAATTATAAATAAAGATTGTTTGTTTTTGTGAAAACCTTTGTTTGAAGAGCAAAGGTTTTTTTGTGTTTGGAAAAAACGGTATCATTTCTATTAAATGATATATATAACATCTTTCATTCCAACTGTCCGCTTTTTTAACTCCAACTGTTCATAATCGAACACTTTATTGCAATTAATTTCTTCTTAGTTATTCTTTATCAATCTACTAAGGCATTGGTATGATGGTTGAAACCTTTGCACCTTAATTGAGGTTTGTAGGTTTTTCTCTTTAAATAATATTGGCGTTAATTGAAAGAAAGCCTGGTGTTTGATTAAACAACCAATAACAATTTTTCTTATCATGAAAATTTTTTTCAAAACTGCGTTGCGTGGTTTCAGCAAAAACAAGGGATATAGTTTTCTCAACATTTTCGGGCTGGCAATTGGTATTGCCTGTGCAGGCCTAATTTTTTTATGGGTAGAGGATGAACTGAACTATGATGCTTTCAATACAAAAAAAGACCGGTTATATTATGTTCGGGAGAATCAAAAATATGATACTTATACCGCGACATTTAGTTCTACACCTGGGCTGTTAGGCCCTGCAATACAGGCGGATATTCCGGGGATTGCTAACACGTGCCGCATGAATGAAGATAATGCATCAAAGCTGATTACCATTGGCGATAAATCTATTTATGCAGGCGGCCATTATGCAGAGGCTTCTGTATTTAGCATGTTTACTTTATCATTTATAGAAGGCAATGCAGCAACGGCTTTTAAGGAGCTACATTCCATGGTGATAACCGAAAAAACTGCAAAGAAATTTTTTGGTAATGATAAAAACGTTATTGGAAAAACAGTTCGTGTAAATAACAAACAAGACTATGTAATTACAGGTTTATTAAAAGATATTCCTGAAAATTCTTCCTTACAATTTGAGTGGCTGGCGCCTTTCCAGATATGGTTTGACGAAAGCGAATGGGCACATCATTGGGGTAATAATTGTTTAAGCACTTACGTGGAATTAAGGCCGGGCGTTCATCCTGCTACGGTAAATAAAGTATTGTACGATTTTATTCAAAAAAGAGAACCGCAATCTATTGCAAGGCCTTTTTTATTTAGCATGAACGATTGGCATTTACGGGATCAGTTTGATAATGGGAAACAAACAGGCGGCGGGCGTATTACTTATGTGCGACTGTTTTCAATTATTGCATGGATCATCCTGCTGATTGCATGCATTAACTTTATGAACCTTGCTACGGCAAGAAGTGAAAAGCGGGCAAAGGAGGTGGGCGTACGAAAAGTGTTGGGCGCAGGAAAGCGAAACCTAGTTTTTCAGTTTATCAGCGAGGCGGTATTTATGGCGCTGGTGTCAGCAATATTTGCTGTTATCATTATTGCCCTTACATTACCGGCGTTCAATACATTGGTGCAAAAGAATCTTTCATTAGGTTTAAATAATCCGCTTCATTTAGCTGCATTGCTTGCAATTACTCTTGTATGCGGCCTTGTGGCTGGCAGTTATCCATCATTATATCTATCATCGTTTCGGCCGGTGTTTGTATTAAAAGGCATAAAATTAAAAGATGGAAGCGCTGCATTGATCAGGAAGGGATTGGTGGTTTTGCAGTTTTGCATTTCAATCATACTTATCATCAGCACCATTATTATTTACCAGCAAATACAGCATGTAAAAAACAGGAGCTTGGGGTTTGATAAAAATAACTTGCTGCAGGTGGCAATGACCGGCGACATGGCCAAAAATTATGTTCCCATTCGCCAGCAACTTTTGAATACAGGCACAATTGAAAGTGTCGCTCTTTCAGATTATACAACATTATATGGCGGCAATAATACAGGCGGCCTCACATGGGATGGAAGAACGTCAACCGCACAAATACTAATCTCGCAACGGAATGTATCACCCGGTTATTTTAATACATCAGGCATGAAAATTTTAGAAGGAAGAGACGTTACCGAAGCAGATAGCGGCATCGTTAATAAAAAAATTAATATGGTTATTACTCAATCCCTGGAAAGGTTAATGGGTAAAGGCAACGCCGTTGGAAAGTTATTGCATTACGAAGGCGATACAAGTGGTGTACAGGCGCAGGTAGTGGGCGTTGTAAATGATTACGTATATGGAGATATGTATGGTAAGCCCGACCCGGTAATGTTTTTTTATGTTAAGCCTGAGAATTCAACTGAGATGTATGTGCGGTTAAAACCACATGCAGATGTTGAAAAATCTTTGGCACAAATGCAAAACATCGTGCAAAAGAATAACCCTGCCTATCCTTTCACTTACCAGTTTGTTGATGACCAGTTCAATCAAATGTTTTTAGGCGAAGCGCTCATTAGTAATTTGTCAAAAATATTTGCGGCGCTCGCAATTCTTATTTCTTGCCTGGGATTATTCGGGCTGGCTGCATTTACTGCTGAACGCAGAACAAAAGAAATAGGCATAAGAAAAGTACTGGGAGCAAGTGTTTCTGGTATTACCTCATTATTATCAAAAGATTTTTTAAAGCTTGTTGCGGTTTCCTGTATTGTTGCCTTCCCGGTTGCATGGTGGATGATGAATAGCTGGCTGAAAAATTATCAATATAGGATTACTATTAGCTGGTGGATATTTGTGGCTGCGGGTATTGTATCAATTTTAATTGCGATACTAACCGTAAGTTTCCAGGCAATAAAAGCAGCAATCGCCAACCCGGTAAAGAGTTTAAGAACGGAATAAAAATTAGCTAGCAGCTAATGGCTGATAGCTATTAGCCTAAACAAAAAAACATGTTTAAAAATTATTTTAAAACTGCATGGCGCAGCTTATGGAAGAACAAGTTTTATACGACCATTAATATCCTTGGTTTATTCATTGGGCTAACAACTGCAATATTGTTGTTGTTATGGATACAGGATGAAAAAAGCTTCGATAAATTCAATAAAGATTATGATAGGATATATAACCTGAGTGCGCATTTCGATATAAGCGGGAAAGAGCAGGTGTGGAGCGGTGTTCCTGGTACTTTGTATAATCTGCGAGGTCAATGGCGCAGATACAAAACATTACAAGGGTAAGTAACGACTGGATAACATTGCACCAGGTGAATGATAAAAAATTAATTTCCGGTTTGCATGTAGCTTATGTTGACAGCACCTTCTTTTCAATCTTTGATTTCAATACTATACAAGGCAGGGCAGCGAATTTGTTTACATCAACTAACAATATTTTGCTCACGGATGAAACAGCAAAAAAGATATTTGGAACAGATGATGTGGTTGGTAAAATGGTATCGTTAGATACAACCAGGTTTGTTGTTGCCGGCGTTTTAAAAAATTTTCCGCAAAATTCTTCACTACGTTTTGATGCATTATTTCCCATGAGTTATTATTCCCGCATGTTTACTTTGAACGGCGGTAATGGCGATTGGAAAACGATTGATGAAGACCTGGGCAATTACGCTTATGATACTTATATAAAACTGCAGCCCAACGCCAATGCCGCTTCTATAGGAAAAGCATTAACCAAAGCATATAAAGATGCCCGCAATGGAGATAGCCAAACAAAATTTATGCTACAGCCTTTGGCTGAAAAACATTTGATTTCAGCCGATGGCAATAAGTCTGGTTTGCGCATTGTGCAGGTGTTTACAATCATTACTATTCTGCTTCTTCTTATTGCAGCTATTAATTATGTAAATCTTTCTACTGCAAGATCAATGACAAGAGCGAAAGAAGTAAGTGTGCGCAAAATTATTGGCGCCAATAAGTGGCAATTGTTTAGTCAGTTTTTAATTGAAACAGTGATCATCTTTGTAATTGTTTCTATATTGGCTTTAATATTTACCACGCTGCTCATTCCGGCTTACAATAATATATCTGGTAAATCCCTTGAGTTTTCATTAAGCAATCCTTCTGTGTGGGCGCTGATAAGCGTTGCAGTTTTGGGAACATTGTTGTTAGCAGCTATTTATCCGGCCATTCATTTATCAGCATTCAATCCTATCAGTTCATTAAAGGGTAAATTAAATCAAAGTGTGGGCAGCACCATACTTCGTAAAGTGTTGGTGGTTTTTCAGTTTTCCATATCTGTTATACTCATTATTTGCACGCTGGTTATTGGCAAACAAATGCAATACATCAGTAAAATCAATTTAGGATATAACAAACAATATGTTTTTACAGTACCTCTTAATGATGGCGCTATAAATCATATTGATGCTTTTAAAGCAGAACTGGCTAAATCGCCAACCATAAGCGGAACGGCAATATCCAATGTATATAACATTGCAGACTATGGAAATTCAACAGGTGATATTGACTGGCCTGGTAAATCGAAAAATGATAACATGATTGTTATCAGCGCTAACATAGATAAAGACTTTATTCCAGTAATGAATTTCAGCTTTATTGAAGGCCATAATTTTACTGGCACTCCATCAGATACATCAGCCTTTATTATCAATGCAACACTGGCAAAACAAATGTTTTTACATCCTCCGTATGTTGGCCAGCAAATGAGTTTGCATGATGATAAGGGAACTATTATTGGTGTCGTGAAGGATTTCCATTTTCAATCATTAAAAAAACAAATCGCGCCTTTTGTTTTCTGGACACGCCGATGGAAAAATATTTTGTATGTAAAAACTACTGCAGCAGGTGCACAGCAAGCTATTAAAGCAGTTGAAAAAGCTTATAGTGAATATCCATCATCTACTCCTTTTTCATACACTTTTGTTGATACAAAATTTGATGAACTCTATAAAAGTGATAACCGTACAAAACTATTGTTTAACGTGTTTGCAGGCATTGCCATTTTTATATCGTGCCTTGGATTATTAGCACTGGCAACATATTCGGCTCAATTACGCATCAAAGAAATTGGTGTAAGAAAAGTATTGGGCGCAAGTGTTATCAATATTATTAGCTTGCTGGGAAGGGATTTTATTGTACTGGTATTGATAGCTATCATCATTGCTATTCCGGTTGCTTATTACAGCATGAATAAATGGCTGGAAAATTTTGCTTATAAAACAGACATCAGCTTTTGGTTGTTTGTAGCGGCGAGTTGTATAGCTATAGGAATAGCGCTATTAACCATCAGCTTTCAATCTGTTAAAGCAGCATTAGCAAATCCTGTAAAGAGTTTGAGAACGGAATGAATTAACT
>Ga0068852_100001058_pt1 | contig 18146 bp, 15 predicted proteins | sample KBSCornC22_FD_66594 | JGI IMG/M metagenome (GOLD analysis project Ga0068852, IMG submission 66594) | Corn rhizosphere microbial communities from Kellogg Biological Station, Michigan, USA - KBS Corn C2-2 | ecosystem: Host-associated > Plants > Roots > Rhizosphere > Soil ... | reverse complement strand
TTTACAATGTACTTCCATCTTATAACGGATTTGTGATGTGTTCTTTTATTGAAGGCTTTGGTATTTCTGCGGCAGAAGCTATGGCCACTGGTCTTCCGTTGCTTTTGTCGGATATTGCATCCCTGCATGAAGTTTCACAAAACAATGCATTATTTTTTGATCCGTACAGCCCTATAAGTTTTATAACATTGGCTGGTAATATTTTGAATGGTAAAACAGATATGAAGGCGCTGTCAGAAAAAGGCAAGAAAATAGCCAAAGAAAATTATGCAAAAGACAGGCATATAAAAAATCTGTTAGAGTTATACGATGAAATGCTTCAGAAAAAACAATTATTAAAGGCAGAATAACATAAATAAATTATGAAAGATAAAAAATTATGTGCGGCATAACGGGATATATCTCTTTAAATAATTCCATACAACCTGCTCAATTAAAGAAGGCAACAGGCATTTTACAACACCGTGGCCCAGATGCTGAAGGATTTTATTTCACCGATAGTAATAAAGTTGGCTTAGGGCACAGGCGTCTTTCTATATTAGACCTTTCAACTTCTGCCAATCAACCGATGCATTCATCTGATGGTAGATACGTAATAGTTTTTAACGGAGAAATATATAATTACAAGGAGCTTGCCCAAACACTTTCTGATAAAGGTGCAAGCCTTAAAACTACTTCTGATACTGAAGTAATTCTTCAATTATTTTGTGAAAAAGGTGTGCATTGCTTTAAGGAATTAAACGGCATGTTTGCTTTAGCGATTTACGATGTACAAAAAAATATTTTTACGCTTGCAAGAGACCATGCAGGCATAAAACCTTTATTTATTTATTATGACGATAATGAATTTATTTTTGCTTCAGAACTAAAAGTAATTCAATCACTAAAAAGCCGGCAGCTCAACATCAATAAAAAAGCAATTGCATATTTTTTACATTTGGGTTTTATTCCTCATCCCTTTACCATCTACAACAAAACTGAAAAATTCCCTGCTGCGCATTATCTTCAGTTAAATACTAATGCAAAGAATTTTAATCATGTAAGTTCACTATTGATTCCATTTTGGCAGCCGGAGTTTCGGATTGGGAAAAAACTAATTAAGGATGAAAAAACGGCAAAGGAAATACTTAAGGATCTTTTATTTGACTCAGTAAAAAAACAATTGATAAGCGATGTGCCTATCGGTACATTTCTTAGCGGTGGTATTGATAGCAGCCTAGTAACAGCTATTGCATGCCAGGTAAGTGACAAGCAAATAAACTCTTATAGCATAACTATCGACGATGGAAAGTTTAATGAATCAAAATATGCAAAGCAGGTTGCGGATCATTTGCAAACAAACCATCATGAATTTAAGGTGAAAGAAAGAGAAGTTATGGAGTTAATCGATGACTTCATTCCGATGTACGACGAGCCTTTTGCAGATTCTTCGGCTTTCCCGACAATGATGGTGAGCAGGCTTGCGAAAAAAGATGTAACAGTGGCCTTAAGTGGAGATGGCGGCGATGAATTATTTATGGGTTACGGATCATACAACTGGGCAAAAACATTGAATAAGAAATGGGTTTCTTCATTAAGATATCCTTTATATTCATTTTCGCAATTAATGAGCGACCGTTATAAACGAGCAGGCAATTTATTCGCCTATGATAACAAAGCACATTTAAAGTCACATATTTTTTCGCAGGAACAATATTTTTTCAGCGAATCGGAATTAGCAAGTTTTCTAACAGAAAATAATTTTGATTTTGAAAATGAAAATAGAAATTTTCGTTCTGAAAGAAAATTAAATGCTGCAGAGCAGCAGTCACTATGGGATTATAAATATTATCTTCCTGACGATCTATTAGTAAAAGTTGACCGGGCAAGCATGCACTATTCTCTTGAAACACGCGTTCCGTTGCTTGATTACAGGATAACTGAATTTTCGTTTAACCTTGATAGTGAGTTAAAGATAAAAGGCTCCTCGATGAAATATCTTTTAAAACAAGTTTTATATGACTTTGTTCCAAAAGAAATTTTCAACAGGCCGAAATGGGGTTTTAGCATTCCTTTAAAAAAATGGTTACGAACAGACTTTTCTTATCTCGTTGAAAATTATGCTTCAAAAAAAATTATTGAAAAGTATAATTTTTTAAATTATACCGCAGTTGAAAAATTGAAGAATCAGTACAGTTCCGGGCATGAATATTTATTCAACAGGCTCTGGGTAATCATAGTTTTGCATTGGTGGCTGGAAGAAAATTGCTTTGCCAATGAATAAAAAAAATATTCTCTTTATTTCTTATGATGGCATGACTGATCCGCTTGGCCAAAGCCAGATAATCCCTTACCTGGCAGGGCTTACAAGGTATGGATATTGCTTCACTATTTTAAGTTGTGAGAAGCCACAACGTTTTGCTCTATATAAAAAGAATATTGAAAAGTTATTAAGCTCATATTCCATTAAATGGGTGCCTGTGCATTACCATAAAAACCCGCCTGTGTTTTCGTCGGTATATGATGTAATGATGCTAAAAAGAAAAGCAAGATTTCTTCATTCACAAGAAAGTTTTGATGCGGTGCATACTCGCGCTGGTATTCCATCGCTTATTGGCTTGTGGATGAAAAAAAAGTTCAACATAAAATTTCTTCATGATATAAGAGAATTTTACGCAGATAGCAGGGTTGATGGAGAAATATGGAATTTAAAAAATCCGGTTTACAAAACTATTTATACATACTTTAAAAGAGTAGAGGAAGAAGAAGTAAAGCGTTGCGATGGCATGGTTTGCCTTACTTATGCTGCAGAAAAAATAATAAAGCAATGGCCGGAATATAATCAACAAAATATTTTGGAAGTAATACCATGCAGTGTTGATATGGAGCTTTTTGATCCAGGGAAAATATCTGCCAAAGATCAGAATTTATTGAGAAAAGAATTAAAAATAGACAATGATGATTTTGTCATCAGCTACCTTGGCTCTATTGGGGGATGGTATCTTACAGATGAAATGATGAAGTTTTGCAAAGTTGTTTCCGACTCAATTCCAAAAGCAAAATTTTTATTTATATCACCACATCAGCATCGCATTATTTATGAAACCGCTTCGGCGTTCGGAATTGCCGAGGAAAAAATTATTGTAAAACATGCACAAAGGAACGAAGTTCCATTATTGCTTTCGTTAAGCAAATATGCTATGTTTTTTATAAAAGCATGCTATTCAAAAAAATCATCATCGCCAACAAAACACGGCGAAATAATGGCAATGGGAATACCACTTATTACCAATGATGGTGTAGGAGATGTAGCGGCAATTGTTGAAAAATATAATTCAGGAATAGTTTTACAAAAAATGAATGATGAAAACTATATTTATTGTGCAAAGAAATTACTTAATGCAAATTTCGATTCGAAACAAATAAGGAATGCCGCAAGCGAGATTTACTCACTTGAAAATGCAATTAGGAAATATAAAAAGGTATATGATTTCATTTTAAAATAGCTCATACCTTTCTTCCAATAGCATGATAATAGGGCACTCCTGTGCTTACACAAATATCGGTTAATCCTGAATTTTTCATCATTTCTTCAATTTCAACTTTGGAAAATCTCTGTTCGAGTCTGGTTCCAAATCTATCAAGAGCATCATTCCTTATTATAAAAAAGGATTTATTTTTATATGCACTGAGAGGAATTTTATGAGCAAGTTTTTTTAAATGAAGAAAATTAAGAAATCGTGCTAACCATATCAAAGGTAAATAGACAATTACCGCTATTATATCACAAATGAATCTTTTAAATTTTGAGGGCAATCGGCTAATTATATTCCTTACAAAATCTACAAACAAAAAAAGCGTCTTGAAAAGAAAACGTCTTCTATCTAAATTATAATATAGATAAACATAAAAATATCCTCCCTTTTTTACCTTCTTTACGCAATCAATAAGCGCCTGTTGAGTATTTGGAATGTGATGTAATACACCAACACTCATTGCAAAATCAAAAGTTTGATCAGGAAAAGGTAGTGTATCAATTGATGCTTTTGAAAGCCGGACATTTTCTACATTACTTAATAACTTATCTGCGGCAAAAATTGCGTTACTCGGATCTATTGCCTCAATGAATCCTGCTTTGGACGCAAGATATTTAGTCCATCTACCCGTTCCACAACCAATATCGAGCACATATGTACTTTTATTAACGATAGTTTCATCAAGGATGTCAAAATATTCTTCAGCAGCCGATTTAATAGACTTATCAGAAAAATTATTAAACTTCAGCCATTCATTTCCAAAGTCACTTACAACTTTCTTATCGATATTCTTACCATCAATATTAAATATGCTTATTATTCTTGTTTTCGATTGTATTATTTTTTCAGGTTCTCTTGCATAACTGCACACCATACTAATTAAATCTTTTTATTGCGGGCAAAAATATGTTTAATAAGAGCATTAAAAATGACATAATTTCTTAATCTTTGAAAAATTATAAAACAAAAACCATGTCGGCAAAATTTTTAATTATCGGCGCTGGTTTTTCAGGATCGGTGCTGGCATACAGGCTCTCACAACAAATTGCTGATTGCAAAATTGATGTATGGGAAGAGAAATCACATGTGGCAGGCAACTGCTACACTGAAAGAGACAGTGAAACAGACATAATGGTACATCGTTACGGCCCTCATATTTTCAATACTGATAAAAGGGAAATATGGGATTTTGTAAACCAGTTTATCCAGCTAAATCCCATACTGCATAGAGTGAAGGCTGTATATAACGGGAACGTTTATACGCTGCCTGTTAATCTTCATACTATTAACCAGTTCTTCAATAAAGCGCTTTCGCCTGCAGAGGCAAAAAATTTTATTGAAAGTATCGCTGACAAAAATATAAACGAGCCAAAGAATTTTGAAGAACAGGCATTAAAATTTATTGGCGAAGATCTTTACAAAGCTTTTTTTTATGGGTATACAAAAAAGCAATGGGGATGCGAACCCAGGGAACTACCTGCTTCAATATTAAAAAGATTACCAGTGCGGTTTAATTATGAAGATAGCTATTATAATAATCCACTTGTTGGAATTCCTTTGGAAGGGTATACGCCATTTGTAGAAAAACTTCTTAATAATAAGAATATAACGATAACCCTTAATCGAAAATTTTCTCCGGGAGATGCTGATTCATCTTATGACCATATTTTTTATACTGGTCCAATAGATACTTTTTTTAAATATAAATTTGGAAGACTCGGATATCGTACTGTTTTATTTGAACAATTTTATGCAGAAGGAGATTTCCAGGGAACATCAGTGATGAATTATTGTGATGAGGCTGTAACATATACGCGTATTACAGAACACAAACATTTTACTCCATGGGAAAAGCACGAGAAAACAGTTTGTTTTAAAGAGTTTAGTAAAGAAACAACTGAAAATGATATTCCATTTTACCCAAAAAGAATTGGGCCGGATAAAGAATTACTATTTCAATACAGGAATGAAGCGGAAAAATTAAAAAACGTTTCTTTCCTGGGAAGATTAGCTACTTACCGTTATATGGATATGCATCACGTTATTGGTGAGGCATTAATTTTTTCTGAAAAATTTGCCAGCTCATTTATATCCGGCGAAAAAAGGCCCGTGTTTCCTAACATAGAAATTATTTAGCTGATATTTATCTTGCAGCATCCAGCAAGCTTGTTTCCAAGCGTTTGAAACGCCCATAAGTATTCCTCTTTTGTAATTCTGACTATAATTCACAAAGCTTAACAATAACGCCTTTTAGTTTACGTTATTGATAGTGATATCCATATCTCAAAACCAAATCTTCATCCCTATGGACAAGGTTATAGCTATAGTGGTTACGTACAACCGCCAATTTTTGCTGGCTCAATGTGTTTCCGCTTTAAAAAATCAGACCCATAAAATTGATAAGATTCTTGTGATAAATAATAGCAGCACAGACCATACGGAAGCATGGTTGCGCAGTCAGCCAGATATTAATTTTATTACTCAAAAAAATACCGGCGGAGCTGGTGGCTTTTATACCGGAATAAAAACCGGTTACGAAGAAAAATTTAACTGGATATGGCTAATGGATGATGACGGTTATCCTAAAGAAGATGCGCTCGAAAAATTGTTAGAAGGCGATAGCGAAGAATTATGCCTCAGAAACTGTAGCGTAATAAATAAGGCTGATAAAAAGAGTTTCGTTTGGAAGACTGCCGGCTTTAAATCAATAGATGAGGTTAAAGTACATGTTATTAAAAATGTAGCACATCCGTTTAATGGCACTTTGCTGAATCGTAAAATAATTGAACGGATTGGCTTACCAAATCCGAATTTATTTTTATGGGGAGATGAGTCGGAATATTTCTACCGGATCACCAAAAAAAATAAAATTCCTTTCTATACAAAATCAACAAGCATACACTATCATCCTGCATCCGCCTATTCTTATAAAAACGACTGGGACTTTAGTAGCAACTGGAAAATGTATTATTATATACGCAACCGGTTTCATGTTTTAAAATCTAAATTCAGCAGGCGCCTCGCTCTTGCGGTTGTAATGTACCTGGTTTTTTTAATTGCATTTGCCGGAACAATATTAATTTTTCAAAAAACAAACAAACTTAAAAAACTAAGTTTTATCTTATGGCCAATTGCTGATGCTTTTACCAATAACTGCAAAGCAACACCAGCGGTAATTTTGAAAAAGATTTCTGCAACATCGCCATACTGGCCTTTCGACTTTTTAATTGTTCCTGTAAAAACACTTGCGGTATTAATCACAGGATTATTTTCTTCTGGTGTTAAATTAAAGAAAGCATAATTATTTCCAGTTTTTTTAAAAGACGAATGTTACATGGGTTATGGCGACTTAATATTATTCCCTTTATTTCTCATCATACTTAGCTTGTTCTTTAGAGCCAGGAGAAATACTTATACCGATCCACTCCTTAAAAAATATCACCGGCAGGGCTTTTGGCTCAAAATATTTTCATGCATTGCATTCATTATTTACAACGTTTACCTTTATCCGGCTGATTCAATAGGACTTTATCAAAAAGAAGGGGCAAATATTTACCACCTCATTTTACATAATTCAAATCATTTAAATTGGCTATTTCAAAAGGGTAAATATTTCGATGAATCTTTTTTAAAGGACAGGTTTAATAGCGGTTACTTTAGGTCTGAAGCTAATTTTATGGTAGCAAGAATTGTTGCGCTTCTATCGTTCATTACATTAGGCAGGTATGCAGTTACAAGCCTTATTTTCGCCTGTATTGCATTTTCAGGAATATGGAAGCTTTTCCTTTTTTTTTATGAACAATATCCCCGTTTACATAAGAGGTTAGCACTTGCAATATTATTTTTTCCAACGTTTGTTTTCTGGAGTTCGGGGATTTTAAAAGATACTTTGTGCATCGCGTCACTTGGCTGGATAACTTATTCCCTCTATGAAATATTATACAGGAAAAAAAATTTTTTAAAAAATATAATTATACTTTTTGTATTCGGGTATTTGCTTGCTGTTATTAAAGTTTATATAGTCATTTCGTTCGTACCTTTTTTTATATTATTTATCGTTCTTAAAAATATGCAGGGAATCAGGAATAAATTTTTAAAATACTTATTAGCTCCGTTTCTAATTCTTTCGTGTATGCTTTCCTTTACTTATTTTTTTAATTCTTTCGATAATGAATTAGGAGCTTATGCAGTGGAAGATCTTACTTCAAGCATTCAACATCTTAATGGAGCATTTAAAAATATGGATGGAAATGAAACGGCTGACTCAAATTTTGATCTTGGTGTTGAATTTGATGGCACATTCAGCGGACTGGTTAAATTGGCTCCGGTTGCGGTCTTCACAACATTTTTCCGCCCTTTTATCTGGGAATCTCATAAGATATCCCAAATGATGGCTTCAGTGGAAAGCACTTTTCTTTTACTGTTAACCTTATTTATAATCCTCAAGGCAGGTTTGATAAACTTTATAAAACTTGTACTTTCAGATCCGCTAATAATGTGCTGCTTCTTATTTTCAATAGTGTTTGCAACATTTGTTGGCGCAAGCACTTTAAACTTTGGAACATTGGTTCGTTATAAAATCCCATGCCTTCCGTTTTATATTATTTCATTGTTTCTTATTTATGAAAAGGCAACGGAAAAGTCGTTGAAAAAATCTATTAGTATTGCCAATTCTCAAATGTCAATTCTGCAACCATCAGGCGGCTGATGAGTATGATTTTCTTTCACGAAATATTAAGATTATTTTGCGTAAAATAAAACTCGGCAACAATAATGTGCGGAATTGCGGGAACTATTAACTCCGGTTTTTCTTATGAGAACGTTATAGAAACTATGGGTCATCGCGGTCCCGATGAACACGATGCATATAAATATAATAATGTAAACTTTTTTCATCTCCGGCTGGCGATTCTTGATATTACCTGCGGCAAACAGCCGATGAGCCTTGCTGATAAATACACTATTATTTTTAATGGTGAAATATATAATCACCAGGAAGTAAGGCGGCAATTTAATATATATGGAAATACTTCTTCAGATACAGAGACCTTGTTGCTTTTATACGAAAAATTCGGAACAGAATTTCTTCAGTATTTAGATGGAATGTTTGCTTTTGTTATTCACGATAAAATAAAAAACCAACTTTTTATAGCAAGAGACCGTGCTGGTAAAAAGCCGTTTTATTACTATTTGTATAACGGTAAATTTGCTTTTGCAAGCGAATTAAATTGCTTGAAGACAATTGTGCCTCTTGAAATAAATAATGAAAATCTCTATCATTATTTACGATTAGGATCTTTTTACAGGGAGTTCACTCCCTATAAAAATGTAACGGAATTAATTGCAGGAAGTTATCTCCTGCTGAATTGTAATACCCTTTCTTTATCGAAGACCAGATGGTGGAATATTAATAAGTTTTATCAAACCAAAAACACTGATTCTCTCCGGCAAAGTATAGAAACTACTGACAGGTATCTCCACGCTGCAGTAAAGAGAAGGATAGAATCAAGTGATCTTGAAGTAGGAAGCTTTTTAAGCGGAGGTATTGATAGTGGCGTTGTAACAGCGATAGCCAGTGAGTATAATAATAAATTGAAAACTTTTACCGTTTCTTTTGAAGGAGAATATGACGAAGCGCCGCTTGCCAAGCTTGTGGCTGAAAAGTATAACACACAACATACTGAAATAAAAATTTCATTTTCACATTTAAAGAATGATCTTGAAAAAATTCTGTCAAATTATGGGGAACCTTTTTTTGATAGTTCAGCCATACCAAGTTACTACGTAAGCAGGGAAGCTAAAAAATATGTAACGGTAGTGCTAAACGGCGATGGCGCAGATGAGCTTTTCGGCGGGTACAGGCGATATGTGCCGTTTGCACGGTATGATTTTTTTAAGAAAAATTTTCTTGTAAAAAGAGGTGCACATTTTTTTAAAAATGCATTTAAAAAGCCTCGTGCTATGAGGTCTTTAAATTATTATCTCTATAGGCTTGCATCGCTGGCTTCCAAGTCCAATTTGGATATTTATCTTTCCGCAGGTGTAGATATTTTTGAAGATTATGAACAATATATAATCGATCCTGGATTTGATTATCTGCTCCCGATAAAAGAAGATTTTGATAAAATTGCAAATAGTAATTTATCTGGCTTAAAAAAAATTATGAATCTCGATTTCGATACAAATTTATTCAGCGACCTTCTTGTAAAAATGGATATAGCCACAATGGCCAATTCCCAGGAAGGCCGCAGCCCATTTTTATCAAAAGAATTACTGGAATACATCCCATCAATTAGTGATACATATAAAATAAAAGGTAAAACAACCAAATACATGTTACGGAAACTGTCTACAAAATATCTTCCTGTCGAGCTGGTTGGACAGCCAAAACGTGGTTTTGAAATTCCCCTAAAAAGCTGGGTAGATAATGAACTTAAAGAGCCTGTTTTTGACTATCTTACTTCTTCAGATTGCCTTTATAAAAACTTTATTAAAGACGGTTTTGTAAATGATCTGCTCTTAAAAAAGATATACATACCTGCTGAGAAAAGAGCCAAAATTTTATGGACATTATTAGCAATGGAAATATGGTATAAAAAAATTTACAGGTAATGGGAAGCGGCCAACTTGAAGGGAAAAAAATTGTTGTAATTGAAAACGGGCTTTTCTCAACCTATACAATGAGAGAAGGCCTGATGCTGCATCTTTTGAAAGAAGGATGCGAAGTTTATATACTTACTCATGCCAACAGGTTTTTACCCCAGGTAGAAAAAATGGGACTCAAAGTAATAGATGTAGGCTCTGGCAACCTTAATCCTTTTAAAGTCTCGCGTTATATTTATACGCTTTGGAAATCATTAAAAAAAATTAAGCCTGATGTGTGCCTTACATTCAGCATAAGACCTGCCATTTGGGGTAACTTAATAACCCGTGAATTAAAAATTCCAACCATTACAAATATTACCGGCGTAGGTCCTCTTTTTACCAGCAAAAATATTGTGTATCGGATGGCACGTTTACTATACCGCAATGCATTAAGTAAAACGGAAAAAGTTTTTTTTCAGAATTTCGATGATATGGATCTTTTCATCGAAAAAAAATTTGTGAAGAAAGAAATTGCAGAAAGAATACCGGGATCGGGGGTTGATTATAAAAAATTTAGCCCAATGATTTCCGGGCAAAGGCACAACGGAACTTTCATATTTCTATTTATAGGACGCCTCATAAAAGACAAGGGCATTTTTGAATATATTAATGCGGCAAAAATTATAAGAAAAAAATATCCAACTGTAATGTTCAATGTTATGGGACCTTTTTGGACACAGAATCTAAAAAATAACACTATTACGCAAAAGCAGTTGCAAAACTGGATCGATGAAGGAGTAATAGATTACCTCGGCGAAAAAAAGGACGTCAGAAAATATATTTCCGAAGCAGATTGCATTGTACTTCCTTCATACAGAGAAGGCACTTCCAACACGCTACTGGAAGCGGCAAGCATGGAAAAGCCTGCCATTACCAGCGATACCACAGGCTGCAGGGAAATTGTAGATGACAGCATAACGGGCTTTCTTTGCAAAGTAAAAGATGAAATTGACCTTGCTGAAAAAATGGAAAAAATGATATTGTTGAAGCCAGATGAGCGTATCGAAATGGGTAAACAGGCAAGGCTGAAAATTATAAGAGAATACGATAAACAAATAGTTATTCGATCTTATATAAACGCTATTAAAAAAGCTATCAAATAAAAATACTCTAATAAAAAGAACTGCTGTTTAAACAACACAGCCAATAAGTTGTAATAGGTAAATAAAAAACATGATGTTTACCATACGGGATATCGAAAATCTTTCTGGAATTAAGGCGCATACTATTCGTATATGGGAGCAGCGATATTCATTTCTAAAACCGAAACGTTCCTGCACTAATATCAGGTTTTATAATAGTGATGATCTAAAAGTAATTCTCAATATTTCACTTCTCAATAAACATGGTTATAAAATTTCGCAAATAGATAAGATGAGCCGGGAAACGATATTTGAGAATGTACTTTCTCTGGCAGATGCTGAAGCGAAGACTGATATCGTTGTTAACCAGTTGCTCGGGTTAATGGTTGCATTTGATGAAATAGGTTTTGAAAAAGCAATTAATAAATATATTGCGGCGGCGGGAATTGAAAAAGCAATACTGGAAATCTTATTTCCTTTTCTTGATAAAGTAGGAATTTTATGGCTTACCAATCACATCAATCCTGCGCAGGAACGCCTGATAAGCAATGTTATACGACAAAAAATTATAACAGGCATTGATAGTTTAGTTTCAAAAATAACGTCTTCTTCAAAAATTTGCCTCTTTCTTCCAGAGGGAGAATATCATGAAATATCTCTTTTATATATAGCTTTTCTTTTAAAGAAAAAAGGGGTTTCTATCACTTATCTGGGGGCTAATATTCCACTTGCTGAGTTAAAAACAGTCGTAGATGTTAAAAAGCCTGATTACTTGTATACTCACGTTACAACTACCGGCCATGGCTTTAACTTTGAAAAGTTCGTGGCTTCTATGAATAAAGAATTCAAAAATATCACGATAATCATTTCAGGCCGATTAACCAGCGCTTACGTGAAAAAAATTCCCCAAAAAATAACCTTTAAAAAATCTCTCGCAGACGTTAAAGAGTTTATCAATAGCCTTTAATAACATTTTCTTATTTGGCACCTGTTTTGTCTTGTTAATTTTTTTACTAAAAAAATTAAACAAAAAATCTGCTGTTATTTTGTTTAACTTTGAAACAATAATCTTAAACGTAATTTATGTCCACATTAGAATTTAACCAGCTTCTGTTAGTGAGTTCAGACTTTTTAAATCCTTTTGCTGTTACACTCACAAGAGATAAGGAAAGCGCTAAAGATCTTGTGCAGGAAACTATGTATAAAGCTATAGCTAATAAGGATAAGTACATTAATGGAACTAATATTAAGGCATGGCTCTATACAATTATGAGGAACATCTTCATTAATGATTACAGAAAAAAGGCTAAGCAAAATGTAATTCTTGATTCCACGCCTAATGATTTTTTATTAGATTATAACCAGGCTGCTATTTCAAATCTAGCAGAAAGCAAAATACGCCTTAAAGAAATTGAATCAGCTATTTACCATTTGCCATCGATATTTAAAGATCCTTTTATGCTATATTTTGAAGGCTATAAATACAATGAAATTGCGGGAATATTGCATGAACCTTTAGGAACTATCAAAAGCAGGATTCACTTTGCCCGCAAACTTTTGAAAAAAAAGATAAACAGGTTTTAAAATAGTGGAAATACCTATAAGCGCTTTTAATACTTATCTTTTCGATTAGCATAAAACATTTGAAAAAAGCATTAGTTATAGGAAGCGGATTTTCGGGATTGTCAACAGCGTCTTTTCTTTCAAAACAGGGATGGCAGGTAACAATAATTGAAAAACATAATATGCCCGGTGGACGGGCCAGGCAATTAAAAGAAAAAGGTTTTACGTTTGACATGGGACCAAGCTGGTATTGGATGCCAGATGTGTTTGAGAGATATTTTAAATGTTTTGGCAAGAGTCGTTCCGATTATTATTCTTTAAAACGATTAGACCCGTCCTACAAAATTTTTTGGGAAGATGATGTAATGGATGTGCCTGCTGATTATGAAGAATTAAAAAAGTTATTTGAAAAAAAAGAACAGGGAAGCGGCAAACATTTGGATCAATACCTTGAACAGGCGGCTTATAAATATAATACAGGCATTAATAAACTTGTTCAGAAACCCGGTCAATCATGGAGTGAATTTATAGATGCAGATATTATAAAAGGCATTTTTAAGCTTGAAATATTTTCCTCTATAAAAAAACATATTTATAAATACTTTAAAGATCCGCATCTCAGGCAACTACTTGAATTTCCGGTATTATTTCTTGGTGCATTGCCAAAAGATACGCCGGCGCTTTACAGTTTAATGAATTTTGCTGACATTAAAGGCGGCACATGGTATCCTGAAAATGGAATGTACAGCATTGTGAATGCTATGTATAAGGTAGCAAAAGAATTGGGTACAACTTTTAATTTTAGCGAAAATGTAACATCAATAATTACGAATAAAAATATTGCAACAGGAATTAAAACGGTAATTTCAGAAAGGGGTTTTGAGACTTACAAAGAGTACGAAGCAGAGGTAATAATTGCAACCGCAGATTATCATTTCGTTGAAACGCAATTGTTGCCGCCACATCTTAGGAGCTATGATGAGTCATACTGGGATAAAAGAATATTGGCTCCGGGCTGCTTGTTATATTATATCGGATTAAATAAAAGATTAAATAACATTACACATCATTCATTATTTTTCGATGTAGATTTTGAAAAGCATGGAAAAGAAATTTATAGTACCAAAGAATGGCCGTCAGAGCCACTTTTTTATGTAAGTGCTACTTCAGTTACTGATAAAAATGCTGCGCCTGAAGGATGTGAGAATTTATTTTTTTTAATACCTGTAGCTTCCGGCCTGGAAAACGACACTGAAATATTAAGAGAACAATATTTAAAGAAAATTATTAAGCGATTTGAGAAATATACGGGTGAAAAAATAGCAGACTTTATTGTATATAAGAAAACTTTTGGCCCGGCAGATTTCGTAAATGAATACAATGCTTTTAAAGGCAATGCTTACGGGCTTGCAAACACTTTATTGCAAACAGCAGTTTTAAAGCCGTCGTGCAGAAGTAAAAAAGTTAAGAATCTTTTTTATGCAGGGCAACTTACGGTGCCGGGACCGGGTGTTCCTCCATCGCTTATAAGTGGCGAAGTGGTAGCAAGGGAAATTGTAAAACATTTTAATTAGTAATTTGTAATTTATAACGCAAAGCATATAATAACTACCCAATTTATGATGCAATTATTTCATGATGTAAGTTACCAGTGCAGCAGGTTTACAACGCATAAATACAGCACTTCATTTAGCAGTGCTATTAAGCTTTTGCATAAGGATTTGCAACGCCCTATATATAATATTTATGGATTTGTACGCTTCGCCGATGAAATTGTAGATACTTTTCATGGATACAATAAAGAAGAATTATTAAGAGAATTTAAAACTGAAACTTATAAAGCAATTGAGAGAAAAATAAGCCTAAACCCGATTCTTAACAGTTTCCAGGTTACGGTAAATGAATTTGAAATTGATATAAAACTAATAGACGCTTTTTTTAAGAGCATGGAATATGATCTGCATAAAACAGCTTATGATAATAATTGCTATAAAGATTATATATATGGAAGCGCTGAAGTTGTTGGGTTAATGTGCCTTACTATTTTCTGTGAAAAAGATCATGCAAAATATACCAAACTGAAGCCTTTTGCTCAGTCACTGGGAGCAGCATTTCAAAAGGTTAATTTTTTAAGAGATGTGAAATCTGATTACCAGTTACTCGAAAGAACATATTTTCCTGAAGTAGATTTCAAAAACTTCACTTCTGCAGGTAAAAAAGAAATTGAAGAAGAGATAAAGATAGACTTTGCAAATGCTTACGAAGGAATTATACAACTACCCTTTAAAGCACGCTTTGGGGTATATGTTGCATACAAATATTATCTTTCCCTTTTTAGAAAAATAAAACAAACACGGGCTGAAAAAATTCTTGATCAGCGCATCAGAATTCCCAATTATTCGAAAGTGCTTATTGTTATGAGAGCCGGTGTAAAAAATCAACTTAACATGATTTAATATTTTAAACTTTAATTTAATATTTTGACAGAAGTGATATTGGTAGATGAAAATGATGCACAAACCGGAACGATGGAAAAAATGGAAGCGCATAGGAAAGGGTTGCTGCATCGTGCTTTCAGTGTTTTTATTTTTAATAAAAAAGGAGAGTTTTTGTTACAACAAAGGGCAATGCAGAAATATCACAATGGAGGTTTATGGACCAATACCTGCTGCAGCCATCCATTTCCGGGCGAAGATATTCAGGATGCTGCAAAAAGAAGATTGAAAGAAGAAATGGGATTTCAAACAGAACTTAATCATTTGTTTAGTTTCACTTATAAGGCAACTTTTGATAATGGATTAACTGAGCACGAATTTGATCATGTTTTTACCGGAACTTACGATGGCGCAATTAATGCAGATAAAAATGAAGTAAATGATTATTGTTTTAAAAACCCAGATGATATTCAAAGTTCTTTAAAGGATCATGGAGAAAAATATACCGAGTGGTTTAAGATAGCATTGCCCAAAATTATAAGTTTTTATGAAGAAAACTTTAATCAAAAAATTAATAGCGGATTGCATTTTTAAGAGAATGTACCCTGTTTAAAATTGTATTTTTACACTATGCATATTTTGTTATTTATAGTAATTATGTTAGGCGTTTTCCTTGCAATGGAAGGCGTTACATGGCTTACGCATAAATATGTAATGCATGGTTTTTTATGGTATCTGCATGAAGATCATCACAAAAAGGGATCGGGCTTTTTTGAAAAAAATGATGCTTTCTTTTTAATATTTTCTATACCAAGCATACTATGCATTTTATTCGGAACTTTCAATGATAAATATTGGCTGGCTGCAATAGGCACCGGTATTGCAATGTATGGGCTTGCTTATTTTATGGTGCATGATGTAATTATTCACCAGCGTATTAAAATTTTTACAAGAAGCAATAACTTATACGTGCGTAGCATTCGTTGGGCGCATAAAATGCATCATAAACACCTGGAAAAAGAAGATGGCGAAAGCTTTGGAATGCTCATGGTCGCAAAAAAATATCGGGATAAAGTAAGATCTGATAAAAAAAGAGTTGCAGAAAATAAAATCAATGTAAATGCTGTACCACCAGGCATTTCATAATTTCTTCAAGGTTCATATTTCCACTAATCTATTTATAATTTATTTCTGTCACATTATATATCTTCAATGGTGTAATTAATCTGATTGCCTTTTATGAAGCCGAAAGAATATGATTATATTTTTCTTGGAGCAGGCTGCGCAAGCCTTAGCATTATTATGCGAATGATTTACTCAAACAAATTCAGCCAAAAAAAAATATTACTTCTCGACAAGGAACTTAAAATAAAGAATGATCGCACCTGGTGTTTTTGGGAAAAAGAACCAGGCTTTTTTGAAGATATAGTTTATAAAAAATGGAACAACTTATCCTTTAAAACCGGTACCGAAATCATTGATCTTGACATGGGAGATTATGAGTATAAAATGATAAGAGGAATTGACTTTTATAAAAAATGTTTTTCATTAATAAATGATCAAAAAAATATTGATGTTGTTTATGGACAAATTTCTTTTGAAAAAATAAAAAATAATCTGATCAAAATAAAGATTAACAATGAAGAAATCTTTACTGCCCGCAACACAATCATCTTTAATTCTATTATTGACCAATCAGAAAAACAAAAAGGAAAATTCTATTTACTGCAGCATTTTAAAGGATGGATAATTGAAACAGAGAAAGATTTTTTTAAACCACCAAATGCAACACTCATGGATTTTAGTGTTCCTCAAATCCATGGAACAACTTTCGTGTATGCTCTACCGTTATCTTATAAAAAAGCCCTGGTTGAATATACCGTCTTTAGCAAAAAAGTATTAACTCAAAGCGAGTACAACAAACAACTAACATCTTATTTGGATAAATTCTCAGGACTTAAGAATTATAAAATTACTGAAGAAGAGTTTGGCATTATTCCCATGTCCAATGAAAATTATCCAATCTATAAAAACGGAATGTATTTTATCGGAACAGCCGGAGGCCAAACAAAGCCATCTACAGGATATACATTTCGCTTCATTCAAAAACAATCGGAAATAATCGTGCAAAAATTGATTTCAAAAGGAATACCATCAAAACAAAGGAAGATACAAAGAAGGTTTTTATTTTATGATAGCACGCTTCTTCATATACTTTCAAAAAACTTATTGCCGGGAAAAGTAATTTTTTCTTCTCTATTTAAAAAAAATAAGGCATCAAAGATTTTTAAATTTTTAGATAATGAAACCAGTATTACGGAAGAGATACGCCTGCTTAACTCTTTACCAAAAAAAGTATTTATAAAAGCGGGATTTACAGAATTCTTAAAGAATTTTTTAAGAAATAAAAAAGCTTAATGTTCTTTATTTAAACCTTTATTATAAATGAATGTCATAAAGCTGGTTTTTTCTATTTTTGCTGACATATAAAACACTATGAGTCCTCAAGCAGATGACCAGGAACTTTTACAAAGTTTCAAAGATCCGTTAACCAGGGAAAAAGCTTTTACAGGTATCATAAAAAAATACCAGGAGAAGTTGTATTGGCATATAAGAAGAATGCTGGTTGACCACGATGATACTAACGATGTATTGCAAAATATGTTCATTAAAGTATGGAAAGGACTAGAGAATTTCAGAGAAGACAGCCAGCTATATACATGGCTTTATCGCATAGCAACGAATGAGTCGCTAACATTTTTGAGCCAGCAGAAAAAAAGAAGTTCTGTATCACTTAGCGATGTTGAATCCGGGCTTAGCAACAAATTAAGAAGCGATACCAACTTTGATGCAAATAAATTGGAATGGAAATTACAATTGGGAATACAAAATTTACCTGAAAAACA
>Ga0068852_100001052_pt1 | contig 18192 bp, 16 predicted proteins | sample KBSCornC22_FD_66594 | JGI IMG/M metagenome (GOLD analysis project Ga0068852, IMG submission 66594) | Corn rhizosphere microbial communities from Kellogg Biological Station, Michigan, USA - KBS Corn C2-2 | ecosystem: Host-associated > Plants > Roots > Rhizosphere > Soil ... | reverse complement strand
AACAGGGGAACAAAAGATAAATGGAAAACCAAAGTAGGAAACAATTGCCTGTTAATGGCTTATTGCCATATAGCACACGATTGCATATTAGGTGATAACGTAATTATCGCCAATTCAGTTCAGCTTGCGGGTCATGTAGAAATTGGAGAGTATGCAATAATTGGTGGCATGGCTGCTGCTATACAATTTTCCAAAATAGGAGCACATTGCTATATTGCAGGGGGTACTGAAATAATAAAAGATGTACCTCCTTATATTAAAGCGGGCCGCTCGCCATTAAGCTACGTGGGTGTAAATTCTGTTGGCTTACAGAGAAGAGGGTTTACTTCAGAGAAAATAAACAGCATACTGGAAATTTACCGCAATATTTATATGCGTGGATTGAACACTACACAGGCAACTGACTTTATAGAAAAAGAGCTACCCGATACTGAAGAAAAAGATGAAATTGTAAAATTTATTAAAGCAAGCAAGAGAGGCATATTAAAATTATCTGCCAAAGAAATTACTGATGAAAATTAACGTGGCCAATCTCGGCAAGCGCTACAATAGGGAATGGATTTTTCGCAATCTTACTTTTACTTTTCATCATAATAAACAATACGCAATAACCGGTCCCAATGGATCTGGCAAATCAACATTACTTCAAATAATTGCAGGTTCATCAATATTTACTGAAGGAAAAATCGAATATGCTGAATCTAATAGAAATGTTGAGCCCGAAAAAATTTTCAGGAAAATCTCTTTTGCAGCGCCTTATTTCGAATTGGTAGAGGAAATGACACTTACAGAATTTTTTACATTTCATGAAAAAATGAAAGGCTTCATTTCTTCAATAAATATAAAGGACATTATAGCATTGATTAGCCTTGAAAAAACTCCGCACAAGCAACTACGTTATTTCAGCAGCGGCATGAAGCAAAGAGTAAAACTTGCACAGGCAATTTTCAGCGACGTGCCGGCAATTTTACTAGACGAGCCACTTACTAACCTTGATGAGGAAGGAATTTTATTGTATCATTTCCTGATAAAAAATTATTGCAATAACCGGTTGGTAATTGTAAGCAGCAATGATAAAAATGAATATAATTTTTGTGAAGAAAAAATTGATATGTTGAATTATAAATGATTTGTAGAATTGTTATTTCTATCTGCTGCTTGCAATTAATAAATTCAAATCAGTAAATTTCAAGTCAAATCTTTCGCTAAGCTGAAAATTAGTAAGCGCTCCTTTGAATAGATAAATACCGCTACGGATATTTATCTTATACCACACGAGATTTTCAAAGCCACCATCATCAGCCATTTCAAGCATTAAAGGCATTAATACATTGCTGATGGCCTGCGAAGCAGTTCGTGCAAAACCGCTTGGTATATTGGGTACGCAATAATGTATCACATCATATTTTCTAAACACAGGAGACGTGTGCGACGTAACTGATGAAGTCTCAAAGCATCCGCCGTGGTCAATACATACATCAACAATTACACTTCCGGGGCGCATTTTGCTTACCATTTCTTCTGTAACCACAAGTGGCGTGCGGCCGCCATAAGAAGATAATGCACCCACCGCAACGTCACAAGTTTTTAATTGTTTTGATAAAATTCCAGGTTCTATAACGGAGGTGTATAGACGCACACCTATATTATTTTGTAAGCGCTTTAAACGATAAATACTATTGTCAAAAACTTTTACACTTGCGCCCATAGCCAGTGCTGTACGTGCCGCATGTTCACCCACTATTCCAGCCCCAATAATTATTACTTTCGTGGGTGGAATACCGGAAATTCCGCCAACCAAAACACCCTTTCCATTATTTGCATTACTAAGGTATTGTCCTGCAATAAGCATAACAGCGCTGCCGGCAATTTCACTCATACTGCGAACAATAGGATTGTGGCCGCTGTCATCTTTTAAATTTTCAAAACTCAGGGCTGTTATTTTTTTGCTCATCATTGTAGCGAGAATATTTTGCTTCATCGCTGTAAGATGTATAGGCGAAATAATAAACTGGTGCATCTTTAGTAAATCAAGCTCCTCTTCACATACCGGTGCACTTTTTACCAGGATATCAGATTCAAAAACTTCCTTTTTACTTTTTGTAATTTTTGCTCCTGCGTCGCTATAGTCCCTGTCGGAATAACTGGCTCCTTCACTGGCTTTACTCTCCATAATAACGCGATGTCCGTTCGCTACCAGCACGCTTACAGCCTCAGGTGTAAGTGCAACACGGTTTTCCTGGAACGATGTTTCCTTCGGAATTCCAATAAACAGCTCGACTCCTTTCGGTTTTACATCTAATGTTTCTTCGAGAGTTTCATATCTAAAGGACGGGGAGACAAAAGGTTTTGATGTTGCCATGGATGTTTACTATTAAGGGAATATAAAAATAATTTTTTATTAGGGAAGTTGCGCAACCAATTTCCTTTTATAGGAGGAAATAGTTTGCAACTTTATATGAATTGTTTGTGCGGGAAACAGGCTTGTTGCTATTTCGGGCCATTCGACAAAACATAATTCGTTACTTAATAAACAATCTTCAACACCTGCATCAACGGCCTCGCTGATATTCTTAATTCGATAAAGATCCATGTGGTAAATTAAAGATTCATCTGGCAATTCATATTCTTGTATTATAGAATACGTAGGGCTGCTCACAGGTTCCTGCACACCAAGCCCTTGGCAGATTTTAGCTATAAGAGTAGTTTTTCCTGCACCTAATTCGCCGCTGAAAGTAAATACTTTATAATCTTTTGTTAGTCTAATAAGTCCCGCCGTTGCATGTTCAATTCCATCAAGGGTATAAATAATTTCCATACAATTTTTTGCAAAACTAAATAATTACAAAAGAGTAATTTTCAAAAAGGAAGCTGGCAATACAAACATCGAATGTCTTAAATTTTCATGCTTATTTTTATAAGAATTTTAAGCATGTATATAAAAGCTTTTTAGATTTCTTTTAAAAATATATGAAAGAACCTGTAAATATATTGAAGGAATATTGGGGTTACGACAACTTCAGGCCTTTGCAACTTGAAATCATTAGTTCAATTCTTGAAGGTAATGATACACTTGCATTAATGCCAACAGGTGGGGGTAAATCTATTTGTTTTCAAGTGCCGGCAATGATGCATGAAGGAATATGCCTTGTGGTAACGCCACTGATAGCATTAATGAAAGACCAGGTAAATAATCTAAAAAATAAGGGCATTTCCGCACTATCTGTTTATTCCGGAATGAGCTATACTGAGGTCATTAAAACTCTCAAAAATGCAGCTTATGGAAATTTTAAATTTTTATATGTTTCGCCTGAAAGATTAGAAACAGAATTGTTCCTGGAATATTTGCCATTAATAAAAATAAGTCTTATCACAGTTGATGAAGCGCATTGTATTTCTCAATGGGGATACGATTTCAGGCCTTCTTACCTGAAAATTGCGGCCATCAGAGCTTCTTTACAAGACATTCCAATGCTTGCACTAACGGCGTCGGCCACACTAAAAGTGCAAAATGACATTTGTGAAAAACTGCTATTCAATAAGCATCATCAGCGTTTTCAACAATCTTTCGAAAGAAGTAATCTTTCCTACAGCGTGTTCAATCCGTCATCAAAACAAAATAAACTGATAGATATTTTAAAGAAAGTTAATGGCAGCGGAATCGTTTATTGTAAAAGCAGGCGAAGAACAAGGGAAATTGAGGAATTGCTTAAGCTTAATGGCATAAATGCCGGGCATTATCACGCTGGTCTTTCTAATGATGAAAGAAATATAAGACAGGAAGAATGGGTAAATAATAAAATCAGGATTATGGCATGTACTAATGCATTTGGGATGGGAATCGATAAGCCTGATGTAAGAACCGTTATCCATTATGATGTACCAGATGCACTGGAAAATTATTACCAGGAAGCAGGCCGTGCAGGGAGAGATGGTAAAAAGGCTTATGCTGTCCTTTTATTTAACGATATAGAACTTGCTGACTTGCAGAAGCACGCCACTATTCGCTTCCCCGATTTGCCTACCATTAAAAATGTTTATAGCTCACTAGTTAATTATTTTCAATTGCCTTCCGGCAGTGGAGAAGATATCTCTTTTGATTTTAATATTGATGATTTTACAAAAAAATTTAAACTGGATGTGTTTGCGGTAAATAGCATATTGAAAATATTAGAACAGGAAGAGTTGATCGATTATAGCGAACAATTTTTTTCTCCTTCAACAGCCGTCTTTACAACGGGAAAACAAGAACTGGAAATATTTGTAAAATCATATCCTCAATATGATGTTGTAATAAAAGGTTTACTTAGATCTTATGAAGGGATATTCAATTATACCTGTCCTATCGATGAATCAAAGCTGGCAAAATTTATCTCTGAAAAAAAAGAAAAGGTTGTTTCTGATTTAATTGAGATAAATAAAATGGGTATGATAGAATATACTTTCCGAAAAGAAAAGCCTCAAATAAAATTTCTTAGAAACAGAGTACATACTTCCAATCTTATCATTAATCAAAAAAAGATTTTACAAAGAAAACAAGCTTTTGAAAAGAGATTGGACGCTATTTTAAAATATATAAAAGATCAGCATTTGTGCAGGAGCAAAATGATGGCTGTTTATTTTAATGATCACAAAACGAAACGGTGTGGCATTTGCGATAATTGTCTTCGTGAAAAAAATATTACCATTACAAAAAAAGAATTTGAAGAAATAACGATTGGTATTAAAAACTCAATAAGTGATAAACCGGCTAATTCAGCTCAATTAATAAATCAACTAAATAGTTTCAAGTCAAATAAAGTTCGGAAAATACTTCATTTTCTACAGGAAGAAAATATGGTTTCGGTTGATGAGGATGGATTTATCTATATAAAAGGAAGCGGTCCCAAATAAAAAAGGGACCAAGATAAAAATCTAGTCCCGCTTTAAAATCCAATATCCTATGAAAAACCGGGATGAAAGTATAACTAATATTTTGATTCTACAAGAAAAAGAAAGAAAATTATTATTCGCGGGAAGGCTATCTACAAAATAAAAAAGGGACCAAGATAGAAATCTAGTCCCGCTTTAAAATCCAATATCCTATGAAAAACCGAAACGAAGATAATGTGGAAATTACTACTAAGCAACATTTTCTAAAGGAATTTTAAAAAACGAGGACTTTTACGCGAAAAATTTATTTAATGGCTGATTCCACTGAGAATTAGGAGATGCAGCCTTTGAAAACAAACTTAACTTAATTGAGGGCAACGCTTCAATTAATTATTTCTAATTGGAGAAAATCATTTTATATAAGTTAAAACCAGTTTTTGGAAGAGCTTTTTGATCGGCCTCCCAGCCCTAAAGAACCCAATAAACTTCTGACTATGGTAGTGCCCGCAGTCCGCATCATGCTTTTTACGATGGTGTTATTTACTACTTTTTCAAGAGTACTTTCTTCCGCCTTTGCGGTCTTTTGCGATATAGTAACAGAACTTGTAGTAGTAGTAATATTATTTGCAGCAGCTTCCTGTAATTTCGCCGTAAGCATTTCGTAAGCGCTATTGCTATCAATAATCTGGTTGTATTTGGCTGCCAATTTGGAATGATCTACAATGTTGCTAATCTCAGTATCTGTTAACACGTCCATTCTGCTTCTGGGAGTCAGCATCATTACATGAGCTAAAGGCGTCGGAATTCCTTTTTCATTTAAAAGTGTTACGAGGGCTTCGCCTATTCCCAATTGCGTAATGAGGTCTTCGGTTTTATAAAACGTTGTTTCGGGATAGTTTTGAGCTGTCTGTTTTATTACGGTTCTGTCTGCTGCTGTAAAAGCACGTAATGCATGTTGTATTTTTAATCCCAATTGACCTAAAACACTTGCCGGCACATCCATTGGGTTTTGAGTACAAAAATAAATTCCGATTCCCTTTGAGCGAATGAGTTTAATAATAGTTTCAATTTCTTCAAGCAAAGCCTTACTTGCTTCCTGGAAAATTAAATGCGCTTCGTCAATGAAAATGATAAGTTTAGGTTTATCCAGATCTCCTTCTTCAGGGCATACAGCATATAATTCTGCAAGCATTTGCAACATAAATGTAGAGAACAGCTTTGGTTTATCCTGTAAGTCTGTTACCCGTAAAACACTTATCATTCCTCTTCCGTCATCACTTATCCTCATCAAATCTTCTACTTCAAAACTTTTTTCTCCAAAAAAAGTATCAGCGCCTTGCTGCTGTAGTTCTATAACCTTGCGAAGAATTGTTCCCGTAGATGTGGTAGAAATATTTCCATAAGTAGCCTGTAATACATTTTTGCCCTCGTTACCCACATATTGCAATACTTTAATAAAATCTTTGAGGTCTAACAGCGGAAGTTTATTATCATCACAATATTTAAAAATAATAGCAACTACCCCACCTTGCGTATCATTCAATCCTAATATTTTAGTGAGTAATACCGGACCAAATTCAGAAACGGTTGCTCTTAAATGCACCCCTTTTTGCTGCGTTAATGTAAGTAAATCCACCGGAAATGAAACGGGCTTATAATCCATTTTTAATTTCTGATAGCGTTCGGTTATTTTATCATTAGTTGTTCCGGCGGCACCTATGCCACTTAAATCCCCTTTTATATCCATAAGAAGAACAGGCACACTTGCATCGCTCAATCCTTCAGCGATCATTTGAAAAGATTTGGTTTTACCTGTGCCTGTGGCACCAGCAACCAGTCCATGTCGGTTCATTGTTTTTAGCGGAAGAAAAATTTCAGCTTCGGGTATTGCTTCACCATTAAATATACCCGCACCAATTTTTATGGTCTCACCTTTACAAGAGTAACCATTTTTTATTGCCTCTATAAATGAATCCTTGTTAACCATCTTATTTTTTTTGAAAGTTACTAACTGAAAATTTAAAATGATAGGAATGTTTTAACTTTTTAAACTTTGGATTTACCCTAAATAATCATCATATAATAAATTATGTAAATCAGTTTAATAAAAACTAAATACCTTTATTAAGAATAAAAATTAAATTATGGAGAATAAAAAACCTAAAATTTTGCTATGCGAAGACGATCCAAACCTTGGGATGGTTTTAAAAAATTATCTTGAGCTTAATGATTATGATGTTGTGCTTGAGAGAGACGGAAGGCTTGGCCTTGCTGCATTTCAGCGTGAAAAATTTGATATATGCCTGCTCGACGTTATGATGCCAAATATGGATGGATTTACAGTCGCTGAAGAAATAAGAAATGTTGACCCTGACATGCCACTTTTCTTTTTATCTGCAAAAACAATGAAAGATGATATTATTAAGGGTTATAAACTTGGCGCAGATGATTATATTACAAAGCCTTTCGATAGTGATGTATTATTGCATAAAATAAAGGCAATCCTAAAGCGCAATGAAGAATTGCATAAAGAAGAAGCAAATGCTGAATATGATTTAGGCCAGTATCATTTTAATCCAAGGCTTCGTCAGTTAGGTGTAGGTAAAGATGTACAAACTTTATCACCTAAAGAAAATGAACTTTTGAAAATGCTTTGTGAATATAAAAATGATTTGTTGCCAAGAGAAACGGCGCTGAAAAAAATATGGGGAAGCGATACTTATTTTAATGGCCGTAGTATGGATGTGTATATTGCGAAGCTTCGTAAATATTTAAAAAATGATCCCAGTATTGAAATAGTAAATATTCATGGCAACGGCTTTCGGCTTGTTGTTCAGGAATAGCAGATTTCCGACAATTTATTTACTTAAAAGCAAGACCGCAGCAACTATGCCTGCGGTCTCTGTTCTTAATCTTGTTTCTCCCAGGCTTACAGGGATAAATTTATTTTGAATTGCTTCTTCCACTTCTTCTTTGGTAAAATCTCCTTCCGGGCCAATTAAAATTATCGTGTGCCCGTTATTGTTATAGTTACCTGATAATTCATTCAACAGACTCCTTTTATCTTTTATACAATGAGCGATGTATTTATTTTCATAAGATTTTTTTGGGAGTAAATCTTTAAACTTAACAGGCTCATATATTTCGGGTAACCATGCCTGTTGTGATTGAAGCATTGCACTTACTAAAATACTTTTCACTCTGTCATGCCTGAAATGATGATTTTCGGTTCTGGCACTTTCAAAAGGAATAATTTCAGAGACTCCAATTTCTACAGCCTTTTCCAAAAACCATTCAAACCGGTTTTTATTTTTTATCAATGAAATCCCAATACTTATTTTGTGTAAGGGTCGATCGGATAATGATTTGCCCAGCGTTTGTATTTCTGCTTTTTTTTTATTTGCAGAAATTAAAGAAGCCTTTAAGGTTACGCCTTTGCCATTCGTAATAAGAAGTTCATCTTTTTCTTTCATTCGCAATACCTGCACAATGTGCCTGGAACTTTCTTCACTGAGTTTAAAATTTTCGGAGTCAGGAAGATTTTCTTCAAAAAAAAAGGGTAATTCCATTATAAGATTTCTTAGCTACTGGCTTATAAATTAGAAAGGAGCTTCATCATCAAATTCTCCCTCATTCATTTTACTTCCTTTTTGTATATAGAGTTTTGCGCCATCGCCGTCTATATCTTTTACCGGTTTCCAGTTGCCGCCTTGTGGCAGGCTATTAGTAAAATTATCGCCATCGTCTTCTATAAATTTTTGTATATGAAGCAATGCCTTTAATTTGATGGTTTCAAGCTGCCCATTGCGATGTTTTGCAATCCGTACATGGGTTTCACCCTTATTGCTTTCACCAAGTTCGTTGGCTGTTATATCATAATATTCCGGGCGGTACAAAAACATTACAAGGTCTGCGTCCTGTTCAATGGCGCCGGATTCTCTTAAGTCACTTAATTGCGGCATTTTGTTGCCTTCTTTTCTTTTCTCCACTTCACGGCTTAATTGGCTAAGGGCAATGATAGGGATTTGCAATTCTTTAGCAAGGCCTTTTAAATCACGTGAAATACGACTGATTTCCTGTTCCCTGTTGCTGTTTCTGTTTTCGCCTGCACCGCTCATCAGTTGCAAATAGTCAATTATTATAATTCCAACATTATGTTTATTTTTAAGCCTCCGGCATTTGGCTCTTAGTTCAAAAATATTTAGTGCAGCTGTATCATCAATATGTATAGGAGCCGATGCAAGGCGTTCAATTCCTTTTTTATATAGCTGCTTCATTTCATGATCTTCAAGCCTTCCTCTTGCAATTTTCTCAAGCCATATTTCGCTTTCTGCACTTAGGATCCGTTGTACCAATTGTCCTGCGCTCATTTCAAGTGAGAAAAAGCCGACTGCTGTTGGTTTGGTGGGATGAAGTGCGGCATTACGGGCAAGGTTAAGCGCAAATGCAGTTTTACCTACTGACGGGCGGGCAGCAAGAACAATAAGATCCGAAGGTTGCCAACCGTAAGTAAGATGATCTAAAATAGAAAAACCTGTGGGCACACCTGTAATCTCGTCCTGGCGGGTTCTTAGATCTTCTATCCGCTGTATCGTCTTTACCAGGACAGTATCTATACTCGCATAATCTTTTCTCAGGTGATTATTGGTAATCTCGAAAAGCTTGGTTTCCGCATCATCAAGAAGATCAAAAACGTCAGTACTGTCTTCATAAGCATCTCCAATAATTTCACCGCTTATTCTTATTAGTTCTCTTTGTATAAATTTTTGCAGAATAATTCTTGCATGCGCTTCAATATTTGCCGATGAAACCACTGAATTAGTAAGCTTGGTTACGTAAAACGGTCCGCCAACAAGATCGAGCTCATCCCGGAATTTTAATTCTTCCACAACCGTCAACAAATCTATCGGAGAATTTTTTTGCTGAAGGCCCTGCATTGCACGGAAAATTCGCTGATTAGTTTCTACATAAAAACATTCTGGTTTTAAAATTTCGATTACCACATCGAAAGCGTTTTTCTCAATCATGATAGCACCAAGCACGGCTTCTTCAAGGTCCTTGGCCTGTGGGGGAACTTTTCCAAACATCATTGTTCCCAATTCCAGGGAGCCATTTTTTCTTCTTGATTTTCTCTCTTTATTAAGGTTAGTAAGGTCCATATTATATAGAGTGCTCTTATTTTGTTATAGTTAAAATTAAAATTATTGCCAGTAAAAATTATTTGTTAGGGCGGCTAAGTTATAGTACAATATCTTATTTAAAGAAATTGTTACGTCCTTTAATTTATTCCCATCAATTCACAAGTAATTTCACAAAAAAAACCTTGTTATCCCAACATATTTATGGGTTTTCCACAAAAAAAATTATTTTTTGGCTGCTTATGCAATTTAACTCACATTGTCTTGTGCAGAAAAGATTGAGCCATTTTTATTAATATTTATAGATATTTTTAGTAAATACCATTAATAAATTATTTCATTTTAAAGCCATCAAATAACCATTTTTTTTGAAAGCTTTCTGCAAAGGGCTCTTATCAAATATTGACTAATTCCTAACCTCTTCTTTCTTAATTTTGAGGTTTTAAAAAATCTATTTTTAAAACATACATGAAAATAAGTTACAACTGGCTTAAAGATTATTTGCCTGCGGATATTTTAACGGCGAAAGTTATTGACGGACCACAAAGATTATCTGATATTCTAACTTCAGTTGGGCTGGAGGTTGAAAGCCTGGAAAAATATGAAGAGATAAAAAACGCACTCGAAGGATTAATTATAGGTGAAGTAATAACTTGCGAAAAACATCCTGACGCAGATAAATTAAAAATTACAACTGTTACTAACGGGAAGGGTGAAACGCTACAAGTTGTTTGCGGTGCGCCAAATGTGGCAGCAGGCCAAAAAGTTGTTTTTGCACCCGTGGGCGCTACGCTTTATCCTTATAAAGGAGAACCGTTCACAATAAAAAAGGCAAAAATAAGAGGTGTAGAAAGTAGTGGAATGATTTGCGCCGAAGATGAAATAGGAATAGGAGAAAGCCATTCTGGTATTATTGTTCTTCCGGAAACTACAGAAACGGGAACGCAGGCTAAAGATTATTATAAACCTTACAGTGACTATGTATTTGAAATAGGGCTTACACCAAATCGCATGGATGCCATGAGCCATATTGGAGTTGCTAAAGATGTTTGCGCCTATGTTTCTCATCACAATAATATGGAGGCTAAGGTCGCCTCTCCATTTAATAATAAGTTCGAAAAGGATAATGATTCTCTCTTAATAAGAGTTTCAATAGAAGATACAAATGCATGCAGCAGATATGCAGGAGTGAGCATTTCGGGAATAAAAGTAGCAGCCTCACCAGTATGGCTGCAGCAGAAGCTAAAAAGCATAGGCTTAAGGCCGATTAATAATATTGTTGATATTACAAATTTTATTCTGCACGAAACAGGCCAGCCTTTGCATTCATTTGATGCAGACAAAATAAAAGACAAAAGGATCGTTGTGAAAACACTTCCTGTTTCCACATCATTCATTACACTTGATGAAAAAGTTCGTAAGCTAAGTGATGAAGATATTATGATGTGTAATGGAGCGGGCGAGCCAATGTGCTTTGGTGGCGTATTCGGCGGGCTCGATAGCGGTGTTACAGAAACTACCGTAAATATTTTTTTAGAAAGCGCATGGTTCAATCCGTCTTATATCAGAAAAACATCTTTCAGGCATAATTTAAGAACAGAAGCTGCAATTCGTTTTGAAAAAGGCGTAGATATAAGCAATACAGTAAATGTATTAAAAAGAGCAGCCTTACTTGTAAAAGAAATATGCGGAGGACAAATTTCATCTGATATTATAGATATATATCCTGTTCCAAAAACTAAAACTGAGATTAGTTTACAAAATCATTATTTAAAAAAGATAAGCGGTAAAAATTATCGCCAGGATACTGTAAAAAATATTCTAAAGAGCCTGAATTTCTCAATACTGAAAGATGAGACAGATGAATTAAGGGTAGCTGTTCCGTTCAGCAATCCTGACATAACTCTACCAGCCGATATTATTGAAGAAATCATGCGTATAGACGGGCTTGATAACATAGAAATTCCCGCCACTATTAAAATCGCTCCTGCTGTAGAAACAGGATCAGAAAAAGCTGCTTTAAGAGAAAGGGTCTCCGGCTGGCTCAACGGAAATGGTTTTTCAGAGATTTTCACAAATTCAATTACCAACAGCAAGTATTTTGACGAACACATTTTGGCAACAACTGTAAAAATCATCAATAGCCTTAGCGAGGATTTAAATGTTATGAGACCTTCTATGATGCCAACCGGGCTCGAAAGCATTTCTTATAATTTAAACAGGAAAAACAACGATCTTTTGTTTTTTGAATTCGGAAAAACGTATTCCACCTTAGGTGTGGGAAAATATAACGAACTGGAATGCCTGGCTTTATATTTTACAGGTAATAAAAAAGAAAATTATTGGCAAAATAAGTCCGGAAAAAGTGATCTGTATTTTGTAAAAGGAATTTGTGAGGGCATTTTAAAACTTGCCGGTTTAAAAGAATATAATTATTTAGAAGAAAGCAACGGTAGTTTTGATGGTTATAGTATTACTTCTGCGAATGGCAATAAAATTGCTGAAGCAGGAAGTGTAAATAAATCAATACTTGAAAAGTTTTCGATAAAGCAAACGGTTTTTTACCTAAATATCAATTGGGAAATACTTGTTGCGTCTTTTAAAAATGAAAAAATTTTATTTAAAGAAATTCCTAAATATCCAAGTGTGCAGCGGGACTTATCCATCGTTGTAAATAAAGCAATTTCTTACCAATCGCTTGAAAATACCATTAATTCTTTGGGTATAAGAAAGCTAACGGGCTTTAAATTGTTTGATGTATTTGAAAGTGAAAAGTTAGGAAACGATAAAAAATCTTTGGCGATTAACTTCACGTTTTCTGACAAAGAAAAAACCTTAACTGATAATGAAACCGACGCGATGATGATGAAAATTAGTAATTCGATAGAAAAAAATTTAAATGCTGACATAAGAAATAATTAGAATGAAGACAATTGAAGAACATATTGATTTTATTAATAGCAAACTACAGGTTCTATTAAAAAAATATGCATCGCTTCAAAAAGAAAATGCAAGCCTTCGATCCGAAGTTGAACATTATAAAGAGAAACAGCTTCAATCTTTACAAAAAATAGATTCTCTTGAAACGCAGGCAAACATTCTTAAAACTTCAGCAGGAAGCATGAATGAAGATGAAAAGAAGAATTTTGAAAAAAAAATAAATCAATATATTAAAGACGTTGATAAATGCATAGCAATGCTAAATAACTAATATGGACGAATTAATTCCGGCAAATATTGTAATTGGCGACAGAACTTTCAGAATAAAAATACTTCCCCAAGACGAAGAAGTGGTAAGAAAAACATTAAAAATTATTAATGATAAAATACTGGAGTTCCGTACCCAGTTCGCCGGAAAGGATATGCAGGATTACATATCGATGGTGTTAATATGGTTCGCAACCCAGCCACAAAATGAAAAAACGGATTCAATTAAAAATGATTATTTAGAAACATTAGAGAAATTGAGTCAGCAACTGGCAAACATTTAAAAAGTTGCTCAATACCTTTCATTTACCTTTCTGATTTTAATATGGCATTTATGGAAGTTGTCCACAATTTTCCACACAAAATGCTATCTTCGTCTATTCGCATGTATTATCACATATAATCGAAAAAAGAGGATTACAGATTATGAACCGAATTAAACTTTTAAAAAACAATGGAACAAATAATCCCGATAATATCCGGTGTCATCGCTCTAATAGCAGGCATCATCCTGGGTAAAATTTTATTTGCTAAAAACACTAAAAAACAAGTAGAAGAAGCAGAACTACAAGCTCAAAAAATTATTTCAGATGCTCAGATTAAGGCTGAAACGATTAAAAAAGAAAAACAACTGGAAGCAAAGGAAAAGTTTGTTCAGTTAAAATCAGAGCATGATAAAGAGGTCTTTCAGCGCAATCAAAAACTTAGTGATGCGGAAAACCGTATTAAACAAAGAGAGCAGTCTATTAATCAAAAAGATCAAAATGTTGAGCGCCTTATAAAAGAAAATGCTGCCATTAAAGAAACACTTAATCGCCAGATAGAAGTTGTAAATATTAAACGTACAGAGCTGGAAAAACACCAGGAAGAACATATTAGAAGGCTGGAGAAAGTTGCAGAGCTCTCTGCCGAAGAGGCTAAAGCCCAGCTTATTGATACCTTACGACATGAGGCTAACTCCCAGGCTCTTATTATTCAGCAGGAAATAGTAGACGACGCAAGATTGAGGGCAAATAAGGAAGCCCGCAAAATAATTATACAAACTATACAACGGACTGCCGCTGAACAAGCAATTGAGAATGCTATCACCGTTTTTAATCTGGAAAGTGATGAAATAAAGGGCTCCATCATTGGCCGGGAAGGAAGAAATATTCGGGCAATAGAAGCCGCTACAGGAGTGGATTTAATTGTTGATGATACACCTGAAGCAATTATTCTTTCCTCTTTTGATCCTTTGCGCCGTGAAATTGCACGTCTTTCGCTTCAGCGCTTAGTTGCCGATGGCCGTATTCACCCGGCACGTATTGAGGAGGTTGTAGAAAAAACAAGAAAGCAACTGGAAGAACAAATTATTGAAATTGGAGAGCGAACTGTTATAGAACTTGGTATTCACGGCCTTCATAAAGAGTTAGTGCGGATTGTTGGCAAAATGAGATTTCGTTCTTCCTATGGACAAAATTTGCTAATGCATAGCAGGGAAGTGGCTAATCTTTGTGGCGTAATGGCAGCAGAGTTAGGTATGAATGTAAAACTCGCCAAACGAGCTGGTTTGTTGCACGATATTGGTAAAGTGCCTGACGACGAAACAGAGCTTAGCCATGCATTGCTGGGAATGAAACTTGCTGAAAAATACGGTGAAAACCCTGCGGTTTGCAATGCGATTGGTGCCCACCACGATGAAGTGGAGATGCAATATGTTATTTCACCTGTTGTGCAGGCATGCGATTCTATGAGTGGCGCCAGGCCTGGTGCGAGACGTGAGATAATGCAGCAATATCTACAGCGAATAAAAGATCTTGAAAATTTTGCTCTCACTTACTCTGGTGTGGAGAAGGCTTATGCAATACAGGCTGGCCGCGAACTTAGAGTAATTGTGGAAGCAGAAAAAGTTAGTGATAGTGATAGCGATAAACTCAGTTTTGAATTAGCGCAGAAAATTCAAACAGAAATGACCTACCCGGGTCAAATAAAAGTGACAGTTATTAGGGAAAAGAGAGCAGTAAATATTGCCCGTTAAAAATTTTCACTTACTTTTGCATTCCTAAAATAAAAAGCCATGAATGCCGTCGCATTTATTCACGATCAGTTGACGCAAAAAAAAGAGCTTCCCAATTTTAAAGCAGGTGATAATATCACTGTAAATTATAAAATACAGGAAGGTAATAAAGAGCGTATCCAGAGTTTTAAAGGAGATGTAATTAAGCGCCAAGGCGAAGGTGGCACCGCAACCTTTACTGTGCGTAAAATAAGCGATGGAGTAGGAGTTGAACGTTTATTTCCTCTTTTTTCTCCAAACATTGACAGTATTAAACTTCATAAAGTTGGTAAAGTGCGTCGTTCCAAACTATATTATCTTCGCGAAAGAAGCGGTAAAAGTGCCCGCATCCAGGAAAAAAGAATGAAATAAAAAATAATTTTAAGTGAATTAACCGGGGAGCTATTGTTTTCCGGTTTTTTATTTTATATACTTGCATTCGCTAAAACCTCTGAATGATATAAACTTTACCTTACTATTATTTGCCTTATGAAAAAAGTTTATATTGCCGTAATCATTTTATCAATAGTATTTGCATCATGTGCACGTGGAATCTCACCTTATCAGGCGGCGAATGGTAAGGCTAAATGTGGCCGATACCTTGGCAAATGAGCATAAAGATACTGTTAAACAATTTTGAAATACTAGCACAGTATTTCTCATTGTTATTATTAATGTATCTTTGATTTTCTAATTATTTAACAATGACAATTAACTTATTAAAACCAGTATTATTACTTTCAATGCCAGGAGGCTCAGAATGGATTTTAATCCTTCTTGTAATACTTCTGTTTTTCGGTGGTAAGAAAATCCCGGATCTTATGAGAGGAATTGGAAAGGGAGTAAGAGAATTTAACGATGCCAAAGAACATGTAAAAAACGAAATTGATGCCGGCATGAGGGAAAAAGATACGCCCACTCCAGCACCGAGACAGGATGCAGCTGCAAGGCAAGAAGTTGTGAGAGAAACAAAAGTTTCCTGAATTACATACTCTGTAAATTGAATTTACGGCTTAGGTGTTCGCTTCTATGCGCTTGCACCTGAGCCTTTTTTTATAAAATTATTCTTCTTGTTTTCATTTAATACTATAGCAGAATATCATAGACAGCTTGATCAAGGCAAGAGTACGTGCCTTGAAGCAACAAATCATTATCTCGAAAAGATTGCATCAACAAAACATCTTAATGCTTTTGTTGATGTATATACAACTGAAAGCCTTGAACGGGCAAGCTATCTTGATGAAAAAAGAAAGAAGTCTGAAACTATTGGAAAGTTACACGGGGTTATTATAGCAATTAAAGATGTTATATGCTATAAAGATCATAAAGTAACTGCCGCATCTGCTATTTTAAAAGATTTCGTTTCTCTGTATAACTCAACAGCAGTACAAAAATTATTAAAAGAAGACGCTATTATAATTGGTAATTGCAACTGTGATGAATTTGCCATGGGTAGCACCAATGAAAATTCAGTATATGGCAAAACACTAAATGCATTAGATGAAACCAAAGTACCTGGCGGCTCTTCCGGTGGTTCTGCAGTAGCTGTGCAAGCTGCGCTTTGTATGGTAAGCCTTGGCAGCGACACAGGTGGCTCAGTAAGGCAGCCAGCAGATTTTTGCGGTATAACAGGTATTAAGCCTTCATATGGAGTTATTTCAAGACATGGCCTCGTAGCTTATGCTTCTTCATTCGACCAAATTGGAATCTTTTCCAATAATATAGAAGATGCTGCGAAAGTGCTGGAGGTAATAAATGGCTCGGATGTATATGACAGTACCGTAAAGCAGCAAGAGCAACGGTCAATTTCATTTTCTCCTCAAACAATAATAGACAAAGATGTTAAATATCGGGTTGCTTTATTAAAGAATGCTTTTGAACATCAAAGTTTAGATAACGAAATAAAAAAAAATATTTACAGCCTGGCAAACACTTTAAAGAAAGACGGCCACGAAATAAATGAAATAGATTTTAACCTTATCGATTTTATTGTTCCTGCATATTATGTGCTAACTACTGCTGAAGCTTCGAGTAACCTTTCCCGTTATGATGGTGTAAGGTATGGTTATCGATATGAAAATAATAGCAAAGATCTCTCTTCTTTTTATAAAAAAACACGCAGTAAAGGTTTTGGAAAAGAAGTGAAAAGAAGGATAATGTTGGGCACCTTTGTTTTAAGCGAAGGGTATTACGATGCATACTTTACAAAGGCGCAACAAATAAGAAGATTATTGGTAAACCAAACAAAAGAAATATTTAAAAAATATGATGCTTTAATATTGCCTACAGTTCCTACAACTGCTTTTGAAACAGGAAGCATGCAAAAAGATCCTATTGCGATGTACCTGGCCGATATATATACAGTCTACGCAAATCTTACGGGAACTCCTGCAATTTCGCTACCATTATTTAAACATACTAACGGTATGCCCTTTGGCTTGCAGGTGATTACTAATAATTACGATGAACTAACTTTACTTGAGTTTTCAAATATGCTAATGAATAAATACAAAACATATTAAAAACAGTGAAGAAATATTACCGGATATTGATTTTGCTGATAATTATACAAGTGAGTTTTTCCAATGTCTCACTTGCGCATAAAGTCTTTTACCAGTTGACTCCGGATACCGCTATACTAGATGAAAGTAAAGAAGACAAAGCAATTGATGAAGCAATAAATTCACCTAAGCCACCGGACAAAGAAAAAGTTAAGTATTTCAACCAGGTAACAAAATATGGCTTTAAAGATCTTTTTAAAAATTACTCCTATAATCCTGCAATTCCTTATTCGTCCCAGGTAAGTCCTTATGCGGAAACTTATATGCAGGATTATCTTAAAGCTCATGGAAAATATCTTGAGCAAATGAAATCAACTGCTTTGCCTTATTTTAATTTAATTGACGGCATACTTATTCGGTATGGATTACCAAAAGAATT
>Ga0068852_100001051_pt1 | contig 18196 bp, 17 predicted proteins | sample KBSCornC22_FD_66594 | JGI IMG/M metagenome (GOLD analysis project Ga0068852, IMG submission 66594) | Corn rhizosphere microbial communities from Kellogg Biological Station, Michigan, USA - KBS Corn C2-2 | ecosystem: Host-associated > Plants > Roots > Rhizosphere > Soil ... | reverse complement strand
ACGGTGCTGGACAGCAGCGGCAATCCATCGTCTGTCAGTACGGATGAGGCGGAAGTGGTCTTTATTTCCATGAAATGATAAAAAAAATTGTATGAACATATATATAAGAACAACATTGGCCGCTGTCCTGGTACTTGCGTACGCTGCCTGTAAGAAGCCGGACCTGGCCGGAATGAATTCCACCGGGGAGGGTCTGGTGCCCTTCTCCCTGCAGTCACCTTCATCCGGAACTTCCGTGGTGCTGAATGCAGCAACCCCTGCGGCCACGATTGATTTCACCTGGACGGCGTCCACGCCGGGACTGCACACGCCTCCGACGTACAAGTGGGTGGCTGCGTTGAAGACGGGCTCTGTAGATACGCCGCTGGTGGCCATCGCGGCAGGCAACAATGGGTTGGATACAAAGCTTTCACTCAGCTATCAGCGGCTGGACAGCGCCCTCAAGGCGGCCGGCATTGCCGCGGGCGCACAGACGAGCCTCCAGTGGAGCATCCTGGCGGACAACGGTTCCACCAAGCTGCTGGCCCAGAATACCTACAATATAACGGTGACCCGCATGCAGGATGGGGCTTCTCCCTTTGTGCTGCTGGGGCCTTCGTCCACCACTTCCTCGATGGTGATCAATCCGGGCTCTACGACAGACACGCTCCGGTTTAACTGGACCCGGTCGGTAGCAGCGGGCGCCGGTACGGTGACATATAAGGTGTGGTTCTACAAAGATGACGCCTCCTCGACGCCGGTGTTTTCCATATCTTCCAACAGTGGCGGGAAGGATTCCGTGCTCAGCATGGCCTATGCCCAGTTCTCGGACTCGCTGAATGCGCATGGCATGACGGATGTATCGCAGCTGTCTCAATTGAAGTGGACGGTGGCTGCGACCAGCGGCAGCTGGAATCAATGGAGCAGCTATGTCAATCAGCTGTATGTGTTACGGGAGATCGATCTGTTTTTGGCGGGCAGCTTCCAAAGCACGCAATGGGATCCTCCTTCGGGTATTCAAATGATCGGGGATAATCGTTCAGGACTGCAAAACAAAATGTACTGGATCTATATCTATCTGCCTGCCGGTACGCAATTCAAGATCACACAGGGCCGGTCATGGGATGTCAACTTCGGAGGCGATGGCGCGGGCAATCTTGTTCCGGGCGGTACCAATTTCTCGGTGACCAATGCCGGCGTTTACCGTATCTCGGCCAATATCGACACGAAGACATACGATATCAGCGCGGGCCGGATGGGTTTTGTGGGTGGCGCGGTAACGAATGTCGGCTGGAATCCTCCCAGCGTGTTCCCCACGTCGCAGATGCATTTTACAGGCACCAATCAGTTCATGGGTATCTATAGCTTTACCGCCGACGGCTGGAAGATGATCGATGGGGACCATTGGAATGATGGCTCCAATACGGTGGCCGAGGTGCGGAGCTATGGATCGACGAACGGCAGCACCCTGGTTGTCAATGCGGACAATATGCCCAATATTCCTTCCGCCGATATTTACCGGGTCACCTGGGATGGATCGGATGCGAAGAACCTGAAATATACGTCACGGCCCTGGCATATGTATCTTATCGGCAGCGCAACAGCCGGTGGATGGGACAACAGCAATGCGGCCCTTCCGGAACTGACCTATCAGGGTAATGGCGTCTGGAAGATCACGGGCGTCACGCTAACCGGTGGCCAGGAGTTCAAGTTCCTTATGGTAAAGGGCACCTGGGATTACAATTATGGTGGCACGGACCCCAGCACCAATGCACTTGCAGGGGGTAATATACAGGAGGGTGGCGGTAACATACAGGTGCCCACGACAGGTACTTACACTGTGACCATCGATGAATATAACAGGACATATACAGTTCAGTAAAAAAACAAGACCATGAGATCACTGCCCGTACTACTGCTGACCCTTCTGATGCAGGTCCCGGGTTTCGCCCAGCTGCTGACGCCTACCCCGCCCTTCCCGGCGGATACGGGAACGGTGACGATAGTCGTGGATTGTTCGAAGGGCAATCAGGGGTTGTTCAATTATGCGAACACGAGCGACGTATATGTGCATACGGGCGTGATCACCAATCTCAGCACGGGCCAGGCAGACTGGCGGTATGTGAAGTTCAACCAGAATTTCAACCAGCCAAATCCTGCGCTGGCCGCCACCTATCTGGGCAATAACAAGTATTCATTCACCATCCCCGGCATAAGGGCTTACTATGGAGTGCCTGCCGGGGAAACTATACTGCGGGTGGCGATCCTTTTCCGCAGTGGAGATGGGTCCAGGGTGGAAAGGAACAGCGATGGGTCGGACATGTATGTGCAGGTGTATGACAACAGCAGTCTGGCGGCGCGATTTGTGCTGCCACCCTACCAGCCGAAATATACACCTGTGCCGGAACCTGTCAACAAGGCCGTGGGAGACACGTTGGGCGTAAGCTATGTTTCGAACAGGCCGGCGTCGCTGAAGCTGTATTTCAATGGGGCGTTGGTAGCTTCGGCTGTGGGGGCGACGACTCTATCCTATACGCTGCATGTGGTTGCGGCGGGAGCGCAGCGGGTGATCGCCGTTGCCGATGACGGTACGACCTCTCATTCGGACACGCTGAGCTTTTTTGTATCCGGTGCAGTAAATATTGCGCCCATTCCTGCGGGGATGAAGGAGGGTATCAACTATCCTCCCGGAGACACTTCGGCGGTGCTGGTGTTATATGCGCCGCATAAGAACAAGGTCCTGGTGGTGGGGGACTTTACCGGATGGGCTCAGCAGACGGGCTATCTTATGAACAGGACGCCTGACAGTAATTTCTATTGGATCACGATCCATGGCCTGACGCCGGGCACGGAATACGCTTACCAGTATGTTGTGGACGATACGCTGACGGTGGCGGATTACAATACAGAAAAGGTGCTGGATAAGGATGTCGATCCTGGCATTTCGGCCGGTACATATCCCGGACTGAAGGCTTTTCCGGCCCAGGCTGCGGGTAGTCTTGCGAGTGTGCTGCAGACGGGGCGGCCTGTTTATACATGGCAGGTAAACAATTTCCAGCGACCGGACAAAAAAACACTTGTGATCTATGAGCTGCTGGTCCGGGACTTCACGTCGGCGGGTAATTGGAAGGCATTGCAGGATACGCTGGGTTATCTGAAGCATCTCGGCGTGAATGCCATCGAGGTAATGCCGTTTAACAATTTCGAGGGGGGCAGCAGCTGGGGTTATAATCCTAATTTCTATTTCGCGCCGGACAAAGTGTATGGGACGGAGACGGCGCTGAAGCAGTTTATCGATGCCTGTCATCAGCAGGGCATGGCCGTCATTATGGACATGGTGCTGAACCATAGCTTTGGCAGCAGTCCCATGGTGCAGCTTTATTTCGACAATGCGAAGGGCGTGCCGGCGCCGGACAATCCCTGGTTCAATCAATACCCTACGCACGCCTTTAATGTGGGATACCAATTCAATCATGAGAGCGCTGCTACCCGCACTTTTACACAGCGGGTGATAGCGTACTGGCTGAACAATTACCATATCGATGGTTACCGGTTTGACCTGGCCAAAGGGTTTACGCAAAAACGCACCTGCGACGCCCTGGGGAATAACTGTGATGTAGCGGCCTGGGGGCATTATGACAGCAGCAGGGTTGCTATCTGGGATACCATTTATAATCAGCTGCAGACTATCTCTCCCGGCAGCTATTGTATCCTGGAGATGTTTGCCGACAATGATGAGGAGAAGGTGGAGGCGGGTCATGGCATGATGCTCTGGGGCAATCTGAACGACAATTTTGGGCAGGCTACCATGGGTTATTCAACAGCCTCGCCCAGCGGCAATACCTGGGATCTCAGCGGAGGCGTCTATACCAATCCTGGCTGGGATCAGCCGGGGCGGGTTGTTTACCAGGAGAGCCATGATGAAGAGCGGCTGATGTATAAGAATGAGCAGTACGGCAACAGCAGCGGTTCTTATAATGTAAAGGATATTCCTACCGGACTGGCGCGTAACGGGATGGCGGCCGCCTTTTGGGCGATGCTGCCGGGTCCAAAGATGTTATGGGAGTTCGGGGAGCTGGGGTTTGACTATTCCATCAATCGTTGTGAGGATGGCACGATCAATAACAATTGCCGTACGGCTGCCAAGCCTTTGGGCTGGTCCTGGCTGTCGGACAGCCCGCGGTTGAAGCTTCATAATGTCTATGCTGCGATGCTAAAGCTGCGTGTGCTGTACCCTCAGCTGGCCCTTCCGTCTGCTTTCAATGCCAGCCTCATGGGGGCGGTTAAAACATTGACAGCGGTGACGGACAGCATCAGCGTTGCGATGATCGGCAATTTCGATGTCATTTCGGCCAATACGACCCTCACATTTCCAGCGGCAGGCACCTGGTACAATTACCTCACCGGTGAGGCTTACAATGCTACCAGCGGTCCGCAGTCCTTCTCGCTGGCGCCGGGGGATTTCCGGGTGTTTGTCAATAAGAATCTCTCGGGCAATGTGGCGACGGCTACGGGGGATGTCACTTATGCCCGCAATCCTTTTGGGATCCGTGTCTATCCAAACCCTGTGGAGGGTGGTAATTCTACGGTGGAGTACCAGCTGCCGGAGTATGGGAAGACCTATGTATCCGTGCTGAACCTGGTGGGACAGAACCTGGCGACGGCGGAGCTGGGGGCCCAGCCGGCGGGGAAGTACAGTCTGACGCTGGATCAGCTGCATTTGAACGTATCTTCTTTGGCGGGGGGATACTATGTGTTGCGTATCGTAAGCAAGCAGCAAAGCTCACAGGCGCCGTTTTTGATCGGGAGGAGGTAGGATGCAACGGAGAGACAGGAGCTCTTGTCAAACGGAGAAATGAACCTATGATCAAGTCCCTCCTTTCTGTAGGTTTGCTGCTCCTTGTCCTGCTGCCGGGGTGCGGTAAAAGCCATTCGCCGCAGCCGGGTCTGACAGGGCGATGGCGGTTCGACGATGCTGTCAGCGTCAATCCCGGCTGGGTCGTAGATTATGCCACCGGAGGGGTTCTGGAGCTGCGTTCGGACAGCACATATACTCAAACGGCCCCATGGGGAACGATCGTCTCAGGCACGTATAGCACTGCTGTTTCCAACACTGGCACTGTCTCACATTCCTTCCTCTACCTTAAGATTACCGATAGCAGTACCGTTTCCCCGTTTGAGATGCAGCTGAACGATCTGAGATTAACATTGACCGGAAAGTATGCTATCGAGCATTATCACAAACTATAACCCGCATCATGAGACATATCATAAATCTTCTGGTCATAGTGGCCGTTGCCCTTTCTGCTACGACAGCCTGTAGCAAGGGACATTCCGGGCCTTCTGGAATTTCGGGCCTGACGGGGAGATGGCGTGAGCTTTCCACCAGCGGCGGCATCGGGGGCCAGACGATACGATACGACAACGAGATGCGCATTCTCCAACTGAATGAGGATAGTACGTGGAGTGTCTGGTTCAACGGGGCGTTTGGGCAATCTGGCGTTTATAGCCTTTCCACGATGACAAATGGCAATCTGACTGACACGCTGATCATCTTCAGGGACAATACTACCGGCTATCCCCACCGGCAGCTGTTACAAAGGATTGACGAGCACCTGTTCCTTGGAGACATTGACATTTCAGATGGATATACCTCTTCCTATATCCGGTGGCCGGCCGTGTTCCCGCAATAAAAATTTATTGTCTCCGGTGTCTGGGACGTTCCGCAAAAACCTCAATGATCATTGCACGTCCTTTTGATGATCGATGATAAATTGGATAATCTCTTCCAATGGCTTGTCGATGCGGCTAATGGCGTCGTTGATATCGTCGCGGCTAACCTGGGCGGCAAAAGAGGGGGTCTTTAGCTTTTTCAGGATGCTTTTTACGTCCATGCCTTCATAGCGGGTCGGGCGGATGAGGGCGGCGGCGTGGACAAAACCGGACAGCTCGTCGAAGACGTAGATCATTCTGTCCATGGTATTGTTGGGTTCCACGCCAAAATAACCGGGGCCATGGGAGGCGATGCAGTGGATTACTTCGGGATCGACATTCAATGCTTCCAGCTTTTCGATGATGATGCGGCAATGGGCTTCGGGATATTTTTCCCAGTCGGCGTCGTGCAGGAGTCCGGCCTGCTCCCATTTGCGGGCTGTCAGCTCGTCGGCGCCTTCTCTTTCCAGGGCCCAGGCTTTCATGACGGCGGCTACCTGCTTCATGTGCAGGCGGAGCCGTTCGTTGGGGACCCATTCGTTGAGGAGGGTCGTGGCTTCTTCCCGGGACAATAATTTACCTGTGTTGGCCGGGTCGCCGAAGCTGCTGCGTCCCAGTGCGAGAATAGGAGAGGACATGTGTGGTCTTTTGGGCAAATTAATGCAACGTCCCCGAGGAAAAAAATGTCAAAAGGGGAAACCTCCACATATGAGATCTTTTTTTCACGAGCCGCCAGGGGCGGGTCGTCCGATAGGACAGGCTTTAGCGATATGTGGGCTTGCTGTACTGCTGATGGTATCCTGTAGCAAGGATGCGATCAATCATAAAATAGAGGGGGATTGGAAACTGGTTGCTTACTCAGGCTCCATCATGATGGTCTATACGATCTATGGGACACCCCAGTATCTGTCCCTGAACCATGATCATACCTATACATTGCGGTTTAATGACTCGCTGGTCTCTTCGGGCATCTATCATGTGGATAATCCTATTGGGACACCGCGCGTCTCTCTTTATTTTTCCGACCGGCGTTATTCGGATGGGTATACGGCCGGATGGAGCGGCGACAGTCTGGTGCTGGTCTGGAGAGGGGCTTTTCTTAACTCGGGGCGGCCGGTGATGAAGTATGTGAGGAGGTGAGAGTTTTTTCCTGTCAAAATTTTTATTGTAAATCAACCTATTATGAAGGGGCGCTGAAAAATTAGTGCCCTTTTTCTTTGGAACATCGCCCGAATTCGTCCTACCTTTGCACTCCTTTCCAAAGGTGGCCTGCCGGCTGCCGGGTTGAAGGGCCTTTCAATGCCGCCGGGATAGCGACGGCTTCATGTAAAATAAATAAGACAATGAGCAAATTACATTTCACCACCAAACATGCGAACGAGGCTACCGTTAAACGCGACTGGTATGTTGTGGACGGTACTAATCAAACCGTAGGTCGCGTGTGTTCCAAGATTGCCGCTGTACTGCGGGGTAAGAACAAAGCCTACTACACTCCTCATGTAGACTGCGGAGATTACATCATTTTTATCAATGCCGACAAGGTTAAATTCTCCGGTGACAAGCTGGAAGACAAGATCTACATTAACTTCTCCGGCTACCCTGGAGGCAAGAAGGAAGAATCTGCCAAGAGCCTTCTGAAACGCCGTCCGGAAGCTGTGATCGAAAGGGCTGTAAAGGGTATGCTCCCTAAGAATCGCCTGGGTCGCAAGATGGTCAAGAAATTATTCGTGTATGCAGGCGCCGAGCATCCGCACACTGCACAGCAACCCAAAACATTAACCTTCTAATTTTTCAGATAAATGGAAAAGCAAAAAAATGCAGTTGGTCGCCGTAAAGAGGCTGTAACCCGTGTGTTCCTTAGCAAGGGCGAAGGCAAGATCACGATCAATGACAAGGATTATAAACAATATTTCTCTCTGGTATATCTCCAGAACCAGGTAGAGCTTCCCCTGAAGACGGTGCAGCTGGCTGATAAGTACGATGTAAAGATCAATGCTGCCGGTGGTGGTATGAAGGGTCAGGCTGAGGCCTGCAAGCTGGGTATTGCCCGTGCGCTGTTGGAGGTCAATGCTGAGTTCCGCCCTGCTCTGAAGGCTGCCGGTCTCCTGCGTCGTGACCCCAGGTCTGTTGAACGTAAGAAGCCAGGTCGTAAGAAAGCCAGAAGAAGCTACCAGTTCAGCAAACGTTAACAATCTGCCCAACCAAGGCGGCCCTTGTGTCTGCCGGGCGCAAATAAATCGATCACCTAAAACTTCCGGCCGGCTGGTCTTCGGACGGCCGGAAGCCCAAAATAAACAAAATGGAAAATAACACTTCATTACAACAGCAACTCCTTGAAGCCGGTGTCCACTTCGGTCACCTGCGTAAGAAGTGGAATCCCAAGATGCTGCCTTACATTTTTGCTGAAAAGAAAGGCATCCATATCATCGACCTGAACAAGACTACCGAGAGCCTGCAGGAAGCAGCGGCAGCTCTGAAGCAGATTGCCAAGAGTGGTAAGAAGATCATGTTCGTCGGCACGAAGAAACAGGCTAAAGAGATCGTTACCGAGTCCGCCAGAAAGGTGAATATGCCTTTTGTGACCGAGCGCTGGCTGGGTGGCATGCTGACCAACTTCAATACGGTGCGTAAGAGCGTGAAGAAGATGCAGAGCATCGAAAAAATGCTGAATGACGGTACTTTCGACAGCATCACCAAGAAGGAGCGTCTGACGCTGGCCCGCGATAAGGACAAAATGGAGAAGGTGTTGGGTGGTATCGCTCAGCTGGGACGTGTACCTGCTGCCCTCTTCATCGTAGACATCGGTCACGAGCACATTGCGCTGGCAGAGGCCAAACGCCTGGGTATTTCCACCTTCGGCATGGTAGATACCAACTGCGATCCCAATAAAGTAGATTTTGCCATTCCTTCGAATGACGATGCTACCAAGTCCATCGCCATCATCGTTGGTTATGTTGCTGCTGCCATCGCTGAGGGCCTGGCTGAAAGGCAGGCTGCCAAGGAAGAGGATGTGGAAGAGACGGGCGGTGATGAGAATGAAAGGAAAGCAGCCCGTCTGCAGGCAGAGGCAGAAAATGAGGCAGCTCGTGCACGTGGAGAGAAAGTGAAAGGCAGCAGCCAGCCCAAGCGCAGGATACCGAACTCCGGTCCTCGTCGTACAGGCGCGTCTCGCTAGGTCATCGCCTGCAGCCGGCAGGCAATCAAATATGAGCTTGATGTACCGCAAGTACATCTCAAATAAAATTTTTTAAACTTATACTATATGTCAACTGCAACTATAACAGCAGCCGATATCAATAAGCTGCGCCAGACAACGGGCGCCGGCATGATGGATTGCCGTAAGGCCCTGGTAGAAAGCGATGGCGATTTTGAAAAGGCTATCGACTACCTGCGTAAAAAGGGACAAAAAGTTGCTGCCCTTCGCAGCGACCGTGAGGCTAAGGAAGGTGTCATCATTGCTACCACTACTGCTGACAATAAGACGGGGTTTATTGTTACCCTGGCTTGTGAAACGGACTTCGTGGCGAAGAATGCAGATTTTATCGCATTTGCGCAAAGCATCGTTGCAGTAGCGCTGAAAAATAACGTAAAGTCCCTGGAAGAGCTGCTGGCTGCTCAGCTGGATGGCGCAGCAGTATCCGACAAGATCAACGACCAGGTTGCCAAAATTGGCGAAAAGGTACAGCTCGCCCGTTTCGAAAGAGTAGATGCGGAAGGTGTAGCCGCCTATATCCATGGCGCCTATCGCATGGGCGTTCTGGTAGGGTTGACAAAGAACACTCCTGCTGTGCTGGAAGCCGGTAAGGACCTGGCCATGCAGATCGCAGCTATGAATCCCGTAGCCGTAGATCCCGACAGCGTTCCTGCCGATGTCGTAGCCCGGGAAAAAGCCATCGTGACCGAGCAGATCAAGAATGATCCGAAAATGGCCGGCAAGCCTGATGAGATGATCGACAAGATCGCCGTTGGCAAGCTGAATGCTTTTTTCAAAGAAAATACCCTCACTGCACAGGCATTTGTAAAGGATGCTTCCAAGACGGTAGGAGATTACCTGAAAGGTGTGGATGCGGCCGTAAAGGTTACGCAATTCAAAAGAGTTCAACTTGGATAAATAAATTAAAGGGGGCTTCGGCCTCCTTTTTATTTGCAAAGAAAGGCCACAGGCCTTTCCCAAGACATTATGCGGGCAAAGAGCGGCACGCATTTTTTTCTGGAAGTGACGCTCCTTTGCCTATATTTGTGGCCCAGGAACCGACCCTGTCGGTTTGTCCGACCAATTCCGAACAATTAAGATCATCCGACATGGTGCCTAAGTACAAGCGTATTCTACTGAAATTATCCGGCGAAGCATTGATGGGAGATAAAAGTTTTGGGTTTGATAATGCTGTCATCGCCCAATACGCAAAGGATATCAAAAGCATCGTAGAACTGGGAGTACAGGTAGCCATCGTCATCGGTGGAGGAAATATCTACCGTGGGATGAATGAGGCAGAGACGGGTATTGAACGGGCGCATGGCGATTATATGGGCATGCTTGCCACGGTGATCAACGGAATGGCCATGCAGGCAGGGTTGGAAAAGATCGGCGTATACACCCGACTGCAGAGCGCCATCAAGATGGAGCAGATCGCGGAACCTTATATCCGCAGAAGGGCCATCCGCCACGTAGAAAAGGGCCGCGTTGTAATTTTTGGTGCGGGTACTGGTAATCCTTATTTCACAACCGATACGGCCGGCTCGCTCCGCGCCATCGAAATAAATGCAGAGGTCATTCTGAAGGGTACGCGTGTAGACGGTATCTATACTGCAGATCCGGAAAAAGACCCTTCCGCTAAAAAGTTCAGCAGCATCACATTCCAGGAATGCATTTCCAAAAACCTGCGGGTGATGGACATGACTGCCTTTACACTGTGTATGGAAAACCAGCTGCCCATTATTGTCTTCGATATGAACAAACCTGGAAATCTGCTCCGGGTGGTGAGGGGTGAGAAGGTTGGAACCCTGGTAAAAGACTGATTGTGTGAAGCTTGCGAAAAATGACAAATCCATTTGCTTATCTGAGCAAAGCATTGTAATTTAATGGCTTATCGCCACCTAAGACACCGCCGAAGTGCGGTTCGTCCGAAAGAACAAACATATTCCAGGTGGTTTTTTAGTGCTTCCCTCTAATAAGGCGAATCCCCATGGTTCGTCGTTCGTCCAGGTGCTTCGAAGACCTGTGACCGTTGAAGATACTCCCTTGAAAAACATGGTATAACTTTTTATCTATTCATCCCTGAAAGCCAATGTGTGTATTTTTTGGTAACCAATAGTTCCCTACCGTTATGAACGCCTTAAACAATCTGGACATCATTTTAGGATTTCAGCTGACCATGGGTCTGCCTGAAGTCATTATTGGAGTGCTGGGGGCCCTTATCCTTGGCTTCACCATTCATTTTTTCTGGAATTCCAAAAAGAGTCTTCGCATCAGCGATCCCTCTGCCAATGCCGGCATCAGCGATAACGACAACTGGAAGCTGAAGTATTACAATGATATGGACATGCAGGAAAGGGCACAGCAGCTGTTGCGCGAAAAGCTTACGCAATCCCAGGAAAGCGAGCAGATACTTGCTATCGAGCTGGAAGAGACACGTAAAGAGATAGAGAGCCTTCGCAGGGAGCTGGAAGAGACAAGGACCGAGCTGGATGATGCCGAATACCGAGTTACCAAAGTTTCGGAACAGCATGCGCAGGCGACGGCCAGCGCCGCAGCGGTAGCTGCTGATCCGGCCAATGCTTATCTTGCCCAGCTAAGGGCTGCACAGGAGAAGCTGCTGGAGCATAACAACAGCATCGCCCGTCTGCTGGAGCAGACAGAGCTGTTGGGTCAGGCGGAGAGAAAGATCATGGATCTCCAGGTAAAGAATGAAGAGCTGACGGACGAGCTTCGGCAGTCCCAACAGCTGATCGTAGAGAAGGAGAGTGAGATCGGGTACCTCCGTCATCAGAAAAAGCTGGCGGAAGAAATGAGCCTTCGTCTCGACAAAGCGTATGAAGAATATAATTCCCTTCAGGAGAAGCTGGTGAAGCTGCAGACCTATATCACCCAACCTTATAAGAAAACCGCCGACTACGACGAACTTAAGGAGGCCTATTTCAAGATGGGGAAAGAGCACGATGAGATGAAGCTGCGTCATATTTCCCTGAGGGAAGAAAACCAGCGTCTGACACGAATCCTGGCTGATACGGAAGAGAAGCTGAAGGAAGCTAATTTTCAACGTCAGCAGTTCCAGAAGCGGGCTGCGTTCCTGGAAGAGCTCAACCATGATCTACAGGAGATCTCCGAACATAATAAAAAAATTGAAAGTCAATTGCGTCGTGTCTCCGACATGGAGGCTCTTTTGGCCCGGATCACGGGCTCCGGGGGTGATGAAATGCCTAAATAAATGATTTACCTTCGTGGATGTTATGTCATCCAATATAGCCGATATTAGAAAAGACTACAAGCTGCAATCTTTGTCCGAAAAAGACGCTTTGCCGGACCCTTTCGCCCAATTTGAGAAATGGTGGAAAGAAGCGCTCGACTCCCATATCGATGAGGTCAATGCTATGACGCTTGCTACGGCTTCGGCGGATGGCATGCCTGATGCGCGTATCGTATTACTGAAAGGTTTCGATACGCAGGGATTTACCTTCTTTACCAATTACAGCAGCGCCAAAGGAAATGAGCTGTTGGAGAATCCGCGTGCCAGTCTTGTCTTTTTCTGGAAGGAGCTGGAGAGGCAGGTGCGTATCAGCGGGCTGGTGGTAATGGTCAGTGCGGCGGAAAGCGATGCTTATTTCAACAGCCGGCCGGAAGGCAGCCGTATTGGGGCCTGGGCTTCGCCTCAGAGTGAATTCATCGAAAACCGTGAATGGCTGGAAGAAAATGAAAGAAAGATGAGGGAGCAGTTTCCGGATGGGCTCATCGAGCGTCCTTCACATTGGGGGGGCTATCGGGTCAGGCCAACCAGGGTAGAATTCTGGCAGGGGCGTCCCAACAGGCTGCACGACAGAATCCTTTATAGTCTGGAAAAAACGGGTAGATGGAAGATCGGGCGACTGGCGCCGTAGACACCAGCCCCCGTCCATATGCAAACGGACCGGAGGTTCGTGCCCGAAGGAGACATTGGATTTTTCCGGCGCACGGATTACATTTATCAGAGAATCTGTGCGCCGGACATTTATTTGCCTTCTTTCTTCGCAGGCGCTGATTTTTTAGCAGGCTTTGCAGGGCGGCTTTTGCCATAAGAGCCTTTGAATATCTTTCCTTTCTTGGTTTTTTTATCTCCTCTTCCCATTTGATTTACTTTTTGGAGCGCGTGGAATGTGCGCTATATTTCTGATGTCTGATAAGCGGACAGCGGGTCCGTTGTGAAACTAAGAAAAGCTCCGGTACCCTGCCATGACGCCTGATATCGGAGCTGCGAGCCACCGGAGGCGGCCCTGGTCAGTTGTGCCGGTTATAATTTAGCAGACAGCTCTTTACCTGCCTTGAACTTAGCTACTTTCTTGGCTTTGATCTTGATAACAGCGCCAGTCTGAGGATTGCGTCCGTTACGGGCGGCTCTCTTGGATACAGAAAAAGTACCGAAGCCTACCAGCGTAACTTTTCCGCCGCCTTTCAGCGTTTTGGTAACTGCTTCAACGAAGGAATCCAGGGAAGTATTTGCCTGTGTTTTTGTGATGCCTGCATCATCGGCGATCTTTGCGATCAATTCAGCTTTGTTCATAGTGTAATTTTTTTTTGTAATTAGCTGCAACAAATATACCCGCTTTTTGAATCCAACAAAATTTTTTTAAACTTTCCGGAGGTGAGCTTAGCCGTCTCTAAACCGCGTGGGACAAGGATTAGACGGGATCGGCCTTCGTAGAATTCCTATGGCAAACTTACGCCCGATGGCTGAAACCCTTGTCAGTTCTATGTTTCACGGCCATGGGCTGAAATCCTTTGCGGGCAAGGATTTGAAAAGAATTTACAATAAATTTCAATTCCCCCGACTTTTTTTAATTCTTTTCCACAAATAGTGCACAACAACCTGTTGCCAGGCGAAGCGCCTGCGGCGCTTGCTTTTTCACGGACGCTAACGGATTGAGGCCTTCGTCGGAGCTCCGAGCACTCGCTCCTCCTCGGTCGTAACCTTCGATGTAGGCTCGGTTACAGACAAAACGCCTGTGGCGTTTTAGAGTTCCGAAGTCATCAGCGTTCGGAAAGCGATGAACCTATCTCCCCATTTATCCCAGGCGGCCCGTTGCAGGCCTGGGGCGAACCCGATGATGAATTGCTCGTACCGTTGGAGGTTGGTGGTAATGTATTGTACTATAAATGTGGGTCCTTCTTCTTCATCCTGGTCCAACAGGCGGAACATCCGCGAGTCATCGAAAAGCCCTGTCTCCATGTGACGGACAATATGTTCCTCCTTTTGCCAGAGGAGCCATTTTTCCAGGATGCTCCACCGTATTTTGTAAGTGACGTTATAGACGATCATTTCAATTCTTCTTTTTAGAAGCTACTGGCGGTGCTGGATGGACTTCAGCATGTTTAAACATAGCCAGATCAGCAGGAACAGCACCACTATAATAGCGGCCCAAAGATATACTCCTTTATAGTCTTTTGGCGGCTTTGAGGGAGCTAAAGGATGGATATTGGTGGGTGTGAACGGGCCGGGCATGAGCGCCGCGGGCTCCCGGCTCACGGTGTCGACGAAATATCTGAGGTCATATTTTGGCGCGAGCGCATGCTTATCTCCTGCCAGCAGCTCATATTTTCCCGGCTCCAGCCAGGTGAGCAGATATCGCTGCTTCTGACTGGCTTCAACCTTGTCCAGGACCAGCGGGGCATTGTCTTCGTTATCGATGTCCAGCAACAATGATCGCGACTTAACGGGATCTATGTCTATCGTGAGGTTGTCGGGTGTGAGGATGAGACTCGCTCGGTTCATTTCTCCCTCGTTGTCGAATAAAAAAGCTGACCTGTTGAAGAATCGCGGACTTTTGATGTACACTTTAACCTGCTCCACAAGGTATGGTTCCGGGAAATTAAGGTTAATGTAGCTATGATGATTGCTGCTGTCTTTTTGGGTGATCACGGGGGATGGTACGGGCCGGTAGCGCTGAACGCCGGTGTGCTTTGTAACGACACCTGCGCGAACTATGTTCAGGGGCAATACGCCCTTGTCTTCTTGTGTGATCTTGAAATAGTGATAATTGCTTTTAGGGAAAGCTAAAATCATTTCATGATAGGGCAAACCGGAGGAAGGGAACGAAACCTGGATATGCTCCCTGATGGCGAACCATTTCTGGCCATCATTGCTGCCACTGAGGGTCCAGTTGCGGATGGTGGCGCTTGGACTTATTTGCAACAGCAGAGAATCGATAGCCGTACCGGACCAGTTGCCTATCCGTATGTCTCCCACGCTATCATCTTTTTGTACGGGCAGAATGGGGAACTCAATGAAACTTTCTCCGTGATAGGTGGGGAAGTCCGTCTTGAGCACATATGGAATAAAAGTTCCGGCCGTCACATTCCCGGACTCGCCTGGCCAGACGCCAGCGTGGGAGATACGAATGTCGGAAAGATTTTCATTGCATTTGGCCAGCACTTCGGGGGTGAGGATGACTCTGTAGAACCCTGCCTGGCTGATGATGTCCAGTGGCGCCTTGTAAGCGAAAGAGTCTTGGGCGTGCCCCTTCATCCGTCCCTGATCCTGTGCCTGCGCTGGAAGGACGAGCCATGCCGCCGCCGCCAGCAGCGCTATTTTAAGCAGATCTTTTCTCTTCATCTTCGATAATGATTTTTTTCAATCGTTGGTACATAAAGCTAACCACTAACAACAGGACGCCCAGACAGAAGAAGGCGGCTATCTTTCCCGCGACAGGAATGTTACGGATGTCGATGAGGAAGAGCTTGAGCAGTGTAATGGAGAACAGGACCAGCGATATGATGCGCAGGGGCTTGAATTTGTTACGCATGCCCAGCCACATGAATGCGAAGGAGGACAATCCCCATAAGATGGGTAATCCCGTCCGGATGTATATCCCGTCGATGGCGTCGATCGGGTGGGCTTTGTCGTAGAAGATATGATTCACCAGCAGCTCCACTTCCGCGCTGAGGAAGGTTACGATCACGATACATATCAGCCAGCTAAAGGCCTGGGGAGGGAGCATGGGGTCAAGCCTATCTTTTCTCCACCAGGAGATGCACTGGCGGATGATCAGGACCACCAGCAGGGCGCTGACCCAGTGTGCGAGAAAGTGACCCTGGTTGCCATATTGCAGCAGGTTTTCCTGTATCCCGTAGGTGGGTTGGATCATGGCCAGGTACAGAATAATAGAGAGGATGATCAGCGCGGATGTATAGACTGTACCGGTAAACCAGCGTCCCTTGTTCCCCGCAAGCACGATACCATAAGCCCAGAGATATCCGTATAGGACGAGGTACAATGTAGAGAGTCTTGTTCCTGGGTAGAAGTGATCAAATTGATAGGTGATCTCCAACGCGCCGCCTGCGAAGAGAAGGAGGCTGGCGACGATGATCATTACCTGGTTTGCAATGCGCTGGATGCCGGTGGGGGCTGCTGTGCCGGCTGAGGCAGGCTCCGGTCGTCTTCGAAGGATGAATATCATATAACAGCAGGCGGCTGCATACAGGGTAGTCATCAGGCCCTTGTTGAATATGATGGGCAGAGGCCTTTTGTCAAATCTGATGACATATGCCGCGCCCCAGTCCATTACCAGGCTGACCAGCATCGCCACCCATACGAGCAGGGAGGCGATCCCGATGACACGAAGGCCGGATTTACGGCCAAGCCAGTACAGGAGCACGGCTTCGGAAGCCCAGAACAATGTGATATAATGTCCGTGCAGCTGGATAGGGGCGGTGAGCGAAATAAAGGTCAGCGTAATGCCGATGAGCAGATAAAGGATATTGCTATCCACTTTCTTTTTCCGGAAGAGGAAATAGGAAGATGTCAGGTTGAACACGGCCATACAGGCGCTGAACAGGCCCTGGTATTTTGCAAGACCCATGGTCGAAAATAAATACAAGCCGGCGGCAAAATACAGACAGGTATTGGCGAGCAGGATGCCGAAATCGAATGCGATGAATTTTTTATTCTCACGGATGTTGTGTGCGATGTTGATCAAAAAGAAGAGAATGTAGAAGGCGGTGGCGAATGCAAGGGCGCCCTGGTAGGTGGTGGCCGTCGACTGTTCAGGGGGCAGGATGGCCAGCCAGGTGGCAAACAGGATAGCGGTAAATCCAAAGGCCAGGGTGTTCAGTATCCGCCAGGACTTGCGGTAGGAAATAACCAGCAGGCCGGTGTTGAGGATGAGCAGATAGCTAAACAATATCTTATAGTTGCCGCTGCCATTGCTTACCAGGAAGGGCGTTACAAAACCGCCTACCAGCGCGATGACGGCCAACTCCTGCCGATCGTACAGCAGGGACAGGATGACGGCAAATGCCGTGATCACCAGCATGATGATAAAGGACAAGGACTGGCTGAATAGATGGTATTGATGATAAGCCAGCGCTATCGAAAAATAAAAGACGGCAAGGCCGCCGCCTACCAGCACGGAGCTAAAAGCTTTGTAGCTGTTGCGAAGATAATGGGCGATACCTACCAGGATGCCTCCGCAAAGGATCCCGATGCTAACGCGACCTATGGGCCCGATCCATTCATTGTCGATGGCATATTTTACAAAGAACCCGATGGCAAGTACCAGTACACCAATACCAATCTTGCTGACGAGGTTCTCACCGATGAATTTTTCCAGGTCAGGATATTTTTCGAAGAAGCCCGGCGAGGATGGGTGGCGGGGGGCGTCCTGGCTGGTGAAGGGACCGCTGCGGCTGCCCTGGCCGGTGCTGCCGGTGGCAGGGATGGCGTCCTCTTCTCCCAGGGAATGCGAGTACAAAGGGGAATATATATGGGGCTCCGTGATCTCCCTGCCGGGGCGGTATTCCGGCTGGGGGGCGGGTTGAGGTGGCGGTGCGGGTGCTGCCGGTGTTCGAGGCGGTGGTGGGGCCGATGGGGCCTTTGGCGGAACCGATGCAGCCGGTGGAACGGTTGGGACTTGTCCTGGCGAGGGCGTGGGCTTTGAACTTTCGGTAGAAAGTAATGTCAATGTTTTAATCTCTTCCCGCAGACGGGCGATCTCCTGCTGCAGCCTATCGAGTTTTTCGAACCGGCTTCTGAAAGAGAGAACAAAAGCGAGTATGATCAGGAGCAGTAATATGACAAGTATTTCCATGTGCCTCTGGCTTAGCTACTAAAGATAGTCGGCAAATTCCGTAACTGAAAGTGCCTGAACTACTTTTTGGCTGATTCCAGCTCACAGCCGCACAGATCCCCGGGGCCATTGCCCGGGACAGGGTCAGAGGCGAACTGCCATGAAGCTCATGCGCCATATCTACTCCCAGCTATAAGCGGGTCGCCAGCTCCAGGTAGATAGGGCAATGGTCGCTCTGCCGGACGTCCGGGTA
>Ga0068852_100001049_pt1 | contig 18213 bp, 17 predicted proteins | sample KBSCornC22_FD_66594 | JGI IMG/M metagenome (GOLD analysis project Ga0068852, IMG submission 66594) | Corn rhizosphere microbial communities from Kellogg Biological Station, Michigan, USA - KBS Corn C2-2 | ecosystem: Host-associated > Plants > Roots > Rhizosphere > Soil ... | reverse complement strand
TCGCACTTCGCCGATCTCATCCCGGTAGCGGCCAATGCCAGGATGATAGGCGACGACGGCCCGAATCTCGCGGTAACGAGCCGCGGCCAGGAGTGAGATCCACCCGCCGTAACAGAAGCCGACCAGCCCAAAGCCGCCGCCTCTGACGAACGGCTGAATCCTCAGATAGTCCATGCCCACGAGGATATTCTCGATGGCATCGTTGTTGTTGTGGTTCTTATCGATATCCGGGGCATTGTCGGACATGTGGTGAACGACTTCCGGGGCAAGGCCGACGAAACCCGCCAGCGCCAGAGCCGCGCAGGTGTTGGGGATATATTCTTCGGCGATGAGATTTCCCGCAATGACCAGGACTCCGGGGAAGACGCCACTCGCCTTCGGCCGCGCGAGGTATCCGTCAAATGTCGGCTCGCCATTATGCGTGAAGGTGACCTTGCCATGTTCGACGCGGGGGTCGTCCAGGACGCGGGTCGGCGGAGGCCGCAGCTGGCCGGCGTCGGCGTTGCCTAAGGCACCAAAGCCGGCGATGGATGCCGCTCCCGCCTTGAGGAAATCCCTCCGGCCCAAGCCGCAGTCCTTGCCGTCACCGCTGATGCACATGGCTCCCCCTTCCGCTTCGATATGCGCTGTGGCGTGTGGCGTAAACGACGACTGCCCACCGAATCCGCCATCTTCCGCCATTTGCTGGACTGTGATCTGATGTCCAGATCCAGATGAGCTGGTTCCCGCTCTACGACCGCAACCCGCAGACCTTCGTCCCGAACACCATGTTCGCGCAGCCGAGCGACTATCAGGCGGCGACGCAGAGGGTGTTCACCGACGCGGCGGGTACGTGGCTCGGACTGCCGATAGTTCGCTAATCTGTTCCCCGGCGAACGCGCGCGCAGGTAGCAGGGGATCGGGGCCAATTACCGCTTCAGGTACTTTTCGAACCAGTCGACGGTGCGCTCTAGCGCATCGATCTGGTCTTCGCGCTTGAAGAATCCGTGGCCTTCCTCCGGATAAAAGTGCGACTCGACCCTGCGGCCGTTCGCCTTCAGTACCTCGACGACCTTCTCCGCCTGGTCCTTGGTCACGCCCGTGTCATTTTCGCCTTGCAGCACCAGGAGCGGCGCCACCACGTTCTTCATGTAGGTGACGGGACTCGATGCCTCATAAGCGGCCGCGTTTTTCACCGGATCACCGAGGTAACTCTCCAAATATTGCCGATCGGGAAGATCGGTGTGGTGCCATAATTGGCGCCAGTCGATGATTCCATATTCGTCGACCCCGGCGGCCCACAGGTTCGGCGTCTTCGCGAGCGCCATCAAAGTCATGTACCCGCCGTACGACCCTCCCGTGATCCCGATTCGCTTCGGATCCGCATAGCCGGTGTCGATCATGAACTGCCGAGCCGCGACCACGTCCTTCAGGTCGCCACCGCCGAGATCCATGTGGTCCGCTTCCTCGAAGGCGCGGCCATAGCCTGTCGAGCCCCTGAAATTGGGAGCAATGACGATAAAGCCGCGGGACGCGAGCGCCACCGCCGTTCGATTGGGGTTCCAGTTATCGCGCGCCTGATTACTTGGCCCGCCGTGTGGAAAGATGACCGCCGGCGCGCTGCCGTCGCGGGCGAGATTGAACGGCATCCACAAGAGCGCGCTGATCACCGTCCCGTCGTAGCTCTTGTAGTGGACGACCTCCGCCTTCGGGAGGCGCGCCGGATCGATGCTTGCGAGGCCGAGCCGGGTCAGCTGCGTTGCGGCGCCCGTCCTTACGTCCACCGACCAATAATCGAACGGCGTGTTGCTGGACTGATGGCCTGCGACGATGCGTGAGCCATCCGGGGAGAACGCCGTCTGGTCGTCGCTCTCCTCCTCGCTTACGCCATCGTGAAACGCCAGTTCTTCGGCTTTGGCCGAAGCCATGTCGTATGTGTTGGCCGTTACTCTTCCGTCCACATCCTTTGCGAAAATCAGGACTCGGCCGTCCGGCGAGAAGTGGCCGGTCCCCTGCGGCCAGACATCGGGCTCGAGCAGGCGCATCGATTTGTCGCGAAGGTCGAGCAACGCCGCCTGGTGCAGGCCGGCCGCCGATTCGGTCCTCACCGCGACGTAGCGGCCGTCCGGCGAGATATCCGTCGCCAGGTTGTCCTTCTGGGGAGGCGTGAGGCGGGTTTGCGCTCTCGAAGCGACGTCGAGCATCCAAACTTCGGATTGGGTACCGGCCGCATTGATGCGATTGGCGACAATGGACCTGCCGTCGTGCGAAAAAGCCGCTACACTCCACACGTGATCTTTCGTCGCCTCGTGCGTGAGCTGCCGCACTTGCCGGGTCGCAAATTCCATAACTGCAATGTTGACCGCCGATTCGGCTTTAGGCCTGCGCGTGAACGCTAGCAGCGAACCGTCCGGCGAGAAGACGCCATCCTCTTCATCCACATCGGGCGTGTTGGTCAGATCGACGACTGCGCCGCCAGCGGCAGGGGTCGCATAAAGATCGTAAACGTCGGTGCCGCCCTTGTCGGACTGGAAGGCGATCCATTTGCCATCCGGCGAGGCGGTCATTCCGAATTGTCGGTCGTCCGATTGTGTGAGCTGGAACGGAAAACCGCCGTCGGCGGGTACGGTCCAGAGATTGAAGCGGCCAGTAAGGTTCGTGGTGATGGCAACGGCATTCGCGTGGGGGATCCAGATTGCATCATCAATTCCCCCGCGCGTGAAGAATAGATCGGCAATCGGGACTGGGGCAGCTCCGGGAAGCGGTCGCGACACGATGGATTTCGGATCGGTTAGGGCACGCGGCGGCATGCCTTCGACGATCGGCGCGGCCAATGATTGCGCCGCCGAGGCCAACAGGAATGCAGCGGCATAGATAGTGTACCAATTGCGCTTCAACGCCATGTCCCCCCGAAGTCCTCGACGCCTTCTAAGCGAATTTGCGGCGCGGTTTCCGCTTTTTTTCACGCGTCGCGGCCCCTACTTTGGCGGAATCACGACCCCTCATCAGGCAAACCGAAGGAATCCGCCATGCACATTTCCGATGCCGATCGCCGCATTCTGCGCGTGCTACAATCTGAAGGGCGGATTTCCGCGTCGGAACTCGCTCGGCGAATAGGGATGTCGGAAACGTCCTGTTTGCGGCGAATGAAGTCGCTGGAAGAGGCCGGAGTGATCCTGGGCTATCAGGCGATCGTCGATCAGCGCCAGATCGGCTTCTCGATGTCGGCAATCATCATGGTTTCGACCGACCAGAGGACCGAGACCGACCGGAAGGATCTGCTGTCCGCGATCGAGCGCAATCCGCAGATCATCTCCTGTGCCGGCGGCACAGGCAATCACGATTTCATCATCGAGGCGGTCGTCCGCGACATCGACGATCTGTCCGACCTGACTCTTCGAAAGCTGCTTGAACTGCCCAGCGTGACGTCGATCTCCACGTCCGTTGTCGTCAAGTGGATCAAACGAAACGCGCCGCTGCCGGTCTGATGTGCCGTGCTGATGCGCTAAGAGAGGAATGGCAGGAGTGGAGGGACTCGAACCCCCGGCCCTCGGTTTTGGAGACCGATGCTCTACCAGCTGAGCTACACTCCTGTGCCGGACCGCGAGGTAGCCACGCCGAACCTCCTTCGCAACCTTGAACACTCGCCCGCACATCGCTAAGTGACCGCAAGCCCCGCCGGCCGTACAGGCCTCGCGGGGCGCTTTTCTATCCGCAAGAGAGCAGACAAGAAGTGGCGAAAGTCTCCCCCGGCGAATTCATCCGGCAGGTCCGCGCCGAGACCGCGAAGGTCGTATGGCCGACGCGCAAGGAGACGGTCGCGACCGCAATCATGGTGCTGATCATGACCAGCCTGCTCGCTTTCTTCTTCTTCGGCGTCGACGCCGGCTTTTCGACCCTGGTGAGGAAGCTGCTGACCTTCCTCGGCTAGCCATCCTCCCTCTCCCGCTCGCGGGAGAGGGCCGGGGTGAGGGTGCGTTTTGAACGAATGTAAAGACAGGTTTGCTCTATGTCCCGCTGGTACATCATCCACGCTTATTCCGGCTTCGAGAACAAGGTCCGCGACGCGATCCAGGCCGAGGCCACGCGCATGGGCCTGACTCCGTTCGTCGAGCAGATCGAGGTCCCGACCGAAACGGTGACCGAGATCAAGCGCGGCAAGAAGGTCCAGTCGGAGCGCAAGTTCATGCCCGGCTACGTCCTCGCCAGGCTGGAGATGAACGACGAGGTCTACCACCTCGTCAAGAACACGCCCAAGGTCACCGGCTTCCTGGGCCCCGGCGGCAAGCCCCAGCCGATCCCCGACGCACAGGCCGCGCGAATGCTGTCGAACGAGCAGGAAGCCGCCGCCTCGCCCAAGCAGAAGATCAACGTCGATTATGAGATCGGCGACGCGGTCAAGGTCCTGGACGGCCCCTTCGCCAGCTTCAACGGCGTGGTCGAAGAGCTCGATTTCGACCGCGGCCGGGTCAAGGTGTCGGTGTCGATCTTCGGCCGCGCCACGCCGGTCGAGCTCGAATTCGAACAGGTCGAGCGCGTCAAATAAGCAGCCCCTCTCCCCTTGCGGGAGAGGGAGGGACCCGCTGCGCAGCAGTGGGAGGGTGAGGGCAGGGCACCAGCCGTTCCGGCCGCATTCTAATTCGCCTCCCTAACCGCTTGGTAACCCCGATTTGCTATCGGCGGATCCCGGTAAGGAGACCTCGAGTGACCGCGTCCGCTTCGCCTCAGCCTGGCGGCGTCCCTCGACCGCCGCCCAAGGCCTCGGCCGCGGCCATGCTCGCCGCGCTCGAATCCGCCCACGCCGAGATGCGCGAGCAAATCGCCGCGCTCGGCGCGGTCGCCGAGAATCCGCAGCCCTCGAAGATGGAATATACCTCCGCCCGGCTGCGCCTCAGCCAGGCCAGCATCGACCGCCGCTCGGCCGTCAACGCAATCCTCCGTTTCCTCGAGCAGCGCGGCCAGCCCGGCGACGCCGAGACGGTCGCGAAGGTCCGCGCCGCGAACAGCGAGCTCAACGCCCATTCCGTCGCCCACATCACCAAATGGCCGACCGAGGCCGTCGCCGCCGACTGGATCGGCTATCGCGACGCCTCCCGCTCGATGCGCGAGCACATGCTCCGCACGGCGGAGACCGAGGCCGCAGTCCTGAGGTCCGTCCTCGGGACGTAGCCGCCGAGCAGAAGGGAGGCTTTGCGCCAGCAACGGCGAACTTCTGTCGAGAGACGGCGCGGCCCGGCCGGCGGGGCGGCGAGCCTAAAGCGAGCCGAACCCGTCCGACGCGGTCATGGGATTCACTCCCATGACCCATCCTTCTTCTCCATATCTTCCATCCGCCACCCGCCGAACAACGCCCGCCCGGGATGATGCGGCGCCTTCGCTGGATCCGCATGCGACCAGCCCGTCACCTGCGCTAGGTCGGGAAGCGCCGGCGGCTTGGGCTCGAACTGCGGCAGCCCGCTCCGCCCGCCCCGCTCGGCGTCCGCCATGTCGGCGCGCTCGCTCGATCGCTGAAGCCGCGCCTCGTACATCGCCGACAGCCGGAACGAATGCGCTTCCTCGCTCTCCCCGCGCCGCTTGCGGATGTAATCCGGCTCGGCGGTGAGCCGCGCCTCCTTCTGGTGCAGGTACATGAGCTGAAGCGCCTGGCCGGGAGTCATCTTCGGGATCGCCGGCGGATCGTTGCGCCGCCAGTCGTCATGCTCGTGGCTCTCGGCGTGGAAGCTTTCGAGCAGCCCCATCTCTAGCGCCAGATAGCCCTCCTCCAGCGCCATTTGCAGCTCGCGAGCGAAGCCCGGGTCCTTGCGCTTGCGCCGGTGGAACGCCGCTTCCGCAGCCCCCACGGCGGCCGCCGACAGAGCGATGTTGCAGGTCGCCGAAACCGCCGCCAGAAACGCCTGCTCCGCCTCGCGGGTGAGCTTCCCAGGCTGCGCCCGCCGCACCTGGTAAGTGCCGTTCTTCAGCCGGACCACAACGGCTTCGCCGCCGAGCGTCCTGAACCCTCCCCCCTCTGCGGGCGAGGGTCGACTCGCGCCCCAGCGCGAGCGGGGAGAGGGGGCAGCGCGGCCGCGCCGCCGCCGCTCCAGCCGCGCCTGAGCCGCCACCAGCTCCGCATCCCACCGAAGCGCGAACGCGGCATGCTTGCGCCGCCGATCCTGCATGGTGCCGTACTTCAAGCCCACCTCCCGGCAAGCCAGCCGCACATTCCGACTCCGCCCGAGCGCTTTCAGGAAAGCGCGGTTCTGAAGGACCTGGTTGCGGGTGAAAGGGCGAGACATGCTGATAAGCTCCTGTCGAGCCCGGCGCCGCCGAGCGTAAGGAAAGCGGACCCCGGACTTGATCCGGGGAAGCGTCCTTACGTTGAAAGACGGCGCACCACCGGCCGGCGGGGCGCCCGGCCTAAAGTCGAGCGAGCGCGTCCGACGAGTCACGCGGGAGTCGAAGACGAACGAAGGACATTCACTCCGCGTGACCCACTCATCCCCATGATAACGCAGACGAAATCCTACATTGCAAGAATTTGTTGCGGCCAAGCGCCGTTATTGCGAACGCCGCGCGGCAATGCACAACTCCGTCCCCTTACCTGTGGCGCAGCCTCAACCAGCGAGGCTGCACACAAAGCTGTGGATAGCTGCTTCTTGTGCCCCAAAATCTAGTAGCTTCTTTACTAAGGATCGAGTTTCCTCCGCAGCGGAATCAAGATTGTCATTGGCAGCCAAGAGCCACTGATGTACACGATCTGTTCTGCATTTGCGTAGGGGACATGGAGCCGTGCAGAGTCAGATTGATTCGATTGAATTTTGCGCAGGCGCCGGCGGACAGGCGATCGGCTTAGAACAAGCTGGTTTCCGGCACGCAGCATTGGTTGAGATCGAACGGAGCTTCACCAGGACACTCGAAATCAATCGGCCGGGCTGGAGCGTGTTCACCCAAGATATGAACGCGTTCGATGGCAGGCCATTCCGCGGCGTCGAGTTGTTTGCTGCGGGTCTTCCCTGCCCTCCCTTTTCCATTGCCGGGAAGCAACTTGGTGAACTCGATGAACGTAATTTGTTCCCCGCAGCGCTCCGGCTGATCGACGAGATCAGGCCTAAAGCCGTGATGATCGAGAACGTGCGTGGATTCTTGTCTGCCGTGTTCGACGATTATCGCACGAACTTGAAAGAGCAGCTGAAGCGGCTTGGATACGAAGCAGATTGGCGGCTACTCAACGCGTCTGATTTCGGGGTTCCCCAACTGCGGCCGCGAGTGGTCATTGTGGCGCTCCAAAGAGAGCTAAGCGATCTGTTTGATTGGCCAACGGCACTGCCACACAATCCACCGACGGTGGGAGAAACGCTTAGAGACCTAATGGCCGAAAACGGCTGGAAGGGCGCACAAGTTTGGGCGGCGCGGGCCAACGATATTGCACCTACAATCGTGGGTGGTTCGAAGAAACACGGTGGACCCGATTTGGGCCCCACACGAGCACGACGCGCCTGGGCGTCATTGGGAGTAGAAGGAAGAAGTATTGCCGAGGAAGCGCCGGGTCCGGAATTCGTTGGCATGCCAAGGCTGACCGTTCGTATGGTTGCCCGCATCCAAGGCTTTCCGGACAAGTGGCAATTCTACGGACGAAAGACGACGGCATATCAGCAAGTCGGCAACGCCTTTCCCCCGCCGGTTGCGCGGGCCGTGGCGCACAATCTTCGGATTGCAATGACAGTTCGGAGGTTGGTATCCATTAGAGCGGCATGAGCTCATCGTTTGGAAGCGGTCACGTGCCGCTTCATAGCACCCACCAAGATCATCAAGAATTGGCCGCACTAGAAGCCGATTTGCTCTCTGCCGTCGGCGGCCGAGATCTCTTCGAGGAGAAACTACGCGGCTTCTTTAGAGCCGCCATTGATGAGGTAATCGACACCGCACGGACTCAGCGGTTCTTCTTCCATGAGCTGGAAAAGACCGAGAAAACCTATCTGGGCACCAAATTCGAGATTCTGCTCCGAGACTGGTTGCAAGTGCCGAGGGGCGTTCGTTTGGATCTCCAGATTGGCGGGCGCGAGGTCGACGTCAAGTCAACCACCGGAGGCGGGTCGGGGTGGATGATTCCGCCGGAGGCCGTTGACCAGTTCTGCGTCTTACTTCGGGTCAATGAGGTCGCAGCGAAGTGCGCGGTGGGTTTGGTCAAAACGCGTCGCGAATATCTGCGTCTGGGCGCTAATCGAGACGCCAAAACTTCATTTTCGGCTTCGGGCACCAGCAACATTTGGTGGCTGGTCTCGGATTTTGCTTACACCGCGAACTTCTGGACTCAAATCGATGACGCGCTGCGTCATAAAATAATGAGCAGCGGAAAAGGCACAAAGCGCCTCGCGGCGCTCTTCGAAAATTGCCTGGGCATGTCGATTTCACGCGTGCAGGTTGCAGCAGTCGCGGCCCAAGATGACTACATGAAAAGACTCCGCAAGAACGGAGGCGCGCGTGACATTCTCGCGCGAAAGGGCATTGCCGTACTCTATGGCGCGTACGACCGAGCACTGATGCACCAACTGGGACTCAAAGTAGGATATCGCGAATTTGTTTCCTATCGGCCAAAGTCCGACAGCGAGGCCCGTCTCCTGCGCGGCGCGGGCAAGATCGAATAGCTGAAGGCGTATGGACAAGCTGACTCCTGAGCGCCGCAGCGCTAACATGCGTGCAATTCGTAGCAATGGTATGAAGCCAGAGCTCAGGGTGCGACAACTTGTGCACAGTCTAGGCTATCGCTTTCGTCTCCACCGGAAGGATTTGCCCGGCAAACCAGATTTAGCGTTCATTGGCCGGAAGAAGGCCATTTTCGTTCACGGCTGCTTCTGGCACCAGCATCCTGACCCTAATTGCACCGATGCACGCGTGCCCAAGTCCAATTTGTCTTATTGGATACCGAAACTGCAAAGGAATGTAGCCCGGGACGCGTCTCAGAGATGCACGCTCGAAGAGCGCGGGTGGAAAGTTTTGACTGTGTGGGATTGCGAGACAAAGGATATCCCAACACTCCGGGAGCGAATCCGTTCGTTTTTGGATTTGGGCTGAAGTGTCGAGACGGAGGCGCACGTGGCTACCGAAGCGCAAGAGATGCAGGACGAAATTATTGATCGGCTCGAGGAAGAGGAAATCGTCCAGGACGATCATAACGAGTCGCCACCGTCCGATATCGTTGCGTATAATGAATTGCGATCCTGCGCAGACCTTTATCGCATGGCCGACGAAGGCAATCTGATCATTCAGCCTGATTTTCAGCGAGACTTCATCTGGAAGGGCACCGATCAGACCAGATTTATAGATTCCTTAGTCAAACAGCTACCAGTACCCAGCATGTGTTTTGCATTCGATTTCAAGCAAAACGTATGGATAGTGATTGATGGCCTTCAACGGATCTCGACTATAATCAGGTTCCTCGCAGGAGGTGACTGGAAGCTCTCATCCCTCGACGACATAGATCCCGCCTTGAAGGGTAAGAATGCTGCTACTCTAAAGAACGCAAAATCTGGTGAGAACAAGATTTTATTTAGTAGAGTTCAAAATCAAGCACTACCCGTTAACATTCTTAGATGTGATCTAAATAAGAGAGCTCATAACGAATATATCTTTACGATATTTCACCGCCTTAACTCAGGTGGAATAAAACTAAACAATCAAGAAATTCGCAATTGCATCTATTCTGGCCCGTTCAACGAAGCACTTAGGAAACTTGATCAAAATGCTGCTTGGCGTGCGGTCAATCAGATGAAGGAAGGAGAAAATTATCGGTTCACAAAGCAGGAAACAATTCTGCGCTTCTTTGCTTTCATGGAGCGCCGATCCGATTACAGGGGGTCTGTTGCTAAGTTTCTCAACGATTATATGTTCGACAAGCGCAACATCAAAAATATCGAACTTGATGCCAAGGAGTTGATGTTCAGCCAAGTCGCGGACGTCATGCGGGAAATCTTTGCTGAGCAAGTGCCGCCTAGACTTCCAGGGACTGTTTTGGAAGCAGCGATGGTCGGTATTGCAAGTAACCTTGCTCATGTCGTCGAGCTGCCTCAACAGGAGAAGCGAGCTCGGTTCGACGAGCTGAGGGCACATCCCAGCCTTTCGGCGGAATTTCTGGCAGAAGGGCTTTCCAAGCCTGACCGGGTCGATGCTCGGCTAAATGCAGCAATCGAGATATTCGCGAAGTGAGCGATGATCGCGAAGACTTACATCGCGGAAAATCTGCGCCGATTGGACGTGCGTCATATGCGGACGTCAGATGCATCCCTTGCCTTCTATTTTGCCAAGCTGGCCGTGCTCGAATTGTGCGGCTGGATCGAAATGTCGATGGACGACATGATCATTCGGCACTGCGGACGGCACATCAAATTGTCGTCGAATTACAAATTCGTGGAGAACGACGTCGTAAGGAGAACATATGGTTTCGACTACGACCGGCATTTCAGACTTATGCTTATCAAGCTTGTAGGTGTCGTCCAGACTGAGAGAATCGAGACCAACATGGATGTTGGTGTGCAGACTCGATTCAAGGCGGAGCTTCAGAGCCTGAAAGCAATCCGCGACCTACTGGCGCACACCTACGCAAAGAACCCGCCACCCATAGACGCTCCGTCGCGCACAAGAGCGCGCTTCGGACCAGTTTACGAGGGCCTTATCGCATACGACAACGCGCTTCGGGCCCTGTAATCAACTGCGCTGCTCAAGGAGCGCCGATGGAGAAGTGGTCTCGACGAAGCGGACGGCTCCTAAACTCGAGCTCTCTGGAGCCGCGAGGCTCCCGTTTACTTCTTCTTCCGCGGATCGTCCTTCGGATCCACGTAGGTGATCGCGAACGGGCCCATGCCGCTGACCTGGATCGTCGCTGGACCGCTGGCGAAGACCCAATGGTGCATCTTCGCCTTCATCGTCACGCTGTGGCCGGGCGTCAGATGCTTGGCGCCCTTCTCGACGAGCTTGTCGCTCATCCCGTAGCCGATCTTGCCCGAAAGCACCTTCACCGTCTCGTTGGTCGGGTGCCAGTGCGCCGGGACCGCATAGTCGGCGGGCATCTTCACCTCGACGACGAACATGCCCTTCTTGCCCGGATCGCCCGAGACCACCGCCATCTGCGCGCCGCTCGGAAGCCCCGGCGGGCCGGCCGTCCATTTGAGCGCGGCATGATGGGTTTTCGCCTCTGCGGCCGAGCCGGCGAGAAGCAATGGAAGTGCGAGGATCATCAGACGTGTCATGGGTACATTCTCCCCTGTACCCACCTTCCCGGCCCCTCCCATAGCAGACTCGGCGGCTTGGCTTAAGCGGATGATTTCGCTATGCGCCTCACCTCGTCATCCCGGGCCCGACCCGGGACCCGCCTTTTCTACAAGGAGCAGGCAGACCCCCGATCAGGTCGGGGGTGACGCAAATTGAGCCGCGGGAGAGCGCTTCTGGCGTTCGCTTGGACCGCTAAACTTCGACGTTCCGTCGAACCCCGGACAGGGCGTGAGCCCGACCGATCCGGGGTCAAGCGGACTTAGAGAGTGAGACCATGGCAAAGAAAATCACCGGCTATATCAAGCTGCAGGTGCCGGCCGGCACCGCCAATCCCGCGCCTCCGATCGGGCCTGCCCTCGGCCAGCGCGGAGTCAATATCATGGAATTCTGCAAGGCGTTCAACGCCGCTACGCAGGAGCTCGAGAAGGGGGCGCCGATCCCGACGGTGATCACCGTCTATGCCGACCGCAGCTTCTCCTTCGTCACCAAGACCCCGGCCGCTTCCTACCTGCTGAAGAAGGCGGCGCGGATCCAGAAGGGCTCTTCGGAGACCGGCAAGGTGAGCGCCGGGACGATCCGCCGATCGCAGCTTCGCGACATAGCCGAAGCCAAGATGAAGGATTTGAACGCCAACGACATCGAGGCTGCGGCGCGGATCATCGAAGGCTCGGCCCGGGCGATGGGCCTTAATGTGGTGGAGGGCTAAGCGATGGCGAAGCTTTCCAAGCGGCAGAAGGCGCTCTCCGCGGTGGATCGGGAGCGCTTTTACGGCGTCGATGAGGCGATTTCGCTGGTCAAATCCAACGCGACCGCCAAGTTCGACGAGACGGTCGAGGTGGCTTTGAACCTCGGGGTAGACCCCCGCCACGCCGACCAAATGGTCCGCGGCGTCGTCTCGCTCCCCAAAGGCACCGGCAAGGATGTCCGTGTCGCGGTGTTCGCCAAGGGCGCGAAGGCCGACGAAGCCAAGGCTGCGGGCGCGGACGTGGTTGGCGCCGAGGATCTGATGGAGCAGGTCCAGGGCGGTCAGATCGACTTCGACCGCGTGATCGCGACGCCCGACATGATGGGCGTGGTGGGCCGGCTCGGCAAGGTGCTCGGGCCCAAAGGGCTGATGCCGAATCCAAAGCTTGGCACCGTGACGATGGACGTGGCCAAGGCGGTTGGCGATGCCAAAGGCGGGCAGGTCGAGTTCCGGGTCGAGAAAGCGGGGATCGTCCATGCCGGCATCGGCAAGGCCAGCTTCTCCGAGGCCGATCTGGCGGAGAACTTCCGCGCCTTCATGGACGCGATCGTCCGCAACAAGCCGTCGGGCGCCAAAGGCAAGTTCATCAAGAAGGTCTCCGTCACCTCCACCATGGGGCCTGGCGTGAAGGTCGACCTGGAGCAGATCGCCGGGGCATGAGGGCGGACCTGACGGTTAGCTTACGGACAAGTTAAAACCGCCTCTCGCGTAAATTGGTTCGGCCGGAAAGCGTCCAGATTGGCGCTTTTCGGCCATTTTTCGTTATGTCTCAGCGGTTTGCCGCAGCGCAACAACAAGTCGCCTGTGTCGCCGAGGCAACAGTTTTCCACAGGTTGCCGCGGGATTGCGCTTTTCATGAAACAATGGGCCGAACGCGCATGTTCGGGGCGCACAACCAACAGCAAAGGGCAAAACCCACATGCGCAAATATCTGCTTGCGAGCGCCGCTGCGCTCGTGATCGCCACGCCAGCCGCGGCGACCACCGACAATTCAGGCTATGTCGGCCTTGAGGGCGGGATCCTGTTCCCGAAATCGCAATCGATATCCGGCAACGTCGTCTTTACCAATCCTGCAACCGGTGGACCGGTAAACTTTGCCACCACGGGCATCGGCAGCATCAAGGACAAGAAGGGCTTGGACCTCGATTTCGTTGGCGGATACGATTTCGGCATGTTCCGGCTCGAAGGTGAGCTTGGTTACAAGCACGCGTCGGCGAAAACCTTCAGCCCCAGCACAGCGTTTGTGACCGCCATCAATACTGGAGCGGGCACGACGTTCACCACCACCAGCAACTTCGGAATCAACAATTCGACCAGCGTTTATTCGGCGATGGTCAACGCGCTGCTCGATCTCGGCGGCAACGGCAGCTTCGGCGGCTATGTCGGCGGCGGCGCTGGCTATGCCAACGTCCATCAGTTCGGCAACAGCCACGGCGGCTTTGCATGGCAGCTAATCGCGGGTGCCTATATGCCCGTTAGCAGCAACATCGATATCGGCCTGAAGTACCGCTATTTCCGCGGGCCGAAGAACAATGGTTCGAACACCTTCCCGTTCACGGTGCCTACCGGTGCAGTTTGCGGACCGACCGGAGCGACCTTCACCTGCTCGCCGGGCACGGCCACCTTCTTGAGCAATGGCCGGTTCAGCTCCAACAGCCTGCTCGCGAGCGTCGTGTACAACTTCGGTGTCTCGGCCCCGCCTCCACCTCCGGCACCCCCACCGCCGCCGCCACCCGCACCGGAGGCGCCCGCGACTCAGACCTGTCCGGACGGTTCGGTGATCCTGGCGACGAGCACCTGCCCGGCGCCGCCCCCTCCGCCTCCACCTCCGCCGGCTCCGACCCAGCGTGGCGAGCGCGGCCAGTAAGGCGTCTCAAACTAATTTCGGATGTCCATCAAGGACATCCAACAAGCTCCCGGTCTGACGGGGGTGAATTGGGTCCGGGAAAGCGAACACTTTCCCGGACCCTTTTCGATGGCTGTTGCGAAGAGGCAACAGTTCGGCCGCGTTTTCATTTCGGTTCTCTGGCGAAAGCGCATCGTCATGAGTAAGGCTGACTCAGCCAGAACAGGTGACGAAAGGGGTTACGTACATGCGCAAATACCTGCTTGCCGCGGCTGCTGCGGCGGCCATCTCGACGCCGGCGGTCGCCCACGACGGCTCATTCTACGTTGGGGCCGACCTCGGCCTCATGAAACCGCAAGACACGCTGATGCAAACGACCACCAACTTCGGTGGAACGCTCGGTATACGGACCGACACGCAAGGCTTCACTGTCGATTACAACAACGGCTACGATGCTGACCTCAATGCCGGCTATGATTTCGGCATGTTCCGCGTCGAAGGGGAAGTCGCCTACAAGAGCGCCGGCGTTCAGGACGTGCGGTTGGACGAAGTGCTCCTGGCCAATCTCACGGATGCGGCCAATTTGACGACGCCGCTGACCAACGACAATTTCCATCTGTTCAGCAACGACAGGTTTAACAATCGCCTCCACGTGCTCTCGGGCATGGTGAATGCTCTTCTCGACTTCGGCGATGATCAGTGGGGCGGCTTCGCCGGAGCCGGTGCGGGCGTAGCGAGCGTGCACCTGTTGGGCGACAGCTCCAGCAAGTTCGCATTGCAGGGAATTGCGGGACTCCGCTACGGCCTCAGCCCGAACCTGGATCTGAGCCTCAAATATCGCTACTTCGTGACCGGCAAGCTGAACTTCAGCAATAACTTCGATTTTGGCGCGGCGGGAGTTTTTCCGTTCTCGGCGAGCGGGCACCTTCATACACATAGCATCCTGCTCGGCCTGACCTACAATTTCGCGCCTCCTCCGCCGCCACCTCCGCCGCCGCCACCACCACCTCCGCCGCCCCCACCTCCGGCAACGCAGACGTGCCCGGACGGGTCGGTGATCCCGGCGACGGCGACCTGTCCCGTGCCACCGCCACCGCCACCTCCGCCGCCACCGGCCCCGACGCAGCGTGGAGAGCGCGGCCAGTAAGACATTTTCAAACTCGCTCTGACAGGGGAGCGAGACGGCCCGGGCGCGGTAATTTGCCACGCCCGGGCTTCTTTTTTGTCGAGCATGAGCGGCTTTCCGTCGACGCATTGCGCCTCTAGTGGATTACGGCAGCTAGCGTTCGGCTATCCCAAGGAGGTCCGATGAAATTGTCGGCGGCTGTTCTCGTATCCTCGGTGCTGGGCTGGTCCATTCCTTCCGCCATTGGCGCCCAACAGCATGCCGACACCGTCGACCCGACGCTGCCGACGCAGCTGCCGCGCACCGCGATTCCGCACCATTATGCGATTACGGTGACGCCTCATGCCGGACGGCTGACGTTCGACGGCAGGATCAGCATCGACCTCGACGTCGTTAAGCCGACGCAAGTGCTGGTACTCAACGCGGCCGAGCTCAAGCTGGCCTCGGCGACGCTCCGACCGGCGAAAGGCGGCGCGGCCGTGCCGGCGCGCATCAGCCTCGATCCGAAAGCCGAGACCGCAGCACTGTCGTTCCCGCACGTGCTCACGACCGGCGCCTACCGTCTCGCGATTACCTACTCGGGCGTCATCCACACGCAGGCGAACGGCTTGTTCGCACTCGACTACAAAAATGCGGAAGGGAAGGATGCGCGCTCGCTGTTCACCCAGTTCGAGGCGGCGGATGCCCGGCGGTTTTTCCCCGGCTGGGACGAGCCCGATTACAAGGCGACGTTCGACCTCGTCGCCCGAGTGCCGGCGAGCACGATGGCGGTTGGAAACATGCCGGCCGCTTCCTCGACGGCGCTCCCAGGCGGCCTCAAGGAAGTCCGCTTCCAGACAACTCCAACCATGTCGACCTATTTGCTGTTCTTCGCCGACGGGGATTTCGACCGGATCAGCAAACCGGTCGGGGACAGGGAAGTCGGCGTGGTGATGAGCCGCGGCAACGGCCCCAAGGGGCAGCTCGCGCTTGATTCAGAGGCCGAGATCCTTCCTTATTACAATCAATATTTCGGAACAGCCTACCCGCTGCCGAAGCTGGATAATGTCGCGGGTCCGGGGCAGTCGCAATTCTTCGGAGCGATGGAGAATTGGGGCGCGATTTTCACCTTCGAATATGCGCTTCTGAACAATCCGGCGATCACCAGCGAAGCGGACCGTCAGGCGATCTTCGGGATAGAAGCGCACGAAATGGCGCACCAATGGTTCGGCGACTTGGTCACCATGGGCTGGTGGGGCGACCTCTGGCTCAACGAGGGCTTCGCCAGCTGGATGGCGAACAAGTCGACCGAGCACTTCCATCCGGATTGGGGAGCGGACGTCGACCATGTCGGCGCTCGCGAGGCGGCGATGAGCCTCGACAGCTTCGCCACCACCCATCCGATCGTTCAGAATGTGCAGACGGTCGAACAAGCAAACCAGGCCTTCGACACGATCACTTACTCCAAGGGCGAGTCGGTCCTGTCGATGCTCGAAGGCTTTGCCGGCGCCGACACCTGGCGCGCCGGAATCCGCGACTATATCGCCCGCCACGCCTATCAAAATACGCGCACTGAAGACTTGTGGACGGCGATGGAGCGTGCGGGCGCCACCGGCCTCGGCGCCATCGCCCGCGACTTCACCAATCAGGCCGGTGTCCCTTTGATCGCGGTTGACCAGGTGCAATGCGCCGGTGGCCGCACCATCGCGACGCTCACGCAAACGCAATTCTCAAGCGACCGGCGGGAGGAGACGGCCGCCAATCCTTTGAGCTGGCACGTGCCCGTTCGGGCTTCCGCAGGCGGAGCCGTGACCCAGATCATCACTCAAGGCCGGAGCACGCCACTGTCGGTCGAGGGCTGCGGTCCACTGCTGCTCAACCCGGGTCAGACCGGCTATTACCGGACGCTCTATGCCGCGCCCCAGGCCTATGCCCTGCGAGCCGCATTCCCGGCGCTCGGGGCGGTCGATCAATTTGGCACGATGGAGAATGCACTCTCCCTGTCCGTCGCCGGTTACCAGCCCATGGCTTGGGCACTCGACCTATTGGGTGAAGTGCCGACCAGCGATAACGGCAAGGTCGTCCAGCAGGCTCTCGGCGACTGGTCGAACCTCTACGACGACCTCGAAGGGGATGAGGCGTCACGTGCGGCGATCGCCGCTCGAATCGAACGCAGCTACAGCCCTCGGCTGCAGGCTATCGGGCTTGCGCCCCGCGACGGCGAAGCGGTCATCGATGCCACTCTGCGCCCGACGTTGATCGGCGTGTTGGGCAAGGTTGGAGACCGCTCGGTGATCGCCGAAGGGAACCGGCTGCTTGCCGCCTGGCTCAAGGACAAAAATGCGATTCCAGGCTCGCTGAAAACCGCCTGGCTGGGGGTCGTGGCGCGAAACGCGACGCCGGCGACCTGGGACGCACTTCACGAAGCGGCCCAGGCGACACAAGAACAGGTCGAGCGATCCGCGCTGTACACGTTGCTTGGCACGACCAGCGACGAGACACTCGCTCGCCGAGCGCTCGATCTTGCGCTCACGCCCGAACCCGGCAAAACCGTCAGCGCGGGAATCATCAGCGCCGTGGCGCGCCAGCATCCGGCGCTTGCGCTCGATTTCGCGCTCTCGCACATCGCGGCCGTCAACAGCATGATCGATACGTCCGGCCGCTCCGGCTTCGTCGCTCGGCTGGTTGGCACGAGCAGCGATCCCGCGTTGATTGCCAGGCTCCAGGCCTACGGCAACGCCACCTTCCAGCCCGAAGACCGTAAACCGATCGATGAGGCGATCGGCCGGATTCGCTGGCGGGCAAGCAACCGGCCCCGAATCCGGAGCGAGACGGCGGCGTGGCTGAAGGCGCACCCTTAAGGGTTGATCGGCCGAACTTTTTCGCTATAGGCGCGGCTTCGCGTCCGGCCTTGTCCGGCCGCACTCGTCCGAGACAGCTGGTGAGGTTCGCCTCTTAATTTCCGGCCGAGACGGGGACAGGAATCACTCGGAGCGCTTGCTGCTCCGTTGTGCGTTGCATGCAGCGCCGCCGATCTCCAACCCCACGGACACATGGCGCCCTGGTTCGTCCGGGCATTTGTTGAACCTCGCTCGAGGCGTTGCTTCGAGCGAAATGTTGGAGTTGGCATGGATCGATCGCAAAAAGCCGATCTAGTCGACGAGCTCAAGAGCGTCTTTTCCGAGACGAGCGTGGTTGTGGTCACCCGCAATCACGGTCTCACGGTCGCGCAGTCCACGGACCTGCGCCTGAAGATGCGCGACGCCGGCGCCCAGTTCAAAGTTGCGAAGAACA
>Ga0068852_100001047_pt1 | contig 18215 bp, 15 predicted proteins | sample KBSCornC22_FD_66594 | JGI IMG/M metagenome (GOLD analysis project Ga0068852, IMG submission 66594) | Corn rhizosphere microbial communities from Kellogg Biological Station, Michigan, USA - KBS Corn C2-2 | ecosystem: Host-associated > Plants > Roots > Rhizosphere > Soil ... | reverse complement strand
GCCTGCTCTCGATTGTTGTTATCGCACACGCATTTGAGTGAACTGCTAAGCTTGGTTTTATCGACGATGCTATATTGGTCGATATTCACCATGATCATTTTGATGCATTCATTTATTAACTCTAAAAGCGAAACATCCCTGTTCGTTCATTCGCTGATATTGCAGGTTTTCAAATTCGATATCGCGCAGCGACTTGCGCCAAACGCCAGGAAAGCGTGCTAAAGATCCCGCGCCGGCTCAGTAGGCAGGCGGCGATGGCCCGCTGTGCGGATCCGTTGAGCAAGAGCTATGGTCGAAACGGTCCGTTCAGCGACGGCGTCGATGCTGAATATCTCCTTGGCGCGATCACGGGCTGAAGAGGCGATACGGCGACGTGTCGCAGCAGGCAATGCGTAAGCGTTATGGAGCGCAGCAGCGAGTGCCGTCGCAGTTGGTTCGCGAACGATAAAGCCGTTTTCACCATCGGTTACGACATCCTCGACCCCGCTGGCGGCAAAAACAATGGGTATGCATCCCGCCGACATGGCCTCAAGCAATGAATTGGATTGCCCTTCACGCAGGGAGGCAGATACAAAGAAATCGCTCGCAAGAAGATGTGGATATACATCATCAACGCCTCCCGAAAATGAGATGCGTTCCGATCTGTTTGTCGATGCCGCCAATTGTTTCAATCTTTTCAGTTCGGGCCCATCGCCGACAAATTGAAAAGCGAAGTTTTCCAGCGCCAGCAAATTTTCAACTGCCCGATAGAGCGTGTCGACGTTCTTATCCGCGACCAGGCGCCCGGTGTAAATGAAGCGCCCGCCCGTTCTGGTTTCGAATGACTCGTGAATCTGAGCTTGCGAGGGAAGCTCAACGCCGTTCGGAAAGCTGATGATCCGGCTTGGAGGCACCTTTAGACGCCTCAGATCTTCTTCTATCTGGGCGCTGTTGGCGACAAATATGTTAACTGTGCGAAGCAGCAATCGCTTGACCATCTTGCCGTAAATGTAGCGCTTTTGGTCAAGCGCGAAAAAGTCCAATGACTCGCCCCCACCGCCAAGCTTGAGCAAGAGCGGCGAATGCAAACGCCGAGCCGCCAAAGCCGGAGCGAGCGCATGCAAACGTGCATGAAATACATAGATCGGAACGCCGGCGAAGCATGGCTGCGTGTAGCGGTTGAGAAATTTGTAGGTCCATTGCACGAATGAGAGCAAATGCCGCCCACCATAATTGGGATATTGCGGCACATGAATCCGCTCCACCCGTCCGAACGAGGTCTCCTCGATCGCTTGCGTTGCAGCATCGATCGAAGGCGTAACGAGGGTGACATCGATGCCCAGGCGACCCAAGGCTTCGGCGAGTATCTTGGCTTGGCGCTCCGCTCCACCATAGCTGTCTGGAAAATAGGCAGCGACAACAAGCAAAAGGCGCTTTTCAGGACCACCCGCCGTGGTCATGGCACACGCTTGGTTGGCGTCAGCAGCTCGGGAAAGGTCGTCTCAGCACATGCGCGCCAGGTAAAGGATTGCGCGCGCTGATAAAGTGCGTCCCCGGTTTGCATTCGCAGCTGGGGGTCATTGGCCAATCCTGCGATCGCTCTGCCCATCCCGGCGAAATCGATGGGATCGAATAACAGTGGATAATCTTCTCCGACGACTTCGGGGATCCCTCCGACCCGCGTTGTAATCGAAGGGCAGTGCTGAGCCGCCGCCTCGAGCAAAACCAAGCCAAACCCCTCAATCTTGGTCGATTTGGGTTGAGCGCAAAGAATATGTACGAGCGCGCGGCTGTAAAGTCGCCGCAAGTCCTCGTCGGATAATCGGCCGGTCATTAATATTGCGATGCCGGCGGCGGATGCCGCATCCTTGACATCGGACATGTGCTGGCCAGGTTCGGCCCGCCCCGCGATGACATACACAAAATTGCGCAGGCCAAACCTATCACGAGCGATCTTCAAGGCCTCGATCGTTTCAAGCTGACCCTTGCGATCTTCAATGCGTCCGACTGACGCTATAATAGCGGCTTCGGTGGGCAATCGGGCAAGCTCGGGATGACGAAAGGCCGGATCCACCTTTAGGAACCAGCTCTCATCCACCCCGAGATAATTGACCTTGCCGTTGGGCACTCGCCCGAAGCTGCGCTGAAAGATATCTAACGTCGCACGCGAATTGCAAAAAATGACCTCCGCACGGCGATAGGCCGCCCCTACAAGCCGCTTGAGGACGAATCGCCGATCGAATTTGCTTGCTTCGCTTCCATGGACCATCACGCGATAGGGCCGTCTTAGCGCGCCGCAAATCAATGCGACCAGTAGGATTGATCTCAGATCCGCCGCAAGCAGGATCGCGCCCTTTGGCGAGCGCTGCAGAATCTTGAAAATACGGGTGGCTGCCGACAATGTGATGCGATGATGGCGCAGGACGCGCTCAGTGCTCGGGGCCGGGTCCGTCGCTAGGTCTGGATATGCAGGAACGATCGCAAGCGTTTGAACGCCAGCGTGCCTCAGCTGTGCGACAATATTGCCCGCATAGGTTCCCGTCCCTCCAGGAAATGGGGGGTACTCGCAGGAAATGACGATCGCTCTGTTCGCATTGCCAGCGCCGTTCATTGCATTGGCTGGCCCAGTGTTGCGCGGCGAGGTTCAAGAATGCGCTTGAAGAGAAAATTTGTCGGTCCGGACAAAAAAGATGCGACGGCCCACGAAAACCAGGCTCGGAAATTCCAGATGTCGAGCTTCGTGGCCAGACGCAAATGGGCAATCGCACCGGTCTGGTCGCCCATCAAAAATCTCTGATTGCCGAGTTTGCGAGCCCGCTCAGCCAGCCGGCGGGGTACGCACGGCATCATCCGCGGTTCGGTCGTGGCAAATTTGAAGGCGACGCGGGCGTGATGCATCATAAGGTCCGGGCGTCCTCCGGTTATGCTAGTTTTGCGATTGCGTTTCAGTAGCAAGGGTTCGTCAACGAGGCCGAACCCGCAATGCCGCGAAAGGCGAAGGTAAAAATCGGTATCTTCGAACACCGGAATGCTCGGATCGAAGCCACCGATTGCGTCGAACGCCGTTTTGCGGACAAGGATGGTGGATGGAATTATCGGCGGATCATTCAGGAAATAGGTCAGGCTAAGATCGGACGCGCCAGTGATGTCCAGAATTCTGGCGGGACGGGCTGTGGAAATGTCTCCATCAGAAAAGGTGGAAAATCCCGTATAAACTAGGCCTATCGAGCGGTCGGCGCGCATCAGGGCTAATTGTTTTTCAAGCTTGGTGGCTTCCCAAATATCGTCGCCGTCAAGGATTGCGAGGTAAGGCGCGCGGCATCTATTGGCGGCGCGGTTGCGATTCGCTGGCAAGCCCAAACCGCCTTCGCCATAAAGAATATCAATACGCTCATCCCAACGGGCTATCTCGCTCAAGATGTCCCGTGTTGCCTGGTCCGACCCATCATCTGCGATCACGATCTTGTCGATGACGCGCTGCACAGTTTGAGCAAGAACAGACCTTACAGCAGCTTCGATGTACGCGCCCTCATTGTAGCACGTCATGATGACCGAACAGCTCACGCGGTCTTCCCCGGGTCCGAGGCAACGCCATCGCCTGGTGCCGGCTCAACGACCGAACGCAAATCCGACACCGAAATAGGCTTGATTGCTGCTATAATCATCCGAGTTCAGCGACGCATTTCGATTGCTGTGTTGAACCCCTGCGACAAGGGCAATTTTACTCGCAGTCGTATAGGTGATCACAGCACCCACGGTCCTCAGATCTTCGTCTCGGGGAGCGAGCACATTGACCGCTTCCAGATCATACCGAAATACTCTGTTCCTCGTTTGCGCACTCAGCCGCGCTTCAAACATAGGCGAGGGCTGGTACACCAAATTGGCGCCGAACGTGGTGACCTTGATGCCATTTGAAAAGAGTGAATCGTCTGACGAAAAACTTCTTGCGGCACTCACCTTAAACCTAAGCGATTCCAACGGCGACCACGTTATTGCTGTACTGCCGACTATCCCCGAGAAGTCACTTGCAAGCACGGATCGATCGTTGTGCTTGGCGTAACCGACTTTGCCAGATAAGCTCCATATAACCGAGGGATTCCAGAGATATCTGATATCGATCATGTTCTCGGTAAAGTCTGAAGCATAAGAAACTGGCGTTTGGTCAATAAAGATCGCCTTCTGCCGCAGGCCCTTACCGCGCTCGGTTGAAAATTCAAGTACAATAAGATTTTCTCGATCGGCATAATATCCGGCACCTGCGGCGAATGCTGTACGATAATTGTCATTTAATTTAACTAAATCATCCGAATTTGTATTGCGTAGGTACGAAACTGTTGCTGACAATCGCAAATTGCCTAAAATAGCGCGGGTTCCGGTGCCCTTGAATGTGGTCAAGGTCTGGATATTGTTGGCACCAATTGAAAGATCGTCAAAAGAGCTTGCTCTTCTGCGACGCTCAGCTGACAGCGATGCGTCTCCGGATGCCCCAGGATAGCTTAACTCGGAGGAAAGCCCATATTCAAGGCTATCGAGGTTGGAATGATAGGCAAAGACGTTCTTCTGGATGTCGGCACCGAGCTGGACTTTCATAATGCCGACGGGCGCAGATCCGCTGGCTTTGGCGCTGAGAACCGTGATGATCTCCCGTCCTTCGTGAGGCAAGCTTTCAGCTACAGCAGAATTGAGGCGGAAAACATTGTCATCATATCGCAGCAGCGCGCCCGCGTTCACCTGAAAATCCGCCGCGAGAGCGGCGGAGGAAAGGCAAAAACATGCAAATATCATTGCGACTAAGCGACGCGCACCAAGCAGGTTGATCGAGGAGACCAGTCGATCAATCATTCCGGTTTTGTCTCCTGCCAATGGGTCGCGCTGCGCGCCGGCGTTGGTAGCAGCATTGCAGCATTTAACGACCCATTGTTGCGATACGACGAGGCGGTAGCATGCCGAGCCGATTGATGCACTGCAACAGGAAAGCTTGACAAGTGCCCTTTTTGACACGATTAACATCGTTAACATGGGCGTAAGATCAGTCAGGAAACGTTGGCATAACGCGCAGGTCCGGGAGCATTCTGTGATGAAGCGAATGTTGATTGGGGCGCTTTCAATCGGTGTTGCCGTATGCGCCGTGCCCGCAAGCGCGACTATCATCGATTTTGGACCGCTCTCTGCTGTGCCAACCACTAAAGTCGGAAGCATGGCCGTGAACGGTCGTGACATCGGGCTCTTTTCATTGTCCACCCCGAGCGACCTTGGTGCCTCCTTGCGGGCATTCGTATTTAACCTCGGCGCGCCCATCCAGTTTTCTTCATTGACTGCTTTGCTTTTTGCTGGTTCGACTGCGAGCGGCCCGGTGCTTGCCACGCTTGCTGCCGGCAGTGACTTGACCGTTCCTTCATTGGCGGCAGGCAACTATTCTTTCTCTATCGATGGCGTCGTGGCGCCCGGCGCGGTCGGCGGCATATATGCGCTGTCATTAGCATCCAATGCGGCGGCTCCAGCCCCCGGTCCGGCTGGGTTGCTCATCGGGGGTGCGGCGCTCGGTGCAATTGCGTGGAAGCACCGTAAGCGGCCGACGAAGGCAGCTTAGCAACCAGATTGAACGTCGGTTGAGCCATGGTGCGCGCCCTATTATCGGTTGCGCATTAGGTCATGCCGCCCAAATGGCGGCTGTGTTCGCGAATGCTTGAGTGAGCACCGCATCTGTTTTTTTGGCAGATGCCAGGCTCGCAGCGCTTTATGATTGGAATGGGCCCGACTTATGCGATAGAAAGTAAGTCTTGATCGATCTGAGGCGTCGGTGAGCCAATTGCGAGCGAAAAAATTTTGTTCGGTTATGTCCGTATTAATGCTGCTCGTTGGCTGTCGAAGCCGTCCGTCGGAGCAAACGATTGTTTCAGGCGATAAGTTTGAAATCACTTTTACTGAGCTTGAACAGATTCTTCGCGTTGCCCCTCGCGTTGCGAAAGAGCAGGTCAAGCCTGCGAGACGAGCGATTTTGGATGCGCTAATCGATCAAAAATTGCTTGCCGAAGCGGGGGCAAAGCAGGGATTGGACGAGAGGCCGGAGGTTTTCCAAGAGGTGGAGGCCGCAAAGCGCGCGATCCTCGCCAATGCATACATCAAGGAACTCACGGCTAGTCCTCCCCAATTTTCAGCTTCGCAAGTCCAAGCTTATTATGTACACCACCCATGGCAATTTTCGGACCGCGTGAAATATATTATTCGAGAGTATGAATTGGAATCGCCGGGGCCAGCCAAGGCTGCCATCTATTCAAACCTCCTTGATCGGGGGGGGCTTTCTGCTTTAGCGGCGCAACTTGCAGATGAAGGCAGTACGACCCTTCCACGGCAAGTGCAGCGCTTCAGTGGCGACATGGGGCCGCTCGGCCAAAATCTGAACAGCCGTGTATCGGTGGGGTCCAAGGTTGCATACCAAACGGCAAACATTCTGCATCTCGGAACGGTTGAGGCAATTGAGCCCGCGCCCTTGTCCCTTAGCGAGGCCGCGGGAGATGTTAAAAGGGCGCTTTTGTCAGACTGGCAATCAGAAACAGTACGCTTGGAAATTGCTTCGCTACGTCAGTCGCGACACGTTCAAATAGTAAAACCGGATCTCAAACAGGGGGCCGAGTAGTGGCTTGGCGCTTCCGAAAACACTGGGCGATATGGTTTGGCTTATGCCTGGCTGCATTTCTTGCATCCCCTTCGGCAGCACTCCAGAAAGAAGGACCCGTTGCCGGAGCATCCCTCCAAACTGACGTTGACTATTCGGTAGGTCCGGGTGACGTGCTCAAGATATCGGTGTACCGCGCCCCTGATCTTGAAACCGTGGTGAAGGTTTCAAAGGATGGCTTCATTGTAATGGGAGCAATCGGGCAGGTAGCTGTCAGCGGCATGTCCCCATCTGCCATTGGTCAGCGCATAGCTTCCCGCTTGACCAGTGGCGGAATATTCTTGAACCCCATAGTGAACGTGATCGTTCAGGAATATCACAGCAAATCGATATCCATTTTGGGGGCCGTGGCACGGCCGGGCGAATATCCTATCGATAGAGACGGGATGAAGCTGAGCGACATGCTTGCTCGAGCGGGTGCCGATCTCGGCGGAGGCGGAGGAGCGGTGCGCATCCTCAACGACTCGTCCGGAGTCAGCGGTGCGGAAGAAATCAACACCGTCGACATCGTCTCCGGTAAACGCGATAGGGCAGTGCAGCCTCATGATACGATCTACGTCAAGCCCGCTCCCACTTTCTACATTTCCGGAGAGGTTCAAAGGGCCGGCGCCTATCCCGTCGAACCTGGCTTGACTGTGGAGCGAGCTATAGCGCTGGCGGGCGGCCTTTCGCCGCGAGGATCACGCAACAAGATCAAGATTACAAGAAAGCAAGGAGACGGACAAGCTGATCAGGTGATCAAGGCCAAAGCCGGAAGCACGGTGGCGGCTTTCGATCTTATCGTCGTTGGCGCGCGCATATTTTAACGCGCGCTTTGGAGGTGTGAGACAATGACGCTCCGGCACATCATCCAGGCCTTGTTCGAAAGGCGACGGTTCATCTTCTTGGGCGGCGGCGTCGGCTTGGTTGTAGGTCTGCTGTGGACCCTCGTTGCGCAGCCCCTCTATCAGGGAACTGCGCAAATCGTCGTCAATGTTCGACCTCCCGAGACAATCGGTCCGCAATCGGTCGCCGACCAATTGTCCTCCGATTATCTCCTCACGCAAGAAGATATCATCCGGAGCCAACGGGTCGCTCTGCAAGTCGTATCGAGAATGGGCCCCGCAGTCACTGCAAGGATTGCTCAAGACGCCGGTTGGAACATCCTTGCTGGCCCGCGAGATGACTTCGTCGCCTCTAAATTGCGTGCAGGTCTCAAGATCGATGAAAGCGCAGTCAATTCGCGCGTCATATCCCTTAGCTATGTTAGTCATGACGGCAGAGCGGCCGCCGACCTGGCAAACGCCTTTGCTGACGCCTATGCCGATGTGAGTGTCGACCTTCAGGCCGATCCCGCACATCGCGCGGCTGCCCTGTATGATTCTCAAATGAGTGCGATCCAAGCCAAGCTCCGTTTGGCTCAAAGCCGGCTGGCGAAGCGATCGAAAGAGCTTGGTATCACATCAGGACGGGATCAATCTGATGCGGACACTGTCCGGCTCGAGGCGCTATCCGCACAGCTCGCCTCCGCAGAAGCGGCTAGCGCGTCGGTCGGGGCACGTACCGTTGGCAATGCATTACCTGATACGCTGACCAGTCCGGTCATTCAGGGTATGCAATCCGAGCTTGCGAGGCTTGAGGCGCAACGGCAGGCGCTGAGCACGATTGCTGGCCCGAATAATCCGGACCTTATTTCGATCAACAGCCAAATTGCAGGACTGCGAAAGCAACTGGGCCAGCAGCAGGCTCTGATCAGACAGGGTGCTGCAACATCTACCGTGCAGACCAGCAGCACCGTTGCCCGACTCGCTCGCGACGTCGAGAGCGCCCGGGCGCGTGTCATCGCCAGCCGTTCGAACAAGGATGAGGTGGCGGTTCTTGAACAGGACGTGAAAAATGCCCAGATGGTCTACGACCAGATGGCGGCCCGCAAGTCGCAGCTCGATCTCCTGAGCGAGAGCGGGCAAAGCAACGTTTCCATCCTCACACGTGCTTCTGCGGGAGATGATCCGATTTGGCCTCGGCCAAAAATACTCGTTTTCGGCGGGGCGCTGCTCGGCGGCTTGATCAGTGCGCTGGGGATATTATTAATCGAGGCACTCGACCGTCGGATCCGGAATCGAGCGGAGCTCGAAAGCTGGCTGGGTATTCCTGACTTGGGGCAAGTCAGAAATTCGGGTCACTTTTTCTTGGAAACGCCACTCGCGCGGCGGGGCTCGCTACCCAAGCCGCAGCACGCGCGCTTAGGGAGTCAAGGATGAGCAACTCATCCCTCTCGAATCCACCGCGAATTGGCGAACTGCTGGTCGCGCAAGGAAAGCTCACCAAGATTCAAGCCGGCGAAGCAGCGCGCTATAGCGTGGAGAATGGCATTCGCTTTGGCGAGGCAGCAGTCATTCTCGGACTTGTAAGTGCTGGTGATTTGGATGGCGTCCTCGCCAGCCGAGCGCCGATGCCGGTCCATGTCCCTGGCGAAATGACACGTTCGCTTGTCATATGGCACCATCCCAATTCGATCGAGGCCGAAGATTATCGTAGCTTGCGTAGCGCGTTATCGCTCCGCTGGTTTCAGGGCCCTCCGCCGCAAAGAGCGCTCTCGATTATCGGCGCGAGCCCCTATGATGGAAAATCAACCATTGCGGCCAATCTGGCGGTGTCATTTGCCTTGGCGGGCGCGCAAACGCTTCTTGTCGACGCTGATCTGCGCCAGCCCAAACAACATATCTTGTTTGGCCTTACCAATAAAACCGGCTTGGCCAACATTTTGGACCAGAGTGAATTCAACATTCCGCATTATGCCATCGCTGGGGTCGAAAATCTCACGGTGATGGTGGCCGGGCGTTCCACAGGAAATGCCCAAGAGCTTCTGCTCAAGAACGATTTTCTTGAATATCTGAATATACAGATGGCACGCTATGACGTGGTACTCGTCGATACCTCACCTGCGATGATCGGCAATGACTATCAGATTGCGTCCAAGATCACCCGCGGAGCGTTGCTTGTTACACGCGAGGGGCAAACGCGCGTTCGAGCTTCGGTTGAAATGCTTAATGCATGCGACGATGTCGGGATAAAGATCGTAGGCGCGACGCTTGTCCGCCGGCAAAACTCTCCAAAGTCATCGCGATGGAGCAAGTTGGTCAGTCAAATACTTCCGCGCCATAATGTTCATCGATAAGCGCTTCAGAAAATTTTGTCTCGATGATGGCCGGTTTAGTTGTAAATAGCCAGGGCAAGTTTGAGAAAACCGTTGCGACGGGATTAGTCGCTACCGGTTCTTTGCTGCTTTTTTTGCCCATGCTGTGGGATTTTGGTTCGCAATATTGGCTCAAGGAGGAAGACAGCCATTCCATCGCACTTTTGCTGGGCATTGCGTATGTCTATGCCAGAGATCGTAATAGATATGGATGGAACGCCAGGACTCTGGAGACACTGCTCGGCTCATCGATCGTGCTGGTTGGACTAGTTCTATATGGCTTGGGGCGGCATCAGGACTTTTTTCAACTCGAAGGATTTTCCCTTCCCATCATCGTCTCTGGCTCTACACTTGCTATTGCCGGGTCGGGCGCGTTGAAGCGATGGGCAATCCCCAACGCGCTCCTCCTATTTACGATCCCGCTGCTTGGTTCGGCCGTGGACAGCATATTGGTACCGCTTCGCCTCATGTTGACTGCCGCAGTGACAAAAACGCTGTCAATCTTTGGATTGCACGTCGCAAATATCGGCGTGACGATAATCATCGGCTTTGCGAAGCTGAATATCGCTGGAGCTTGCATCGGATTGCGGTCCATGATTTCGTTACTATCAATTGCTATATTGTACTTATATTTGTTCCCCTTAAAGACGAAAACGTCAATTTTTGCCTTTTTAATGTTGGTACCGGTCGTTACGCTATTCTCAAACTTTTTAAGAATTCTCGCGCTGGTACTGATTGCGTACCAGTTCGGCACGTCGGTCGAAGGCGCATTTCACGACATCGCCGCTTACGTCGAGGTGATCGTGGCAGTTTCGTTGTTTATGGCGCTCCGCGCTCTGCTGGAACAACGCGTGGGCGAGCTTAGGCCGCAGCGCCATGCACAGTAGGCGAGCATTATTACTAGGCGCTGCCTATCTGGCGACGGCCGTCGCTGTGGCGACGAGTTCGACAATATTGCGAGGCACCAAACTGCGGCAGCCGCGCGATCGCGCAAGAGAGTTTGGGGAACTGCCGCCGTTAATCGACGGATGGGCGCGCTCGGTAGACAATGGACAGATCGTTGATCCCGTCATTGTGGATGACGCCTTTAGTGAGGCGACGAGGCTTTACGATTCGGTACGGCAGTCCGATTATGTCTCGGCCGGCGGTGCGCGAGTGATGGTGAGCGCGGTCTATAAGCGGGAAATCGAACAGGAAACGCGGTTTCACTGGCCGGAGATTTGCTATCAGACGCAGGGCTTTGAGATTCGGAGACTGGCAGCCCAGCACGTCGCGTTTCGTGGGAAACTGCTTCCGATTAGCCGATTTGAGGCGGTGAACGGCGGGAGACGCGAGGTAGTTCATTACTGGATGCGCATTGGCGACAGGCTTGCGGCGGGATCCTACGCCGTGCGGGGCAATATCTTTCTCAGCGAATTGCGAGGCGAGATTCCTGACGGCGCTCTATTTCGGGCGTCAATGCTCCTAGCGGAAGGCGATGGGCTCACGCAGCCCACGGTGTCCGCCATGTTGAATGAATTCATGGCGGCATTTCTCAAAGCCAGCAACGATAAGCTGCGCTTGTTGCTGATCGGCTAAATCGACAAAATCTGAAGAGCGGCTTACTAGCTCACCCGCTCAATCGCTTGCGGGCAATCGAGGATACCGCGGCTTGGTCCCGTTATATCCTGGGTAATAATGATGCTCAGCTGCATTGCCGCATCCGTCAGGTACCTTCGGCGCGAGACGGTACTGCCCCCCGCGTGCCGGCAGAAAATTTTGCCGCAAATTCGGATGCCTAGGGTGAGCTGTTATGGCAATTTGCTAGGCACCGCGTGCAACGGTCTCTGAATCAACCGCTTCGTCTTGCACTTCTACCAAGTCATCGCACCGGCCGTTGTGGTTAATGCCGCAATGCGTCAAAATGAGACAGTCAAATATTCGGTCGCGCTAATTCCGCGGTCAGAACGAAATATGGGAGATGATGCCTGGGCAGTTTGGGCAATGAGTACCCATTCTGATATAGTTTGGGCTCTGCCTGACTAGTTGTGTGTCGCGTTCGTCATCTCGAATTCCAGATAAGATTGAGTTTTTAGTACCCGTGATCACCCATGGCGATGAAGCTTATGGGAGTGTCTTGGTGTGGTTGCTTAAGTTGTGTTGGTTACTTGCTCTATACCGGTCACGCATCAGTCCTGATGCCTTATTGGGCTGCTTGCAACTGGGGGAATTATTTATGGCACAGGGTCATCGGCCGCTCGTAATTGTTCATGTGCAAACCCGCATGAAGCGCAGCGGTGGGGCGGAAGAAAACACTTGGGCTGCCTGCAAGCATCAGGCTGATTCCGGCAACATCGTTCATTTGCTCGCGGGTTCGCATTCGGACCTGGCTGCCTATCGAAAGCAGGGCACCAATGTGCAGCTCCACCTGGTGCCATCCTTGATACACGCCATCTCGATGAAGCGCGATTATGCCGCCTATCGAGAATTACGTCAGCTTTTTATGGATCTGCGGGCCGATGTGGTGCACACGCATACCAGCAAGGCCGGAATACTTGGCAGGCTGGCGGCGCGACGGGCGGGCGTGCCGATAATCATGCACGGCGTTCATATCCTTCCGTTCAGCCACACCGGCCTAGCGCAAAAGCTCACGTTTCTCGCTGTGGAGCATGTCACGGCTCCAATCACCGACCATTTCCTTCATGTCGGTGAGGGAACGCGGCATGCCTATAAGTTGGCCCGGCTTGGGAGCCGCGCCATGCACTCGGTGGTAAGGTCCGGGATGGAAATAGACGGCTTCAGGGCCGCTTCATGGCCGGATGATTGGCGACAAATCTTGGGCGTGGGGGAAGCCGACGAAAAGCCCATCACAATCTTGATGATGGCCGCGCTCGAAGCCAGGAAACGCCACGCCGATTTTCTACGCGGATTTGCCGAAGTGACACGCAAGGGAGAGAAGATCCGACTCCTGCTGGCTGGCGAGGGTGCAGAGGCTGAACGTCTTTCATCTATGGTCGAGTCCATGGATTTGAGAGACCGGGTAAAACTCGTCGGCTACCGCCCAGATCCTCACAAACTAGTTGCGTTGTCTGACATCGGCGTGCTCGCCTCGTTGCGGGAAGGTCTGCCGCGCGTCGTGATTCAATATCTTGCGGGCGGCAAACCCGTCGTGGTGAGCGCTTTGCGCGGCATAGATGAAATCGTCGAGGATGGCATTAACGGATTTATCGTTCCGCGGGATGATGCGGCACATGTCGCAAAGGCAGCGGTTCAGCTTGTGCGAGATCGAGCCCTGCTGAAGAGCTTATCCGAAGGGGCTGAGCATTCTGCGGTTGATCAATGGACATTCAGGTCGATGTTCGAGCAGCTTGATCAAGTCTATGCTAAAACCCTCGAAACTCCTTCGGTTAGGGCAAGGATAGCCCGCGGTCATAGCGGGGCTACGACATGTCGATATGCTGCCAACTTACCCCCATTGGACCAGCCCATGGCGCTATGACCGGTTGCTCGAAGATGGCGCTACAGAGAGCCTCACGATCCGCGGTGGCAACCCTACAAGCCGACGGTTTTCCGTTGCCGAGGACCGGTAGGGCTGGGCAGAGCAGCGAATAGAAGTGCGTGTGCGCCGTTAAAAGTCAAGGGAGTGATCGATCAACGCAATATCGCCGTCTTCTTACGAATTAAATCGAGTCTGAATTACTATCGTCCATCGTGATAGAAGGCGATAAGGTCTGGGATAAGAGACTTTGATGCAGAATAAGATATGTGGTTGTCATCCGCATATGCAATTTCACCCCCTATCTTACCGTAACAAAATCGATCATCGCACAGCTTGTTGGAAAAATCGAACAATCTGACATTGGGGAGACCCGCTAGGTCCTCAACTACCATTTGATAGCGAGTGCGGATATTGTCAAACTCGGCACGCGTGATGTGCGGCTCATAGCGATGGCCGAACCACGCAGCTCGGGCTGCCGCATTGCCACCAAATATCGAGGAGTTGGCAGGTGACAATATCAAAAGGAATCGCTTCCTCGGATAACGCGTTATCAATGCACGAAGCCCATTTTTCACGGCATCTTGACCAATTACATCCCGGCCTTGCGCGTCGATATATTGGTCCTCCAATACCGCCTGTCGCCAATATATAGGTATCACAACGCGCGAAATCTCTGGGCGGCTATCAAGAAGATCGAGGGTCAGCTTGGTGAGATAGGAATATTTTTCTTGCTCTCCGAACTTTCTGTATCCGACCAGTGGCCTGAAGCCGGTATCCGTGATTTGATAGCCGGCCTTTCCAACCGATGCGGCAGTTTCGAATATCGTCGCGGCGACGGCTTCGGCGTGACTGTCGCCCACCAGTAGGAGATCTGGTTTGACATTCGCCGCGCCCAACATGCACAGCTTGTTAAGCGTTCGCTGCCGCTTGAATGACCCTCCGCATTCTCGCCAACGCCCGTGGTATGTGCTTTTGCTGGCCATTCGCTGGATGTCCGGAGGAACGCGGCCAGGGATGTCATGCTTGGCAAGCGCGAAGCCGCCTAGAGCTACCGCAGCGATCAATACCGACGTCGCTCCGAAGAGCTGGGAACGGTTAAGTATCGCGCCACTGGGCCGAAATGGCCTTTCGACAAAGCGCCAGGAAACTGTGGCAACCATGATCGATGCTGGCACAATTGCCAGCATCATCCATTGATCCAGTTCCAGCCAATAATAGCGCGTGAACACGATGATTGGCCAATGCCAAAGGTAAAGCGAATAGCTTATAAGGCCAATAAAGCGCAGCGGCGGCTGCCCAAGCAGCTTCGCTACATTGGTTTTGAATTGCCCGGTCCCGGCGTGAATGACCAACATCGAACCCACTACCGGAGGCATTGCTGCTAAGCCGGGGAACGGCATTTTTTCGGTGTAGAGGAAAACTGCGGCCCCGATGAGGAGTATCCCAGTGAGCGCCTGCAACTCCGACGCTGTGCGTGAGCGGGGCGGGCTGAACGTTCCGAAGGCGAGGATTGAACCGGCGAGCAGCTCCCACGCCCGGGTGGGAAGCAGGTAGAAATTGGCAACCGCCGCTGAGCGCGTGGCGTATATGCTCATACCAAGGGAGACGGTAGCCAGCAACAGGACGATCAGCGGCAATATCGGTTTGCGCGGCAGGCCCGATGCGCCCGCTAATATAAGTGGGAAGAAAATATAGAATTGTTCCTCCACCGAAAGTGACCAGGTGTGGAGCAAGGGGCGGAATGCTGCCTGAATCGCGAAATAATCCCCACTTGAAACCCAGAAAAAAAAATTCGACCCAAATAAAGCGGAACTCGCGAGACTCTTTCCAAATTCTGCGAGATTTTCTGGTAAAAACAGAATAACGGCCATGATCGACGTGAGTAGGAGCATGACAAAGAGCGCCGGAAGAATGCGTCGTATGCGCCGCTCGTAAAATCTGGCTACGCTATATTGGCCTCTCTCCAAGTCTCGCATCAGCGTTGAGGTAATAAGATATCCCGAGATCACGAAAAATATATCGACTCCAATGAAACCGCCCGAGAATGTCGCAAAGCCGACATGGAAAAGGACAACAGGAATGACCGCGATCGCCCTGAGGCCGTCGATATCGAACCGGTAGGCTTCGGTGGCACTATGGCCGAGTTCGCCGGCAAACTTCGCGTCTGCGTGATAAACAGGATCCAGCTGGCGCAAGTTTCCATAAATTGCATCCACCGGCGAACCTCCAGAACGGGCGAAGGCTGTATCACCCCGGCCAAGCGACATCGTTTAGCATGTTGCGGCGCAGCATACTAGATCGCCAACGGTAATCTGGTGCTCCTGACCGATCGATTGACTGAGCGTGAACCCACTCGGTTACGCCTATTGATCAGGTGGACGTGCTCCTCAAGCGTCTGGCCGCACATCGGCAGCCATGGCTTGATCGATCCCATATTTGCGGGCAGTGATGCTCTGGGCGATGCTAAGAACTCTGGGAAGGACATCGCCAGTCTATGAGCAATAGCGTTTCCAACCGACGCCGCTTTTGGAAACTTTTCGTGGATCTCATGATAAAATATTTCTGCGGTTTCCTCCTCATGTTATCTGCGAACGAAGCGCAGGCTGAGAAGCTACAGGTCGATTGGAATGAGCAATTTAGAGGGACTCCGCTCGAGTTGAGCAGTTATAAGTTGGCGTTCAGTGAAGAATTTGACGGTAAAGAGCAATTGAAAGGCCCGAAGCTCTTTGCACCGGTTCATGCGCCATACGGCGCGAACACATTCGATTTTCCTCCTTCTCCTGCCTATCATGTAGCTGATGGCACTTTGAGGCTCGAGGCATATAAGGACCAGGGAAAGTGGCGCTCGGGAATGGTTCAGACCGCCAACGACGCCCAATCTTATCATGGTGCACGGTTCGGGTCGGGTAAGGGCTTCGTTTGCGCTAATTGCTATTTTGAAGCGCGGATGCGTTTTCCCGCGGGGAAGGTGCCAGGCTTTTGGGGCGCTTTCTGGCTGTTATCACCCGACCACCCGAAAACGGGCCATGTCGAGATCGATGTGATTGAATGGTATGGCGGTGATCCGCGCGGCCACCACCAATCAGTCCACATCTGGCCAAAAAGGCCTGGGGTGCATGCCGGAAAAAGCAATTACACCGGGATGCAAGGCGTGATTACCGACGGCCAGTGGCACAGCTACGGTGCCCGAGTGGAGAAGGGCACAGTTTATATTTATATGGATCGAAAGGAAGTTTCCCGGGTCGACGTACCCGCAGAGTTTGATGTATCCTATTATCTTGTCGCTGGTCTCGCGGTGCTGCCTCAAGAGGTCAAGCTTGCGCCCGATTTGATGCAGCTCGATGTGGACTATCTTCGGGCGTATAAGCCGACGAGCAAATGAATGATGTCCGCGACATCGGTAAGAAATTATGACATTCTCATTGTCGCCATGACGCAATCCCAGGGAGTCCGTCGCGATCGGCACAGGCTCGTGGCCGACCAGCGGCATCCCGGGTTGCTCGGTACGAGCCAATGCGTGCCGCGACCACTCGCAGTAATTCGTGCGGTTGATCAGTGCGAATTTACTGGGGGACCCGCAGGCTTAAAGGGTGAGGCCCACGCAACTTCGCCGTCCTTTTGCAGATTCTGATACATCAAGCGGCGATAATATGCTCGTTCGTTGTCAGTGAGGGTTCCATTTTCTTCTGAAACCAGTCGGACCAAGAAGGCTTCTTCGCTGCCATCTCCTCCATAATTAATGCTGCCATCATCCCATTTGGCAGAGCCCAAATCCACCCTTTCCGGAAACACGCGATACGCAACCCTATGGCCGTTTACCATAACGCGGATTGCCAGATATTCCTTGGTAGCCGCTATGTCACAGGACAGATGTACGGGGATTGAGTCAGCAATACCGGCCTCGTCTAATGGAATTTCCAGCGGATATCGCTTTCCACGTATATCCGTCGCGGTTAACAGAAAGGAGTCGGTGGAATTGAGCGCTAAGGATATGCGAGCCCCCTCCGGCGATCGGAAGTCAAACACCGGTCTGTGTTCGGATTTTTTCGCCGCGCGATTGACCCTTATCAGGATCTCGGCAGAAAAACCGCTCAATCGCTTCGTTGAAAGCATCGAAATTTGTGAAGGGGTTGCCGCGAGCGGCAATACGACGTTTGCGCCTACTGGAGTCCGCCGAAGATGCCGAAGGTGCCAAATCTCCCAAGCCAGCGTGCCCGACAATAGCATCCCCGTCACGACTGCAACGGCAATAGCGAGCCTGCCCGCATGACGTCCGTGCGCGGATGGAACGCGATGTTCCGTTTCGACATCGGCATCGCTATCCTCCACCCGTCCGTCCTCGCGCTTCAATCGCTTGTCAGGTTGGCATGGCGTTCGAGCAGAAGAAAGAGGTAACAACAGCAAACCCACGCCCACGCCGGGGATGCTCATCGGGGGGCCGGCAGGCCAGAGAAAGAACGCTGATCCCGTTGAACTGGCGATTCATCTGCACGATCTCCCCACAGGCGCTGGCGTCGCCGCCGCGTCCCGCATGGTCGATCAGCTCTCAGAACAATCGTCGACCGAATAGAACATTGGGTTCTTCATCCACTCGGCGACCGCGGAGGCCCGCCACCTGGTGCACCGCGTGCTGATCGCGATCTGTTTTGGAAACGTGCCCTGCTGGATCTTCCGGTAGAGCGTCGAGCGGCTGAGCCCGGTGCGATCGAGCACGGTCTTGAGACGAAGGATGCGATCGGGGGTATCGGTTGTCATGGCATGATCCCGCATGGCTTGCGTTGCGATAGCTCCCGAAGAAAGCTTCTGAGAGCGCAGGGGATGATTGCAAGGGGATGGGATCGTCTTGTCGGTCAGGAAGTAGCTGGAGTCGGCAGAGAGGTAGCATGACCGTTTTGGCGCTATTGCTG
>Ga0068852_100001046_pt1 | contig 18216 bp, 14 predicted proteins | sample KBSCornC22_FD_66594 | JGI IMG/M metagenome (GOLD analysis project Ga0068852, IMG submission 66594) | Corn rhizosphere microbial communities from Kellogg Biological Station, Michigan, USA - KBS Corn C2-2 | ecosystem: Host-associated > Plants > Roots > Rhizosphere > Soil ... | reverse complement strand
AGGCCCTCCACCTGCAGCAGCGTCTTCTGCAGCAGCACGAGCTGCGGCTGGATCTCCATGCGGAAGCGGCGCGACACCTCGAAGAGGCGCATCAGCAGCTTGCCGAAGTAGATCTCCTTCAGCGGGCGGTCGAAGACCGGCTCGCACACGGAGCGGATCGCGCCCTCGAACTCGTCCACGCGAGTCCCCGGCGGGATCCATCCCGCCTCGAGGTGGGCGAGCGCCACGCGGTGGTAGTCGCGATGGAAGAACGCCATGAAATTGGTGGCGAGGTAATTCTTGTCCGCCTCCGAGAGCGTGCCCATGATGCCGAAGTCCACGCCGCAGTAACGGCCATCGCGCGCGACGAAGATGTTGCCCGGGTGCATGTCCGCGTGGAAGAAGCCGTCGCGGAACACCTGGGTGAAGAAGATCTCGACGCCCTCGCGCGCGAGCCTCTGGATGTCGATCTTCGCCTCGCGCAGCCGCTCGACCGCGTTGACGGGAATGCCGTCGACGCGCTCCATGACCATCACATCGCGGTTGCACCAGTCCCAGTAGACCTCGGGGACGATCAGCAGCCGCCGGTCCGCGAAGTTGCGCCTCAGCTGGCTCGCATTGCCGGCCTCGCGCAGCAGGTCCAGCTCGTCGCCCATGGTGTGCTCGAACTCGCCCACCACTTCGACCGGCCGCAGGCGCCGGCCCTCGGTGAGCCGCGCCACGAGCCCCGCCAGCACGTAGAGCAGGCCCACGTCCTTCTCGATCACCGAGCGGATGCCGGGGCGCAGGATCTTCACCGCGACCTCGCGCCCGTCGGGGAGGGTCGCGAAATGGACCTGCGCCACGGAGGCGCTGGCGATGGGCACCTGGTCGAAGGTCGAGAACACCTCCGCGTGCGGCCGGCCATAGGCGGCGTCGAGCGTCGCGGCGACTTCGGTCCAGGTGACGGGCGGCACCTTGTCCTGGAGCTTCGAAAGCTCCGCCACGACGTCCTCGGGAATGAGGTCGGGCCGGACGGACAGGAGCTGCCCGAATTTCACGAAGATCGGCCCGAGCGATTCGAGCGCGAGGCGCAGGCGCTCGCCGCGCGGACGGCTGCGGTCGGCCCCGGCGTAGGCGATGCGCAACGGCGCCCGCAGCAGCGCGCCGCCGCCCCGCCGCGGGACGAACTCGTCGAGGCCGTAGCGGCCGATCGTGTGGACGATGCGGAAGAAGCGCAGGGCGGGCATGAGGGCGGATTCTACCGGCTGGGGTATTTACGCTTGTAACTTGACCCCCGGCGGTGCGCTGATAAGCTGGAAGTCCGGGCGCGCCGGAGAGAGCGCCACGCATACAAAAAATCCACATGAGCTACCAGGCAGACAGGCCTTTCACGCTGTATTTCGTGCGCCATGGCGTGACCGAGCCCAATTTCCGCGGCTACCGCTGCGGCGGCGACCTCGACATCCCCCTGATGGACATCGGCTGCGACCAGGCTTACCTGCTCGCCAAGCAGATCGAGCGCATGAAGCTGCGCATCGGGGTGATCGTCTCGGCATCCCTCGTGCGCACGCGCCAGACCGCTTCGATCATCAGCGGCGTCCTCGGCCACATTCCCGTGGAAGTCGATCCGTTGCTGAACGAGCGCCGGCTGGGCCAATGGAACAACCGCCCGATCGCGGAGACGGAGGAGCTGCTCGCGGCGAAGGTCACCCCTCCCGGCGGCGAGTCGGAGGAGGAATTCCAGCGGCGAGTCGGCATGGCGTTGCAGAACCTGCGGCCGTACCTCGATCGCCGCCCCCTCATCGTGAGCAGCAAGGGCGTGGGCCGCGTCATGAATGCGCTGCTCGGCGGCCAGGGCCGCATGCAGGTCGGCAACGGCGAGATCGTCGAGTTCGTCGTGGCGCCCAACGGGGCGACGGCGCCCCTGCAGGTCAATCGCCCGGCGCTGCTGTAGCCCAGCTGCCGGCTCCGCCCTGGGTTGTCGTCCCCGCGAAGGCGGGGACCCGACCTGTGATCAGATCGCGACCAGGCGCGGCTTCATGCCGCGCTTCGGCTGCGCCTTCTTCGGCTCCTCCGGCTCCTCGCGCGAGCTGGCGTGGAGCACCGTCCACTCCGGCGACTGGGCGCGGCCCATCAGCCATTCGTGGATGAACCAGTTCTGGTTGCGGTCGGAGAGCACCGGCGTGTGGCCGGTATCCGGCACGTGCATGATCGAGACGTTGTGCGCCTCCCGCATGCGTGCGATGGTCGGCGCCAGCAGCGCGTCCGAGAGCATGCCGTGGATGAGCAGCACCGGGCAGCGCACGCGTTTCCACAGCCGCCACTGGTCGAGGCTCTCCTTCGCGTCGGCGCGATAGGCCTGCAGCGCGCGCACATCGTGGCGATAGACGCGCCCGCCTTCCTCGTCCGACCAGCGCGTCTGGTGGAAGGTCACGTTGAAGCGGATGTCGTCGCTGATCGGCCCGTCGTTCTTCTGCGAGGCGCCGATCTTGCGCAGCAGGTCCGACGGATCGCGGAACACGTAATGCCGCGCGAGCGTCTCGGAGCGGCGCTTGCGGCGCGCCTTCGGCATGAAGGGACCGATATCGTTGAGGATGAGCGAGGTCACCATCTTCGGGTGCCGCGCCGCCAGCTCGATCGCGGCACTGCCGCCCATGGAGGAGCCCAGCACGGTCACCGGGCCGCACTCGAGGTGGTCGATGAGCTGGCGCAGCTGCTCCGCGTACGTGGCGAGCGAGTAATCGCGCTCGTCCGCCATCCACCCCGACCGGCCGCGGCCCACCCAGTCCACGCAGACCACGTGGAAGTGGCTTTGCAGGTCGGCCGCGAGGTAGTTGAAGCGCATCGCCGTATTCGCCACGCCCCCACAGCACACGACCGTCGGGTTTTCCTTGTCGCCCCACTCGGTGTACGCGACCTTGACCGGATAGGGCTTGCGGAAGCGCGGCGGGCCCTTCTGCAGCCGCACCGGGTGGTGGTAATCGAAGTGGCGCAGGTCGAACTGGTGGTCGAAGCGCGCGATGATGCGCTTGGCCATGGCCATGTATTCGTCCCACGTCTCGAGCTTGCGGCGCCGGCCCGGGATCGGCGGCTCCCAGTCGGGGTCGTGGCGGCGCTTGCGCGGCGCGGGGGGCTCGCGGTTCATCTCGGTTCCCTGGCTTTTGCCGGCTCGGGCGACGCGTCCGGTGATTTCGCTTCTTCCGGCGGGGTGGCTTTTTCGGCTGCGGGCGCTTCTTTCCATGCTCTGGCTTCTCTCTGTTCCCTGGCTTGAGTGTTTTCCTGCGCGTCGCCGCGCGACGGGTCCCGCCCGCCGCCGGGCGCCACGGCACGGCGGCCGCCGCGCTCGCGCTCGCGTTGGCGCAGGACATCGATCATGACGTTGAAGGTCCGGGCGAGCCGTCCCACCTCGTCGCCCGAGCGCACGGCGATATGGGCGCGGGCGAAATCGCCGCTCTTGAGCGCATGCGCGGCTGCCGTGAGCTGCTCGATCGGGCGCACGATCGAGCGCGCGAAGAATATGGCGATCAGCAGGAACACGGCGCCCACGACGGCCACGCTCCAGAGGACGTTGCGGAAGAGGCGGTCGAGCGGGGCCGCGAAGAAGTCGCGCGACTCGGAGACGCCGACGACCCAGTCGTGCCCCGGCACGGGTGCGAAGCCCGCGATCTCCTCGCGTTGCGCGGCGTTCGAGAAATACGAGACATTGCCCGGCTGCCTCGCGCCCACCATCGCCGCGGCGAGCCGGGTCTCGCCGAGGGACTCGATGCTCGCGCGGCGGAAGCGCTGGTCGGCGATGATCTGCGCGAGCACGGTGGTGTCCACGGGCACCAGGCTCGCGAACATGCGCCGGTCGTCGGGGTGCCACACGACGATGCCATCGCCGTCGACGAGGAACGGATCGCGTTCCGCGCCCTTGCGCGCGCCTTCCAGGATCGCGATGATCGGATCGGCCTTGATGCGCAGCACCACCGCGCCGATCACCTTCCCGTTCGCGAGCACCGGCCGCGAATAGAACACGCCGGCCGCGCCCGCGACCGAGCCCACGATGATGCCGGTCATGTGCGAACGGCCGTCCATCGCCAGCTTGAAGTATTCGCGGAAGCGGAAGTTGCGGCCCATCACTTGCGGATCCGTTGCCACGAGCGCAGTTCCGCCCGGGTCCATCACCATGGCGAACTGGATGTCCGCGTTGGCGTCCACCAGGCCGCGGAGCTTGGCGAGCATTTCCTCCGTGCCGCCGGGCGTGGGGCGGGAGAGGTACGCGAGGAAGTCCTCGTCGGTGCCCACGTAGTCCGCGAGGTTGCGGCTGTCGGCGAGGAGCTGCGCGATGCGCCCCGCCGTGCTGGTGGCGAGCTGCTCCAGGTTGCTGCGCTCGACGCTCGCCACGTAATCCTGCGACCTGTGCAGGTTGTACTGCGCCGTGATCATCATCGGCAGCAATGCCGTCGCCACCATCGCCAGGGTCATCTTCGCGGCGAGGGGCCACGACCCCGGCCGATCGAGGCTGCGGGTGAAGCGGGCCAGCCGGCGGCGGATGAGGTGCGGCGAACGCAATGTGGCCGCCCACGCCTCGTTGCCGGGCGTGTGGTCCTCGTCCCCGTCGCGCAGGGCCTCCTCGAGGCCGAGCAACGCCGAATGGGTGGCGAAAAGGGCCGAACGGAACTGCGCCACGTCCTGCGGCCTGTGCGTGGGATGCATGGCGAGCGCCCAGTCGATCGCGCGCAGGAATTCCGGCGAGTAGCGGCCCCGGCAGAGGTCCTCGGCGCGCGGCTGGGGGTCGGGATCGGCGAGGCGCGACGGCGCGTCGATGGGCTTGCGGCCGGTCACCACCCAGAAAAGCGTGGCGCCGAACGAGTAGATATCGGTCCAGGGCCCCTGGCGGCCGCCGTTCGCGTACTGCTCGATGGGTCCGTACCCCGGCGTCACCACCGCGCCCGCGTCGGCCTTCTCGCTCGCGGTCTGGCGCGCGGAGCCGAAATCGAGCAGCACGAGCGTGCCGTCGTCGTCGCGCACGTGGATGTTGTCGGGCTTGATGTCGCGATGCAGGTAGCCGGCGGCGTGGACCGCCGCGAGCCCGTCGAGAAGGGGGGCCAGCCGCTCCACCAGCACGTTCTCCGGCACGAACTGGCGCTTCTGGCGCCACTGCTTGAGCGACTGGCCGCGCTCGAATTCGAGCACCATGTACGCGGTGTGGTTGGCCTCGAAGAAGCGCGCCACCCGGACGATGTTGGGATGCCGGAAGGTCGCGAGGGTGCGCGCCTCCACGAGGAAGCTGTCGAGGCCGACCTGGTAGGCATCGTGGTCGCGAGCCGAGCGGGGCGCCACGGCGTAATCCTCGGTGCGGCAGGCGAAGCCTTCGGGGAGGTACTCCTTGATGACCACGCGAGCGTCCAGGTTCACGTCGGTGGCGGCATAGGCGATACCGAACCCGCCCTGCCCGAGGACGGCGTCGATGCGGTACTCGTGGAGCCGGAACCCGGGCGGAAGCGCGAGCTGGCGTGCCTCGGGCGAAGGGCCCGTGACAGGATCGGCAGGCCTGGAACGGCCGTCCCCGGCGCCAATTGCGCGCTCGACCACCTGTGCGCCCTCCTCGATCTCGCCTTGCCGGCTTGTTATAGGGTCCAATGTCCCCTCACGCACAAGCACGCGAGGCCCGAACCTAACGTAGCACACTCCGGCGCCCGCCGGCAGTTGAAAAACCCACAGCGGACAAACACTTAGGAGGAATTCTTTTAGTGGTTTGAGCACGCCCGTGCTAACATTTCCGAAAATGAGGGAGAGGCCTGCTCGAGAATGGGCACGATAAGAGTGCGGTTCATATTGGTGGCGCTGGCGGTGAGCTTCTTCGCCGTTGGCATGTCCGCATTCCTGAACTACTTCAAGTACAAGAGCACCATCGGCAACATCGTGAAGTCGCGCGTGCTGGTGGTGGGCCGCAACATCGAGAACAGCGTCCAGGCATCGCTCGCCATCGGCATGCAGTTCGCCGAGCTGGCGCAGTTGCCGCAGGTGATGTCGCGCGAGAAATCCAGCGACCGGCTGGTGCGCGGCATCGATGTCTTCGACACCAGCGGCCAGGTCATCTACAGCACGGACCGCACACGGGTGGGACAGAAGGTGCCCGGGCCGTGGATCGGCGCTGCCGAGCGCTCCAAGACCACCGAGTGGGCCTCGGACGAGGGCGAGGATTACGTCGCCGGCATCTCGCTCAAGAACGCCTTCGACCTCACCGTCGGCTATCTCGCCCTCCGTTATTCTCGCGAGGAGGTCGAGCGCGCCGCATCGGTGGCAGGCCGCGAGATACTGCTCGCGGCACTCGGCTCCTTCTTCGGCATCGCCATCGTGGCCCCCCTCGCACTGATCGTCGTCATCCGCCGCTTCGAGCGCGACCTGCGCACCCTCGAGGCCGCCGCCACCCACCTGGAAGACCGCGTCGAGCCTGCAGTCCCCACGGGCTCCGCCTTCGACTCCTCCATTGGCCACCTGCGCGCGTCCCTGCGCGACGCGAACCGGTCGCTGGACGACCTGCGCGCCAAGCTCGATTCGGCCGCATAGCACATGGCAATGCTCGAGAAGAACTACCTGTGGCGGATCTACTGGCGGCTTGCCGGCGTGATCATGGTTTGCGTCGTGATCGCGCTCGCCGTGGTCTCGTACTTCTCGCATCGCGTCTTCGACCGCGAGCTCGTCCCGGAAACGCAGCAGAAGGCCGCCACGGTCGCCAATTCCGTCCGCACGCTGATGCTGAAGGCCGTGGGCTACGGCGTGCCGTTCAACGAGCTCTACGGCGTCGACCAGACCTTCGGCGACGTGTTCGAGGAAAACCCCGAATTCAACTACGCCGCCGTGACGGACCTCGACGGCCAGCTCCTCTATTACCGCGGCAAGGAGCCGCAGGGTGCGCGTGAATATTTCCGCTCGCCCATGATCCTCGCCGTGGGCCTCGATCCTTCGGCCACGTGGAAAGCGTCGAAGGTGGGGCCGCAGTATTTCATCTCCATGCCGATCGCGTCCGACAAGCCGCTCGGCATGCTCCACATCGGCATCGATTCGAAGTTCGTCGACAACGTGCTGCTGGAAGTGATGCTGGACGTGGTCGTGGTGCTCGTGGTCTCGCTCTTCTTCACGCTCGAGCTGCTCAACTTCATGGCGGGCGCGCGCCTCGCCTCCGGCCTGGGCGAGTTCGCCCAGCAGGTGGAGCGCATGCGCTCGGGCGACTTCACCGCCACGGCACGCATCCGCGCCAACGACGAGATCGGGCGGCTGCTGCGCCGCATCGACGCGGCCATCGACCACCTGAACGTGCGCTACGAGTTCCTCGTGGGCGAGCTGGACGACAAGCTGCGCTCGGCGCTGGGCGCACGCCGCGAGGCGCTCAAGCCCGCCATGGCCGCGCTCGAAGGCATCCGCAGCCGCTACCGCTTCGGCTCCGCACCCACGAATGCGGAAGGCGACGAGATGAACCTGAACCGCATCCGCGCGCCGCTCTTCGCCTTCATCCTCGCCGAGGAGATGACGCGCTCGTACCTGCCGAGCTACGTGAACCAGCTGCTGGTCGCCATCCCCGGCTTCTCGCCGCAGATCGTGATCGGCCTGCCGATCATGCTGTTCATGCTGATCGTGGCGCTGGGCCAGCCGTATCTCGGAAGCTGGAGCGAGCGCGTGGGCCGCCGCCGCGCCATGCTGATCGGCGCCTCGATCGCCACGGTGGGCTTCGCCGCCACGGCGCTCGCATTCAACCTGTACGACCTCCTCGTCTGGCGCGGGCTCGGCGCGCTGGGCTACGCGATGGTGTTCGTGGCCGCGCAAGGCTACGTGCTCGACCGCACCGGGCAGGCCAACCGCGCGCAGGGCTTCGCGCTCTTCATCGGCGCCATCATGGTGGCGACCGTCTGCGGCCCCTCCATCGGCGGCATCCTCGCCGACAACATCGGTTTCCGCGCGGCCTTCGGCGTCTCCGCGGTGATGGCGATGCTCTCGCTCCTCACCATCGCGCGCCTGCCCACCATCGAGGTGCGCGCCCCGGCCGCGAAGCCCTCGCGGGGGCCGCGCATGCGCGAGATCCTGGCGCTCATGGTCAACAAGCGCTTCATGACCCTCACCGGCCTCGCCGCCATGCCGGCGAAGATCATCCTCACCGGCGTGTGCTTCTACCTGGTGCCGCTCTACATCGTCTCCATCGGCAACACCTCGGCCATGGCGGGCCGGATGCTGATGGTGTATGCCGTGATGATGGTGCTCATCGTGCCGCTCTCGGCGAGCCTTTCGGACAACAGCATGCGGCGCGATCGCTACGTCTCCGTGGGGCTCATCATCTCCGGCCTTTCGGGCTTGCTGCTGCTGCTCTCGGACAGCTTCCTGGTGCTCTTCGGCGTGGTGTTCCTGCTGGGCCTGGGGCAGGCGCTGTCGATCGCCGCCCAAAGCGCCCTCGTGGCCGAGCATTGCCAGGAAGAGATCCGCGTCTACGGCCACGATGCGGTGTACGGCGTCTATCGCCTGCTCGAGCGGCTCGGCAATGCGCTGGGCCCGCTCATGGCGAGCGTGCTGGTGGTGCTCTGGGGCTACCAGGGCGCCTTCATCGCCATCAGCGCGCTGGTACTCATCTGCGGCATCGCCTTCACGATCGCCACCCGCGGGCTGGAGTGGCAGCAAACCGTGGCTGCGAACCCATGAAGCTTTTCCGCCTCGTGGTCGTGCTCCTCGTGCTGGCGGGCCTCGTGGCCGCGGATGGCCTCGCGCAGGTTCCGAGCCGGCCGTATCGCATCTACGCCATCACCTTCCGCGGCATGACGGATGTCGAGCGCGGCTTCCAGGACTACTTCGCCTCGCGCCGCATCCCGGTGCAGATCACCTTCCGCGACCTCAACCGCGATCCGTCGCGCATGCCCGGCTTCCTCGAGGAGATCAAGCGCACGCGGCCGGACCTGGTCTACACCTGGGGCACCTCCGTCACGCTGGGCGTCGTCGGCACCTACGACGCGTACGACCCGAGCACGCAGATCACGGATATCCCGGTGGTATTCACGCTCGTGGCGGCACCCGTGCTCGCCAAGATCGTCCCGGACCTCAAGAGCTCGCGGCGCAACGTGACGGGCGTCTTCCACGTGGCGCCCACCGAAGCGCAGATCCGTGCGATGGCCTCGTACCGTCCGTTCAAGTCGATCGGCATCCTCTACACGCCGACGGAGCAGAACTCCGTCGTGGTGGTGGACGAGGTGCGCGAGGTCTCGAAGCGGCTGGGCTTCTCGGTCATCGCGAAGCCGCTCAAGCTCGACTCGCAGAAGCGCGTCACCGCCGACGGCGCGCCGGAAATGATCCGCGAGCTCAAGCAGCAGAAGGTGGACTGGCTCTACCTCCCGCCCGATTCGTACCTCGGCACGCAGGCGAAGAACGTGATCATCCCCGCCGCGATGAACGAGAAGCTGCCGACCTTCGCCTCGACCGAGCAGCTGATGGAAACCGGCGCGCTCACGGGCCTGGTGAGCCGTTATCACTCCATCGGGCAATTTACCGCGTACAAGGCGGAGCAGATCCTGGTGCAGAAGGTGCCGCCGGCGAAGATCCCGGTGGAGACGCTCACCCGTTTCTCGCTGCAGGTGCGCATGGACGTGGCCGAGCAGCTCAAGCTCCCGCCGCCGCTGCCGATGTTCAACTACGCCGAGCTGATCCGTCCCGGCGATACCCCGGCACCGACCGAGGCCGCGGGGGGGCAGTAAACGGCAGCGGCCGGCGGGTCGTTCCCAAAGCTGTCATTCCCGCGAAGGCGGGAATCCAATCACCCACAAACTTGGGTCCCCGCACGGCAAGCGCGTCGCACCGAAGTGACGACTTCTTGATCCATCTCCTTGTCGCCCCCTTCAAACCGCAACATCTTGGGGGCAAACTCCCTGCCGCACACAAGGTCCAAGAGGAGAGGAGTAAGGTTCCACATGGCACAGACAACCCGCCCTTCCCGCCGTCCGCGCACCCGCGAATCGCTGCCGCCGCAGGCCATTTCGGCCGAGGTGCTGCTGGAGAAATACGCCAAGGGCGGTGAAACGACCGTGGCCGAAGTTCGCGCCCGCGTGGCGCGCGCATTGGCCGCCGTCGAGCCCGAGGCCCGGCGCGCCCATTGGGAAGCGCGCTTCGTCGAGGCGCAGGAGCACGGCTTCATCCCGGCGGGACGCATCAACTCCGCCGCCGGCACCTCGCTCACCGCCACGTTGATCAACTGCTTCGTGCAGCCGGTGGGCGATTCGATCACCGAGGTCGTGGACGGCAAGCCGGGCATCTACACGGCGCTCGCGGAGGCGGCCGAGACGATGCGCCGTGGCGGCGGCGTGGGCTACGACTTCTCCTCGATCCGCCCCGAAGGAGCCCTCGTGCGCGGCACGAACTCGCGGGCGAGCGGGCCGGTGTCGTACATGCGGGTCTTCGACAAGTCGTGCGAGACGGTCGAATCGGCGGGCGCGCGCCGCGGCGCGCAGATGGGCGTGCTGCGCTGCGACCACCCGGACATCGAGCGCTTCATCCACGCGAAGGACACGGGCGAGCTCACCAACTTCAACGTCTCCATCGGCGTGACCGATGCGTTCATGGAAGCGGTCGTCGGCGATCGCGAGTTCGAGCTCGTGCACAAGGCGGAGCCCGCGCCGGACGTGCTCGAGGCGGGCGCGTACCAGCGCAACGACGGCCTGTGGGTCTATCGCAAGGCCCGCGCGCGCGACCTGTGGGAGCAGGTCATGCGGTCCACGTACGACCACGCGGAGCCGGGCATCCTCTTCCTCGACCGCATCAATCGCGACAACAACCTGCACTATTGCGAGACCATCGAGAGCACCAACCCGTGCGCGGAGGAGCCGCTGCCGCCGTACGGGTGTTGCGACCTGGGCTCGATCGATCTCACCCGTTTCGTGCGCGATCCGTTCGAGGCCAAGGCCGCCTTCGACTACGAGGCCTTCGGCCGCGTCGTCGACACCAGCGTACGGATGCTCGACAACGTCCTCGACGCCACGCCCTGGCCGCTCGAAGCGCAGCAGAAGGAAGCGCAGTCCAAGCGCCGCGTCGGCCTCGGCTTCACCGGGCTGGGCGACGCGCTCGCGATGCTGCGCCTGCGTTACGACACGGACGATGCGCGCGCGATGGCGGCCAGGATCGCCGAGCACATGCGCGACCGCGCCTATGCCGCTTCGATCGAGCTCGCGATTGAGCGCGGCGCATTCCCGCTCTTCAACCGGGACCTGTACCTCTCCGGCGGAAACTTCGCCTCGCGCCTGCCGGCCGCGCTGAAGGAATCCATCCGCAGGCACGGCATCCGCAATTCGCACGTGCTCTCCATCGCGCCCACCGGGACGATCAGCCTCGCCTTCGCGGACAACGCCTCGAACGGCATCGAGCCGCCGTTCTCCTGGACGTACACGCGCAAGAAGCGGATGGCCGACGGCACGCACAGCGAGTTCCGCGTCGAGGACCATGCGTGGCGGCTCTACAAGCACCTGCACGGCGAGGATGCGCCCCTGCCCGGCTACTTCGTGAGCGCGCTCGAGATCTCCGCCAGCGCCCACGCGGCGATGGTGGCCGCGGTGGCGCCCTTCATCGACACGAGCATCTCCAAGACGGTGAACGTGCCGGAGGATTACCCGTACCCGGAGTTCGAGGGCCTGTACCTCAAGGCCTGGCGCGACGGCTTGAAGGGGCTCGCGACGTACCGGCCGAATTCCATCCTGGGCGCGGTCCTCACGCCCGATGCGCCGCGATCCACAGCGGCGCCCGCGGAGCTGGTCCCCGACGCGAACCGGCGCCTTTCGATCAAGTCGCTGCCGCAGCCGGTGCTGGCAAGCCTGCGCTGGCCGGGCCGTCCGGAGCTGCCCGGTGGCAATCCCGCGTGGACCTACATGATCGACGCGCCCGCGGGCCGCTTCGCGCTCTTCGTGGGACACGTCGAGGAGCAGGGCCAGGCGTTCCCGTTCGAGGTGTGGGTGAACGGCGCCGAGCAGCCGCGCGGGCTGGGCGCGGTCGCCAAGACGCTCTCGATGGACATGCGCGCCAACGACCGGGCGTGGCTGCGCATGAAGCTCGACATCCTCGCCGGCAGCATCGGCGACGACGCGTTCGACCTGCGCATGCCGCCGCAGGGCGAGAAGAAGCGCGTGCCCGGCATCGTTTCGGCGATGGCGCAGCTCGTGCGCGCACGCTGCGAGCAACTGCACGCGTTCGATGCCGAGGGCCCTTCGCCAGTGCTCGACCACGTGTTCAGCGTCGAGGAGCCGCGCACCGGCACCGACGGCACGCTCTCCTGGACCGTGGACGTGGCCAATCCCGCTGCGGGCGACGAGTTCGTGCTGGGGCTGAAGGAAATCCAGATGCCCGACGGCACCACGCGGCCCTATTCGATGTGGCTTTCGGGCCATTACCCGCGCGCGCTCGACGGGCTCACGCGCATCCTCTCGCTCGACATGCGCGTGATCGATCCGGCGTGGATCGGGATGAAGCTGCGCAAGCTCCTCGACTACTCCGAGCCGCTCGGCGATTTCATGGCATTCGTGCCCGGCGAGCGCCGCCAGCAGAACTGGCCCTCCACGGTTGCCTATCTCGCGCGGCTCGCCATCCACCGCTACGCGATGCTGGGCCTGCTGGACGAGCACGGCTATCCCATGCGCGAGATGGGCGTGCTGGAAACGCCTCGCGGCGAAGAGGAGCCGGCGGTGATGAAGGGGGCGCGCTGCCGCGAGTGCGGCAACTACACCGTCATCCGCAAGGACGGCTGCGATTTCTGCAGCGCTTGCGGGTGGGTGGGGCTTTGCGGTTGACGGTCTTGCCGCCTGCGGTTTTACGCGCGCGTTTTGGTCGAGGCAGCGAGTGGGGTGAGGTTAAGCATGACGGTCATGGGATCCACTGCGCTCTCGATGAATCCGTGCTTCAGATAAAACCTCCTGGCCTCGGGTGAAATGGCATGACAAAGCAGTGCCCGCGCGCCAAGAGTCTTCGAGGCCGCGAGCGAGCGCAACACGGCGTCTTTCAACAGGCCTGTGCCAATGCCTTTTCCACTCCAGGCTTCGTGCACCGCGAGCCGCCCAAGGAGAATCACGGGGATCGGGTCTGGCATGTTGCGACGCGTGGTGGGCGGGGCCTCCGCTCTTACGACTGATCCGGCGCTGAGGCAGTAATACGCTACAACCTCCCACCCGGCAGCCACGACGTACGTCTTCGATGCGCCTTGCGCGTCGTTTTGGCGCGCGCGCTCCTTCAGCCAACGTTCGAGGCTGACCTCGGCGCATTGGAAGCTTCCCGACTGGTGTTGGGGCGAAAGCGGCGCCGGCGGGACGAGACGATCAGGATCTACCGATCCCAAGGGGCTTTCTTGGCCAGGAGGCGCATCACTTTTTCGGGATTCGCCAAAGGAGCATCGAGAATCGCTGCGAACTGCTCGTACCTGCTCCCATCGAGGACGAAGAAAGTCTTGTCCAGCAGCACCTGCTCGGCACGCTCGCAAGCAGCCTCGAGCATGAACTCCGTCCTGTTCTTCCCTTGCGCCTCGGCCGCTCGATCGATCAGATCCTTCTGGGCAGCTCGAGCCCTCAGATTGATCGTAATTTCACGGTTGGAGGTAGCCATTTGGAAGTTCCTTGTGTTGACATTGAATGTACATGGCTGTAGGGGTGATGTCAATACACAGCCTTCCCACCGGCGGGCGTGGCCGCCAGCGCCACGGCGGCCAGCACAATGACGAAGACCCCGAACTCCGCCGCGGTGGCTATCAGGTCCCCCTGCCGCGTGACGAGGTAGCCCGCGACGATCGCCGGCAATCCCATCGCCAGGTACGAGATCACGAAGGCGATCGACAGCGCCCCGGCACGCTCGTGCGCCGGTGCATGCGTCGCGATCGTCCGCACCGCGCCCTGGAAGGCCGCACCGAAGCCCGCGCCCGCCACCGGGAGCGCGGCCCAGAAGATGAGCGCCGAGTGCTGCGGGAACGAGAGCATGATGCCCGCGGTGCCGATCGCCAGCACGCTCGCGCCCAGGCGCGTGAGCGCGGCGCCCGAAAGGTTGCGCAGCAGCCATGTGAAGAGCGCGGCGCTCGTCGCCATCACGAAGAGCGAGAGGCTGCCCACGAGCGTCGTCGTCCCGAAAAGGGTTTGCACCAGCGACGGACCCAGCGACGCGAAGAAGCCCGCCATCGCCCAGGCGGCGACCAGGGCCGGGGCGCCCAGCACGAGCGCGCGGCGCACCTCGGGCGAGAAGCGCAGGTGCGGCTTGAGGGAGGCAAGGGCACCGGGCCGCGGCGTGTGCGTCTCCGTCATGAGCGCGACCCCGATGCCTTGCAGCACGAGCACCACGGCCAGCACGACGTAGACCAGCTGCGTCGGGTGCGCGAAGTACTGCACCAGGATGCCTGCCAGGACGGCGCCGGCCGCGGTTCCCACCGGCGGGGTTACGGAATTGGCGATCGCGCCCTGCGTCCTGTCGATGTCGAGGAGCCCCGCGCCGATCGCGCCCAGCGCCGCGCCCGCGGACAGCCCCTGCAACACGCGCGCGAGGATCAACTGCCCCAGGCTCCCCGCTTCCGCGAAGAGCGCCATCGTCACCACTTGTGTGGCGATCGCGGCGAGCAGCACGGGCCTGCGGCCCACGTGGTCCGAGAGCCGCCCCGTGACGAGGAGCGCCACCAGCACCGCGAGCGCGTAGACGCCGAAGATCACCGTCATCATCGTCGCGCTGAAATGCCACTCCGAGCGGTAGATCGCATAGAGCGGCGTGGGCGCGCTGGAGCCCGCGAGGAACGAGACGGTGATGGAGGCGAGCAGGAGGAAGGCGGCGACGCGGGGCATCCGGGCGGGGGCGGCCGCGGGGGCGAGGGCGGACATTGCGGGACTCCTTGGCGAACAGACAAGTCTGTCTGATCTCTTGCATCATACAGACCTGTCTGTTATTGTCAAGCCATGGCCAAATCCGCCGTCACCCCCGCGAGCAGCCAGCCGCCCGGATCCGCGCGCGAGCGGCTGCTCGCCGCCGCCCGCGAGCTCTTCTATGCCGAGGGCATCAACACCGTCGGCATCGACCGCATCATCGAGCGCGCCGGTGTCGCCAAGGCGTCGCTCTACGACAACTTCGGCAGCAAGGAAGAGCTGGTCCGTGCGTACCTTGCCGATCGCGCCGCCTCGCGCCAGGCGCGCATCGAGGCGTGGCTCGAGCGCTACCAATCCCCGCGCGAGAAGATCCTCGGCCTCTTCGACTGGCTGGGCGACGCCATGGCGCAGCCCGGCTTCCATGGCTGCTATTTCCAGCGCGCGAATGCGGAGCTGAAACCCGAGGCCGCGGGCCGCACCGTGCTGGGCGATGCGCGCGAGTGGACGAACGGGCTGCTCACGCGGCTCGCCAGGGAGGGTGGGCTGCCGCAACCGAAGAAGGTCGCACGCCAGATCCAGATCCTGCTCGACGGCGCCATCGTGTCGGCGGCTATGGACGGGGCGCCACAGGCCGCCGCGACCGCGAAGGCCATCGCCGCGACGTTGATCGACGCCGCGGCCTGAACTTATCGCCCGGGCGGCGCGGCGGTGATAATGCCGCCATGGATATTGCGACCCTCCTGGCACGCATCGGGGCGGCCCTGGCGGTGGGCGCGATCATCGGCCTCGACCGCGACCTGCGGCGCAAGCCCGCGGGCGTGCGCACGCATTCGCTCGTGTGCATCGGCAGCGCATCGGTCATGCTCGCCACGCTCGAGGCGGGCGGCAATGCGGACGCCGTGGCGCGCGTGATCCAGGGCCTCGTCGCCGGTGTCGGATTCCTCGGCGCGGGCGTGATCATCCACCACCATGCGCATCATCGCGTGGAGGGCCTCACCACGGCGGCATCGATCTGGATGTCGGCGGGACTCGGCGCCGCGTGCGGGCTGGGCCGTTATGCGCTCGTCGGCGTGGCGCTGGGCGCCGCATTGATCGTGCTGATCGTCGGCGGCCCCATCGAAAAGGCGTTCGCGAAACGGAACCACACCGGCGAAGACAAGTTGCCGGCTACGGGCTCGCCCCGTCGCACGCCGCCGCCGCCGGAACCGTGAAGCGAATCGTGGTGCCGCCGCCCGGCGCGCTCGCGGCGCTGATCTCGCCGCCATGCGCATCGACGATCCCCCGCACGATCGGCATGCCGAGGCCGGCGCCGCCAGGGGCACCCGGATCCGCGCGCCAGTGGCGGTCGAAGAGATGCGCCAGGTCGTCTTCGGACATGCCCTTGCCCGTATCGGCCACGGCGAATTCCACGCCGGCCGCGCACGGCGCGCACGAGACGGCGATGCTGCCGCCTGCAGGCGTGAACTTGAGCGAATTGCCGACCAGGTTGGAGAGCACCTGCAGGAGGCGATCGCGATCGCCGTAGACGTGCAGCCCGTCCGGCGTTTCCTCGACGCGCAAGCTGATTCCGCTGCCGAGGGCGCGCGCCTCGAAGAGCTCGACCAGTGCCGCGAGCAGGCCGGCGCACGCGACGGGCTCGCGATGCACGGCGAAGGTCCCGGATTCGATGCGCGAGACATCGAGCAGGTCGTCGAGCAGGCGCCCCATGCGTAACGAGGTGTTCTTCACGATGCCGGCGAGCCGCGTGCGCCTCTCGTCGGCCAGCGCGGGCGTCTCGAGCGTCGCGGCGGCGAGCACGATCGTGTGCACGGGGTTGCGCAGGTCGTGCGCCACGGCGGCGACCATTTCCTCGCGTTGCTGGCGCGCGCGCTCGGCGGCACGCAGGGCTTCGAGTTGTTCCGTGACATCCGTGTTGCTGCCGAACCAGCGCACGATGGCGCCCGACTCGTCGCGCATCGGCACCGCGCGCGACAGGAACCAGCGGTATTCGCCGTCACGGCCTCGCAGCGGGACGGTATCCTCCCAGACGGACCCTTGCGCGAGCGCGGCGAGCAGCCCGCCCACCGCGGCTTCGCGATGATCGGGATGGTGCACGCGCTGCCAGCCGAGGTCGCGCACGTCCTCGAACGCGAGCCCGGTGTATTCGTACCAGCGGTTGTTGAACCAGGAGCGCCGGCCGAGGCCGTCGCTGGTCCAGACCATCTGCGGGATCGCGTCGGCGAGCGCCGCCAGTTCCGCGTCGCGCTCGCGCTTCTCGGTGATGTCCTCGGCGATGCCGATGAAGAACGGCGCCCATCCTTCGACTTCCGGCGCGGCCGAAACGGTGACACAGCTCCACACGATCGAGCCGTCGGCGCGGACGAAGCGCTTCTCCTCGCGGAAGGAGGGGATCTCGCCCGCCACGAGGCGTGCGATCACCGCGCGGCACTCGGGCACATCGCGGTGGAAGGTGAGCTGGAGGAAGTCGCGCCGCATGAGCTCCTCGCGCGAGTAACCGAGCATCTCGCACAGGCGGCGATTGACGAGCAGGATGCGGCCGCGGGAATCGAAATGCGCCATGCCGAGCGGCGCGAATTCGACCGTGGCCCGGAGCGCCTCGAACTCAGGGGACTGAAGGGCTGCAGCGTACGTCATCCCGCGCTCCTTCACCCCGGCGGTCGGCTGGGGAAAGCGGAATGATGCGCCCTGGCGATGCCGGGGGCAAAACCGGCCGGGCAGCGGCCGTCAGGCCGTGGGCTTCACCAGCGGAACGAAGAAGTGGTAGAGCGGCGCCGTCACCAGCATGCCGAGGCTGATCCCGACCCACGCGCCGAGCATGACGGCGGGCAGGTTGGCGTAGAGAACCTTGCCCATCACCAGGCCGAGAAAGCCCAGGGCGAGCACGGGAGTGGAAGCAAGCTGGGCGCGAAGTGCGTGCACACCTACATGGCGCGTGCAGGCGCGGCACTGGATCGTGCGGCTTGGACCGAGCGTCTGTTTTTGCCAGAACGAAAAGCTGGCCTTCCGGCACCACGGGCATTCGTACTTCAAACGGCTCTCCCTGAAACGACAATCTGTAGGTTTTATCTTACGACATTGTCGTCCCAGTTCGAAATGAGCCAATCGGTTGGACGCATTACCGCTGGAAGAAGGGGCCCGGAATAGTGCCCGCCCAAGGGCATTTGTCAGTCGAGAACCCAGCGATAGACCGCGTCCAGACCGGGAAGATAGCCAGCCCTTACTAACAATTGGAACTGCTTGGAGATCTGCACCGTGAGGCGCAAGGCGCCTTCCGCGTCCGAGAGGCCCTGCTCGTAGCTCAGGTGCACGGTCCGGGTGAGCGACTTGCCGACCGTCACGACATCGGCAGCGGAGGCCGTCCCGGTGCGGCCGGCCACGGTGCTTTGCGGCATGACGCCCAGGATGCTGTGGGTGTCGGAGCGCCCGATCT
>Ga0068852_100001041_pt1 | contig 18251 bp, 16 predicted proteins | sample KBSCornC22_FD_66594 | JGI IMG/M metagenome (GOLD analysis project Ga0068852, IMG submission 66594) | Corn rhizosphere microbial communities from Kellogg Biological Station, Michigan, USA - KBS Corn C2-2 | ecosystem: Host-associated > Plants > Roots > Rhizosphere > Soil ... | reverse complement strand
CCGGTGATCGCCATCAGCCCGGCAAACCCTTGCGCGATCAGGTCGAAGCCGCCCTTGTCGCCGAACGGGCCATCACGGCCATAGCCCGAGATCGCGCAATAGATGAGACCCGGGTTGGTCTTCGAAAGCACGTCGTAGCCGAGCTCGAGCTTCTCGAGCGTTCCGCGCCGATAGTTCTCGATCAGCACGTCGGCGCTTCGCACCATCCGCAGCAACACGTCGCGGCCGGCCGGCTTCTTGAGATCGATCGCGATGCCGCGCTTGTTGCGATTCAGCATCATGAAGGGAGCCGACTCGCCGTTGATGCGTGGTTCGCTGTAGCTGCGTGAATCGTCGCCGCCGGGAAGTTTCTCGACCTTGACGACGTCCGCGCCCATGTCGGCGAGCAGCATGCCGCAGGTCGGGCCGGCCATGATCTGCGCAAGCTCGAGCACGCGCATGCCGCGCAGCGGCCCCGGATGCGTTGCGATCGCGTTCTTCGCCGCCTCAGCCACGTTGCTGCACCACCGTCATTTACCCGTGAACTCGGGCTTGCGCTTCGCGAGAAACGCCGCGTAGCCGATGCGAAAGTCGTCGGTGTCGAAGCACGCAAAGCCCTCGTCGGCTTCCGCGGCAGATAACGGCGTCGAATCCGCGAGCCGACGCGCGAACCGCTTGTGCCAGCGCGCGACGAGCGGCGCGCCTTCGGCAATACGGGCTGCGGTCGCCGTCACTTCGCTTGCGACGTCCGCGTCGGCAACAACACGCGTCACGAGTCCCTTCGCCTGGGCTTCAGCCGCGTCGAAGATGCGTCCCTCGAGCAGGATCTCGAGCCCGACGGCGGTACCCACGAGCCGCACCAGTGCGGCCATCTCGGCGTGCGCCATGACGAGCCCGAGATTCTTCACCGGTGCGCCGAAGCGACTCGACGCGCCGCAGATCCGCAGGTCGCACGTCGCAGCGATCTCGAGACCACCGCCAACACAGATACCGTGGATTTGAGCGACGAGCGGGATTGGACAATCGGTAAGCGCACGCAGTGTCCTGTGCATCACAGCGCCATAAGCGCGCGCCTGCGTCGAATTCGCGCGCTCGTGCGCGAACTCGCCGATGTCGTTGCCGGGCGAGAATGCACGCTCGCCGGCGCCGCGAAGGACGACGCAGCGCAGTTGATCGTCGGCGGACAGCTCGGTAATCGCATCGCCGAGCGCCTTCCACATCGACAGCGTCAGCGCGTTGAGCTTGTGCGGCCGGTTGAGCGTCAGCGTCGCGATGGCGCCGTCGCGGGACGTGATAACCGTAGCGTCGCGCGCGGATTCGCTCATCGGTAGAAAAGCTCGACGAGACCGAGCCCCGTCACCGGCACGTACGTAACGAGCAACAGCACGGCAACGAGCACGGCGATGAAATAGATGTTGATCCGCGTCACCGCCCAGATCGACTCGCGGGCGATCGCGCTCGCGACCATCAGCACGCTCGCAACCGGCGGCGTCTGCTGACCGATGCCGAGATTGACGGTGACGATCAGGCCGAAATGCACGGGGTCGATGCCCACGGCGCGAACGAGGGGCATCACAACAGGCACGACCAGAATGATCGCCGCGGCCGAGTGCAGGAACATGCCGAGCAACAGGAACAACACGTTGAGCAGCGCCAGCACGAGCCACTTGTTGCGCGTGATGTCCGCGACAACCTGCGCGAGCCGCTGCGGCGCCTGCACTTCGCTCAAATAGGTGCCGAGCAGCGCGCTCGTCGCGACGAGCAGCATCACGACGGCCGTCTGCACGCCGCCTTCGACGATCGCGCGCCGCAATTCCGCAGCATCCAGCTCGCGATAGATGACGAAGCCGACGAACATCGCCGCAATGACTGCGAGCGCCGCACCTTCGGTTGCGGTCACGATGCCGCCGAAAATTCCGCCGAGGATGATGATTGGCAGCAGGAACGCCCACAGCGCCTCACGCGCCGAGCGGCGAACGGCAGTCCACGAGAACGCCGCTTCGGGCGGCAGGTTGTAGCGACGCGCCATCCAGTACGCCATCGCCATCAGTCCCGCCCCACCGATCACGCCCGGCACGATTCCCGCGACGAACAGCTGGACGACCGATGTCTCGGCCATCACCGCGTAGAGAATCATCGGTATCGATGGCGGAATGATCACGGCGAGCGTCGCCGCCGACGACATGACGGCGGCGGCGAGCGGCGCCGGATAGCCGCGCGATTTCATCCCCGGAATCAGGATCGAGCCGAGCGCTGCGACATCGGCGACGGCGGATCCGGAAATCTCCGCAAAGAACAGCGACGCGCCGATCGAGACGTGCGCAAGACCGCCGCGGATCCAGCCGAAAAGTGACGTCGCGAACGCGATGAGCCGCCGCGAGATTCCCGACGCGTTCATGATCGCGCCGGCCAGGATGAAGAGCGGGATCGCCAGCAACGGGAAGCTCGTCGCGCCGTTGTACGTGACGACGGCGAGATTGGGCAGGATGTCGAGCCCGTGCGTCGACACCATCGCCACGATCGCGACGACGCCGAGTGCGACTGCGATCGGCACGTTGAGCACGACGAGTGCGAGCACCGCCGCGAACAGCGCCAGCATGATCATCGCGGGATGCTCCCAACGATCACTGCGTGGCTTCGGCGAGCGGCACCGCAGGAGCGGGGGGCGGTGCGCGATCCCTGATGAGATCGACGAGATGCATCGATTCCGCGATCACGATCAGCGTCGCCGATATCGGAATGACCGACTGCACGACGCTCATCGGTATCGACGGGATGCTGACCAGCGCATCGGTCGCGAGGATCGGCAGAACGGACGCGCCGACCCAGCCGAGCAGCACGAAAAAGGCGATCACGACGAGCTCGGCCGCGATGTTCAACGCGCGGCGCAAGCGCCACGGCATGGCATCGACGAGCTCCGGACATCCGATGTGCGCACGCTTGAACGATGCGAGCGCTGCGCCGTAGAACGTGAGCCACGCGAGCAGTACCGACGCGATCTCGTCGTACCAGATGAGTGAATGCCCGATGGCGCGGAACACCACGCCGGCGGTGACCTCGAGCGCGAGAACGACCATCAGCGCCGAAACGAGCCATACGAGCAGGCGGCCGTAAGCGGCGCGCAGGCCGGCCGCGGTCATCGGCGAATCGCTCGCGCGTGCCGCGACACCGTCATTGACGCAAGGCGATCGCGCGCTCGATCAGCGCTTTCGCGCCGTTCACTTCCTTGCCGAATTCGTCGTAGATCGATTTGCTCGCCGCGACGAATGCCTCCTTGTCGACGTCGTTGACCTGCATGCCTTCCTTCTTGAGCTTGGCGAGCAGCTCGTCATCGTCGCGTGCTGCGGTCTCGTAGACGAACGCCTGTGTCTCCTTCGCCGTGTCCTCGAGCGTCTTGCGAATGTCGGCAGGCAACCCATCCCAGCGCTTCGCGCCAACCGTCACATACGCAGGCGTGTACACGTGGCCCGACAGCGACAAGTACTTCTGCACCTCCTGCAGCTTGGCCGAGTAAATCTGCGTGAACGGATTCTCCTCGCCGTCCATCACGCCGGTCTGCAACGCCGTGAACAATTCGGAAAACTTCATCGGGCTCGGATTCGCACCGTAGGCCTGGAACATCTTGACGCGCCACTTGCCTTCGGGAACGCGAAGCTTGATGCCCTGCAGGTCGGCCGGCACCTTGATGGGCCGCTTGTTGTTCGTGATGTGTCGCACGCCGTTCTCCCAGATGGCGAGCACGCGAAGGCCTTTCTTCTCGACTTCGGGCTCGATCGTCGGCCAGTAAATCTCTTTCTCGATCCGCCCCATGTGCGCGCGATCCTTGACGATGTACGGCATCTCGAAAATGCCGAGCATGTCGACTTCGGAGCTCATTACCGTGGAAGGGACGGCCATGTCGAGCGTGCCCAGCTTCAGCTTCTGGATCATCTCCTTGTCGCCACCAAGCTGACTCGATCCGTAGACGATCACCTTCGCCTTGCCGCCCAGCTTCGCGTTCGCACGCCGTGCAAACTCGTCGGCGCTTTTCTGGAACAGTGAGCCCGGCTCGCCGACATGACCGAGCTTGATCTCCGTCTGCGCGAACGCGGCCGATACCGGCAGCATCCCGACGGCGGCGACGAAGAACGGCGCGGCGATCCTGCGCGCGCAAGACAGCAAAGACAGCGTTACGGCGTTCATCGCATTCTCCATACTGGAAAGCCGCGACGATACACAATCTCGCCTGCCCCTCACAAGCGGCATGCAAGTGCTGCTCCTATAATCGACGTTGCCGCGCTGCGATCGATTTGCCGCGGCGATCTCCGACGAACAGCTCTTAGCGTGGCTTCGACGACCACCTCGCCCGTTACCTTTCATCGCAATCGACCCGCGCACGAGCTCGCAGCGCGCCTCGCGAACGTGGTGAAGGGCGACGTGATGACGGACCGCGGATCGTGCGCGCGCTACGCGACCGATGCATCGATTTACGAGATCCAGCCGCTCGCCGTGCTCGTACCCACCAGCGATGCCGACGTGCGCGCAGCGATCGCCGTTTGCGCGGAGCTTGGCGTTCCCGTCGTTCCGCGAGGCGCCGGCAGCTCGCAGTGCGGGCAAACGATCGGTGCAGGTCTTGTCATCGACGCCAGCAAGCACTTGAACCGCCTCATCGCGTTCGACGCTGACGAGCGCACGGTCACCGTCGAGCCCGGGATCGTGCTCGATGCATTGAACGAGCGACTGCGCCAGCACGGCCTGTGGTTTCCGGTCGACGTCAGTACTTCCGCGCAGGCAACGCTTGGCGGCATGGCGGGGAACAACTCGTGCGGATCGCGTTCGCTCTTCTACGGCAACATGGTGCACAACGTCGCGGCGCTGGATGTGACGCTCGCCGACGGCACCGAGGCGCGTTTCGGTCCGGAGCACGAGATGGCCGGGGCATCAACGCGCGTGCGCGAGCTCGTCGCACGGCTCCGCGCGATCGGTGAAGCGCAACGCGACGAAATCGAGCGCGTCGTGCCACGCGTCATGCGGCGCGTCGGCGGCTACAACATCGATGTCTTTCACGCGCAAAGCGAGCGGCCGTATACGCCTGATGACAGTGTCAATCTCGCGCATCTCCTGGTCGGCAGCGAAGGAACGCTCGCATGGACGCGACAAATGACGCTGGCACTCGCCCCGCTGCCCCGGCATCGCGCGCTCGGTGTCGTCAACTTCGGATCGTTGCACGCCGCGATGGCGACGACCGCAGCGCTCGTGGCACTCGCGCCTTCCGCCGTCGAGCTTGTCGATCGGACGATGATCGACCTCGCGCGGGGCAACCCGTCGTTTCGGTCCGTGATCGAGCGCGCGCTCGTGGGCGAGCCCGACGCGATTCTGCTCGTCGAATTCACCGGAGACGACGCAGCAACGACGTTGCGCCGGCTCGATGATCTGCAGGCGGTGCTCGCCGAGCATGGGCTCGAGCGGCAACTCGTCAAGATTCCCGTCGCCGCCGAGCAGAAGGCACTGTGGGACGTCCGCAAGGCGGGGCTCAACATCATGATGAGTCTGCGCGGCGACGGCAAACCGGTGTCATTCATCGAGGATTGCGCGGTGCCGCTTGAACATCTCGCCGACTACGTCGATCGCCTGACAGAAATCTTTGGGCGCCATGGCACGCGCGGCACGTGGTACGCGCATGCGTCGGTTGGAACGCTGCACGTGCGGCCGATCCTCGACATGCGTCGCGACGGGGCGCAGAAAATGCGCGCGATCGCCGAGGAGGCATCGGCAATCGTTCGCGAATACAAGGGCGCGTTCTCCGGAGAGCATGGTGATGGGCTCGTGCGCAGCGAATGGGTGGCGTGGCAGTTCGGCCCACGCTTGACGCGCGCGTTCGGAGAGATCAAGGCGCTGTTTGACCCGGGCGGCGTGATGAATCCAGGCAAGATCGTTCATCCAACGCGAATGGATGACGCACGACTGTTCCGGTTTCCGCCTGCATATCGGACGCTCGAGCTCACGCCAGCGCTCGACTGGTCGGCGTGGAACGTGCAAAACGATCCGCGCACGGGCGCGCTCAGTCCACCGGGAACCGGCGGCGATGCCGCGCATGGCTTCGCCAAGGCCGTCGAGATGTGCAACAACAACGGCCATTGCCGCAAGTTCGACGCCGGCACGATGTGTCCGAGCTATCGCGTCACGCGCGACGAGATCCATTTGACACGCGGGCGCGCCAACACGCTGCGGCATGCGCTGTCTGGCGGGTTTGGGCCGTCGATCGCGACGACCGACGTCCGCGAAGCGCTCGATCTTTGCGTCAGTTGCAAGGGATGCCGGCGCGAATGTCCAACCGGCGTCGACATGGCGCGCATGAAGATCGAGTTCCAGCACCAATGGCAACGCGAGCACGGCGTGGCATTGCGCGACCGATTGATCGCGCACTTACCGCGCTGGGCACCGTATGCCGCTCGGATCGCGCCGCTTTTGAACCTGCGCAACCGCTCACCTGCCCTTGCGAAGTTGCTGCAAGGTCCAACCGGCATCGCGGCCCGGCGCTCGACGCCGCGGTTCCGTCGCGATTCGTTCGCCGATCGCCGATTCGCAACGAGCTCGACCAATCCGAGTGACGTCGTGTTGTTCGTCGATACATTCACGCGCTATTTCGAGCCGGAGAACGCGGAAGCCGCGTTGGCCGTGCTCGATCGCGCCGGCTATCGCGTTGCAATCGCCACGGCGGTGACGGATGCGTCACGGCCGCTGTGCTGCGGCCGGACGTTCCTCGCTACCGGGCTCGTCGACGAAGCGCGCCGCGAGGCGCAGCGAATGGTGGAAGCGCTGACACCACACGTGCGCGAGGGCGCGACGATCGTCGGTCTCGAGCCCTCATGCCTTCTGACATTGCGTGACGAATTCCTCGCACTGGGCCTCGGTGACACTGCGCACGAGCTCGCCGCACGTTCGATGCTGATCGAGGAATTCCTGGTTCGCGAGAAGGCGGCCGGGCGATTGACGCTCGCGTTCGCCCCGCTGCACGAGCCGCGTGCGCTCGTGCACGGACACTGTCACCAGAAGGCCTTCGACGTTGCCGGCGACGTCGTCACCGCGCTCCGCTGGATCCCCGGGCTCGACGTGACGATGATCGAATCGAGCTGTTGTGGAATGGCGGGGGCGTTCGGCTACGGCACCGATCACTACGATGTATCCATGCGGATGGCCGAGCTGTCGCTGCTGCCCGCCGTGCGAAACGCTCCCGACGATACATTGATCGTCGCCGACGGCACGAGCTGCCGGCACCAGATCGCTGACGGGACGCGCCATGGCCAACGACGCGCCGCGCAACATGCGATTACCGTGCTTGCACGCGCACTGCCGTCACGTGCCGAACGCGGAGCGCCCGCTCTCGCAAATGCTCGATGAACAACTCACCAGACCCGCCGGCGAGTGACCTCGCGCAAATCTCGAATGTCACGCTCGATCATTACGAGCGACAGGCGGATGCATTCTGGGAAGCGACGCGCGATCATGACGTGCGCCAGAACATCGAAGCGTTCCTCGCGCGAATCGAGGGCCCGCCGCCCTTCCGCGTCCTCGATTTTGGCTGCGGGCCCGGTCGCGACCTCCGCGCATTCACCGATCGCGGCCACGTTGCCATTGGCGTCGAAGGTGCGGCGAGCTTCGTCAACATGGCGCGTTCGCATAGCGGTTGCGACGTGCTGCACCAGGACTTTCTGCAGCTCGATCTTCCACCAAACCACTTCGACGGCATCTTTGCGAACGCATCGCTGTTTCATGTGCCGACTGTGGAATTGCCGCGCGTGCTTGGCGAGCTACGGAGAGCGCTCAAGCCACGCGGCGTGCTGTTCGCGTCGAATCCGCACGGCAACGACGACGAAGGCTGGAATCGCGGCCGCTACGGCGCCTACCATGCACCGGCAACGTGGCATCGCTACGTGGGCGGCGCAGGCTTCGAGTTGCTCGATGAGTATTTTCGGCCGGCCGGTCGGCCCCGCTCACAGCAGCCGTGGCACGCGACGGTCTGGCGCAAGACGGATTGAACGGGGCGCTTTGTAACGCCCCGTGCGACGGTTACGTCGTCTCGGGCGGCGCTGCGCCCGGTTCCGCGGGCTGGGCTTCGGCGGCCGCGCGATCGAGTTTCTTCTGCTTCTTCTCTTCCTTCTTGCGTTTCTTTTCCAGTTCCTTCTGGCGCTTCTGAAACTCGAAGTTGGGCTTGGCCAAGTGGGTCGTCCTCGCTAGCGTCGATGCGGACCAATCGTCCGTCGCTGAGTTTTACCTGAAATCGAGGTGGAAAACCAGCGAGGACCCCGATCGTCAACGCGGCAACAACGATTCGATGAACGCGTCGCAGCGGCTCGACGACGCGCACGAAATCGTTCCCGTCGCCGGATTGTAGTTGCGCAGGTTATAGTAATACGTCCCGCCGGGCTGCAACACCGGATAACCGGGCTTCGAGGGATCGGCGGTGAAGAGGTTGGTCACCGAAATGCCGGATGCGCGCGAGATCGGCCCGCTTGCTCCCGACGGATCGGTCGCGCGGAAATCGCACGGAAATTTCGAGATCGTCGCTTCCCGCGTCGTCGGCTCACCGGCAAACTCGGCAGCGGACAATCGTCCGACACGCGAGCCGATCGTCGCCGGCACGACAAATCGCACGGTCCATGCGCCGTTCCACGCGAATGCGGGTGGGTTGATCATCCGCGCGCTTTCGACGCGCGCGCTTTGGCTGCCCACATCGCTGTACAGATAGCTCGGAAATTGAGCGCAGAGACCCGGTGGCGACGGCGGGCTCGATACCCAACTGAGCGTCATCGTCGCGGGATCGCTCGCGCCGGCAACCGTGCGCGCAAATACCGAATACGTGTGCGGACCCGGCGTCGACTCGCGAGCAACGCAAACGTTGCTGGTGCTCGAGCAGCCATTCCACGTGTAGCTGCCGACGGCCTTGTCGCAGGTGACGGCGAGCACGACGCTCGAGTTGACGGTCGGCGGATCCGTTTGCGATGTGCGTGAAAGCGTACATTTCGCGACGGCGCCCGCCGCTCCCCACGTGACCGTGGCGCTCGCCGGAGGACTTGCGCCGGCGCCGTTGCGCGCAACGACCGAGTACGTGACGGAGCCCGCTGCAGAGGATGTCACCGTGCACGTCGACGTCGCACTCGAGCATCCGGTCCAAGTGAACACGGAAGGCGATCCGCTGCAGGTCGCGGTGAGCGTGAGGGCGCTGCCTACGGTCGGCGTGCTGTCCGACGCTGTGACGACACATGCGGGCACCGGACCCGGCCCCGTCGAATCCCCGGTGGGAGCGCACATCGCCACGGGCATCGAGCCGCCGCCGTAGCCTTCGGGCACAAAACCGCGCGCGACCATCTGCTGCTGCACGGCCGGATCAGTCGTGAAGCGATGGTTCGAATCGGCGCGCCCGTTCCACAGCCGATAGACGGGAATGCTGTTCGCCGGGCATTGACCCGTCTGCGTATTCGGCAGGAACACGCCGAACGCATCGGCAGTTTCCTCGAGCCAGATCCCCGCGAAGCGCGCGTTGACATCAGCGCACTCGGCCGCCGATGCCGAATAGAAATGGGAATCGAGCCCCGCACTCGGGAGGCCATAGAACCTGCACACCGGAACGGCGCCGGCCGCCGGCGTCGCCGGGTCGAATACATTGAATTCGAGTTGTGTGCGCGTCCAACCGACGAAGAAGCCCGAATCGAGCTTGGCGATCTCATCCGCCGACGCCGTGACGAAGTAGTGATCGAGCGCCGCGTTGTAATACTCGACGGCCTCGAGCGTCGCTGCAGTGGCGGCCTGTGCAACGGCCAGCACGAGTGCAACCCCCGCACCTGTCAGGCATCGAATGCTTCGTCGGATTCCTTGCTTCATCGTGACTCCAATGTGGCGCAGCGGTGCAGCGCGGCGCCATCTGCTGCTGCGTCGTCGCGCGGAGACGGCTTTGCGACGCTCGCAACCGTGCCCTCTCCGCTGCCGGGCCAACGACGGACCCGCTTCTGCACGCCGAGTTCCCGGCTCGTGCTCCGACGAGTGCACGGGAAGTCACATGCTATGCTGATTTTCGCGCGCCGGCAGACATGCCGCGGAGCGCCTCGCAAAGTTCGTCGTCACCTGCGGAGAGCCCAATGGTCAACGCCTTTCGCCGCTGCACGCTGATTGTCGTCTGCGCATTGCTGCCGGCACTTGGTGCGTACGCACAAACGTTGCGAATCGGCCTCGCCGAAGACCCCGATGTCCTCGATCCGACGCTCGCACGTAGCTTCGTCGGCCGCATCGTGTTTGCGTCGCTGTGCGACAAGCTGTTCGACATCGACGAGAAGCTCGCAATCGTTCCGCAGCTCGCGACCGGCTACGAGTGGTCCGCCGACAACAAGACGCTGACGATCAAGCTGCGCACCGACGTCACGTTCCACGACGGCGAGAAGCTCGATGCGGCCGCCGTCAAGTACAGCCTCGAGCGTCACAAGACGATGGCGGGCTCGAATCGGCGCGGCGAGCTCGCGCCGCTCGCGAGCGTCGACGTCGTCGATGCCGCAACCGTTCGCCTCAACCTGACTGCGCCGTTCTCGCCGCTGCTCGCGCAACTAGCGGATCGCGCCGGCATGATCGTGTCGCCCAAAGCAGCGCAGGCGGAGGGCGACAAGTTCGGTGCGAAGCCCGTTTGCGCGGGTCCGTTCAAGTTCGTCGAGCGCGTTGCGCAGGACCGCATCGTGCTCGAGCGCTATGCGAATTACTGGAACAAGGCGAACGTTCATTTCGATCGCGTCGTTTACCTGCCGATTCCCGATTCGACGGTGCGGCTTGCGAACCTGCGGTCGGGACAGCTCGACTTCATCGAGCGGCTGGGCCCATCCGACGTGCCACAGGTCAAGTCCGACGCCCGCCTCAAGCTGACGAAGATCACCGAGATCGGCTACCAGGGAATCACGATCAACGTCGGCAAGAGCGACCTCGCGCAAAAGAACCCGCTTGGCCGCGATCCCCGCGTGCGTGAAGCATTCGAACTGGCACTCGATCGCGACGGCATCGTGCAGGTTGCGAATGACGGCGAAGGTGACCCTGGCAATCAATGGGTCGCGCCGACGAATGCGTTCTACGCGAAAGGAATGCCGATTCCACAACGCAACGTTGCGCGTGCGAAAGAGTTGTTGCAGCAGGCTGGCGTGACGAACCCGTCGTTCACACTGATGACGCCGACAACGGCGGATGCGCAGCGGATTGCGCAAGTCGTCCAGGCGATGGCACGCGAAGCGGGTTTCGACGTCAAGATCCAGTCGACGGAATTCGCGACGTCGCTCGATCTCGCCGACAAGGGGCAGTTCGACGCTTACGTGCTCGCGTGGAGCGGCCGCGCCGACCCCGACGGCAACATCTTCAGCTTCGATGCGTGCAAGCAACCGCTCAACTATGCCGGCTATTGCAAGCCCGAAGTCGACGACATCCTGAACAGGTCGCGGTCGACACGCGATGTCGCCGAGCGAACGAAGCTCTTCGGCGAGCTCGCCGCAATCGTGCTGAAGGACCGGCCAATCATCTATCTCTATCACCGCCACTGGCTGTGGGCGTACGTGAGCAAGCTCGATGGATTGCGTGCAATTCCCGACGGACTTCCACGCGTGACCGGCGTACGCTTCAAATAGCGCCGAGCGCCGCCGGCACGAGCGGCGAATGCGCAGCCGGTTGACTGTCGCGTGACGACGTTCATCATCCGGCGCGTCGCGACGATCATCCCGACGCTCGTCTTCGTCTCGCTGCTGATATTCGGACTGCAGCAACTGCTGCCGGGCGACCCGGCGATGATCCTCGCCGGCGAGGAGCGCGACCCCACCGTGATCGCGCACTTGCGCGAGACCATGCATCTCGATCAGCCGTTTCCCGTGCGCTACGCGTACTGGTTGCGCGGCGTCTTGCACGGCGATCTCGGAGAATCATTGCGACTGCAGCAACCCGTTCGGGGCCTCATTGCCGACAAGCTGCCCGTCACGCTCGAGCTCGCGTGCATCGCAATCGTCATTGCGCTCGCGATCGGCATCCCCGCCGGCGTCGTGTCGGCCGTCAAGCGCGGCACCGTGTGGGACTACGGCGCGAACGTCGTCGCCTTGTGGGGACTGTCCACGCCGAATTTCTGGCTCGGCATCATGCTGATCCTGTTGTTCTCGGTGACGCTCGGCTGGCTCCCGGCGTCCGGCTACGTGAGTCCGTTCGACGACTGGCGCGCCAACATCGCATCGATGATCATGCCGGCGTTCGTGCTCGGCAACGCGATTGCCGCAGTGCTGATGCGTCACACGCGAAGCGCGATGCTGCAGGTGCTGTCGTCGGATTACGTGCGGACGGCGCGCGCCAAAGGCGTGCTCGAGCGCGACGTCGTGCTGAAGCACGCGCTGCGCAATGCGCTGATCCCGATCATCACGCTCGGCGCGCTCGAGTTCGGGACGCTGCTCTCCGGAGCTGTGCTGACCGAGCAGGTGTTCACGATTCCCGGCTTCGGCAAGCTCATCGTCGATGCCGTTTTCAACCGCGACTATGCGGTGGTGCAAGGCGTGGTGCTTTTCACAGCGACCGCGTACATCGTGCTGAACCTGCTCGCCGATATCGCGTACGCGATCGTCAATCCGCGGATCCGCGTCCAATGATCCCGGCGACTGCAGTTGATGCGACTTGCGATCGTCCACGCGTCGAGCCCGTGAAGAAACCGCGCGCGAACGCCTTGCGCCGGCTGTTGCGGCGACCGTCGGCTGCGATCGGGCTCATCGTGATAGCGAGCTTCGTCATCATCGCCCTTGGTGCAGCATTTATAGCGCCTTACGATCCGGTCGCGACGAACTTTTCGACAGTGCGCAAGGCGCCGAGCATTGCGCACTGGTTCGGCACCGACGAGATCGGCCGCGACGTGTTGTCGCGCGTCGTGTATGGCGCGCGCGCATCGCTGCTGGCGGGTGTCGTGTCGGTGCTGATCTCGATCTCGGTCGGTGTCCCCGTCGGCCTGCTCGCCGGTTATGCGGGCGGCGTCACCGACATGCTGATCTCGCGCGCAACCGACGCGCTGCTCGCGTGCCCCTTTCTGATCCTCGCGATTGCGCTTGCCGCGTTCCTCGGCCCCAGCCTGACGAATGCGATGATCGCGATCGGCATCTCGGCAACCCCGGTCTTCATCCGGCTAACCCGCGGGACCACGCTCGCGGTAAAAGCGGAGGATTTCGTGCTAGCGGCGCGCGCAATTGGTAACGCGCCGTGGCGCATCGCGATCCGCCACGTGCTGCCGAACATCGTGCCGCCGCTTCTGGTCCAGGCGACGCTCGCGATCGCGGCTGCAGTAATCGCCGAAGCGAGCTTGTCGTTTCTTGGTCTTGGCCAACAACCGCCGCAACCGAGTTGGGGCAGCATGCTGAACACGGCGAAGAACTACATCGACAATTCACCGTGGATGGCGATCTGGCCGGGCGTATCGATCTTCTTATTGGTACTGGCGTTCAACGTGGTCGGCGACGGTTTACGCGACGCGCTCGATCCGCGCTATTCCTGATGAAATGGCAACAGTTCGTAACAGCGCCGTTGCCCGTCAACCGCAATGCGTGGACAATCGTTTCCACGGGTGCACTTGTTGGAGAACGGATGCCGATTGAGGCAATCCAACGGATGTGCTGATGCGGAGGCAATCATGACGAAGAAATTGTTGGCCACGTTGTTTGTCGCCGCCGCTGCAAGCTTTGCGACGATCGGGGCGCAGGCAGCCGGAGGGCATGGCGGCGGCGGTGGTGGGCACGGCGGCGGTGGCTGGAGTGGTGGACACGGCAGCGGTGGCTGGAGCGGCGGACATGGCGGCAGCTGGCACGGCGGACATGGCGGACATGGCGGATGGGGTCACGGCGGCTGGCATGGCGGGCACGGTCATTACTATGGCAGCAGCGTGTATCTCGGCTTCGGTTGGCCGTGGTACTGGTGGGGCGCTCCGTATTACGGCTACTACGGTTATCCCGCTTACTACTACCCGTCGACGTACTATCCCGCGTCGACGTACTACGATGGTCCGGCGTCCTATGACACGTACGTAGAACCTTCCGGAAGTAGTGCACCCGCGGCGCCTCAATCGCAGTATTACTGCCCCGACAGCGGGTATTACCCCTCGGTGCAGACGTGCCCGCGCGGTTGGCTGCGCGTCCTTCCCGGCTCGCCACCGCCAGGCTGATTAACGCGAGTCGAGCGAATACGGCCGTCCCTGATCCGGACGGCCGTTTTTCATTGGGTCGGAATTCTTACGAGCCGATCGGTACCGGATTCCGCGCCCCACGCCTCACCCACTCGTCCCAGCATCTGTCGAACGTTGGCGCCGCGCTGGTCGGATGGATAGCTTTCGAAGCGCTCGGTGGCTGGATCGAAACGGACGATTGCGTTCGTCGACCAGTCGGTGAGCCACACGCGGTCAGCAGGATCAACCCAGACCGAGTACGTCTGCGCGTTGCCAGGAAGCTTCCACTCGCGCCACGTTTTTGTCGCGGGATCGTAGCGGCCGACCTGACCCGTGTTCCAGTAGCTGACCCAGACGTTCCCCTTCGAGTCCGACCACACGCGGCGCGCGCCTTGGTTGGGCGTGGGCGGCTCGATGACGGTCGCCTCCCCGGTTTCGACGTCGATGCGCGCAATGTGGCTTCCGGCAAGCGATGCGTAATAGACGTCACCTGACGGCGTCGTCGTGATGCCATACGGACCGGTACCGCGCGGCGCGCGCCAGACGCGAACATCGCCGGTTGCCGGATCGACGCGCCCGTAATAGCCGCTCTGGCCGGTAAACCACGCCTTGCCGTGCCGATCGAACGTGAGCGTATTGAGATTTGCATTCGGCGCGGACGCGGGAAGTTTCCATTGCGTGATGGCGTGGGTCTTCGGATCGACGCGGACGATCGCATTCTGTCCGCCATCGGTGATCCAAGGCGCGCCATCGGGGCCGACGACCACGCCATGCGGCGCCGAATTGCGGCCGAGCGGAACCTCTTCGACTTTGCCTGTCGCCGGATCGAGGATGCCAAGCTTGCCCGTCATCTGCGCCGTGTAGTACACGAGCCCCCCCGGCTCGCGCGTTGCGGCGACATCGTGCGGATGCGCGCCCGACGTGACGGCGAAATAGGTTGGCGTTTGCGCCGACGCGACGCTGGCCGCCAGCGCGATCAACACTGCCGTGATTCGAATGGATTTCATCGTTACTGCTCCCATGACCTCATGCGATCGAAGTGTAAGCCGTCTGCGGGCTTGGGCATCGAGGACCCTCGCACGGGTGGATTGTCATCGCGCAACGCCGTCCGATGGAGGCCGACGCTTCGCTTTTCGCATTTAGCGCAAGCCGCAATCGGTATTTTTTCCACGGTAAGGACTGCCGTCCGCCGGCTGCCGCGGTAAATCCATTGCCCTCTTCCATGGCCTCGGCTTAGGATGGGTCGACCGATACAAACACTGATGCGAAGGAGCCGATGATGACGCGCATTCCCCGCTGGGCGCTCGCAGCCGCAAGTTTGGCTACCGCCGTAATGGCCGCACCCGCGGCCGCATCGGTGTGCTACGCGCTGGTCGACCGCACCAATGAGACCACGTATCAAGGAACGCTGCCGCCGGTGGATCTCAGCGATGAAGGCGTGGCGGCACGCGAGGCGTTGCGCGCGCAAGGCCAGCAACTGATCGCGATGGATACCGAACGGTGCCCACCCATCGACCGCGGGCGCAGTGGCGCGAAAAACAGCGCAGCCACCGTCGAGGAAATCGTCGCGGGCATGCGTTCGGCAATGCCATACGGGTCCACGGTTACGCCAACCGCGCCAGCCGAAACCGGCATCAAGTTACCGCAGATTACCGTCCCACGCGCAACAGGCGGCGGGATGTCCGTAGGGGGTCCGCCCTCGGGAATGTCGATTCGGTAAGCGCATCCTGCCTGCGCACAAAGGCCCGGGTCCGGTCGGACGCGGGCCTTTGCTTTGACGTCGTGCGCTACTGCTGCTCTTTGTCCTTGTCCTTGTCCTTGCCGCGCTCCGGCTGACCACGCGCCGGTCGTTCCTGTTGCTGCTGTTGTTGCTGCTGCGGTGGCGGCTGGCGCTGCTGCTGAGCTTCCTGCTGCCGCTGCTGCTGTTGCTGGGCCTGCTGTCGTTGCTGCTCGGCCTGCTGCCGTTGTTGCTGCTGCTGTTGCATCTGTTGCTGGCGCGCCTCCTGCTGCTGGCGCTGCTGCTGCTGACGCGATTCCTGCTGCTGCTGTTGCGCCTGTTGACGCGCCTCCTGCTGTTGCCGCTGCTGGTCGGCCTGTTGCCGTTGCTGCTGCTGGCGGGCCTCCTGCTGCCGCTGCTGCTCGGCCTGCTGCCGCTGCTGTTGCTGCACCTGCTGCTGACGCGATTCCTGCTGCTGCTGTTGCGCCTGCTGACGCGCCTCCTGCTGCCGCTGCTGCTGGTCGGCTTGCTGGCGCTGCTGTTGCTGCATTTGCTGCTGACGCGATTCCTGCTGCTGCTGTTGCGCCTGCTGACGCGCCTCCTGCTGCTGCCGCTGCTGGTCGGCTTGCTGTCGCTGTTGTTGCTGACGCGCCTCCTGCTGCTGCCGCTGCTGGTCGGCTTGCTGCCGTTGCGCATCGATCTGCTGTTGTCGCGCATCCTGCTGGCGCTGCTGCGCAGGCGGTTGACCTTGTGCCTGCGCCGGTGCCGCGCCGCGCGCTTCGCTGGCGCGTTCCTGCTGCTGCTGGCGCAAGCTCGGCGAGCCTTCCGGCGGCCGCGCGACAGCGGCAGGATTCGTCTCCGGTCGTCCCTGACCCGGCGGCGACGCCTGCGCTTGCGGCGGCCGCGCAACCGATCGCGCACCGGCGTTCTCGTTACCGGGGGCCGCATTTCCCGCGGCGTTTCCTCCGCCACGCGCCATTTCGCGCTGAACGGCGGCTGGTGAACCGGGAGCAGGTTGAGCTCTGGCATTGGGCGCTGCACCCGCCGGCGGCGTCTGCGTCACCGCAGCCGGACTACCCGCTTGACCGGCACCCGCACCCGGCGCCGCGCCACCGCCCTGGGCACGCCGTCCGGCACCTTCGCCCGCCGCTCGCGCCGGCGGCGCTGCGGTCGGCGCAGGCTTCGCCTGCTCGACGACCTTCACCGGACGCGCCGGCACCTGGGCCGTTGCCCGCATTTGCTGCAACTCACGCGGCGACAATGGCTGGCCAGGATTCTTCTCGAGCGCCTGCATCTTCTGCGCAGCTGGAACCGGCCGCGGTGGCGGCGCCGCGCGCGCGACAACCGCACGCTGCTCGACGGCTGCGGGCGGCTTCACCTTCGCAACGCTCGCAGCACCAACGAACGCGGTCCGAGCCGGTGCAACGCGTGCAACCGTCTGCACCTGCGCCGACGCGATCGCCGCAGCGGGCAACGCAACCGCAGCGCGACGGACGTTCTGCGATTGCGCGAAGGCTGCCGGCGGCACCGCCGTCACCGCATTCGGCGCGCGCATGTTCACGTAGTTGGTCTGCGTGACGTTCGTATTCGTCCGGTAATCGTTGTACACGTTGGTGATATTGACCTGGTTGATCACCGTGTTGCTGACGTTCACTTGCCGGAAGTAATTGCTGCTGACGCGATACGGCGGCCGATAGACGTCGCGTGGTCCGAGCGGAAACCAGCCGATTGCGGGGCCCGACGACACGGCAATGCTGAAACCAGCTCCGCCGACGAATGCGACGAGTGCGGGTGCGTACACGGGACGTACCGTCCGAGGTCCCGGCACCCAGCCCCAGCCGCGGTCGAAATATGCCCAGCGCCCATAGTGGAATGGCGCAAAGCCCCATGGCTCGTCATCGACCCAGGTCCATCCCCATGGATCGATCCACGCCCAATGGCCTTCGCGGTAAGGCGCCCAGCCGGCTCGCACGGTGCGCGGGAACCAGACGTTGCCGTAGCTCGCCTGCACGCTCCACGTGCCGTACGTATCCAGATCCTCATAACCGACCACTTCCGGTGATACGTAGCGCGCCGACACATTGCGGTCGTAGCGGCGGTCGCGCTCAGCGACGAACCGATCGAACACATCGGGCGGCGGCAGCGACGCGATTTCGCTGTCGCGTAGATCGGTGCCGTAGAAACGATAGGCGCGGCCGGTGGCCACTGCATACGACGCGTTCTCACCGTAGACGTCTGCACTGCCCGAGCGCACGCTTACCGTCGTCGAGCCGTCCTGCGAATCGACGAACACCCGATACTGACCCGGTCGTGTCACGGTGAACGCCAGATTGGGCGTATCGACTTCGACGATATTGCCCTCCGGCAACCGTCTCA
>Ga0068852_100001038_pt1 | contig 18276 bp, 18 predicted proteins | sample KBSCornC22_FD_66594 | JGI IMG/M metagenome (GOLD analysis project Ga0068852, IMG submission 66594) | Corn rhizosphere microbial communities from Kellogg Biological Station, Michigan, USA - KBS Corn C2-2 | ecosystem: Host-associated > Plants > Roots > Rhizosphere > Soil ... | reverse complement strand
TCCCTGACCTGAGCGTTGAGCTGGCGAGCGCGCGCATGGAGCTCGACGCCGCCAACGCCGCTCTCGACGCCGAGCGCTCGAAGCACGCGCAATCGGTGGCCGAGCTGCGCCAGAAGCTGGCCGGCGAGGAGAAGCTGCGCGAGGAGCTGGCCCAGGCGCGCGCCGAGTCGGACGTCGCGCGCCAGGAGGCGGTGCAGGCTGCCGAAGCAGCGGCCCGCGCTGCCGAGAGCGCGCCTCGGGCATCCGACATCGAGTCCGCCGAACGGCGGGTGAGCGAGGCGCACGCCACGCTCGAGAAGATGCGCCGCGACTTCGAGAACGAGCGCGAGCACCACGCCAGCACAGAGCGCGACCTGCGCGCGAAGCTCGCGTCGGAGACCGAGCGGCACGAGGCGCTCAAGGAGGAGAAGGCCACGCTCCAGAAGCGCGTCGACGTCCTGCGCACGCAGAACGCGGCGCTGCTCGACGCGTACGCGACGGCGAAGCGCTGGTCCGCCGAGTTCGCCCGTGGCGCGCGCGAGCTGGCCGACACGCTGGAGCAGCCGGTGCTGGACGACGCCGTGCGCGCGCAGCAGCAACAGCAGCAGCAGCCCCCCGTGCCCGAGCAGGCACCTCCGGCGCCGCCTCCCGTGAGCGAGGGCCCGCGCTTCAGCCGCGATGACGACGACGACTCGCCGTCCTCCCCGCCCTGGCTGTCGTAGAAGAAGTAGCTCCTCGCCCGCGAAAACCGAGCTGGGCAAGGACGCAGGGAGACCGTAGGGCGATAGCCCGCGGTCGAGCGACGACGCCGCCCAGTGAAGGTTTGCAGCCGCGAGGAGTTACTTCTCTGCCGCCGGGCAGATGATGCGGTAGTCGCAGAACGAGCAGATCTCCGGCGACGGGGTCGGCTCGAAGTCCTGCGCCAGGATGCCCTCCGCGATCGTGCCGACCGTGCCGCGCACCCGCTCGAGCTCCTCCTCCGAGTGCTCCACCGGCACCTTCTCGTTGTCGAGCACGTAGTAGTAGCTCTGCGCCGCGGTGCGCAGATCCCAGGACTCGCGCGCACCCATCTGGTAGAGCGAGAGCTGGATGTCCTCGCTCAGATCCTCGGCGGTCTTGGGCCTGCCGGTCTTGTAGTCGATCAGCTCGTAGCGGCCGTCGGGATGGCGGTCCACACGGTCCACGCGCCCGCGCAGCAGATGCGGCCCGAGCTTGAACGCGAAGCTCCGCTCGAACCAGACCGGCTCCGAGTCGCGCGAGAGGTCGAGCTCCCAGTAGCGCCTGAGCGCGGCCACGGCCTTCTCGCGGAACTGCAGCTCGTCGTTCGAGTCGCCGAAGCCGCTGCGCCGCCAGCTCGCCTCGAACAGGTTCATCAGATCCTCGAGCGTGCCACCGCCGGCCTGGTGGAAGCGCTCGAGCACCTGGTGCACCACGATGCCGAAGCGCTGGTTGATCGTCGGCTCCTGCGGGATCCGGAACACGCGCGCGAACTTGTACTTGAGCGGGCAGAGCCGGTAGGTCTCGATGTCCGAGGCGGACAGCATCAAGCCGTCGCCGCGGCGCGGAATGAAGGTCTCGAGCGACTGGTCGCCGCCGCCCGAGATCGCCTCCGCGCGCCGCCGCTCGTCGCGCTCGGTGTCCGCCAGGTAGTCGTCCAGCGCCGAGTTCAAGAACAGCTCGCGCTCCACCGGCGTGACCTCCTGGAGCAGCAGCTCGTTCACCTCGGGCAGCGCCTGCGCGAGCGATTGGCCCTCGCGCTCGCGCTCGATCAGCGCCGCCACCTTGAGCAGCTCCAGGTAGCGCACCACGGACTGGGACACGTCGAGGTAGGTGTCGAGCCGCATCTCGCTGAGACGCGCGCCCACGCTCGACACCGAGTCGAGCAGCTCGTCGCGCAGCATCCGGAAGGTGGAGTGGAGGCCTTCGGCCGGGCCGAACAGCTCCTCCTCGTGCAGCTCCTCCCCCGCGCGCAGCGCGGCGCGGGCCTCCTCGTAGAAGGGCGAGGGCCGCGAGCGCTCGCCGCCCTCGTCCCAGGCGAGCACGAGGCCCTTGCGCGCGCGCGTCATCGCCACGTGGAGCAGCCGCCGCATCTCGTCCTCGTGGGCGTTGCGCCCGTCGCCGGGCAGCTCCTCCTTCACGAGCTCGGGCGGGATGCCGTCGCCAGCGCCACGGCGGGCCGTGCCCGGCATGCGGGCCGCGTTCAATCCCGCCACCAGCACGAAGTCGAACTCCCGCCCCTTGGCCGAGCGCATCGACATCACCTGCACGGCGGGAGGCAGGTCCTCCGGCGCCGCCTCCTCCTCGCGCAGGCCCGCTTCCGCCATCGCGGCCACGTAGCGCACGAAGTCGCGCGGCGTGGCGTCGGGCTGGCGGCGCATGTAGGCGCTGGCCAGCTCGCTGAGCTTGGCGATGTTCACGAGCCGCTCGACGGTGTCCGCCTGCGCCGCGAACACCTGCTGGCGACGCAGGCCGATGCGCTCGATCAGCCGGTGGACGAACTGGTCCGGGCGCATCGCCTCGAACGCCACCGATGCGCTCCGGTACAGCCGCAGGAACGCCTGCGCGCGGTCGCGCCCCTCGGGCGAGAGCTGCGGTCCGTCGCAGGCCGCGACCACCCCGGCAACCATGTCGAGCCGGCGGCGGCGCGCGTGCTGGGTCAGACGCGCGATGTCCACGGAGCGCAGCTCGATGGGCGGTCGGGACAGGGCGCGCACAACGGCGCCCGAATCGCCCGGGTCGGCCAGGAGGCGCAGCCACGCCAGCACGTCGCGCACCTCGGTTCGCTGGAAGTAAGCCGCGCCGCCGGTGAGCCGGAACGGCACCGCGCGTTCCTCCAGCGCCGCGCCGATCGTCTGGCCCTCGTCGCGGACGGATCTCACCAGCACGCAGATCTCCTCCGGCGGCACGCCCTCCTGCGACACGAGGCGCTCGCACTCCGCCGCCACCGCCTGCGCCTGCGCCCGCTCGGAGCGACAGCGCCAGAAGGACACGCTTCCGCCGCGCCCGCCGCGAAGGCGCTTCTCGATCCGCTCGCCGCCGCCGGCAACCACCGCGGCCGCCGCCTCGAGGATCGGCTTGCCCGACCGGTGACTCTGCTCGAGCCTGACCACCTTCGCGTCCTCGTACTCGCGCTCGAAGTCCAGGAGGTTCTTGCGGGACGCCGCGCGGAAGCGGTGGATCGCCTGGTCGTCGTCGCCCGCGACGGTGATGTTGCGGTGCTCCTGCGCGAGCAGCCGCAGCAGCGCGCCCTGCGCGAAGTTCATCTCCTGGTACTCGTCCACGAGCACGTGGCGCAGTCGCTCCGCCGTGCGCACGCGCACGTGTGGCTTCTCGTGGAGCAGCCGGAACGCGTGCAGCACGAGGTCGCCGAAGTCGAGCGAGCCGGACTCGGCCAGCAGCCGGTCGTGGTCGGCGTACACCTGCGCGAACTCGAGCTCGCGCTCGGCGTGCACGCGGCCCGCGTCGTCCGCATCGCGGCAGCGCTCCTCGAGCTTGCGCGCCCAGGCCCCGTACTCGTGTGCGCTCACCATCTCGTCCTTCAGCCGGTCGATGCGCGCGATGAAGCTCGCGAGAAGCGGCGCAGGGTTACCGCGAATCTCGTGGCGGCGCAGCGTCAGGTCCTCGATGCGATCGAGCATCAGCGCCAGCCGGTCCGCCGGCGTGACGGGCGAGAAGAACGGATCGAGGCCGGCCTCGAGCGCCTCGTCCTGAAGCAGGCGCGTGGAGAAGGAGTGGAAGGTCTCGACCCAGAGGTCCACACCCGCCGCGCCCAGCAGATCCTCCACTCGCTCGCGCATCTCGGCCGCGGCGGCCGGCGAGAACACGAGCGCGAGCACGGCCTCGGCGGGCAAGCCCTCCTTCCCCACCAGCCAGGCGAAGCGCCGGGTGAGCACGCGCGTCTTGCCCGTGCCGGCGCCGCCCAGCACGAGCAGCGGCCCGCCGGGGTGAGAGACGGCCTCGCGCTGCGCAGCGGCTAGTCCGTCGAGCGGGCTCGGCATCGTCGCGAAGGATACGCCGCGGCCATGTCCCTCAAACAGGGTTTTCCCGCGCTGTCCGGGGGAATGATTCCGGTCCTATGCCCCGACTTCGCAAGGTCGATTGCTCCGAGCCCGGGATCCGCCGTCGCAAGCGCGGCAAGGGCTTCGAGTACCGCGACGACGACGGCAACAAGATCAGCGACCCTGAGGACCTCCAGCGCGTCGCGGAGCTGCGGATTCCTCCCGCATGGGTGGACGTCTGGATCTGCCCGCACGCGAACGGGCATCTGCAGGCCACGGGGGTCGACGCCGCCGGGCGCAAGCAGTACCTCTACCACGAGCATTGGCGCACCCGGCGCGACCAGGAGAAGTTCGACGAGATGATCGACTTCGCGCGCGCCCTGCCCGCGATGCGCCGTCGCGTGCAGCGCGACCTCGCCAAGAAGGGCATGGAGCGCGAGCGCGTGCTCGCCTGCGCGGTGCGCCTGCTCGACCGCGGCTTCTTCCGCGTCGGCGGCGAGGACTACGCCGTCGAGAACGAGAGCTACGGCCTCGCAACCATGCGCAAGGAGCACGTGACCGTGGAGCGCTCCGGCGCGATCACCTTCGACTACCCGGCCAAGAGCGGGCAGCGCCGCGTTCAGTCGCTCGTGGACGACGACGTGCTCGAGGTGGTGCGCCAGCTCAAGCGCCGCCGCGGAGGCGGCGACGAGCTGCTCGCGTACAAGCAGGGCGGCCACTGGCGTGACGTCAAGTCGCCGGACATCAACGAGTACGTGAAGCGAGTGACGGGCGGCGACTTCTCCGCCAAGGACTTCCGCACCTGGAATGCCACCGTGCTCGCCGCCGTGGCGGTGGCCGTGTCCGGCCAGGCGCAGCTCCCGCCCACTGGGCGCAAGCGCGCGATCACACGCGCCGTGAAGGAGGTGGCGCGCTACCTCGGCAACACGCCCGCGGTCTGCCGCGCGTCCTATATAGACCCGCGCGTGTTCGACCGCTTCCAGGGCGGGGTGACGATCGGCGGCGTGCTGCCCACGCTCGTGGAGGAAGTGGAGGCGGACAACGCGTCGCTTCAGGGCGCTGTCGAGGAAGCGGTGATCGACCTGATTGCAAACGACATGCATTCCCCGGCTCTGGAGAAAGCCGCTTGATCGCGATCCTCGACATCGATGGCACGCTCGTCGACACCAACTACCAGCACGCCGTCGCCTGGTACCGGGCGTTCCGCCAGCACGATGTGATCCTGCCGGTCTGGCGGATCCACCGTCACCTCGGCATGGGAGGCGACCAGCTGGTGGCCGCCCTCACGAACGACGAGGTGGAGGACGAGAAGGGCGACGACATCCGCACCGCGGAGAAGGCCCTCTACCTCGCGCTGATCGAGGAGGTCGAGCCGATGGAGGGGGCCCGCAAGCTGATCGCGGATCTCAAGGACCGCGGTCACACGGTCGTGCTCGCGTCGTCCGCCAAGGAGGACGAGGTGGAGCACTACCTCGACCTGCTCGACGCCCGCGACCTGGCCGACGACTGGACCACGTCGGCCGACGTCGAATCCACCAAGCCGGCGCCCGACCTGGTCGAGGCCGCGCGCGAGAAGGCGGGGGGTGGCGACGCGGTGATGGTGGGCGACACGCCGTGGGACGTGGAGGCGGCCGCCCGGGCAGACGTGGAGACGATCGCCGTCGTGACCGGCGGCTTCGCCGAGGCGGAGCTGACCGAGGCCGGGGCGTGCGCCGTTTTCGAGTCGGTCGAGGAGCTGCGCCAGCGCCTCGACGAGACGCCGCTAGGAGCCGCCGGGTAGCGGCAGGTGGCCGTCCGCCACCGCGCGGGCCACGTCCACCAGCTTGCGGTTGTTCGCGCGCGCGTGTGAGCGCAGGAGCTCGAACGCCGCGCGGTCGTCCATTGAGTTGCGTTCCATGAGGATCCCCTTGGCGCGCTCGATCACCGCGCGCCGCTGGATGGCGCCCTCCAGCTGGTCCACCTCGCTGCTCAGCTTCTCGACCTCCGCGTAGCGACGCAGCGCGATCTCGAGCGCACCCTGCACGGTCTCGGCCGTCACGGGCTGCACGTAGGCGTAGATCCCGCGCTTGGCTGCGCGACTGATGAAGTCCGGCTCCGGCACCTCCATAAGCGCGAGCACCGGGCAGCGAGCCTCGTCCGTGATCTCGTCGATCAGCTCGAGCGCATGGTCGTCGTCGTCGTGCAACTTCACGAGCGCGACGTCGGGCTCGGACTCGTCGATGTCGCGCGATACCTCCGCGACCCCGACCGCCCTCGCGATCACCTCGTGACCCAGGCCGTGCAGTAGCTCGGCCACGCCGTCGAGCGCGTCGTGGTCCTCATCGGCCACGAGCACCTTCAGCCCCTCCGCGGCGGTCCTCTCACTCATTTCCGGTTGCTATTTTCCATTTGGGGCAACGCCCAGTAGCCCGCCGCCCCAATTCGCGCCCCAGAGACCTGGCGCCCTTCTTGTTCCAGGTTCGGTTTGTTCTTCGGGGCGCACATATCAGCATTAGCAACGGGTCACCGACGGTGAGGGATCGTAGTCCCGCTTCGGCGAGACGCGGCGGCAGGGCGCGGATCCAAGAGGACCTGCGCCTGCTCGAGCGCTATCACCGTGAGGACGATAAAGCCGCGCGCGACGCGTTGGTCGAACGCTTCCTGCCGTTGGCGCGCCAACTTGCGCGCCGCTACGAGCGGCAGGATGAGCCGCTGGACGATCTGCTGCAGGTCGCGAGCATGGGGCTCGTCAAGGCCATCGACCGCTTCGACCCCTCGCGCGGCACGGCGTTCTCGAGCTTCGCCGTGCCCACGATCCTCGGCGAGCTCAAGCGTTACTTCCGCGACGTGGGCTGGGCCGTGCACGTGCCGCGCGGCATGCAGGAACGCGCGCTCGAGGTGAACCGCGCGGTGTCCGAGCTGTCGCGCACCCTGAGCCGCTCCCCCACCCCGGCGGAGATCGCGGAGTTCACCGAGCTCGCCCTGGAGGAGGTGCTCGAGGCGATGGAGGCGGCCACTGCGTACGACAGCGTGTCGCTCGAGGCGCCGCGCTCGAACGGCGACGGCAACGGGGATGGCGACGCCGGGGAAGTGGTCGACCGGCTCGGAGGCGAGGACCCAGGCTACGAGCTGGCCGAGTACTCCGCCACGATCGCGCCCCAGCTACGCGCTCTCCCGGAGCGCGATCGGCGGGTGCTCCACATGCGCTTTGTCGAGGACCTCACGCAGTCGGAGATCGCCGAGCGGATCGGGGTGTCCCAGATGCATGTCTCACGCCTGATCCGCAAGGCGCTCGAGCAGGTCCGGACCGGGATCGGCGACTAGAGACGCGAAAGCCCCCTTCTGTCATGAGGGGGCTTTCGGCACTCGCCTGTTGAGTGCAGAATAAAGGGCATGCGACTGGCCCTCGCTTCTGCGCTCGCGCTTGCCGTGCTCGCCGGCCTCGCGCCCGCGGGCGGCTCAGCGGCGGACGGAGTCACCTCGTTCCGCACGCCTTCGAAGAACATCTACTGCGCGCGCGAGCAGTTCCGGCACACCGACGTGCTCCGCTGCGACGTGCGCCAGCTGAAGCACCTCGCACCGAAGCCGCACGGCTGCAAGTTCGGCTGGGGCAACTCGTTCGGCATGAGCCCGCGCGGGCGCGCGCACTCGCTGTGCGTGTCGGACAGCGTCATCGACACCCATGCCGCGGTGCTCGCCTACGGCACCACCCATCGGTTCGGGCCGTTCACGTGCAGGTCCAAGACGAGCGGGCTCACGTGTCGCAACCGGTCGGGGCACGGCTTCACGCTCAATCGCACGCGCGGCAAGTTCTTCTGAGACTGGGTCAGTCCTCGGGCGCGGCCAGCGCACCCACCACCTCGCGCCACCAGGCACGCTCGGCGTCGCTCTTCGACTGGCGGATCTTGCGCCGGGCGCTGTCCTGGACCTCGCGCGAGCCGCCGATGATCACGGCGCTTCCGCTCACCGCGTAGCGCCCGTCCTCGAGCAGCACCAGCGCGCCGGGCAGGCCGTCTCGCCGCGTTCGCAACTGGTCGATCACCGCCACGCCGCCAAGGCGCGACGGGTGGCCCGGCTCGCCGTGGTCCAGGCGCTCTGACCACGGGCGGGTGGTGTGCACCGCCTGCGTGCTCGTCATCGGCCGGCGCTCGCGGCGCTGCCTTCCGATCGGCCCGGTGCGCCAGCGCTCCAGGAGGCGCTGGAAGTCGATCGCCGCCTCCTGACGCACCAGCACGTGCAGGCGGTCGCCGGCCTCGATGCGCGTCGAGCCGCGCGGCGGGATCGCCTGCTCGCCCCTCACGATCACGTTGAGAAGCGCGTCGCGCGGCATGCCGAGCTCGCGCACGCGTAGGCCGACGATCGCGTCGGCGGGCCCGACCGGGTACTCCGCCACCTCCGCCCCGAGCCCGCGGATCGTGCCCGTCTCCGCGAGCGGCCGTGGCAGCGCCGCCACCGCCGAGGTGACCTTGAGGAGGCGCGCGAGCGGCTCGAAGGTCGTTCCCTGGAGCAGCGTTGACAGGACGACCGCGAAGAACACGATGTCGAAGAAGCGAACGCTGTTGGGGATGCCGGCGATCACCGGGAAGGTGGCCAGCACCACCGGCACCGCACCGCGCAGGCCGGCCCAACCGAGGATGAGGCGTTCCCGGCCCGAGTACTCGGCGAACAGCGTCGACAGCGCGGCGCCGACCGGGCGTGCCACGAGGGCGACCACGAGCGCCAGGACCGTCCCCTCGACCGCGTTGTCGGCCAGCTCCGACGGAAAGATCAGCAGGCCGAGCGTGAGGAACATCGTGAGCTGGGCTATCCAGGCGAGCCCGTCGTGGAAGGCCGTGATCGTGCGCTTGCCCGGGATCGTGCTCGAGCCGAGCCAGAGACCGGCCAGGTAGACGGCGAGGAACCCGGACCCGTGCATCACGTCCGCCGCGCCGTAAGCGAGGGCCGCGGTGGCAAGTGAGGCGACCGGGTACAGGCCGGTCGACGCGAGGCGCGTGCGCTGCAAGCCGCGCGTTGCGGCCCAGCCCACCACGAGGCCCACGGCCAACCCGATGCCCAGCTGCCTGACGAACAGCCCGAACATGTCGAGCACCCCGTAGTCGGGCTTCTGGATCCAGTCCATGAAGCCGAGCACGAGCAGCACGGCCACCGGATCGTTGAGGCCGGCCTCGCCCTCGAGCGTCCGCGCGAGCCGGCGCCGCAGGGTGGACCCGCGCAGCACGGCGAAGATCGCGGCGCCGTCGGTGGACGCGATGATCGCGCCGACGAGCAGGCCGTCCAACGTCGACAGGTTGAACAGCCACGCGGCCACGAAGCCGCCGATCAGCGCGGTCACGAGCGTCCCGATCAACGCCAGGCTGATCGAGGTCCAGAGCACTGGGCGAATCTCGTCGAAGCCGGCAGCGAGGCCGCCTTCGAACAGGATCAGCGACAGCGCGACGATTCCCACTGCGCGCGCCAGCTCGTAATTCTCGAAGTCGATCCAGCCGAAGCCCTCGGAGCCGACGACCATGCCGATTCCGAGGAACAGCACCAAGCCGGGGATGCGCAGGCGCGGTGCGGCGAGCGACGCCGCCAGGCCGACCGCGAGCAAGGCGCCCGCGATAAGCATGAGCCGTCCTATTTCCACCTAACTACTCACCTTCCCCAGGGACGGTCAGACGGACGAAAAAACCCCGCGGGTGGTGCGCGGGGCTGCTGGGCATGGGCGATCCAGGACTCGAACCTGGGACCTCTTCCTTATCAGAGAAGCGCTCTAACCGACTGAGCTAATCGCCCGTTCCGAGGGCCGATTGTAGCGGTCGGGTGTTGTCCACCTCAGGCGGCTCGGCTGCGTGCGCGACCCGCGATGCGAGCGGCTAGCGCAACCGCCTCGCGCGCGTCCTCGAGCTGAAACTCGACGTTGCAGCGACCGCCCTTCGAGCTCACCTTCACGTCGACCCCGAGGGCCTCGCTCAGCGCGTCCTCGGCCTTGGCGATCAGCTCGGCGAGGTCCGGATGCATCACCACCTGCTGCCCGCGCCCGCGCGGCTCGCGGGCCTTGCCCTGCGTCTCCTTCGCGTGCCGCTCCGTCTCGCGGACCGACCAGTCGCGGTCGCGAGCCTCGCGCGCGAGCCTCCGCCGCTCGGTGTGGTCCTTGCAGGTGAGGAGCGCGCGGCCGTGGCCGGCGGACAGCTCGCCCGCCTGGATCATCGCCTGCGCCTCGTCGGGCAGATCGAGCAGCCGCACGGAGTTGGAGATCGCCACGCGGCTGCGCCCCACGCGGCGGCCGAGCTCCTCCTTGGTCACGCCCAGGTCGTCGACGAGGGTCGCGCACGCGCGCGCCTCCTCGATCGGGTTCAGGTCCTCGCGCGCCATGTTCTCGATGAGCGCGAGCTCGAGCCGCTCGCCCTCCTCGGTGTCGCGCACGATCGCGGGCACCTGCTCGAGCCCGGCGAGCTTGGCGGCACGCAGGCGCCGCTCGCCGGCGATCAGCTCATAGCTGCCGCCGGGCAGCGGGCGCACCACGATCGGCTGCAGCACGCCGCGCGCCTTGATCGACTCGGACAGCGCCAGCAGGCTCTCCCCGTCGAACTCGTGCCGCGGCTGCTTGGGGTTCGGCCGGATCAGCTCGAGCGCGACCTCGCGGAATGCCGGCTGGTTGCCGGTCCCGCCGTTTGCGAGCAGCGCCGCCAGGCCGCGGCCCATTCCGCGCTGTCCCGTCTTGCCGTTTGCCTCAGCCACGTGCGGCCACCTCTTTCGCAAGTCTCAGATACGCCAGCGAGCCACTGCAGTTCGGGTCGTGCCGCGTGACCGGCAGGCCGAAACTCGGCGCCTCGCCGACTCGTACGTTACGCGGGATAACCGTGTCGAACACCAGCTCGGGGAAGTGCTCGCGCACCTCGCGCTCGACGTCCTGCGCAAGACGGGTCCGGCCGTCGTGCATGGTCAGGATCATTCCAGCAACCGCGAGACGGGGATTGAGCTCGCGCTGGATGAGCTGCAGGGTGTCGAGCAGGCCCGCCAGGCCCTCGAGCGCGAAGTACTCGGTCTGCACGGGCACGATCACGCGGTCCGCGGCCACCAGCGCGTTGACCGTGAGCGGGCCAAGCGACGGCGGGCAGTCGAAGAGGGTGAACAGAAAGCGCTCCCGCACCTCGCCCAGCTGCTCGCGCAGGCGCGTCTCGGAGCCCGGCAGGCGGGGCAGCTCGACGTTTGCGCCGGCCAGGTCGGGCGTCGACGGGACTATCGACAGGTTGTCGATATCCGTCGGGCGCGCGGCATCCGCGACGGTCAGCTCGCCGGAGAGGCAGTCGTAGACGGACGGCTCGCAGTCCTTCCCGAGCCCAAGCGCAACCGTGGCGTTGCACTGCGGGTCGAGGTCCACGAGCAGAGTCGGATAGCCGGCCTCAGCCACGCAGGCGGCTGTATTGACGGCGGTCGTGGTCTTGCCGACGCCGCCCTTCTGGTTCGCGATCGCGTAAACGGTGCCCATCTGGAGGCGAAGGTAGCGGGGCTGGCGGTCAGAAACGGGTCCCGCTTGTAAACGTTCGGCACCGAACGTGGAAATTCCTTTTCACGCCAGCGGGCGCTTGGCAGCGGCCCCTGGGCGCCTTGGGAAGCGACCTGGAGTCTCCCTGTCCTTCAAGTAGAGGTGAAGGTGCAGGTCCCTAGCACCTGCAAAGGGGCGGGTTTCGAGGACGTCAATGGATCGGAGTCCAACCATCTCCGCTGCGAGCGCGCCGGCGACTTCCTCGGCCTCGTCCCGGCGCCCCTTCCATGCGATCAGCTGCCCGCCGACACGCAGCAGCGGCGCCGCGTACTCCACTAGCACTGCCAGTGACGCGACAGCACGCACGGTCGCGATGTCGTAGCCACCGGCGCCCTCGGACGCTGCCCACTCCTCCGCTCGCAGGGGCAGCGCGCGGGCGTTGCCGATCCCCGCGGCCAGCGCCAGGCGCTCGATCACAGCACACTTCCGCCGGGCTGACTCGATCAGATCGACGTGCACGCCGGGAAGCGCAATCGCTAGTGGGAGCCCCGGAAAGCCGGCGCCGGCGCCAATGTCGACGAGGGTTCTGGCAGCGCGTACCCCATCGACGCGCAGTGCGGTCAGGCTGTCCGCGATGTGCTGGTTGACCGGGTCTTCGACCGTGGTGTGCGGATCCGGCTCCGCGACCAGCGCGGAAAGCAGCCGCTCGAACCGGTCAGCGGCGTCAGCCGAGAGGCCGTATTCCTCGACCAGCTCAGCGATGCGTTTCACGTGAAACGCAGGCGCTAGTCGCCGCGCAACGGAGTCACGACCAGCCGGCGATCCGGCTCGTCGCCCTCGCTGTGCGTCTGCACGTCGTTGCGCTCGCGCAGGTACACATGGACGATGCGTCGCTCCTGCGGCCCCATCGGCTCGAGCTCCACGGGCCGCCCGAACGACAGCGCGTCCTCCACAGCACGATCGGCCGCCCGCTTGAGCGCGGCCTCGCGCCGCTCCCGATAGCCGGCGGCGTCCACCACGACCGCCTTGTGATCCGCGGAGCTGTGGAACGCGGCCCGCATCGCCAGGTGCTGGACCGCATCGATCGTCGCTCCGTGGCGCCCGATCAAGAGGCCGAGATCCTCCCCATTGACCGTCGCCCTGATCTCCTCGTCGGACTCGTCGATGTCCACGCTCGCCCGCAGCCCCAGCGCGTGCACCACCCGGCCCACCAGCGCCCGCACGCGCTCCGCGGGCTCGTCAGGAATCTCCTGCGCGACCCGCTCGAAGGCGTCCTCGTCGAGCTCGGCGCGTACGCGGGCGAGCGTGCCCGCATCCTCGTCGCCCTCCTCCAGCACCTCGAACTGAACGCAGTCCGCGGTGACTCCCGGGAAGCGCGGCTCGAGCTGCTTTATCGCGTTCCACTTCGCCTCGCCGAGGGTGGCTCCCTCGGCTTCGGCCGTCAGATCGGTGGCCTCGTTCTCGCTCATATGAGGCGTACGCTAACGCCGGCGGCCGGAACGCTTCTTCTTCTTGCGCGGTGACGGCGGCGGCGCCTTCGCCGTGCCGTTGCCGCCATCGCTCGTCTCAGCCTTCGGTTCGGTCTTGCGGGCGTTACCCGCACGCGCCGCCTGCTGCGCCTCCGCCGCTCGCGCCAAGAGCCCCTTCTTGGGTTTGGGCGCTTCCGCTTCGTCGGGTTTCGACGCCCCTCCGCCATCGCTCTTGCCAGTCAACGCGGCCGCCCCCGCAGGGGCTCCCGCACCTATCGGCTCGGGCGGCGGCAGGAAGCGCTTGATGATGAGCTGCTGCCCAATTGTCCAGATGTTGGTCGTAACCCAGTAGACGAGCAGGCCCGCCTGGAAGCGGAACACGAAGATGACGAACACGAACGGCAGCGCCATCATGATCCGGCGCTGGTTGGGATCCGCGCTCATCGCCGTCAGCATCGTGGAGGCGAGCTGCGTGCCGACGTAGAGCACGATCATCACCGCGAGCGCCGCGGGATGGCCGGTCAGCGGCTTCGCCAGGTTCGGGATGAAGAGAAACGACTCCTCGCCCGCGATGTCGGCCTTGAAGGTCGAGCTCCGCAGCAGATAGAACAGCGAGAAGAAGAACGGGAGCTGAAGCACCAGCGGGAGGCAAGAGCCGAGCGGATTGACGCCGTGCTCCTGGTAGAACTTCATGAGCTCCTGCTGCTGGCGCTGCTTGTCCTCCTTGTAGCGCTCCTGGATGCGCTTCATCTCCGGCGCGAGCCGCTGCAGGGCCTGCATCGAGCGCACCTGACGGAAGGTCAGCGGGAGGATGGCCGCGCGGATCACGACCGTGAGGCCGATGATCGCCACCCCCCACGAGACGCCGACCGTGTTGTGCCAGAACTTCAGGATCGCGTCGTTCAGATCGACGAGCGGCTGCAGGAAGGTGGCGAAGAGCATGGTCACGATCGGTGGCTGCGCGGACGGGCGCGGAAGAGCTTCTGGTCCTCTGCGAAGTCGACGCCGCCCAGGCTCCACGGGTTACAGCGGAGGAGCCGCCAGGCGGCGAGTACCAGGCCTCTGAGTATGCCGTAGGACCGCACCGCCTGCACCGCATACTCCGAGCACGTCGGGTGGTACTTGCAGCGGCGCGGCAGGGCCGGCGAGATCGCTCGCTGGTAGACGCGGATCGGCGCGATCGCCATCGCGCGCAGCGCGCTCATGGCTTCGTCTCCCCGGGCAGCCCGGCCTTCTCCAGCAGCTCGCGCAGCGCTTCCTCGATGCCGGACTCTCCCCTCTCGCGCGCGAGCTCACCGGCGTCGGGCCGCGCCACGAGCACGAAGTCGTGCCCGGCAGGCAACTCCTCGGAAGAGGCCCAGAAGGCCTCGCGCAGCAGGCGCTTCACACGGTTGCGCTCCACGGCTCCGCCGACCTTACGGCCAACGGATACGCCGAGGCGCGGTTCCTCTTCGCCGGCATCGGGGCGCGGGAACGCGTGCAGCACGAGATAGCGGCTGGCGTGCGAGCGGCCCTCGCGGAAGACGCGGTCGAACTCCGCGCTTCGCGACAGGCGACGGCGCTTCCCGCGGCGCGCACCGCCTCCCTCGCCGGGGAACGCCATGGCTACGGCGTCAGGCGGGCGCGGCCCTTGTCGCGGCGCCGCTTGAGCATCGCGCGGCCCGCGCGCGTGCGCATGCGAGCGCGGAACCCGTGGGTCCGGGCGCGCTTGCGTTTCTTGGGCTGGTAGGTGCGCTTCATGAGTTCAGGTCGAGCGAGTGGCGAAGTATAGGCAGCGGTCCATGGACCCACTCCCGGGCGCCCGGCTTCACTTTTCTCGCGATTTGCGCCAACCCCATTTTCGCGTCCCCGGAAGCGGTGGCGCGCGCCACCGGTCGAGCTATACACTCGCGCCTCGCCAAGGCCTCGGGGTTTCGTCCGACCGGCTGGGGAAGGGCGCAGGACCCTAGGCCATATGCAGTCGCCACAAACCGCCCCGGAGGGCTGTCACTGACCCGTGCCCGAAGAGCTCGAGAACCTGTGGGATGACGTCCGTCGCGAGCTGCGCGAAGACGTAACGGACTTCACCTTCCACATCTGGCTCGAGCCGCTCGAGCTCACCCACCGCTCCGGGGACGTCCTCTACGTCACCGCGCCGGCGCACATCCGCACCTGGGTCAAGGAGCGCCATCGCGAGCAGCTCTCCCGAGCCGTCATCCGGGTTCTCGGGCCGGGAGCCGGCATCGAAGTGGTCGACGAGGCCTGGCGACCCACGGAATCCCAGCAAACAGCCCAAAACGAGGCCCTCGCCCCTGAGCTAACCCTCAACCCCAAGTACACGTTTGGACAGTTCGTGATCGGCGACGGCAATCGGCTCGCCCACGCAGCGTCTCTCGCGGTGGCGGAAATGCCTGCTCACGCCTACAACCCGCTCTTCATCTACGGCGCGCCGGGGCTCGGAAAGACCCACCTCCTCCAGGCGATCGGCAACTACGTGCAGGTCTACGGCAACGGGCTGCGCGTCCGCTATGCCACCGTCGAGGACTTCACGAGCGACTTCGTCCGCTCCCTGCGCACCAACGACACCGCCGGCTTCCGCGACCGCTTCCGCGGCGCCGACGTCCTCCTCATCGACGATGTCCAGTTCCTGGCCGACAAGCTGAAGACCAAAGAGGAGTTCTTCCACACCTTCAACGCCCTGTACGAGACCGGCCGCCAGCTCGTGCTCACGAGCGATCGCGCCCCGGCGGACCACGACGAGTTCGAAGACCGCCTGCGCGAGCGCTTCGCCTCCGGGCTCGTGGCAGATCTGCAGCCGCCCGAGCTCGAGGTCCGGCTGGCGATCCTCCGCAAGCGAGCCGCGCTCGACGCTCTCAACCAGGTTCCCGAGGAGACGCTCGTCGAGATCGCCTCACGCGTGACCGCCAGCGTGCGCTCTCTCGAGGGCGCCCTCATCCGGGTGGTCGCCTACGCCTCCCTCAAGCGCGAGGAACCCTCACCGGAGCTCGCCCGCCACGTGCTCGCGTCGCTCTATCCGCTCACGGCGCCCAAGCCGGCGTCGCTCGATGCCATCCAGGAGGCCGCCGCCGCGGAGTTCGGCATCAGCCGCGAGTCCCTCATCGCGCACGACCGCCGCCCGGCCGTGGCGTTCGCCCGCCACGTCGCCATGTACCTCGCGCGCGAGCTCACCCAGGAGAGCCTGCCCGCCATCGGTGCGCGCTTCGGCGGTCGCAACCACTCCACCGTTCTCCACGCCCTCCGCAAGATCGAGGCCGACCTCGCCCGCGATCAGAAGGTTGTGGACAAGGTCCAGGCGCTGCGGCGCAGGCTCGAGGCCTAGACCCATGCCGACCGGACCTACTGACAGAATCAACACGCCTCACCTCAAGACTTCAGACCCGAACTTCCACTCCCACCGCGGCATCACGACCAGCTATCCACTTGTCCACACCCCCTACTTCCACAAGATTCCTTAGATGAAGTTCTCTGTCTCACGTGACCAGTTCTTGAACCAACTCGGCATCGCCGTGCGCGGCGTCTCCACGCGTAGCGCGATCCAGACGCTCGCCGGCGTGATGATCCGGGCGGAGTCCGGCTCCGTCGAGCTCCAGGCCACCGACATGGAACTCGGCATCCGCGTCCGCGTGGATACCTCGCCCGAGCGTGAGGGCGCCGTCGTGCTGCCCGGCCGCCTGTTGCTCGACGTGGTGCGCTCCCTGCCGGCCGACGACCTCTCGCTCGAGCACCGCGCCTCGGAGCAGGACGTCGAGGTCGTGTCGGGACCCTCGAAGTTCCACCTGCGCACGCTGCCGCTCGACGACTTCCCGAAGCTTCCCGAAGCGGGCGACGCCGGCAAGATGCACGTCCCCGCCGATGCCTTCGTGGAGACGATCGGGCGCGTGGCGCGCTCGGCGTCCAGGGATGAGACGCGCCCGCACCTCACGGGCGTGCTCGTGTCGGCCTCCGGCCAGGAGCTGCGGATGGTCGCGACCGACTCCTACAGGCTCAGCGTGAAGGAGACCACGCTCGAGAAGCCGGTCGACGGATCGCTCGAGGCAAACGTTCCGGCCCGAACCTTGCAGGAGCTGTCGCGCGTGGCCTCGAGCGGCGGGGCGGAGCAGATCGAGATCACCGCGCTCGAGAACCAGGTGATCTTCAACCTGGGCGACGTGGTGATCTCGTCACGACTGGTGGAGGGCCGCTTCCCCAACTACCGCCAACTGCTTCCGGAGTCCTACGAGCACGAACTCAACGTGAACGGGCCCGAGATGCTCGACGTGGTCCGCCGCATCAGCCTCCTCGCGCAGAAGAACGCACCGCTCCGCATGGCCTTCAGCGACGGCGCGGTCGAGATCTCCGCCCAGACGCCCGACGTCGGCGAGGCGAGCGAGAGCCTGCCCGTTCCGTTCAAGGGCGAGCCGCTCGAGATCGGCTTCAACCCGGAGTTCTTCCGCGACGGTCTCGACAGCGCCGAGTCGGACGAGGTCGTGCTCAAGCTGATCAGCCCGCTCCGCCCGGGCCTGATCGAGTCCGGGGGCGAGAACGGCGGCTTCATCTACCTGGTCATGCCGATCAGGCTGAACGTGTAGTCGAGCTTCATGGTCCGGGTTAAGCGCCTGGAACTACGCGACTTCCGCAACTACGAGCGGGCGGAGGTGGCGCTGGCGCCGGGACTCACCGTGATCTGCGGGCCCAACGGCGCCGGCAAGACGAACCTGCTCGAGGCTCTGTACTTCGGTTGCACCGGCCGCTCCTGCCGCACGTCCAATGAGCGCGAGCTCGTGCGCTTCGGGCAGAAGGTCACGCGCGTGTCCGTGGGGGTGGAGGCAGAGGACGGCGGACATAGCCTCGACGTCGGATTCGAGCCGGGCGAGCAGAAGCGCTTCCGCATCGACGGCGCGCAGGTGGACCGCCCGGCGCCCGGCGAGATCCGGCCGCTCGTGGGCGTCTTCATGCCAGATCGCCTCGACCTGGTGAAAGGGGCGCCGGCGCTCCGGCGCGCGCACGTCGACCAGGTGATCGCCGCGCTCTGGCCGGCGCGCGGAACGGCACGAACGGAGTATTCGCGAGCGCTCGCCCAGCGCAACGCCCTCGTGGCGCGGATCCGGGCGGGCACCGCCCGGCGCGAGCTGCTCGATCCATGGGACAGCGAACTGGCGCGCCATGGCATCGCGGTGATGGAGGCTCGCCGGGCCGCGCTCAGCGAGCTCGAGGGCCCGTTCGCGCGCCTGGCGGCCGAGCTGGGCCTGCCCGGCCGCTGTGCGCTCGAGTACCGGCCGCGCTCCAAGGCGCACGACGCCGACGGCCTTCGCGCCGAGCTGGTCGACCGGCGTGAGGACGATCTCGCGCGCGGCTTCACCGGGCACGGCCCCCACCGCGACGACGTTGCCCTCACGCGCGATCG
>Ga0068852_100001032_pt1 | contig 18287 bp, 13 predicted proteins | sample KBSCornC22_FD_66594 | JGI IMG/M metagenome (GOLD analysis project Ga0068852, IMG submission 66594) | Corn rhizosphere microbial communities from Kellogg Biological Station, Michigan, USA - KBS Corn C2-2 | ecosystem: Host-associated > Plants > Roots > Rhizosphere > Soil ... | reverse complement strand
GTGCGCGGCGACGACGGCCGCAAGCTCGGCCTCGGCGGCAGCGGGCTCGATCTGTCGGCGTTCCTCAAGGACATCGTGCGCTCGACCGATGCGGGCGTGGAGACCTGGCTCGTCGATCACGAAGGCCGCCTGCAGGGGCATCCCGACAGCGCGCTGATCGAGGCCAATGCGGCAACCAAGGACGAGACCGCGCGCAGGACCGCGTTCGGTCTCGTCGAGGACGCGACCGAGCGCGCGACGCTGAAGCGCGAACTCCATGCGCTGGCGCGCGAAGGCCGCAGCGCCACGGCGCAGGTCGAGCTGACCGTCGGCGGACGCCAGCGCCTCGCCGCGATCAGTTATCTGCCCGAACTGCGCTGGGCCACGATCGTGGTCGTCGATCCGTTCCAGGTCATCCGTCTCGCGACGTTCCGGCCGATCCTGATCCTGCTCGCGACTGCGCTGCTCGCAACCATCGTGCTCGTGTCGTGGCTGCTGAACCGGCTCGTGCTCACGCGCCTCGCGCGGCTGACCGGGCATACGCGCGCGGTCGCCGCGGGCCGCTACGACGCCGCGCTGACGATCGACCGGCCCGACGAGATCGGCGAGCTGACCGCCTCGTTCAACCACATGACCGAAACCATCGCCGACTACACGCAGAACCTCGAGGCGAAGGTCACGAGCCGCACGCAACTGCTGCAGGAATCCAATGCGCTGCTCGCGGCGAGTAACCGCAAGGTCATGGACAGCATCGAGTACGCGCGGCTGATCCAGTCCTCGCTGCTGCCCAAACCTGCGGAGATGACGCGCCTGTTTGCCGACCACACCGTCCTGTGGCTGCCGCGCGATGTCGTCGGCGGCGATTTCTATGCGCTGTATCCCGACGGCGAGGACGGCTGCCTGCTCGCGGTCGGCGACTGCACGGGCCACGGCGTGCCCGGCGCATTCATGACCATGGCGGCCAAGGCGCTGCTCGATCGCGCCGTGGCCACGCGCGGCATGGACGATCCGGCGGCGCTGCTCGACGATCTGCATCGCGGTCTCGAAGCGCTGCTCGGCGGACAGGCCGGCGGCAGCGACAACGGACTCGATCTTGCGCTGCTGCATGTTGCGCCCGGCCGCGGCCGGCTGCGCTTCGCGGCTGCTCGGCTGGCGCTGTGGATCGTGCAGGCCGACGGCAGCCTCGACACGCTCAAGGGCGAACGCCGCAGCATCGGCTACCGCCGCGGCGGCGCGACCGCGTTCACCAACCAGGACATCACACCCCAGCCGCAGGCGCGCTACTACCTGTTCACCGACGGCATCCTCGACCAGAATGGCGGCGCGCGCGGCGTCGCGCTGGGCCGCAGCCGGCTCGCCGAGGCGCTGGCACGCGCGGCCGGCGAGCCGCTCGCGGCACAGGGCGCCGCGCTGCAGGAATTGCTACAGGACTATCGCAACGGGCTGCCGCAACGCGACGACATCATCCTGGTCGGCGTGTCGCTGGACCGCCCTTCCCCGCATCCACGGAGTTCTGCATGAACTTGTTCGCTCTGAAAGAGCAGCTGCGCGAGGCCGGCATCCTGATCAGCTTCACCGGCTCGTTCAGTCACAGCATCATCGAAGAGCTCGGCACCGCGGTGAAGAAATATCTCGAAAGCGCCGAGATCCAGAAGACCGCGATGATGGATGTGTTCTCGGTCTACATCGAAGCCGCGCAGAATGTGCGCAACTACAGCGAGCGCCGGCGCGAGGCCGGGCGCACCGACAACGACGCGAGCATCGTCGTGATCGCACGGCGCGACGCGCACTACCGCATCTACGCCGGCAACGTGGTCGAGGAAGACGACAAGGCCGATCTCGGCGCGCGGCTGGACCGCCTCGCCGCACTCGACAAGGCCGGCCTCAAGACTGCCTACAAGGAACAGCTGCGCCGCGAGCGCGCGCCCGACGAAGGCGCCGGCCTGGGCCTGATCGAGATCGCGCGCCGCGCCAGCGCACCGCTGGAGTACAGCTTCACGCCGCTGCCCGACGGCCGCGCCTATTTCAGTTTGTGCATCGAGATCTGAGATGAGCCTAGAAAGACTGCACCAGAACGCCACGGCCTCGACGCCGGCGGTCGATTTCGATCCGGTCAGCGGTGTGCTCAGCCTCACCGGCGAGTCGTATCCGGAAAACGCGTTCGAATATTTCCGCCCGCTGCTGACCTGGGTCGCGCGCTTCGTCGACGAAGGCAATACGCCGATCGTGGCCGAGATCGCGCTGTCGTATCTCAACACCAGCAGCATCAAGAGCGTGATGGACCTGCTCGACCTGCTCGAATCCGCGCACCGGCGCGGACGCCAGGCCACGGTGCGCTGGAGCTACGCCGACGACAACGAGCGCGCGCTCGAAATGATTGAGGAATTCAAGGAAGAAGTGACCCTGCCGTTCTTCATCGTGCCGGTCAGCGGCTGACAGACGTGGATCCGACGCAACGACTGGACAGCCTGCTCGACGATGCGGACCAGCGCGACTCGGCCCTGGCCGAATTCTGCCGCGAACTGATCGCCGACCAGCAGCGCCTGCACCAGCGCCTCGAACGCATCAGCCGCATCTCCGACCGATACCAGGCCGACCTGCGCAATACCAACCGTGAACTTGCCGAATCCAACGCGCGCCTGACCGCCGCGCTCGGCGAAGTCCGCACACTCAGCGGCTTCATCCCGATCTGCTCGCGCTGCAAGAAGGTCCGCGACGATGGTGGATTCTGGGACGATGTGGAAAATTACCTTGGCCGGCATTCCGATGCGGTGCTCAGCAGCGGCTGCTGTCCGGCCTGCGCCGCCGCACAGGCCACCGTTCCCGCCACGCAGACGCTCGCGACGCGCGACGGTGAAGATCCCGGTGAAAGCGCGCGGCTCGACGGCATCCTCTCCAATGCCGCGTGGAACGAGCATCCGCTGCGCGGCGAATACCAGCGCCTGAGCCGCGACTACCAGAAACTCGGCCGCCGCCTGCACAAGATCTCGCGCATCAGCGACGGCTTCCAGACCCAGCTCAAGGAACTCAACCTCGCGCTCGCGCGCGCCTCGCGCACCGATACGCTGACCGGGCTGTCCAACCGCCGCGCGCTGCTCGAACGCCTCGATGAACAGGCCGCCGCCGCGCCGCGTGAACGCGGCTTCGCCGTCGCGATGATCGACGTCGACCACTTCAAACGCGTCAACGATTCCCTCGGCCACGCCGCCGGCGATGCCGTGCTGCGCGCGCTCGGCGCCATCCTGCTCGCGCTCGCGCCACCGCTGGCCCTGGTCGGACGCTGGGGCGGCGAGGAATTCCTGCTCATCGTGCCCGACACCGCAAGTGTCGACATCGCCAGCGTCTGCGAGCGCATCCGCGCCGACTGCGAAGCCGCCGTCGCCGAACACAACGGCCGCCAGATACGCATCACCGTCAGCATCGGCATCGCACTCCACGACCGCGCCCTGTCATTCGAAGACACCCTGCGCGACGCCGACCGCGCGCTGTACGCGGCGAAGTCCTGCGGGCGCAACCGGGTGATGGCCAGCGACGAGTTGTAGCTCCGCCGCACGCGAACGTACGGAAAAAGCCTGCGGCTAGGGCTTTCAGCCGATTCCGCGCATCGAACCGGGACGCTAGACTCGCTCCCGGGGAATCCGCCGGCCGCCGCATTCACGCGCACCGGCGATTCGATTGGGCCGCAACGGCCGACATCGTTCAGGAGTAACGCTTATGCGCAGCATGCGCTGGAACCGGCTGTTCGTCTTTTTCGCGGCGCTGCTGTTCGCGCCTATCCTCATGGCGCAGGCGCTGCCGGCCGACACCGCGCAGTCACCGGCCGATATCGCCGCGGCCACTGCGTGGGACAAGGCCGCAAAGGCGATGCAGGCCGGCCCGCGCACACTCGACCTGCGCGGCCAGGCCACGCTGAAACTGCCGGAAGGCTATGGCTACATTCCGACGGCCGAGGCCACGGCGCTGATGGAAGCGATGGGCAACAGCAGCGACCCGAATTTCGTCGGCCTGATCGTGCCGACCGCGGAGGCCAACGGCGACGGCTGGATGGTGTCGGTCGACTACAACCCGGCCGGCTACATCAACGATGACGATGCCAAGCACTGGAATGCCGACGAGCTGCTCGAGAGCATCAAGGAAGGCACCGAGGCCGGCAACAAGCGTCGCCAGCAGATGGGCATACCCGCACTCGAAGTCACGCGCTGGATCGAAGCGCCGAGCTATGACAGCACGACGCAGCGCCTGGTCTGGTCGGCCGAGGCACGCAACAAGGGCGCGCCGGCCAGTGACGACGCGACGGTCAACTACAACACCTACGTGCTGGGCCGCGAAGGCTATGTCGCGCTGAACCTGATCACGAGCGCCTCCGCCGTCGAGTCGCAGAAGCCGATGGCGCGCACGCTGCTGCGCCAGGTCGCCTTCATCGACGGCAAGCGCTACGCGGACTTCGACGCCTCGAGCGACAAGGTCGCCGGCTACGGCCTCGCCGCGCTGATCGGCGGCGTCGCGGCCAAGAAGCTCGGACTGTTCGCGCTGATTGCCGCGTTCTTCGCCAAGTCGTTCAAGCTCGTCATCTTCGGCCTGATCGCCGCGGCGACGGCGCTGAAGTCGTACTTCACGCGCAAGGGCTGATTCTTCCTCGGCGCTGCACGCGTTGATGCGTGCAGCGTTGCGAGGTGGATTGCGCAACAGCGGCCGGCTCTGCGCGACAGTTCCAAATATCCATTTTGATGTCCGGCGTAGAACAGCTTTTGCGGGTCGGCGAATCTCGCTTCGACTCTGCGACCGGCACCCGCCGTGCGAGGGATTGCCGACCGACAAAACGCAGTACGCGAAATCGCGACAGAACCTCGGCGCATCGCCTCACGTAAACTGACGGTCCCGTCCCCGGCGGGACAGGATCGCAAACATACGCCTGTAGCTGCCGCCAGCGGGACGACATGCGGGTATTCGCATTGGTCACCATCGATCGGCGTGTGGTTGCGCGAAATGCGTGTCTGCACAGAGACCGCACTGCGGACCGGGCAGGCCATGCGATAGCGAATCGCTACTGACGTATTCCGTGCGCGAGCCGAGGCAACGATGGCTCACCGCATGCGGCCTGGCGCAACGCCGGGCCGCTCGAATCGGCCGTGTCGGAATGGATCGACCGATCCGTCGCCGTCGATTCCTCGTCTGATCCGGAACATCCGGGGATTTGCTTCGGCCAACAGCCACTCAGCAATCCGACTGTGTTGTCGCCGCGTGACCCGCGACACCACGCCTCGAACACTCCCGCGCGGGTTCAAGCGCCATCTGGGAAAAATTCCAACGACGGCCTGTGTCCAGGAACCGTCGAATGCGCATGCCTCAGGCCCCGGTGGCGGCGGCGCACAGTCGCCAATCGGTGAACAGTCTGTTCACAGAAACGCCATCTACGTACCGTAGCGATTGGACAGTTTAGCAAAGTACCTTTCGCCGCTATTGAACTTCGAAGCAGGTGCGGCATTGGCCTGAACGAATTCGATGCACGGGTATGGCTCGCCAATTTCCGTGAAATAACTATCCCAAAAAATCGCAAAATTACGGAGATTCCATGAAGTATGTACTTCTCGGCGCGGCTCTGGCGGCTGCAACCGCCACCGCGTCGACGTCCACAGCCCGTCAATCCTCGGCCGATGCATCGCTCGCCGCCACAGCGGCGGCCCGAGCGGAGCAACTGGATTTCAGTCTCACACCGGCGCCGGCCGGCAGCCGGCAGCGCACCTGGGTGAAGTCTCCTTCGACCGTGCACAACAAGCGTGGCACCAGGGCGGCCACAGCGACGATGAACGCCCCGAACGCCACCGCCGTGTCGGCGCTTTTTCACGCGGAGCTTGGAACGCTCACAGGTTTGCTGCCCGGCAGCAACATGGTTGTCGATGACGTCAATTCCGCCGCGGACGGATCGACCTATTACCACCTGCATCAGCTCTACCAGGGACTGCGTGTCATCGGCGAAGACATCACCGTGCAGGTGGATTCGCGCGGCGAAGTACAGGCCGTGCTCGGCGGCGTGGTTCCGATCGAAGCACTGGATCTGCAGCCCGCCCTGACCGGAGCCGCGGCGGTGCGCACGGCAGCACTCGTCGCCGCCGGGCGCGAAGGTATCAACGTGCCCTCGCTTTCGCGCACGGCGGTAAGGATCGAGCAGGCGCCAGCTCTGGTGATCGTGGCCATCGCTGGCATGGAGCCGCGGCTGGGCTGGGAAAGCAGAATCCGCGTGACATCAACGGGCAATCAGGCGGTCAGCGGGCGCGTGCTGGCTGATGCCGATACCGGAGATCTGCTGGGTTTCGAGAACGCGCTGCAGGGCTCGTCCATGCAGAAACTGTGGAACATGGGAGGCAGCTGCATAAATACCACGACAAACTTCCCGTTTGCCGCCGATCAGACACACGTGACGCTGCCAACCGTCAATGCGACGCTGGACGATGAACGTTTGGAAAACTGGCGCGCCGTGCTGGCCCAGCCGACGTATGTCTCTACGCTCTGGTTCACACTAAAAGATGTGAACACCATGTTTCAGGATGTCTTCGGGCGCAACAGTTTCGACGGCCGGGGCGGCGTACTAAAAATTTATAATCAGGTATTGATGGATAACGGCAGCGGCGTCGGCTGTTATGGAAATAATGCCTTTTTTGAGCACGTGAACAGCGACAGCCTGATCTTCGGGCAGGGCGATGCCACCAATGTCAACACGTCATTGACAGCGGATACAGCTTTTCACGAATACGGGCATGCGGTCACGAAATACACCTCGGGCCTGTTTCTCTATGCCAATACCGAATCGGCAGCCTTGAACGAAGCGACATCGGATATGTATGCCGTCATCGGCAAGGCGTGGCGCACCGGTTCTCCGGGCTTGAACGGCATAGAATTCGGGACGACTCCGGGACACTGGCTGTACAACGTTGGCTGGAAGGTCGGGGAGCCCGCGTTGGCCATGCGAACCCTGTCCGATCCTGCCGTAGATAACGCATACGATTTCTACGCGAACGTTGCCTATGCGCGCGCGTACTGCCAGCAGTCGTTCTGCAACCCGTCGATCCACTATACCTATATGGGGGTTCCCACCCTCGCGCTCTATCTGGCCGCGAACGGCGGCGTTCATCCCCGTGGGAAGACGACGCTCCGGGTTCGTACCCCGGTGCAGATGGTGCGTCTGTCGAAGTACTTCTACGAAGCCAACAGAACCCGCGCCGTTCCGCAGAACGCGACGTTCACGCAGCTTCGCAACGCGATGCAGCTGCAGGCGCGCGGCGCCGGTTTCAGTTGCGACGAATCGTCGATTGCCCTGGGCTTTCTGGCCGTCGGCATCGATGGCATCGAGCCTGCGGATCCGAAGGCCTGCATGTCCGATGCGCAAAAGCTGATAGCCGCACCGACTGCCCAGTTCCAGTCGGCGGACGGACCAGGATTCAACGATGCGGTATTCGACGCCGCGCTTTCCACCCAGCCTTCGGATTCGATCGGCCTTTACCTGTGGGAGTTCGGCGACGGCAGCATTGGCTATGGCCGCAACATCTCGCATAACTATGTGGGGCCCGGGAATTACAGGGTGAGGCTGCGCGTCTACGACACCTATGGTCGTCTTGGCGAAATCAGCAAGATCATCAATGTGTTCTGATCGGGATGCATCGGCGACCGGCTGACGCAATGCCCCGGAGCGCCGCGTGCATGCAAACAACGTCGGTCGCTTGCCGGTGCTCGGCAGCAGATCTCCACGACGCACCGAACGCCTGCTCCGCAGGCGTTCGGTTGTCGAGCCGTTGATTCAAGAAAGGCTGTGGAATCACAGGCAAATACGGATTTCGTACGCTCTACTGCGGCATCGCCAGATGGCTTGCGTCGAGCGCCTTGCCCATGCCGCGCGGCGTGGTCTGGATGACCGCGTCAGCGGGCAACGCCGCACCGCTATCGATGTGCGCCCAGACGCGATCGAGCGCGCTGTAGACATACGGCAGCAGCGGCACGTAGTTCGCGCCGTACTGCGGCAGGCCAAGGAACGCATCGAAATGCTGCGCGTGGCGCACCTGCCAGTAGCGCACGTCGGCGCCGCCGGCCTTGGCCATCGCGACATACGGCGCACTGGTGAACGCTGCGGGTATCAGGCCATCGTCGAGCCCGTGCAGCACGACGATGGGCAGATCCTTGCGCGGCAGGCTCGCGCGCGTTGCAGCGATGCCCTGCTTCACACGCGTCGCCGCGGCGTCGTTGCCGGTCCATAGCGCACGCAGACAGTTCAACGCATCGTGCGGCTCGGCGGGCTTGGCCACCTGGAACGCGACGCCGGCGCCCGGCGGAATGCCGCTCGCATCCGACCACCACGCCGCGCGTTCGGCGGCGGTACTCGCCCGCGTCGTGCCGTCGGCGTTTAGCGCAGAAAAACCGGTGATGCACGGCGATTCGCCGGCACCGTAGCGGCCGTAGGCCGAGGCATACGTCACGGCGACCGCGCGCCACAGGTCGAACGCGACGCTGATCGAACCGGCGCGCAGTGCTTCATCGGTCCAGCCGTTCGCGCGCAGCGCGTCATAGGCGGCGGCCTGTTGCGCCGCCAGGTCCGCGCCCTTGATCAGGCCCGACGCGACCGCCGCGGCGCAGCGCTTGTCCACGTCGGGCACGGCTGGGAATCCGAGCTTCGGCAGCGCGCACGGCATCAGCAGCGCCGCCTCGGTGGTGTAGTCGTAGAGCGTGCGTGCGCCGCTTGCCTCGACGTAGATGTTCGGCTCGCCCGCGACGACACCGGCCAGCCATTGGCCGTCAAGTTCTGCCGCGCGCAGCACGGCGCCGCCGCCGTTGGAAATGCCGACGGCGATCACGCGCGTGTTGTCGAACGTAAACGGCGCCTGCTGCGGCAGTGCTTCAGCCAGCGCCTGCAGACCGTATTCCGCGGCCTGGCGCACGTGACGGCCCCAGTCGGCTTCGGGATTGTCCTGCGAGTGTGCGTGCTTGAAGGCGATGCCGCTCGTGGCCGCGCTGTCGGGCTTGAACGCGAGCACATCGTCGGCACCGCCGAGCGTGCCGTCGATGCGCACGCCGCGCTTTTCGGCGAGATCGAAGTAGTCCGTGCCGGCGCCCTTGTCGGTGTAGGCAATCGCACAGCCCTTGGGCAGGGCCCACGGACCGGCCACCGCGATCGCGCCGTAAATGCCGCGCGAACCCGACGAAGCGGCGACGACGAGGCAGCGCTTCTTCGCATCGAACGCATCGGGAATCTGCGTGAGCACGCGATGCGGCTGCTTCGCGCCGGGCAGCGTGGCGAAGGCGTGGAACTCGCGCCCGGGCACGCTGGGTATGGCGCCGTAGATCGTGCCGAAACCACCAGCGGGAGTCAGATCCGCGATCCCGCGCCAGTTGGCCCAGAGCGCGCGGCGGCGCAGGTCCGCGGCGGTCGGTGCTTCGGGATTCGCAAATGGCGGCGGCGTCATCGCGCGCAGGCCGTCGAGGCCGAGGCCGGCGCTCAGAAGATCGTCCCCGTCGCGGTGCTCGCTGATGCGCTGGGCGGTGAACATCGCTGTCGTCTCCGCGGCGCGTGGCGGCGCCGTCTTGGCAGTGGGCGGAGGTGTCGCGGCAGGCGCTACAGCCGTGGGCGGCGTGCGCTCGCAGGCGCTCAGCAGGATGGTCAGGGCAAGGGCGGAAACGCGCGGTATCGATGCAATAGTCATTCGCCCACCCTACCAGGCCGGATATGCTCGGCTATCGTACTTTCGTACCACGCCGAGGCCCAGCCAGATTGCTAGGCTGAGGCATTGGAGACCTCGCAATGACCCAACGCTGCATCCTCATCACCGGCGCCGGCAGCGGCATCGGTGCCGGCATCGCCACGGAACTCGCCGCGGCCGGACACCATATCGTGCTGACCGACCTCAATCGCGCCGCGGTCGACGCCGTCGCCGCGCAGATCCTCGCCGCCGGCGGTTCGGCCGAGGCGCTCGCGCTCGACGTGACGTCCGACGACAGCGTCGCGGCCGCTGTCGCCGCGGTCACGCGTCCGGTCGACGTGCTCGTCAACAACGCGGGCCTTCAGCACGTCGCGCCGCTCGAGGAATTCCCGATCGACAAATGGGATTTCCTGATCCAGGTCATGCTCGTCGGCGTCGCGCGGCTGACCCGCGCACTGCTGCCCGGCATGCGCGAGCGCGGCTTCGGCCGCATCGTCAACATCGGCTCGATCCATTCATTGGTCGCCAGTCCGTTCAAGAGCGCCTACGTCGCGGCCAAGCACGGGCTGATCGGTTTTTCCAAAGTCATCGCGCTCGAAACCGCGAACACCGACATCACGATCAACACCATCTGTCCGACGTACGTGAAGACTCCGCTCGTCGATAAGCAGATCGCCGACCAGGCACGCACGCGCGGCATTCCGGAATCGCAGGTCGTCAGCGACGTGATGCTCAAGCCCATGCCAAAGGGCGTGTTCATCGGCTTCGATGAACTGGCCGGCATCACCGCGTTCCTGATCTCGCCGCCCGCGCGCAACATCACCGGCCATACGATCACGGTCGACGGCGGCTGGACCGTGCAGTAGCCGCGCGCGCGTACCGCCGCGGCGCGACTGCTACAGTGGACCCGCCATGCCTTCCCTGCTGATCGCCGACGACCATCCGCTGTTCCGCGCCGCGCTGCGCGGCGCCGCCGCCGATGCGGTGGCGGAACTGCAGGTGCGTGAAGCCGATTCGCTCGAGAGCGTGCTCGCGGCACTGGAACGCGAACCGGACATCGATCTCGTCCTGCTCGACCTGCACATGCCGGGCAACCACGGACTGGCCGGGCTCGCCGCGATCCGCGCGCAGCATCCCGGTGTTGCGGTCGTCGTGGTCTCGGCCAACGACGATCCGCGCGTCGTGCGCCGCGCACTCGACCACGGCGCCGCCGGCTACCTGCCCAAGAGTTCCGGCTTCGACGAACTGCGCGACGCGATCCGCACCGTGCTCGCGTGCGAGCAATGGCTGCCCGCGACGCTGCGCACCAGCGTCGCGCGCTCGCAGTCCTCGGCCCAGGACGCCGATCTCGCCGCGAGGCTGGCCAGCCTCTCGCCGCAGCAGTTCCGCGTACTCGTGCTCGTCGCCGAAGGACTGCTCAACAAACAGATCGCCGATCGCCTCGACGTGCAGGAACGCACCGTCAAGGCTCACCTCACGGCGATCTTCGACCGCCTCGGCGTGCGCAACCGCACCCAGGCCGGCGTGGTGCTGCGCGGACTCGAACTCAGCGATCCGGCGCGGCAGATCTAGATGGCCGCGCGTCAGACATCGACGTGCCTGCCGCGGACCGCGCGCGGGCGGAAAAACTCCGCGCCCGCAACGACGGCCGGGCTCCGCACCGGCCTCCGTCCTACGGATAGATCTCCAGTTCGTTGACCCGCACATAGCCCGGCTGGCTCGCCGATCCCGAACGGCCGAGCACGCGCACCGCCGTCGTCGTGATCGCCGGCAGGGTGTAGCTCAGTTGGGTCGCAGTGTTGGCGGTCGGGAACGACGGCGTGACCGGCAGATCCGCCCAGCCGCCACCACTGGCCGGCGGCCGCAGGTACTGGATGGCAAAGTCACGCAGCGGATAGCCGCTGGTGGTGTACAGCTTCACCCGCCCGAACGTGACTGCACTGCTCCAGTTCAGTTGTACCCATTGCGGCATCGGCTGGCCGTAGCCGTTGGTCCAGCTCGTGAAGCCGCCGAGTGCGGTCGAATTGTTGCCGTCGTTGATGCGCGCCGCGCTGTAGCAGTGTTCGCCGCTGCCGCTGCAGTATGTGCTCGACGCCGAGCTGCTCGCCGACCGCGCGAGGTTGCCCGTTGGCGGAACGACAACGGCGAGACTGACGCTGCGTTCCCAGATACGCAGAAAGGTTTCCGCCGACTGGTTCAGATGCGCGAGATAAGCCGGCGGCGTGCCGACGGCCTGCAGATCCGCCACCATCTGCGGCAACAGCCCGACATGGGCCAGTCCTTTCCTGTGCAACTCGTTCGGCGCGGTGCCACCGGTGAACTGCAGCGTATCGGCGCGGCAGGTCGCGTTGGGAGACACCAGCGACCCAGGCCGGTAGCGCGGCTTCATCTGTTCGATGAAGCCATTGAAATCGGCACCGAAGCCGACGTCGAGGCCCTGGTCGACCGCATACATCAGCGACTGGGCGAACGAACGCGCCGAACCCTGGCACTGGTTGGCCACCGCAGCGCCATAGGCCACGGTCGATTCCGGACCCGGCCGCAGGCCGACCATGCCGCCGGTGTCGGTGATCATGTGGATTTCTTCACTACGAAGATATTTCTCGTGGCGCTCCTCGTCCGGCGAGATCGTGTCCCAGGTGTGCATGTGCGAGTACAGCAGCGGGTAGTTGCCGTGCAGCCGGGCCAGGTCGTACGTCCCGGCAAACGCCTTGCGCGACAGATGCGCGACGTCGAGCAGCATGCCGCGATCCATCATCGCGTTGACCAGCCCCTGGCCGTCCGTGCTCAGGCCGCGCTCGTTGAGATACGTCTCGCCGTCGCAGTCACCGCTCGCCCCGGACGCGTTGCGGCAGACGATGTTGTCGATGTCGGTGATGTTCTGTCCGAGCCACAATCCCTCGACCAGGTTGGCGGTGTCCATGAGCTTGGGGATCGGCGCGGCACCGCCGAAACGGTTGTCCGCATGGTGGGTGACCTGGACCGAGCGCACGCCGAGTCCGCGCAGTTCATCGAGTTGCGCGAGATAGTCGCCGCTCGGAAACAGTTTCGTCGCCTCGACCGACAACACGAGCGCGAGCTTGCCCTGAGCGATCAGCGCACGCGCCTGCGCTGGCGTTTCGGCGATGCCGACCCAGCCGCTGTTCGCGTTGACGAAGCTGCGCGCGAACAGGGCCTGACGCCGTACGGATTCCATCTCGTCGCAGCTGTAGCGCCGGGCGTGCGGCGGCGTGTTGATGCACAGGAAGTTTGATTCGGCCAGCGATACCACCATGACACGCAGCCCGCCGGCCTGCGCCTGCTGCAGCCAGCCGCGCCACATCTGCTGGTGCGCGACGGCATTCCACATCGGCCATTGTTCAAAATGTTCCTGTGGACAGGTGCCGGGAATCGTAATGAACAGGAATTTCTTGCAGCGGCGCCGGTCGTAGCCGCGGCGTTTGCCCAGGTGCCAGCCGGTATCGTCGCCGATGAACTCCGAAACGATCGGAAACCGCGTCGCGGCATGGCTGTGCGTATTGAAATTGCCGTCGCAGCGCTGCACTGCGGTTTCCATCGGGCCATTGATCGTGCCCCAGAACCAGCGGCCTCCAAAGCTCTCCTCACCGGTCAGGTGCGAGTGCAGGTCGACGTAGCCGTCGACGGCCCAGGCACGCTGCGGCAGCAGGCATTGCAGCAGGAACAGGCCACCGATCGCGGCAAGGCGCAGCACGACATCGTGCCGGGCGCTCACTGCGGCTCTCCTTCGTCCGGATCGGCGACCGGCGGCACGTGATCGGTGAAGGTCAGCCGCGTCGCCGTGTTGTTCGCCAGGTCGAGCCGGTACGCCATCATGCCGACTGCGTTGCCGACGTAGAGCAGCCGTGCGTCGGCATCCAGCGCGAGCCCATGCACGCCGTCGACCGCGTCGACGTGCATCAGCACCTCGGTTGCGATGTCGCCGGTCATTGCGTCCTCGGTCACACGCACGACCTCCTCGCCGACGACGGTGATCGCCTGCTTGCCGCCTTCGTGCGGAATCTCCAGCGCCGGCGGATCGCCGAAGCTGGTCTGCAGCGTCGTCACGTCGTGCGCGCCCGCCACCAGTTTCTGCACCGTCTCATCGCCGCTGCTGGTCCACAGGAAACTTTGCGCCTCCACGTCGAAGCCCAGGCCATACGGCAGGTTGAGTCCACCGGCGATCGCTTCGATCTGCTGGCCGCTCGAATCACTGCGCAGGATCGCGTTCGCCGACGGGTCGGCCCAGTAGCGCTGCGCGGTCGCAATCAGGGTGTCGGACAGCACACCGGCCGGCCGCAGCCGGCCAGTGGAATCGGGCGAGACGTCGACCGAGCGGTGTGACAGGCCCCGCGCGGCATGGGCCGCGGACAGGGCCAGCATCACCAGCGCCCACGCGCAACCGGCACGCCGAATGAAATGGAGAGTCATCGGAACTTCCTTTGTGAACACTGCCGCATAGGGCCGCAACGGAAAAGCGCATGCCCGGACAGCCCGGGCATGCGCTGGCGCAGCGAATCAGTTCCAGGGATTGGCCGGCTGATCGCTGATCGCGACCCAGAAGCGGCTGGCGCTGCTCAGCACGCCCTGGCCCCACCAGGACCAGCCGCCGCCCGCATCATGGAACTCGCCCATGCGATAGGCGCCGCCGAAGGTCGATGCGCAGATGTTGTCCGCGACCGCACGCGACGTCAGCGACGAACCCATGACCGGCGCGGTCAGCTTGATTTCCCCGCGCACCCAGCCGTTGTAGAAGTCGAACACGAAGCCGGGCGGTGGCGGACGGTTGTCCTGATTGAGGCACAGGATCGGCAGCGACGTCGTCGGTTTGGTATCGCCCACGTACGGGTCGGTCACCGCGTCACCGCCGACGTGGGAGTACGAGCCGTTGCGTTCCAGCACGCGCCAGGTCATGCCGAAATGACTTTGGTTGGTATTGACGACGACGGGCCGGCTGGTCGCGCGGTTCAGGCGCCGGCCGTGATCGTCGCGTACCGCCGTGAGGCTCAGCTGCGGCGTGCCGGTCTGCGACCAGGCGTGACTGGCGTTGGTCGGCGTCGCGGCCGGGCCGTAGATCGACTGCGTGCCGCCGTCGCCCCAGTCCATGGTGTACGTGACGTTGTCGGCATAGGGCCAGCAGCCGCGCATGCGGGCACCGTAGGCCTGTGTCGCGTTCACCGGCACGGTCGCCGGACCGATCAGCATCGGCGACAGCGCGTCGGATCCGTCGCCACCGAGCAGATCCCAGAAGCCGATGTGCCAGCGTGCCGACGTCCACAGATTGCTGCGCCATTCCCGCGTCAGGAACGTGTCGGCCTGCGCCGTGATGTGCAGCTGCCAGTCCAGATCGAACGTCAGCGCGTCGACCGTCTCGAAGTAGCCATCGCCGTCGGCATCGCCGCAGTTGTTGCCGTAGTAGCCCCACAGGTCCGCGTGTACGTAGGGACGTACGCCGACCTGGGCATAGGCGACGCCCTCGTCGTAGAGATAGCCACGCAGCGCGACCTGCACGTAGACCGACGGCTGGAAGCGGCCGGATATGCCCGCGGTGATCGGCTGTGGTCCTATGTCGGTGGTATCGAACGACGAGTAGCCGTTGCAGCTCGAACTCGTGCAGTAATAATCCAGATAGCCGGAAATGCTGCGTCGTCCACTATAGGTCACTGAACCGGTGACGCTCGCGTTGATGCCGTTCTTGTCGAAGCCCGCGGTGATCGGCAGGTTGAAGCCGATATGCACGGGGATCGGGCCCGCCCAGAAATTGACCGAGAACAGCCGCGGCTTGGCGATCGGCCACTCGCGGGCTTCCGGATTCGAATAGCTGATGGTGCCGCTGACGGTGGCACCTTGATCGACCAGGGCCGTGCCCCATACGCGCGCATGCTGGAACCTCACGCCGTACGGAATGCACAGAAACCAGATCTTCTTGCGCTTGAGGATGACCTTGATCTCGCCATCGGCCTCGACCTCGGCGGTACCGGTCAGCGCAACCGTACCGGAAAAGCCGCCACCAAACGTCTGCGTGCTGTTGAGCGGCGCGCCGAAGCGGAAATGCTTGCTCTTGGAGATGTCACGGTCGCCGCACGAGCCCTTGGCTACCCCGTCAGCGGTTGGCAGGCCGTCGGCCTCGGAGATATCGATCAGCGCCTGGGTCGGCCCGCCCTGCTCCATCGATACCGCAATCTCGTCGACGATACGCTGGCTGATCGAGAACGAGAGGTTCTCGTCCGCCGGCGCAGCAGCGAGCTCGTCGATCAGCTCGTCCTTGATGATCTGCGGCAGCGGCGCGTCGGCCAGGCCGCGCGCGCCGTCGATCATGTAGAAGCGCTCGGCGAATTGCTGGCCAGTGTCCTCCATCACGCCGTTGGTCTGGACCAGTTGCCAGCCGACGCCTTCCTGGACGATGAGCTGCGAATAGTTGGGGTCGGGCGGGTCGATGATGGGCCTGGCGGACCATGCCGCGCCCGCTGACAGCAGCAGCGGCAGGACGGCCATACCAGACAGCCACCGGTTCATACGCTGACGCAGCGCGACTATTCCACGCGTGCGCGTGCAAGCAGGATCGTTCACGGCGATCTCCCCGAAATAGGTCAGTACGATAAGTGCGGCAACTTGTACTAATTGCCGATGCGGCTGATGCGCCAAATCCCCTTGTGCAGCATCAGTCGCGAGAGTAGGTAGGCAAGCCGGGGCCTGCTTGTATCAGCTTGCTGACCTTGCGCGGGCGTGCGGAACCACGATCTGCACCTGCAGGTCGGTCGGCGTCGCGCCGAATACGCGCCGGAAGCTGCGGCTCAGATGCGGGCCGTCGGTGAAGCCGGCCTCATGCGCGGCGGTCGTGATCGACTGCCCTTGCTGCAGACAGGTCAGCGCGCAAAGCAGACGCCGCCAGAGCAGATAGTTGCGTACCGGCAAGCCGGTCTGTTCACGGAACAGGTGAGCGAAGCGGCTGGGCGAAAGATGGGCGCGCCGCGCGAGGCTTACGTGGTTGCCCGCATCCAGCGGCGCCGCATCCATGTATTCGACAATGCTGGCCAGCCGCGGATGCGACGGCGCCGCGCGCTCGAGACCCGGCAGGCTGTGATTGCGCCAGCGCTGGGCCAGATCCGACGCCGCCTGACTGTCATTACTGCGCGACCGCTGAAACACGCGCAACTGTTCGCGCAGTTTCTCGTCGGGCTCGACCACGCAGCCACCGGCGTTGTGCCAGTTCGTGTAACTGATCAGGTCGCAATCGATGTACAGATACGCCAGCTCGTGGTCCGTCGGTTCGACGTAGTGCAGTTCGTCGGGCGCAAGGCAGGCAAAGCGTACGGTTGCGGCCGTCATCACGCCCGCGGCATCCGGCCGGTGCAGGCAGAAGTCACGTTCCAGCCCCAGCGTCAGCTGCAGGGCAAGATGCGAATGCGTGTTGGAGTTGAGATTGCGCGCGAAGCCCAGCGCCGCTTTTTCAAACAGAAACACCTGAATGCTCATCGACACCTCAACGGGCAACGACAGAATTTTCCCGTCCCATGACGCGGGCCGCTGACGAAAGATCCGATCCGCGACAGTGGCTGCGGATTCGCGGCCGTATTCGCGCTTCGCGGTCAGACGACGCACATATCGACATATCTACTTTTTGCGATCGATAAAGTCAGCCCGTTCTAACGTCAGCCGCAGCGGCTGTCCAGACCGAAATCACGACGGTCTGCATGCGCAGCAGTATTGTTGGCGGCGACGTCGGCGTCTGCTCTGGAACACGGGAGGCAGGCGCTCGCTCTGTCTGCCAGAAATCCACAGATCGCGAACGCCGGGCTGATCGGTATTGCAGACTGCGTCGATCGGTGCAGTCATCGAAGCGGTACGCGCCGCGCAACTCCACGCGGCGACCGTACCGCCGGCACCGGTTAGCGTCAGCGTGGCTGTGTGCACGTCGCCGCGCCCGGCGATCCGAGCCGCTCTATCTGAAGGCGGGCACGCCTGTCGCGCTCAGCGACGACATGCGTTTCCTGTTCGCGCGCGGCGCGAATACGCGCGACTTCGGCACGTTGATCAATCAGGTCTTCGCCCAGCCGGCAGGGATACCGAAGTGGTAGGCGCCGCTGTTCGCGTAAACGCGATGTCGGCGCGCGCTTCAGGATTTCTCGGGCGCCAGTTTTCCACCGGGTTCGATACGCGCGATGTCGGCGATGAGTTCGCGCAGATACTTCACGTAGTTGGCGACGTCCTCGGTGTGCGACGCTTTCAGTAGCTTGCCCAGTCGCTCGAGGCTGGCGTCGGACGCTTGCGTCTGACCGAACTCGCGCTGATAAGCGGCGGCAACGAACAGATACTCCAGGCGCTTCGCTGGTTCCAGCTCCGTATCGAGCGCTGTTAGCATGAGCGCGAGAGCGCTACGCCGCCGGCTGTCGGCGGCGGCCTGGTCGCCGAGCTCCTCGTACTGATACGCGAGCGCCCGCAGCATCTGCAGCTTCTTTTCGGTCGAAGGCGCGCGTAGTGCGTAACAGCCTTCGAGCAGTTCCAGCTTTCTTTTGCGCTGAACCGCTTCTCCTGCCCGGTAGGCCGACGCCAGATACGCGGCAATCGCGGTGCGTTGCGCATCGTCGATGCCGTCGAAGTCGCCAAGGAACGCCGTGAATCCGGATT
>Ga0068852_100001030_pt1 | contig 18351 bp, 16 predicted proteins | sample KBSCornC22_FD_66594 | JGI IMG/M metagenome (GOLD analysis project Ga0068852, IMG submission 66594) | Corn rhizosphere microbial communities from Kellogg Biological Station, Michigan, USA - KBS Corn C2-2 | ecosystem: Host-associated > Plants > Roots > Rhizosphere > Soil ... | reverse complement strand
CGGCCCGCAATATCAGCATCAGGTCAATGCCAAGCTCGTCGGCGATCTCGGCAATGCCGGCACCCTGACCGGCTTCTTCAATTTCTCGGCGCGGCGGGAGACCGACTATCAGGATGTGAGCCTCGACCTGATCAATCGTGTCGGCTGGGATCAGGCCTACAAGATCGACAATGTCGCGCCCGATTACGCGCTCGCCAAGCAGATCGCGCTCGCTTACCAGCACGGCACCGCCTTCCCGGCGCCCTACAATAATCCCGACGACGTCTATTATGACGCGGGCGGGCTTCGGAACGACTATCTGGGCGGGGTCACCGCGAACCTGAAGCTCGCGCCCGGCATCAGCGCCAAGCTGACCGGCTATTACCATCAGAATAAGGGGCAGGGGTCGTGGATCACGCCTTATGCCGTGACGCCCGCCGGCGCGCCCGATCAGAATGGCAATCCGATCGCCAACCCGGCGCCCTTGTCCTATCGCACCACCGAATATGCGATCCGCCGCGGCGGCGTGACGGGTGCGCTGACGTGGGAGGCCGGCATCAACACGCTGCAGGTCGGCGGCTGGTACGAACATAACAAGTTCAATCAGGCGCGCCGTTATTACGGCCTCTCCAACGACGCGTTCAATCGCGATACGCTGGCTTTCCAGGCGAACCCCTTCCGCACGCAATATGAAGGGCACTTCCTGACCGACACTTATCAATATCATGTCGAGGACACGATCAAGCTGCTGGACGACAAGCTCGTGCTCAGCGGCGGTTGGAAGGGCGTGCGCGTCGACAACCAGGCCAATGTGCTCACCGGTCCGCTCGCCAGCGGCAAGATCGATGCCAAGGACTGGTTCCAGCCGCAGGCCTCGATCGTCTACCATGCCACGGCGAATACGGAGCTGTTCGCCGATTATACCGAGAATATGCGTGCCTTCGTATCCGCGCTGACGAGCGGTCCCTTCTCGACCACGCAGGCGGGCTTCAACGCGATCAAGGACACGCTGAAGCCCGAAAAATCGAAGACCTATGAAGGCGGCGTGCGCTATCGCAGCGGCGGCTTCCAGGCCTCGGCCGTGGGTTATTATATCGACTTCACCAACCGCCTGGCCTCGTTCGCCAACGGCTCGGGCATCGCCGGCAATCCGGCGATCCTCAACAATGTCGGCAGCGTACACGCCTGGGGCGTCGAGTTGTCGGCTTATTACAAGCTGACCCCGGCTTTCTCGCTGTTCGCCAATTACAGCTACAATAAGTCGAAATATCAGAACGATGTCGTGCTCGCCAACGGCACGGTCTACGCCCACACCAAGGACATGACGGTGATCGACGCGCCCGAAAATATGCTGAAGGGCGAGCTCGTCTATGATGACGGCCGCATCTTCGGCCGGATCGGCGGCGACTATATGTCGAAGCGCTATTTCTCCTACGAGAATAACCTGGTCGCGCCGGGCCGCCTGATCGCGGACGCCAGCATCGGCTATCGCTTCGGCGGGACCGGCTGGCTCAAGAATCTGTCGATCGAGGCGAACGTCACCAACCTCACCGACAAGAAGTACCTCTCGACCGTCAACACCAACAATGTCCAGGTGAACGGCAGCGACTTCGACAATCCCAACTTCATGCTGGGCGCGCCGCGTCAGTGGTTCGTCACGCTGAAGAAGGGTTTCTGACGATGCGCGCGGTGCTGGCGGCGGCTTTTCTGCTCGCCGCCGCGCCGGCCGCGGCGAGCCCGGTGCTGATGATCTCGGTCGACGGGCTTCGGCCCGCCGACGTGATCCAGGCCGAAAAGAGCGGTCTCGCCGTGCCCACGCTCAAGGCCATGATGGCGAAAGGGGCCTGGGCGGAGGGCGTCATCGGGGTGACGCCCACGCTCACCTATCCCAGCCACACGACGTTGATAACGGGCGCCGCGCCCGCACGGCACGGCGTGGCCAACAATCTCACGCTCGATCCCGCCAACATCAACCAGGCGGGCTGGGATTGGTATGCCGAGGATATCAAGGCGCCGACCTTGTGGGGTGCGGCACGTGCTGCAGGGCTGGTTACCGCCAATGTCCATTGGCCGGTGAGCGTCGGCGCGCCGGTCGATTATAATCTGCCGCAGATCTGGCGAACGGGTCATGAGGATGATCGCAAGCTGCTGCGCGCCCTTGCGACGCCTGGGTTGCTCGGCCATCTGGAGGCCGAACTCGGTCCCTATCCGCAAGGGATCGACGAGGAGGTCGAGGCGGACGAAAATCGGGTGCGCTTCGCCGCGGCGCTGATCGCGGAGAAGAAGCCGGCTTTCACCACCCTCTATCTCGCCAGCGTCGATCATTACGAACACAAGTTCGGCCCCGGCAGCCCCCAGGCGCTGGCGGTGATCGCGCGCAACGATGCGATGATCGGGCGGTTGATCGCAGCGGCGCGCCGGGCCGAACCGGACCTGACGGTTGTGGTGGTGTCGGACCATGGCTTCCAACCGGTCGCGACCGACGTGAACCTGTTCGCGCCCTTCATCGCGGCCGGGCTGGTCACGCTCGACACGGATGGCAAGGTGACCGACTGGGAAGCCGAGCCCTGGATCATGGGCGGGTCGGCGGGCGTGGTGCTCAAGCGACCGGCCGATCCCGTGCTCGTCGCCAGGGTTGCCGCCTTGCTTGCGACACTCAAGGCCGATCCCGACATGGGCATCGCCGACGTGCTGGATGCCTCGGCCGTGGCGCGGCTCGGTGGATCGCCCCTGCTCAGCTTCCTCGTCGCCTTCAAGCCCGGTTTCGAGCCGGGCCGCGATCCGCGCGCGGCCAAGCAGACCCATTCTGCATATAAGGGCATGCATGGCTATCTGCCTTCGGAGCCGGCGATGCGGTCCAGCCTCTTCGTGGAAGGTCCGACGATCGCGCGGCACGGCGACCTCGGCCTGATCGACATGCGTGCGATCGCGCCGTCGGTGGGGCGGATATTGGGCGTCAAACTGGACGGAGCGGAAGCCGCCACGGTCTTTTAGCCGCCATCGTCAGACTGGAGCCCGCAAAAAGGGACTTTGATCACGCTCAAAGCGGCATCGCGGCTTGATCTGGGATATTGATCGATGCGAGGCTTGGGAAGCGGAGGGATCGATGCACGAGCCCGAAGAAGTGGAGCTCAAGCTCGAACTCGAGCCGAAGGATCTGCGCCGGCTCGAGCAGAGCCCTTTACTGCGCGATGAGGACGAGGCGACGGACCGCCTGGTTTCACGTTATTTCGACACGCCCGAACGCAATCTGCGTCGCGCCGGCTACACGTTGCGCGTGCGCCATCGCAGCGGCCACGACGTCCAGACCGTGAAGCAGGAGAAACCGGGCGCCGGGCTGTTCGTGCGCCCGGAATGGGAGCGGCCGATCAGGGGCCGCAAGCCGATGATCGAGGAGTGCGACGGGCCCCTCTCGGCATTGATCGGAGACGATGAGCTCGAACTGGCCTTCACTACCGACGTCAAGCGATTGGTCCGCAATATTGCGGTGGGGGGTGCCTGGATCGAAGTGGCATTCGATGACGGCCGCATCCGCGCCGGGTCGAACCGGGCTGCGCTGTGCGAGCTCGAACTGGAGCTGAAAAGCGGGACGCCCGCGCCCTTGTTCGCCCTCGCGCGCGAGATGAACGCGCTCGTGCCCGTGCGGCTTGGCGTGCGGAGCAAGGCGGAACGCGGTTATGCCTTGGCCGAGGGCGAGTATGCCCCCGCACTAAAGGCGGAGCCCGTCCGCCTCGATCCGGCGATGGATGCGGCGGACGGGTTCGCCGCGATCGCCTCCGCCTGCATCCGCCATTTCCGGCTCAACGAGCCGCTGTTGCTGGAAACCGGCGGTGCGGAAGCCCTGCATCAGGCGCGCGTCGCGCTCCGCCGGCTTCGCTCGGCTTTCTCGTCGTTCAAATCCTTGTTGGCGGACGATCCGCAGGCGCAGACCTTGCGCCGGTCGTTGCGCTGGCTTGCGAGCGAACTCGGCGCGGTGCGCGATCTCGACGTGTTGATCCCCAAGCTCGACGGCGCGGACCGCGAACGGCTGGTGGAGGCGCGTAGTGTGGCTTGGGGCGACGCCCGAACCGCACTGGAATCGGTCCGTGCGCGCGAACTGATGATCGATCTTGCGGAATGGCTCGCGATCGGTACGTGGCGGACCCGGCCCGCAGATCCGCGGCATGCAAGTCGACCGCTTCGCGAGGCGGCCGCCGAGATGCTGGCGCACCATCGACGCCGACTGAAACGGCGCGGACACGATCTCGCCTCGCTCAGTGATCATGATCGGCACCGCGCGCGGATCGAGGCCAAGAAATTGCGCTACGCGAGCGAATTCTTCGCCGCTTTATGGACCGGAAAGCGCGAGACAAAGCGACATGCTCGCTTCGTGGGGGCGCTGGAAACGTTGCAGGACCATCTCGGCGCGCTCAATGACCGGGCAGTTGCAGCCGATTTGCTCGCCCGACACGACATCGCCTCGGACCACCCTCGCAAGGGACGCAAGCGGCTGCTTCGCAAGGCCGAGCGGGCGCTCGGCACGTTGATGGAGGTGAACCCGTTCTGGGCGTGATGTACGCGGTCCGCCGCTGCGGAAAGCCATCATTCCGCCTGCAATAGTCTCGCCAACCCGGCTTCGCCCCGCCGCATGACCACGCCATGGTTCCAGGCGAAGACGGGGCGCAGCAGGGGCGCCAACAAGCGCATCCAGCTTTTGGTCACCTCGACCGTCCAGTCGTAGCGTACGATCGTTACGCCGCCCTCGCGACGCAGCGTCCAGACTCCGGTGCCGACCAGTTGGCCGAAGGCGCGGCCTTCGATGCGACCCATCGGCTCGATCGCGATCATCTCGACGTCGAACACGAGATCGTAGGGAAGCGCGGTCTTCCAGTGCAGGCGGCGGATCGCGCCGACGCCGTCCGGGCCATGGCCGGGGCGTAGCAGCTCGACCCTTGCGACGGAGGACCACCAGGACGGCCAGCTGTCGCTGTCGCACAGCTGCACCCAGACCCGCTCGAGCTCCGCCTCCAGTCGCCAATGGGTGACGAGCTCGAACCTGGTCGCGCTCATGATCCCCTCTCTTGCGGGCTAGATGAAGCCCTGCGTCTCCGTGGCGATCTTGAGCTCTACCGGCAGCGTGGCGACAATATCGCCGTCGGCCTGCAGCGGCGGCGCCCCATCGCCCTCGATCCGCAAGGCATCGCAGCCGAAGCGGATGAGATTGGCGTCGCGCGACAAATCCTTGCGGTGCAGCAGCAGCGCCAGCATGAAGCGCGCGAAATCGCGTCGGCGTGCACGGCGGAGCGCGACGACGTGAAGGAAGGGATCGTCGGCCGCGGCATGGGGCGCAAAGCTCCAGGGCCCGGCATAATAATAGCCTTTCGCGATGAAGACGGCCTCGCAATCGATCGTCTCGCCATTGGCGGCGAGCTTGAGCGTCGGGCGCGGCCATCTGCTCAACACACGCAGGAACGCGACGCCGTAGGCCAAGCGCCCAATGACGCGTTTCAGGCGAGGGGCGAGCGCTGCGACCGCGGCGCTGTCAGGCCCGACGCTCGCGCAGGTGAACATCATCGTGTCGCCAAGATGCGCATAGCGGCCGAGGCGCGGCGTGCCCGATCCAAGGATCCGGCGCGCGAAGGCGGCGGGATCGCGGCCATAGCCATATTCGCGCGCGAGCAGATTGACGGTGCCGCTCGGGAAGATGCTCATCGGTATGGCGCGCCCGGTGCGGGCGACTGCCGCGGTCACATGGCGGAGCGTGCCGTCGCCGCCGACCGCGCAGACATGGGTCGCTTCGTCCGCGACGCGCAACGGATCGCCGCCGCTCGGGCTTTCGATCACCCGCGCACCCGCATCCTCGAGCGCTCGCCTGAGCGCCTCGACCCGGCGGTGCGACAGGGAACCCGCCAGGCCGTTCACGAAAAGCTGGACGACGGCCTGGTTCATAGGGTGGCTAAAGGATCTCGCGGACCTTCTCGGGCGGGCGGCCCAGCCGTACTCCCTTGTCGGTTTCCACCAAGGGCCGCTCGATCAGGATGGGGTCGGCGACCATCGCGTCGAGGATTTGATCGTCCGAGGCATGCTTGAGCGCCTTCGCGCCATCCTCGGCGGTGCGGAGCCCCGCGCGCGGCGTCATCCCTGCCTTGGCATAGAGCCGGGCCAGTTCATCGCGGCTCGGCGGCGTCTTGAGATAGTCGACAATAGTCACGTCGGCGCCAGCCTCCTGCAACAGGGCCAGCGTCTCACGCGACTTGGAGCAGCGGGGATTGTGGTAGATCGTCGCCTTCACTCGCCTTGCTCCGCGAGCCACTTTTCGAGCCATTTGATCGTGTAATTGCCCGTCTGGAAATCGGGATCGTCGAGCAGGGCCTGGTGGAGCGGGATCGTCGTCTTCACGCCGTCGACCACGAACTCCTCCAGCGCACGGCGCAGGCGACGGAGCGCGCCGTTGCGGGTCGTGCCGTAGACGATCAGCTTGGCGATCATCGAATCATAATAAGGCGGGATGCGGTAGCCGGCGTAGAGCCCGCTATCGACGCGCACGTTCATGCCGCCGGGCGCATGATATTGCTTCACCAGGCCGGGCGAGGGGGCGAAGGTGCGCGGATCCTCGGCATTGATGCGGCATTCGATCGCATGGCCGCGGAAGACCACATCCTCCTGGCGCAAGGTCAGCGGATGGCCTTCGGCGATGCGGATCTGCTCGCGTACGAGATCCAGGCCGGTAATGGCTTCGGTCACCGGATGCTCCACCTGCAGGCGGGTGTTCATCTCGATGAAGTAGAATTCGCCATTTTCCCACAGGAACTCGATCGTGCCCGCGCCGCGATAACCCATGTCGGCCATCGCCTTGGCGACGATGCCGCCCATGCGCGCGCGCTCCTCGGGTGTGATGATCGGCGAAGGGGCTTCCTCGACCACCTTCTGGTGGCGGCGCTGGAGCGAACAATCGCGCTCGCCCAGGTGGATGGCATGGCCGTTGCCGTCGCCGAACACCTGGAATTCGATGTGGCGCGGATCGCCGAGATATTTCTCCATATAGACGGTCGCGTCGCCGAACGCTGCCGCCGCCTCGCTCCCCGCCTGCTCCATCAGCGTTTCGAGCTGGCTTTCGTCGGGCACGACCTTCATGCCGCGCCCGCCGCCGCCCGAGGCCGCCTTGATCAGGACCGGATAGCCGATTTCCTTGGCGACCTTCTTGGCTTCGGCGACGCTGGTGAGCGGACCATCCGAGCCAGGCACCAGCGGCAGGCCCAGTTCGGCCGCGGTGATCTTCGCCTGGATCTTGTCGCCCATCGTCACGATGTGCTCGGGCTTAGGCCCAATCCAGATGATGTTATGCGCCTCGACGATCTCGGCGAACTTGGCATTCTCGGACAGGAAACCGTAGCCCGGATGGATCGCGTCCGCGCCCGAAATCTCGGCGGCCGAGATCAGATTGGGGATGTTGAGATAGGATTCAGCCGCGCTCGGCGGCCCGATGCAGATCGCCTCGTCCGCCAGCCGGACATGCATCGCGTCTGCATCGGCGGTCGAATGCGCCGCCACGGTGCGGATGCCCATTTCATGGCAGGCGCGGTGGATGCGGAGCGCGATCTCGCCGCGATTGGCGATCAGGACCTTCTTGATCTCGGGCATTTTCAAATCCTAGACGGCACCGGCCCGCACCCCCACCCGGCCTCCCAAAGCATACTCCCGATGGGAGGCCGGGTGGGGGTGCGGGCCGGTGCGGCACTCATCAAAGAAGCATCACTCGACGATGACGAGCGGCTGGTCGAATTCGACCGGCTGGCCATTCTCGACCAGCACCTGCACGACCTTGCCGGCACGGGGCGAGGTGATCGGGTTCATCACCTTCATCGCCTCGACGATCAGCAACGTATCGCCGGCCGCGACCTGATCCCCTGCGGCGACAAAGGCCTTTGTGCCCGGTGCGCTCGACAGATAGGCAGTGCCTACCATCGGCGACTTGACCGTGCCGGGGTGATCCCCGGCCGGAGCTGCGGCCGGTGCCGCTGCAGTAGCGGCAGGCGCGGGCGCAGCCGCGGCGGGCGCGGCGGCAACGGCGATGGGAGCCGGCGCGGCCGCAACCGCGACATTGCGAACGACGCGGATGCGCCGGTCGCCATCCTGTACCTCGATTTCGGTCAGACGTGTGTCGTCGAGCAATTCGGCGAGCTGGCGGACCAGCCCGGCATCAACTTGCATCGAACTAACATTCTTATCGGTCATCCACCGATGCCCCTTAAAAGTGAAGCGGCGCTATTGGCAAAGCAAGACGCGAACGTCCAGCGCGGGGTTTCATCCTGCGTCCCGCACTCCTAGAGCAAGCGCATGACGACTCCAATCCATAGCGACGGCACAATCACCATTTCAGTCAATGGCGAGCATAGGCGCGTCATGGCCGGCATCAGCATTGCCGACCTGGCGCGCGACATGGGGCTCGTCCCCGAGAAAGTGGCGGTGGAGCGCAACCTTGAGGTGGTGCCGCGCTCGACGATCGGCCGGGTCTGTCTGGAAGATGGCGACGAGCTCGAGATCGTCCACTTTGTTGGTGGTGGCGACCATCCGGTCGCGGGGGGTGGCGACCATGCGCAAGCCGTCAATGAGGATCGCTGGACGGTCGCGGGGCGCAGCTTCCGCTCGCGGCTGATCGTCGGCACCGGCAAATATAAGGATTATGCGCAGAACGCCGCCGCGGTCGAGGCGTCGGGTGCCGAGATCGTCACAGTCGCGGTGCGCCGGGTCAACGTGTCGGACCCGAAGGCGCCGATGCTGACCGATTACATCGATCCGAAGAAGATCACTTATCTCCCCAACACCGCCGGCTGCTACAATGCCGAGGAGGCCGTCCGCACGCTCCGCCTGGCGCGCGAGGCCGGCGGCTGGGATCTGGTCAAGCTCGAGGTGCTGGGCGAGGCGCGCACCCTCTATCCCGACATGGTCGAGACGTTGCGTGCGACCGAGACCCTGGCCAAGGAAGGCTTCCTGCCGATGGTTTATTGCGTCGACGATCCGATCGCGGCCAAGCGGCTGGAGGATGTCGGCGCGGTCGCAGTAATGCCCTTGGGAGCGCCGATCGGCTCGGGGCTCGGCATCCAGAACCAGGTCACGATCCGGCTGATCGTCGAGGGCGCGAAAGTGCCGGTGATCGTCGATGCTGGCGTGGGCACGGCGTCGGACGCAGCATTGGCGATGGAACTCGGTTGCGACGGCGTGCTGATGAACACCGCCATCGCAGAAGCCAAGGATCCGATCATGATGGCGACCGCGATGAAGGCGGCGGTGGAATCGGGCAGGTTGGCTTATCGGGCCGGGCGGATGGGCAAACGGCGTTATGCCGATCCGTCGAGTCCGCTTGCCGGACTGATCTGACAGGATCCTATACGAAAATTCCTCGTTTCGCCGACGGGAAGTCCGCAAGCCTGCGTTCAAGCATGCAAAGATAAGGCGCAAAGCGTCCCGGGCTGCTCCAGTCCGGGACGTCTTTGTGTCGGACTGAAACAATGCACCAATAAGGGGATCGTGTGCGCCAGGTTTCGTTTCTGCTCGCCATACCGCTGCTGCTGACGCCCGAAATGGCGCTGGCCCAGGCCGCGCCCGCAACGGCGGCCGCACCCGCACCGCGCGCGCCGGCGCAGCCGGTCCAGGCAGCGCCCAGCCCGGATGCGGACGATGAAGAGGTCGTCATCACCGGCCAGAAGCCGCGCGGATCGGTGCCGGGCGACATCCCGCCCGAAGTGACGCTGAACGCGGCCGACGTGCGCGCCTATGGCGTCAACAACATCTCCGACCTGCTCGACCAATTGTCGCCACAGACGACGAGCGGCCGCGGCGGACAGCCCGTCATCTTGTTGAACGGGCGGCGCATCTCGGGATTCGCGGAGATTCGCGACCTTCCCACTGAGGCGATCTCGCGCGTCGAGGTTCTGCCTGAGGAAGTGGCACTCAAGTTCGGCTACTCCGCGGACCAGAAGGTCGTGAATTTCGTGCTGCGCGAGCGCTTCCTGGCGCTGGTCGGCCAGGCGGGCGCCAGCACCTCGACCGCGGGCGGCGGCACCAGCACCAATCCCGAAGCCAATTATATCCGCATCCGCGGCGACAATCGGCTGACCGCGAACCTGCGCTATCAGGGCAGCGCCAAGCTGCGAGAGAGCCAGCGCGACGTGACCGACGTCGGCCCCGACGGCACCGATCTCACCCGCTACCGCACGCTCAAGGGCTCCTCGCAGCAGGTGAGCAACAACCTTGTCTATGCGCGGCCGATCTTCGCGCGCTCGACCCTGACGCTGAACGGCAGCCTGTCCTACGCGACCGGCGACAGCTTGCGGGGCTTGCCCAACGCGAGCTTCGACGTACCGGCCGCCGATCCGTTCGCGCCCTCGGGCCAGGCGGCCAAGGTATTCCGCTATCTCGACAGCGATCCGCTCCACCAGCGGACCGACAATCTGACCGCGCATGCCGGCGCCACCGTCAATGGCGACACCGGCCGGTGGCGCTGGTCGTTAACTGGCAATTACGATCATGGCGACAGCCTGACACGCACGCAGACCAGCTTCGACACGTCCGCCTTCCAGGCGCGGCTCAACGCCCTCGATCCGACCGCAAATCCGTATGCCGTCTTCACGCCCGGGCAGCTCGGGGACCTGCGGACCAACCGCGCGCACTCGATCTCCAACACCGGCAACGTCCAGACTGTCGTCGGCGGCCCTCTGCTCAGGTTGCCGGCCGGGGATCTGACGACCAATATCAAGGTCGGGTTCGAATATACCGGCTTCGATGCGAACTCGACCGGCACGTTCGTGCAATCGAGCAGCCTCAACCGGCGCAACGTCAACGGCCAGGTCAATTTCGATCTGCCGCTGACCAGCCGCCGCACCGGCGTGCTACCCTGGATGGGCAGCCTGTCGCTGAATGCCAATCTGGCGGTGCGTCATTTGTCTGACTTCGGCACCCTGACCGAAGTGGGCGGCGGTTTCGTGTGGAACCCCAATGCGGCGATCAACCTAATCGGCTCCTACACGCGCGACGAGGAGGCGCCGAGCGTCAACCAACTCGGCGATCCGACCGTGATCACGCCGCAGGTGCGGGTGTTCGATTATGCGCGCGGACAGACGGTCGACGTCACGCAGATCAGCGGCGGCAATCCCGATCTCAGCGCAAGCCAGCGGCATGTCTGGAAGCTGGGGCTGACCTACAAGCCCTTCCCCAACAAGAATGACCTGACCTTCATCGCCAATTATTTCCGCACCAGCACGACCAATGCGATCGCCGGGCTGCCCGAGCCGACTTCGGACCTGGAGGCGGCTTTCCCGGACCGCTTCATCCGCAATGCCGGCGGCGACCTGATCCGGATCGACACGCGCTCGGTCAATTTCGAGCGCGAGCGACAGGACAATCTGCGCTTCGGGCTCAATTTCTCGATCAACCTGAAGTCGATCATCCAGAAGAGATTCGAAGCCTGGATCGCCGCGCGCCGCGCGGGCCAGAATGTGCCGCCGCCGGTCCAGTTCAATCGCTTCCAGCCGACGCTTGCCGGCAACAAGCGCGATCTGGAGGAGGCGCGCCGCCGTTTCCAGCAGCGTCAGCCGGGCCAGGGGCAGCAGTCGACCAATGGTCAGCCGGCTAACGGACAGCCTGCGACGCCGCAGCCCAATGCCGGCGCACAGCCGCCACAGGGCGCGCCGCCGGCTCCGCCTCCCGGGGACGCCGGAGGCCCACCTCCCGGCGGCCAAGCCGGTGGACCCCCGCCGGGTGGCAGCGGATTCGGCGGCGGCGGATTCCGTGGCGGCTTTGGCGGCGGTTTCGGTGGCGGCGGATTCGGACGCGGCGGACGCGGGGGCGGAGCCTCGGGCCGGCTGCAGGTCGCGATCTACGATACCTGGACGATCCGCGACGACGTGCTGATCCGGCAGGGCGTGCCCTTGCTCGACCTGCTCAACGGCGATGCGGTCGGCGCGGGGGGCGGCCAGTCGGAGCATCAGCTCCAGCTCCAGCTCGGCTATTCGAACAACGGCATCGGCATGCGGCTGGAGGGCAATTACAAGACGCCGACCTTTGTCCATGGCGACGGCACGGGCACGGCGGGCGATCTGCATTTCTCAGGGCTAGCCACGCTCAACCTGCGTACCTTCTTCGATTTCGGCGCCATGCCTGGCCTGATCACCAAGGGCTGGGCACGCGGGCTGCGCGTGAGCGTCGGCGTGAACAATCTGTTCGACAGCCGCCAGCATGTGCGCGCTGCGGATGGGACGACCCCACTCCGTTATCAGCCGGCCTATCTCGACCCGCTGGGGCGGACGGTGTCGATCACGATCCGGAAATTGGTCTTCTGACCCGGATCGCTGCGGAGCCGGGATAGGGCGGGAATCGGATTCGATCCCGGATCGATCATCAGGGCAGCGAAAGGTCTTTGGCTGAGGGAGTGTCCTTCACTCCCTCAAAAAATGAGGACGCCGCGTCCGTGATGCGGCGTCCCCTGAACATAGAGCCTGATCGTCGCTGGAGGAAGCGCTACGCGCTTCCGCCGAACGACGTTTCGGCCTGAGCCGATCAAGGTCTAGCTGGATTGTCTCAGGCGAAAACGACGGTGGCCCGGCGGCGACTGCGCAGGGCGCCGCCGATCAAGCCGAAGCCACCCAGCATCATCGCCCAGCTGGCCGGTTCGGGCGCGGGAGAAGTCCCGGTGGTCAGGCCATCACGGCCATTCAGCGGACCGTTGCTCCACACATAAAGGCCGTCCTGACCATCGATATTAAGGAAGTTGGTCCCACTGCCCCCGCAGCAGCTCGAATTGAGATAGAGTTGATTGAAGCCGTGCGCATCATTGGACGTGATGAAGAAATCGACCCCGGTGAGGGCGCCGTTGGTCAGCGTGAACGCATTATTGTTCAGGACTCCACCGGTCCATAACAGGACGTTGATCGGTCCCGCAGGGAAGACGCTGTTCAGACCCGCAGGGTAGCTGTTGACCCAGATCGCGGTAGCGGCCGAGGTGCTGTTGTCGACCAGACCATCGATTTCGCCGGTCACTGTGCCGGGAACGTCCCCGATCGTGTTCGTGAACGAGAATTGGATATCGACCGCCAGTGCAGGCGTGGCCATCGCAAGCAATGCCAGGCCAAAAAGAGCCTTTTTCATCCTCTTATCCCCAAATTTTCAGCTGCCGTGAGTCGCCAGCGGCAATTGCTTAGCATAACGTTAACTTGGGTCGAAACGGATTGAAGGTTAATTTGCCCGGAGCGGAGTGAAATGCGGCTCTAAATCGAGGCGTTAAACCAATCGAAATAGAGATTTAGGTTGATCTCATCTTCGCTTCAGGAGATCGGACCGTCCGCGCCAGCAGCGGGCGCGAGGGATCTTCGCCGGGCACAACCTTGCCGATGCCGGGCGAGCAGCCGATCGAAAGATGACCTTCCGACTCCAGCCGGAAGGCGCGCAACATCGATGTGGACGCCGTCCCGACTTTCAGCTCGGTTGCCCGGCCTCGCTATTCGATTGCGTGCTGGCTGGAGGAGTACCGGCTGTGCAAAGCCCGGAGCGGTTGAGCAGTTCACTCAATTCCTTCACCGCCAGGCTCAGCTGGACAACCTCCTGCTCGCGCAATTGGTCGAGCTTCTGGTGCAGCAGTTCGATCTCGAGCTCGGCCTTGACGTTGATCTTATAGTCAGTCTCGGCCGCTTTGCGGTCGATGTCCTGCTGGCGGTTCTGCGCCATCATGATGATCGGTGCCGCGTAGGCTGCCTGGAAGGACAGAGCCAGGTTGAGCAGGATGAAGGGATAGGGATCCCATGCCTTGATCCAGGCGGTCACATTCAACACCACCCAGATGGTCAGCAGGGTCGTCTGAATGATGATGAAGCGCCACGATCCCATGCCACCGGCGACACTGTCCGCCACCCGCTGGCCCAAAGTGAGATCGCCATCCGCAGCCGGATCCTTCTGGCGCAGCTTGCGGCGCAGCTTTCGAAGCTCCTCCAGCATGGCGAGCTCGGCCTCGCGCAGGCCCTCGTGAGCGGTCGGACTGGAAGCGGCCATGCGAGACCTTTCGCAAACGCCCGGCCTCATGGAGGCGGACGATCAGGGCTGAGGTCCCGAGGTGAACATTTCTCCGCCGGTCCAGTCAACCGGCTTGCATTGCGAGACCAGGCCGAATGCGAGACCTTCAGAAGATGGGATCGTCCGCGCTCGGGCCGGTTACGGCCGTGTGGATGCCGCATTCCACCTTGTCCCAGCCGCGCCAGCGGCCGGCCCGGGGATCTTCGCCGGGCATGACCTTGCTGGTGCAGGGCGAGCAGCCGATCGAGAGATAGCCTTCCGCCTCGAGCGGGTGACGCGGCAGGTCGCGTTCGGCGAAATAAGCTTCGAGATCGTCCTTGGTCCAATCGCCCAAGGGATTCACCTTGAGGCGTCCGTCCTCCAGCTCGAAGCGCGGCAGGTTCGCGCGCGTCTGCGACTGGAACGCCTTGCGGCCCGAGAACCAGCTGTCGAGTCCCTGTTTGGCGCGCGCCAGCGGTTCGACCTTGCGGATCGCACAGCAGCCGTCGGGGTCGTAGGACCAGCGCAGGCCGGTCGCGTCCTTGGCGGCCAGCACTTGCGGATCCGGCATGACGGTGCGGCGATTGTGCATGCCCAATCGGTCGAGCAGGGCATCGCGATAGGCGAGCGTCTCCGGAAACATCTTGAGCGTGTCGACAAACACCACCGGCGTGTCGGGCGCGACACGCGAGATGAGATCAAGCAGGACCGCGCTTTCGGTGCCGAAGGAGGAAACGATCGCGGTTTCGCCGAGAATGTCGTCGGCAAAGAGCGCGCGCAGCAGGTCGAGCGTCTCCACGCCTTCGAAGCGCGCATTGAGCGCATCGACCTCGGCCTGGGTGAAGGATGGCCGAACGTCGATCGTGTCGAGCGTGCGTGCGGCCTCAGCCATGGCGCAGCTTCCACACCGGCACGCGCACATCGGCGGCCGGCTGATAGACGAAGTCGAAGGCGTTGAGCGCGCGCAAGGCCGCCGCCGTGTCGATCGGCGCGTCAGGCGCGAAGCTGTCGAAGCCACAGCGGCGCATGAAGAGCAATTGGTCGACCAGCACGTCGCCGACAGCCTTCAATTCGCCCTGATATCCCATCTCGCGCAGGATGCGCGCCGAGGAATAGCCGCGACCGTCGCGAAAGCGCGGGAAATCGACCTCGACCAGCTTGAGCCGATCAAGCGCGGGCGCGAGCCGGCGCACGTCGTCACCGCCCTCGATCCGTACCGACACGGCCTCGGGCTGATCGAGAAAGGCGTCCAGCGACACGGCGGGTTCGTCCGCCGGCTCGTCGTCGCGGAAGCGCAACGCGGATGCGGTGGCACCATCAGCCATAGATCGCCTCCTTGAACGGCTCGACGCCGACGCGGCGATAGGTGTCGAGGAAGCGCTCGCCGGGGTTCCGGATTTCGCGATATTTCTCGACCGCGCGCTCGACCGCATCGACCACGCCATCCTCGTTGAAGCCGGGGCCGACGATCTTGGCGAGGCTCGCATCCTCCGCGCCCGATCCGCCGAGCAACAGCTGGAAATTCTCCGTGCCCTTACGGTCCACGCCGAGGATGCCGATATGGCCGACATGGTGGTGGCCGCAGGCGTTGATGCAGCCCGAAATCTTGAGCTTCAATTCGCCGACGTCCGCCTGGCGCGCCGGATCGGCGAACCGCTCGGCGATTTTCTGCCCGACCGGGATCGAGCGCGCATTGGCCAGGCTGCAATAATCGAGGCCGGGGCAGACGATCATCTCGCTGATCCAGTCGAGATTGGCGGTGCCGAGCCCGGCGGCGTCGAGCTGCTGCCAGATAGTATAGAGATCGGCCTTGCGCACATGGGGCAAAGCGATGTTCTGCGCATGCGTCGGGCGAAGCTCGTCGAAGCTATATTGCTCAGCCAAGTCGGCGAGCAGCTCCATCTGCTCGGCGGTGACGTCGCCCGGAATGCCGCCGATCGGCTTCAGGCTGATCGTCGCGATCGCATAGCCGGGCTGCTTATGGGCATGGACCTGGCGTTCGACCCAGGCGGCGAAGCGCGGATCGGACAGGTCTAGCTCGTCGCTCAGGCCCTGCTCGAACGGCGGAGCCACGAAATAAGCGGCGATGCGGTCATATTCGGCGAGCGGGATATCGTCGCCGAGCGGCTGGATCGCGGCGAATTCCGCCTCGACCTGGCGGGTGAATTCCTCCGCGCCGAGATCGTGGACCAGGATCTTGATCCGCTGCTTGTGGATATTGTCGCGCCGGCCGTTGCGGTTCCACACGCGCAGGATCGCTTCCAGATAGGAGCAGATCGCGGTCGCGGGCAGGAAATCGCGCACCAGATGCGCCACGAAGGGCGTGCGCCCCATGCCGCCGCCGACATAGACGCGGAAACCGAATTGGCCATCGGCATCGCGCAGGACCTGTAGGCCCACATCATGCAGCTTGATCGCGGCGCGGTCATTGTCGGACGCGGTCAGGCCGATCTTGAACTTGCGCGGCAAGTAGCTGAATTCGGGGTGGAAGGTCGTGAACTGACGGATCAGCTCGGCCCAGGGGCGGGGATCGCACACCTCGTCCGCCGCCGCGCCGGCGAACTGGTCGGCGGAGATGTTGCGGATGCTCTCGCCGCTGGTCTGGATCGCATGCATCTGCACGCCGGCGAGCTTCGCCAAAATGTCCGGCGTGTCCTCCAGCTTGATCCAGTTGAACTGCAAATTCTGTCGCGTGGTGAAATGGCCGTAGCCGCGGTCATAGGTGCGCGCGATGTCCGCCAGCACGCGCATCTGGCGGCTGTCCATCGTGCCATAAGGCACCGCCACGCGCAGCATGTAGGCGTGGAGCTGAAGGTAGAGACCGTTCTTGAGCCGCAGCGGCTTGAACTGGTCGTCGGTCATCTCGCCGGCGATCCGGCGCGCCACCTGGTCGCGGAATTCCTCGACGCGGGCATCGACGATCGCCTGGTCGAACTGGTCGTAGCGGTACATCAGATCACATAGCTCCCGGCGCTCTTATCGGCGGGCTGGAGGGCAAGGTCGGGGCGCACGGTCGGACCGGTCGCGCGGATGCGTTCCTTGATGTGGCTGGGGACAGGCCCGCGCGGGCCGGCTTCTGCCTCGACGGCATAGCCGTTATTGACGCGGCAGGCGGCGGTTTCGACCTGCAATATCTGTTCGGCCTTGTCGCCGACGTCGACCGCCTGCTCGACATGGCGCGACCAGCCGTCGCCGGTCCACCAGATGACGTGGCCCTCGGTCAGGTGATTGCCGGTCAGCAATTTCATGCGAGCGTTTCCGCCTGTTGGGCCAGCGCAGCCAGCCGATTTTCCGCGTCCGAGAGCAGGACGACCTCACCGACGACGATGATCGCCGGGCTCTTGACGCGTTCGCGCTCCATCATGTCGCTGAGATCCGCAAGCAGGGTCCGGATCGCGCGGGCGCCCGGCAACGTCCCGCGCTCCAGCACCGCCACCGGCATGTCGGGGGCCACGCCGTCCGCCATCAACTTGTCGGCGATGCCGCGGCAATTGGCGACGCCCATATAGATGACGAGCGTGCGGCCGCGGCCGGCGAGGCCGGACCAATCCTGCTCGCTCAACCCCTTGCACTGGCCAGCGACGAAGCTGACCGCGCTCGACCAGTCGCGATGCGTGAGCGGGAGCATGGCTTCGGCGGCACAGCCCAATGCCGCGGACACGCCGGGAACGACTTCGACCTTGAGGCCCGCGGCGCGGACCGCCTCGACCTCCTCGCCGCCGCGACCGAACACGAAGGGATCGCCGCCCTTCAGCCGGACCACGATCGATCCGGCCTTCACGTGCGCGACGATCAGAGCGTTGATTGCGTCCTGCGACAAGGTGTGGCGCGCGCGCTGCTTGGCGACCGAGATACGCTGGGCATCGGCCGGCGCATAGTCGAGCACACGCGGATCGATCAGTCCGTCGTGCACGATTATATCGGCCGATTTCAATGCCTCGACCGCGCGCAAGGTCAGCAGGCCGGGATCTCCCGGGCCGGCACCGACCAGGATCACTTTCCCGCGCGCATGAGGATCGAGAAGGGTCGCCATGATGGTGGGGCAGATGGGCTCGGGCGCCAAGCTGCGCAATCGAGCGATCCTTTGGGGTGGGCTAGAGATACTTTTGCCGCATCAGCGCTTTGAACCATTGGGGCGCGTGATATGACCCACAAGGCAGATGAGCGGAGAAGACGGGCGATGACGGATGAGGCGACGGCACGGCTGCGCTACAGCAATGTGGCGATCTTCCTCCATTGGGCGATCGCGCTGTTGATCCTGTTCAATCTTCTTACCGGCTTCCTCCATGATATCGTGCCGCGGGCGGTGTTCGCCTTCCACATCTCGTCAGGCGTGACCATCCTCGTCCTGAC